>OGKN01000008.1_pt1 | contig 162380 bp, 128 predicted proteins | sample 1572511 | NCBI WGS metagenome assembly OGKN01 (sample SAMEA2582150, study PRJEB24529) | metagenome | reverse complement strand
CAAAAAACTAAACATTTTCAGATTTGCTTCAATTTTCTCAGGAACAAGTACGCACCTCGGATCTTCAACCTGAGCAAGAATACTTTCACAATAATGTTGCACAATTTTCTCTGTACAAATATACTTATTTACAATTTCATGTACTTGTTTCGAAATAATACTTTGAGGAATGACACCATATTCTTCTTTTAAATATTCATATACTGCATTTAATTTTTCTTCAGAAAAATATATCTTTTCTATGTCATCACTAAATTTCAAATAATCAGCAGTTACAAAACCCATATCAGTCAATACAGTGACAGCTTCATTAATTCCTTGCTTTTCCAATATGTCTGCATTGTTTCTGTCATAATCTTTATATACTTCTTTTGGTTTTAATATAATCCTTCTATTAGTAATAATATTCTTTGCATAACGATTATTATATTTTTTCAATAACCCATCAAGTATTATCTGTTTATAATCTTTATTGCTCATGGAACTTAATCTCTCCTATCTGCATATTATCATTACTAATCTTAAGAACAGGAATGATTACGCCACATTCACTACCAATAGATTCCAACTTATTAGGAGGTGCACAGAATATAACCTGAAAATTTTGGTTTTTAAAAAAATCCAGCATCAATTTTATATTATGATCGCTCATTTTTTCAAAAGGCTCATCTATAAAAATCAATCGCACTGAATTTACTCTGACATTGTACAACATAGACAATGCTGCCGAAAGTATAAGTGTGTATGGTATCTGCGTCCCAGCGCCGGAATTATATCCCACCTGTTTCGATAGCTTACCGTCCTTTACTTCATCATTATTGATAATAATTTCATAACTCATATAATTTCGATAGTCTGCAAATTTCTTTATTTCTGCAATGTCGTTATGATCAATAATTTTATTAATAATATCTCGAATTTCCCTCTCTCTCGTTTCAACCTCATCATTTTCGTAACTCATAAGACTTGTAAATGTCATTTGTCCATCAGACATATTGTTTGTTTCCTGCAAATATTCTGCATATCGTAAGATTTTTGCATAATCTGAATTATCATTCAACATCTTAACATCAAATTGATACTTTGTGGAAAACTGAAGTTTTCGCAATTCCTTATTTATATCCGAAATATCATCTTTTGCATCTTTGGCTGTATTATAAATATTAAGAACAAACTCCCTTTTAAATATTCGCTCATAAGTTATTGTCTGTTCTTTCAGTTTTTGTTGTATACCTTGCAAATCATCAATCCAGATTTTTCCTCTTCTTCTCTGATAGTCAGCTTCATACTCCAATCCGATAGGTAATTTATCTACTTCTTGCTTTCGATTATTATATGCTTGCTCCTTACCAATAATATTTCCCTCTATTTCACGCACTCTGCGATCTACTCTCTCTTTTGTCGCACGAACCATAAGGCCACCATTCTGGTTATCCCCGGACAAATATTGGTCATATTCTTCTATCGCCTTTTCTACAGAAGAATTGCCTACAATTCTTTCTTTATTCAATTCTGCCTGTTTTTCTATTTCCTTTTCTTTCAAATCTTTAACTAATTTCTTCTTCTCTGATACAGTTGTCTCTAAAATTATTTTTTGCTTTATGTTTTCTTCAAGATCCTTTTTCTTAATCTCTAATTGATTGCCAAGTACAGAAACCCTTTCATTTAATGCCATAAATTCAGCATTATTCTTCTGAGCTTCTAACAATTCCTTATAATGGCCCTTTTCATTATTCAAATCAACTGATACATCTGTCCACTCCTTATGAGAATTTAAATTGAACTCTTTAAAACACGATATCCCATCCTGCAGATATTTTGATTTATCCTGCACACTTCTTTGTTCTAAAAGTATTTCCTTTTCCTTCTTTTCCAACTCATGCAACCTTTTTTCTGCTGCTCTTCGATTCAGCTCTATTGCCTGACTTCCTAAACAATAACTTCTGATTTTTCTTGTATTAATATAGGTTACAGCCATATTACGGCTTAGCTTTCCTTCCATCGACATAGCATTATCGTAATCGGGAACATTTTCTATATTTACTGCATGAATTCTTCCTAACCAAAATTTAAAATAATTTGCTGCAGTCTCATTTTGTACAGAAAGATAGTGAAAAACCGAATCTTTTTCACAATCCTTCACCTTTGACATTAATCGCTTCGTATTTACCAGTTCAACATATCGATACCTAGACTTGTCCAACACAGCATTCGCAACATCAAAAGCATATTTCGACACTATAACTGCATAACGATGTACCCCTAAAAAAGCTTCTATTGCATTTCTCCAATTCTCATCCTTCAACTCTATTACATATTCATAAGCCATATGCGCTTCTTCGTTAATATCATGCTTTAATAATTCACGATTAATTTCCTTAATAAGTTCTACCTGCTCTTGAACATTGGAATAGTCCATCCTGTTTTTATTGCAGCTTTCAATAATATTATTTTGTTCTATACATTCGTTCTGTACTATTTCCAACTCTTTTTTCAGCAAAATATTTTTTTCAATTAATGTATCACGACATTCTTGTACCTCTTCTTTTAGTGAATCAATGAATCTCTGTTTTTCAGCCACCTCAAGATTTTTTGATGTCAATCTTCCAAGTACATTATCATTTTGTATCGTTACTCCCATCTCCGATAATTGAACAATCATTTCTTTCATTTTCTGCTGAAAGGTTTCCAATCTTTCTTTTTCGTCATTCAATTTCGTCAACTGCTTTTCATATGTATCAATCAATTGTTTAGAAGCTTCTATTGCCTTTGAAACATCTAGATCAAGAAGAGCTCTTCTTGTTTCCGAATATGTTTTGTCAATATCATCAATTTCCTGGTTTTGCTCTTCAATTTTCTTTCCTAAAGCTTCACATGTAATACTACTCCTTTTTATTAATTCCTCTGCTTCCCGGATATCTCTCTGACACTGAACAAGGTCTTTATACTTAATTTTTATATCATCTATCTTCAGCTGTACAGCCTTCTTATCATGTTCGTCATAATCTGCCAATATAGAATCCAAATCTTGCAATTCTTGATTTATCTGTTCCAAACTGCCATTTATCTGTTCAATATTCTTCTTTGCTTCTTTCAATTTATCAAAATTAATATCATGTTCTTCCAAAACGGATTCCTTTATAAATTCTTGAATTTTTGCAGCAGGATTATATGCCATTATATTTCTAAGTTTTCTTTGATATTTAGGTACTTCCTGATAAGGCAATTTAAGTCCTATCATTTGCATAAATAAAGTAATACCTTCTTTTTTAGTTTTCATCTGTACACCATATTTCTTTTGAAAACCCGATGCATCATAAGGTTTTATAAGTGAGTCTTCCTCATATACAAATGAAATATCTGCAATTCTTTTTCCGTCCAGAGCATACCAATGCGTACCTCTGATATCTGTAACAGCAGTTTCTATTACTACTCCCAACACGAATGGATTCTCATTTATCTGGTCAAAATATTCCAACGCAATGTGTGTATACACTACTGGTATCTTATCTGCAGGTCTTGCATATATTCCTGCACTCGCATCCACCAAACATCTTGTATATGAAACCAAATTTCGTTTTCCTACACCAGTATTATAGCCACTTGTAGCCTTATTAAATTGAGTATCACCTGTATATGCATATTTAATAGCATCTAATATTGTTGATTTTCCACATTCATTTTCACCGGAAATTAATGTGAGATTTTCAGAAACAGGGATTGTCCTATTGGAAAATCCATACCAGTTTATCAAATGTATATTTCGCAAAATCGTTTTATTCATCTACATCCTCACTTTCCAAGAATTCATCCTGCTCAGCCTCTATGCCTTCTCCATCTAGGGCATATTCCGCCATAACTTGTTTCAATTGTCCAATATCCATACAAAACTGTAATGATGGATACAAGCGTACTTTTCCTTCCTCTGTTGTTATGTCGTCACTATAATCTATCAGACTAAACTTTTTAAATATACGATACGAATCTTTAAAATCTGCCGGTTTTATATTAATTTGATAAATTTTGCATTTATCAATAATATCACCAACTGTTATATGTACCGGATCTGCATATCCCATACGTTCCAAAAACAAAAGCCAAAGTACCATTAATAATTTTACCTGCTTCGCATCAAATCGGTATAAATTTATTCTTTTTAATCCAACTGTTTCAACATCTTCATCCGCTTGTTGTAACATGGCTACTTTGATTCTTTCTTCAACAACAACTTTATACCCAATTGCTGCCAAATATGTATTAACATCATATTGATTGGACTCTGATGATATGAAATCATATAATTTTTCATCTTTATCAGCCACAATAAATGTTGTATCAAGCATTTTACGAATACATCTCTTAAATAAATATGCATCCTCTTCATTCATTTTTTTCATAAAAGTGAAATCATTCATAAGCAGACTCTCCTTCTATTTCTTAATTACTGTTATATCAGTAATATCTGCAATCTCGGTTTTTACAGTTTCTTCCGACAATTGAATATCATATGGGAACTCCGAATTATTAGCATAAAGCATTGCCGCTGCATACATCAATACTTCCTCTTTTGTCTGAATCGTTTTTTCTTTAATATTCATTTCATCTTCACTACCCAATTGTACACCAAGAAAAGTACTTACCCTATCAACAGAATATCTATTCGGAGAACAATTAAACAACTTTTCTGTTTGCATCCTTTTTTCTTCTTCCGATAGCTCTGCTGTCACAAGACCAATATTTTCTCCTTCGTTTTTTACACGCTTATTCTTTTCAAAAGACTTATATCCTACATATTTTTGATTAGTAATACGTATACAATCTGCAACTTTTTCCATTGCAACATTCTGCTCTTCTTCTGTCATCTTTGACACTGTATTTAAAAAATCATTAATTACTGATTCCAGTCTCACCCCATTGCTTGCCATCAACATAATTCTAGTATTTGCAAGATTATAATAATTATTAATGCGGCTATCGATTAACTCCATGTTGCTCTCATACTCAACACTCAAAAAATATTGGAGTTCTGCAAAATATCGTTCAACACGCTCCCTTGCCTCTTCATAATTCAATTGGAGCTTTTCTGAGCATTCCTTTATAATTTTCTCACAAGCTTCTTCCTGTCTAAGAATCCTCAATTTTGCTTTTATGAATGATAGCTGTGCCGGAATTAATCCATTGTTTTTTACAAAAAAGTATTCACTAAAGAATCGATCCAGCATTTCGTCTTTCATTATAAACTGTCCAAAACTATTTATATCTTGAAAAATAATTACTGCTTTCATAATACTGGAAATACTGTCTTTCAAATCTGTCAGTTCATTTTTTAATTCTGTCTCATTATCAATTAGCGGTACAAGAATATTGGTATAAGGTCTCTCTCTTCGCACAGAATCTTCCTCAAACGCAGATTTTATAATTTCATACATAGAGAAAATACGATTTGACATCATGCCTTCTCCACTCTTTTCTGTCATCTTTCTTAGAAAATCCATTAATTTTCTACAGTCAATTGAAATATTAGCAATATACTCACCATTTCTACCTATCTCACGAGGAAGTAACCAGCCGCATTCACGAAACAAGGAAAGAATTCCTGATGATTGCAACTCAGTACCACTCTCCCCAGCCTCTATTTCTTCAACGGCATTAATATCACTGGAAATGTCTTTCTTTACTTCATTTATTCCAGCATTCTTTAAATAAGCCGTAATGCTATCCTTTGCATCTGATTCATACAATACTGGTAATTCTTTTGTTTTATCAATTAGGATCTGTATACAATCATAATATACTCTTCTGTATTTCAATGTTAATGGTTTAAAAAAGGCATCATTTTTTATATAATCAAAAAAATTCACTTGTTCACCTCCAATTCTACTCGAGAATTTTCTATTTTTATCAGTCTCAAACTTAGTCTCAAAATCTCATCCCTAAAATGAGACTATGTGGGACTAACTTCAGACAAATTTTTTAATTTTTTTCAAAATTACTGATTTTACTGCACTTCTTGTCCACTTCCGTAAAGAAGTATTCCAACGTCTCCACAAACATATTTGCATCAAACAATTCTTTTATCTGTTCCCTGTTCATCCAGGCAACCTGTGCCACTTCATCTGTTGTGGCATTGCCTAAATCAACCTCTCCATCGTAATCAAACAGCCAAACATCCATAATATCATTAAAGATTTTTCCCTCAATGATTTTTCGTGTCTTTGTAAAAAGCACTTGTCCATTTTCCGGCATTAAATCAACGCCAACCTCTTCCTTTGCCTCACGAATTGCTCCCTGTAAACTATCTTCTCCCTTCACAACCGAACCACCTACACATTCCCACATCAAAGGATATGTTGGCCTATTTGCAGAACGCTGCGAAATAAGGTACTCTCCCTTTGAATTACGAATCCATACATGCACCACCAAATGATATCCATCTATCGGTAGCTGCTCTCCTCTTACATGGTCTTTTCCCAGAAGCTCTCTGTTCTCATTATACAAATCCCATATTTCTGCATCCGGCACATACTCCACAATATCCCCAAAATCTGCATGTAAAGTTTTGCAGATTTTGCTAAGAATCGTTAGGCTCACCTCTTCATCACGGCGAAGCTTTGTCATTGTATTAGGAGCAATTTCTGCCTTTTTACGCAAATCCGATTTGCTCATTTCTTTATCCACTAATAATTTCCATAATCTTTTATAAGATACAGCCATGGTAATTTCTCCTTTTTCTTTTCACGCTATCAAACAAACTTATCTAGCATCTCTACAATCTTTTCTCTTTCGCCACTACCATTAGTCATAAATCTCAGTAATGGAATTTCATACAACTCCATAATATGATTTTTCAACAAATCTCTTGAAGCCTGAACAGTATCCTCTTTATGGTATTCATATCCGTCAACCTCAATCGCCAACACAGGCTTTTTACCAATTCTGTTATAAATCAGAAAATCTAAATGTGTTGCTGAATTCATTGCATACTGACATTCCTGCTCATTTAATAGTTCTGGATTCTTAATCAACATATTCAACGGAAAATGACAAACAACATCCAAGCTTGAATACTTGTTAGCGGAGATAATGTCCTCTATCAATGAATACATCAGATTTTCCGAATCATATTCTGATACTTTTTTGTGCTTCTGCAAGTATACCCTTCTTTCCTCAGTATACTGCTTGTAAAGGTAATCAAAAATCGAATAAATCTTGCTTTCAGTAACCTCAAAATTATTATACTGAATATAATCAATCAAATCTGTTATATTGCGCTCTTTTGATTGCTCATTTCCAGTTACAACCAGCATCAATTTCTTTTTCGCTCTTGATACAGCAACATTGATTAAATACGGATCATCTGCAAAATCAGATATCTCATCATCCACAGTAGATATAATAATATTTCCTTTTTCCTTACCCTGGAACTTATGCACCGTAGCCGCATCAATATCTGTAATCTCCTTGCTTAAAGCTTCTACCTGATTTTTGTACGGTGCAATAATTCCGGTTTCTTCCGGATTTGAAACATATTTTGGTATAATCTCATTTTTAATAACATCTATCTGGCGCTGGCTATAATGATTACGCTCATGATTTCCCGCTACCGTTTTTACTACCGATAAAACATCCTCTTCACCCTTATCCGTTGTCATAATAATCAATTCACCACGATAGAATTTCTGGTTACAGAAATTTATTATTTTAGGGTGACACCTATAATGTTCTCGCAACAATGTTTGTGTTACGTTTGGCATAACATCCAAAATGGATTGCAGAAAACTGTTTGTATACTGATATCCTTCACTCACATTAAAACTGTCAAATATAGCTTTTGCTTTGGCCTTTATATCATCTGTAACAACATTAGGAAGTTGCTTGGTATCACCCACAATAACAACATTCCTTGCACATGACAATGCCAACGCACCAGTTGCAATATCTACCTGTGACGCTTCATCCATGATAAGGTAATCATACACCACATCTGAATTCAGGCTGTTTCTTGATGAAAATGTTGTACTTAATATAACCGGATACTCAACCAGTACATCATATGGTTCCTTCCACAGATTATCTTCACTAAAAGTTTTCCTACTACTGTTACCTTCATATTTCCTTGCCAGTTTGTCTTTTAGGACAATCATTGACTGTTTGCATAAATCCTCAAGCAAATTCTTATTAACACTATTTAAATACTTTTCAATATCTGCAATTTTTGCAGACAACTCCGCCTGCTTCGCACAATAATACATTGCCTGAAAGGTTGTAATTATCTTTGAAATATCCTGCTTATAAATGCTCCAATCGGTTACTCCATATTTAAATAAGGCTTTTATCTTAAACCAAAATCCTATTGCCGTTTTCTCATCTGAAATCAACTGGCATTCCTGCCACAATACCATCCATTGCTTTGAAGATAGTTTTTTCTTGAAATTAATACTATCTGTATGAACATCTGATTCTTTAACATATTGATTGAAATATTCCTGTTCAGTAACCAACTGTGAAAGTTCCTGCCTTAAACACGCCAGTTTTTCCTGCTTATCAAAAACACTTTTTAACTGACTGGATTGCTCTGCTATTCCCTTCTGCAAAACACTTGGATCTTCTTGCGTTTTCCATGACGAAAAATCTGGATAAGCGGCATCCTGATGCTCAACAAATAATTTCTTATTTTTAGAACTTCCTAATGTCGCAGCAATAAAACCTAAATTGTATTTTGGAGAAGATAATTTTTCATATACATTTTCTGTTGCCGAATTATTATTGGATACTATCTGTACCGTTTTCCCTTGCATTAATATATTGGCAATAATATTCAATATTGTTTGTGTCTTCCCTGTTCCTGGAGGTCCCTGTATAACACTAATCTGATTCTCCATGGCACTTTTTACAGCCTTATACTGACTGTTATTGCATCCAAATGGAAAAATTGGATTGTATTCGCGTCCTGTTCTTTTTCCTTGCAATGATGATGGATTCAAATACCTTGCTAAAGCTACATCACTACCCACAAAAGAAATCTTGTCAAATCTCTTAGACAATAATTTTTCACCAGTTTCTTCATTCCTAATATTACTCAGACCGGCAATTTGCTTTATATATTCAAATACATTTGATGACTGACTCTGAGTAAGACATGATTCCACAATATTTAACTCACTGCGATGATAATCTCTTTCACTCCCATTGCCAAAACAAATATGCCAATAAGACTCATATCTGCTTCTAAACACATATATTGCATTAACATCAAAGAACTCTCGTCCTTCTCTGCTAATCCGATACATGTTAGGATTCAAAACCTCCGGATCAGTCAACTTTTCCACATTCAAATATGCATACGAGTATGTTTTTCCATTATTGAATTTTACATCCCATTTTTGGTTATTTCTATTGTAACCACATGACATTATTTCGGATGTCTTTATTTCACCCTTGATAATGACCATATAATATCGTGTATTCATCTATTCCTCACTACTTCTTATCCGCACGCTGATTGCCCTTGAATTTCTTCTCCACATAGCAATGTTCATGTTTGCCAACCAGCTTATCGCCCATATCCACCTTCAATTCTCCTGCAACAGTATGTGCTATTCTCTTTGCCAAGTTACTTTTGATTTCATCGTTTCGTCCCGGCCATAGTTTTACAATCACATGTGGCATATTTTCTCCCTCGCATTCTAATGAAATCTACCATTATCAACCTTATCCATTTCTTCGACTACCTGAATATAATAATCCAGCAACTCATATATCCAATCTTTCAATTCTGTAAATTGGTAACCTAATTCCTTCGCCTTATCCGTACAAATACTATATTCCGGTTCCCCATTGTATGGTGCATCATCGCCAGAATTATCAATTATCGCTCTTGCTCCCGTCTTTTCTTCAACATATTCGATAATTTCCTTTATAGAAATCGTACCATCCGAAGCACCATTAATTGCTCCTTTAACATCTTTATCCACCAAAAATGCAAGGAATTTTCCTGCTTCGTCGGAGCGAATATAACTCATCTGACAATCAACATTGTCAATATTCATTGGAATGGATTTCATAGTATGTTCTACATAGAACAACAGCCTTTTTGTATAATCATCCTTTCCAATGGCAAATGGATATCTAACGGCAATCCAATTCTTTTCTGGATACTGCTGCCATAACGCACACTCTGCCTGACGCTTTATTTGCTCATAATGGAATGCTTTTCTATCACACCATATCAGTTCATTTTCAATTCCATCAAAATCTGCCTCAACGGTATTGATATGTTTCGGGTTATACACAGATGTGCTTGACATATAAATATACTTATCACAATCTATAACATCCATCACATACTTAATATCATTTGAGCAATATGCAATTTTATCAATTACTACATCGTAATGAGTACCGCTTAATGCCTCTCGTACACTTTCTTCCTTAGTCCTTTCCAGAAATATCCTTTTAACCTTATCCCCAAATGAATCTGATGCCTTCCCACGTGTTGCAATTGTTACATCATAACCTGCGGTTAAAAGCTCATTAACCATATGTATACCAAAAAATCGTGTTCCACCAATAACTAGAATATTCACTGTTGTGTCTCCCTTGTTTCTATATTTCACCACTTTCAAACGCCTTTTTCACCTGTTCCAAATCGGAATACTTGCCCTTTATTATCTGCAATATTTCTTCATCCGGTTGCCACAAATCCGGAACCATGATTGGCTTACATCCCGCTCTGTAAGCCGATAGTAATCCGTTTTTTGAATCTTCAAGAGCTATACACTCTTCAGGATTTTCATTTAACATTTCACAGGCTTTTATGTAAATGTCCGGCGCTGGCTTAGATTTCTCAACCATGTCTCCACAAATAATTGCGGAAAAGCAATCTATAATTCCGGCATCATTTAGATGTTTTTCCACTTCCCAACGCGGTGATGAAGAAGCAACTGCCAACTTGGCATTTGGATTTTTCAAATACTCCAACAAGACATACAATCCTTGCTTTACAGGCACTTTATTATTTTCATAATAGTTTTTCAGAAATTCTTTTGTGTATTTACGCAATTCTTCCTGATTATACCGATCACCAAACTCTTCGTTCCAAATCTCATAAGAGGCAACAATGCTCATACCTAAAGTTTTATAGACCATATATCCGGCTTTTCCAATTCCAATCTTTTCACCGGCATAATCCCAAGCCTTTATAAACACTTTCTCTGTATCAAACATCAGTCCATCCATATCAAAAATAACATTCATTTTCTTTACCTTCTTTTAAAGTTCCATCAGCCCGTTTTCAACAAAGTAATAAATATTCTCTTTCTTATATCCATACTTTGAATCTGAAAATGATATGTGCGGTTCAAATGTAAAATACTTTACATCACCAAGCTTCGTCATATTACCTTTTTCAATGTATACTCTATCACCTTTGGTTTTCACAATGGAATGTCCCAGGTTGCCCATAAAATCAAGATTAACAAATCCATTTTCCACTATGAGCTCATTCATATGATAGTACAATTTCTCAAAGGTTGTTTCCTTCGTAGCAAAACGTAACAATTCTGCATGTAATTTCTCTTCCATCTGGAGACCGCTTTTCCATTCCGGATTTTCAATCAGCCCTATATCCTCTACAACCATGCCGTTTTCTACAATAATAGTTCTCGCATAGTCTCCCCAGATATTCCCCACCTGCGGACTTAAATCAATGGTTATTATTTCATTGTTTCCTATAACTCTATCCGAAGTTACATACTGCTTACCAGATACAGAAACGCATGTTTCATCTCCTGCAAATACAAATGCACCAACATCCCAATACCAGAACGAATCTGCACCCAACTCTAACAGTTTTTCCTCACATAACTTTCGAATCTCGAGTAAATTCATTCCCGGCTTGATAGTATTCTTTATGTATTCTATAGTCTGTTTCGCTGCCAGCTGTATCCGACTGTAAGACTGCTTTTCTATCTGCATATATTTTTCAATCAATTTAGGCTGAATCAACGGATATGTCCAATTCTCAGGCAACTCATCCATTAATATAACCTTTTCCATTTCGCTATGTAATTCTTTAGCAAATTCAGTTATCTCCGCAAAATAAAGCATTCCAAATGATTCCTCACCTGTATCATTTACTCTCGTCTTACCAGTTACTGAATATACACAGATTGGCTTTATCTCATATTTTACTGCTCCTGTTTCTTCCTGGAGTTCCCTTTTAGCGGTTTCCAGAATATTTTCGCCTGTTTCTCGATGCCCTCCCGGCACTTCATAGGTATCTCTTTCTTTATGCTTGCAAAATACCCACTTGCCATTACTCTGTGAGATAATTACTGCAAATTTCAATAGTTCATCATTAACTGTATCATAAAATTTTACTTCCATCACATTTTTCCTTCCCATTCTATCATAAACTCATTAAGAAATTCCAGCATTACAGCCTGTCTGTGTTCTGCCAGTTTCCTTCCCTCAGTCGTATTCATCATGTCTTTCAACAAGAGCAACTTTTCATAGAAATGGTTAATGCTTGTAGAGTTTTTATTTTTCTGATACTCATCTTTGTTCATTTTTATTTTAGGTTTTATTTCCGGATCATAAATCTTTCTTCCCCTACTACCACCATATGCGAATGTTCTGGCAATTCCAATAGCTCCTATAGCATCAAGTCGGTCTGCATCCTGCACACATTTTCCTTCTATGGTATCAGGTACGACTGAATCAGTTCCTGCAAATGAAACCTCATCTATAATTTTGCATACCGCCTCTATCCTTTTACCATCTATTTTGTTAATTGTCATAAAATCAACTGCATTTTTCTTGGTAACATAAGTGTCCGGAGAAAGCTTAATATCGTCAACATCATGTAACAGAGCCGCCAACTGCACTATTTTAACATCTGCATTTTCCTGTTTTGCGATTTTAGTAGCCAGTTTATATACTCGTATCGTATGATAATAGTCATGACCACTACTGTCTCCCGAAAATATACCTTGTATAAATCTCTTTTCATTATCTGTCATATTTTCTCCTAATCAACCTAACAAAGCAATATATTGATTTATGAAAGTCATTACTCCACCCACAAATAGAGCCAACCTAGAGCCATTCGATAAAACAAATGCCGGAAACCCGCATAAATACAGGCTTTCGGCATTTTAATCCGTTATTCAAACTCGGCAAATCCGAAGATATTACTAAATGTATTTGTTTAGTTTCCATCTCTTTTCTGCCGTTATTTTATCTCTGTTACATATATTATTTTGGCTCACTGATTTTCTGTTGCTAATTTGTTGCCATAAAATCTATATTATCCTGATTTTGGAGATACCCTGATTTCAAAAGGGAAGTCTATTTTCCCTTTGAAAAGCACCTCGCTCTCCCCCTACTGTATTTTTTCTTTAGAATGGAGAGTCAGGGAGTTGCCTTTTTTGATATTGGTTGAACCATCGCATTAGCTTCGCGTTGTTTCGTATTCCAATCACATATTTCAAAATTTTCATTGTACCATCTTATATTGGACATTCCATATACATTTCCCATTTTTAATCCTTGATAATATGCTTGTCCATCTACAATCGTTCCATGATACATGCCATTGAATTTGCTTCCATTATATAGACCAACTAGTTGCGGAATCCCTCCTGTATGCTTGTCCTTGACATTTTTTACAATATCACAAAAGCAATGGAAATAATTTCTACTTGTGCTTTCGTTATTTCCATTTTTGAACCTCAAAAAGTTCTCATCATATTCTTTTTTCCCACTTCCATCTGAAAAAAGGTTCTTTGACTTCTTAAAATCAGTATGTATTTTTATGTTCTCCCATATTATTCCATTCCAAAAGTATACGTTCGCATCAAATATTCTTTTTTTATTTCGCCCTATATGATATATTTTAATAATTCCATTATTAAGTTTGTATGCTGAATGTGCTCTTTTGATTTCATTAAAAATAATCTCACTTCTATCTTGATAATCCATATCTGCTGATAACAGCATTCCCACATCGCACATACTTGTTAAGCGAGTTAATATCTGATATGTAAATAATGTTTCTCCACAATACCCTAATATATCAGGAGTATTTTTTAATGCAAATGTCTTTTGGCTATAATCATAAAAGTTCCTATTATCAGAAATTCTACTATCACTGGCTATATATGCAGAACATGGGCCTCTCTGATCACAAGCCAACCATCCTACAATTAATGTCATTTTTACTAATTCCTCTTTGCAAATCCATTCTAAAAATCCATAAACTTTATGAACTTTTAGAGTGGATTTGCACCACTATCTTTTATCATCTGATAAACGTCTTACTCTTAGACCACTAGAACCATGTTCAGTATTATTTTATCACTCTTGCCCCCATTATACAACATATTTCCAACTTGAGCACTTGTCCCATCACGTTTTTTATACTATACTGATATCATCAAATCGAAAGAAGGTACTCTCATGACAAAACAGGAAATCAGCGAGATCAAAAAGCTGTTCACCCCGAAAAACTGCTCCATCACAAGAATCTGCGGATGCTATGTGGATGGAGAAAAAAATAAAAAGACAGAATTAAAGCAGGCCTTTCTGGCACTGCCGGAGGAAGAGATGTTCAAGTACTTCGAGATTCTGCGGAAGAGTCTGTCCGGCACCATCGGCAAAAATCTGCTGAATCTGGAATTCCCGTTAAAGAGTGAAACGGAGGGCGGCACGCAGGAATTCCTGCTGCGTCTGCGAGACAGCAGGCTGAAGGACGATGCATTGCTTGAGCAGTTCTATGACCGTATCATCGAGTCTTATGAATATGTGGGCAATTATCTGATCCTGCTGATCCACGATGCCTACGATGTACCGGGTCGTACCAGAGACGGCATCGAAATGGAGGACGCTTCCGACGAAGTCTATGACTATATCCTTACCTGCATCTGCCCCGTGGATCTGTCCAAGCCGGGATTGAGCTATAACGCTGTGGAAAATACCTTCCAGAACCGTATCCGCGACTGGGTGGTAGGTATGCCGGATGCAGCCTTCCTGTTCCCCGCATTCAATGACCGCAGCACGGACCTGCACAGCACTCTGTACTATTCCAAAGATGCGGAGGAATTAAAGGAGAACTTCGTAGATCTGATGTTAGGCTGTCCTCTTCCTCTGTCCGCAGGCGGTCAGAAGGAAACCTTCCAGTCACTGGTGGAGGAGACTCTGGGCGATAGCTGTGATATCGAGACGGTGAAAAATATCCACGAGAAAATGAATGAGATTGCCCAGGAACATAAAGAAGATCCCGAGCCTGTGGTATTAGATAAAAATGAAGTAAAAACCATTTTTGCCAGCAGTGGTGTAGCCAATGACCGCATGGAGGTCTTCGACCAGTGTTTCGATGCCACTGCCGGTGAAGCCACCTCCCTCATGATGACCAATGTCTACAATCCCCGCAGCTTTGAGGTAAAGACGCCAGATGTGGTCATCAAAGTCAATCCCGAGCGCACGGATCTCGTCAACACGAAGCTGATCGACGGCAGACAGTGTCTCGTTATCGAGCTGGACGGTAATATCGAAGTCAACGGCATCACCGTCCGGGCTGCCGGAAGCGGGGACAGGGAAGAATCTGAAGAATAAACCACCTGCCAAACGACAAGAATCGCACAACGAACTTGTGTAAAAAACCAGGAACAGCCTTACGAATCCAAACATCCGAAAGCTGTCCCTGGTTTTATTTTATGCGAAATCAACTATTGAATCTTGAAGTACTGCATGCTCTCCGCCAACTCATCAGCAATCTTCTTCAGCTGTCCGGCACTGTCATATACCTGCTTAAAGGTATCCAGAACCTCCTGTGTCTCGGTATAGGTCTGCTGCGTACTATCTACATTGTCATGCGCAATCTGCGAAAGCTGCTCCACAGCCTCCATGACTTCTCCACGGGACTCAGCCAGTCTGCCGGTACTCTCTCTGATCTGCAGGATACTCTGCATGGAATCTTCAATCTCCTTCAATACCTCTGAGACATTGGCTCTGGTCTCCTGCATGCTTCCACTCTGCTCGATGATTATCTCCTGCATCCGCTGCATGATCTCCATTTCCTGGGCGGAATCTTCCATCAATGCTTTCGTGGTCTCTTCAATCTCGTGACCGGACTGGTTGGACTGTTCGGCCAGCTTCTTGATCTGGTCAGCCACTACGGCGAATCCTCTTCCGCTCTCTCCGGCTCTTGCCGCCTCGATGGAAGCATTCAGGCTTAACAGATTCGTCTCTTCCGCGATTGATGTTATAAACTCCATCGCTGCATTGATTTTCTGAATGGAGGCATTGGTTCTGTCTGTCTGCTCCTTGACCTCTCCGATGATCCGCTCCACTTCTTCATTGATATGGCACAGCTGTGCCAGCGTATCTGCGGTCTTTTTACTGGATTTCTGCATGGAAGCTGCATTTTGGTTCAACGTATCCACTTCTGTGGATGTCTCTGTGATATGCTCTCCCATGATCCGCATATTCTCGGAAGTACTCTCGGAATTTCTAGACTGCTCCGTAGAATTTGCTACCACCTGACTTACAGCGTTCTGTACTTCGTTCATGGTACTGTTGGTAGTGTCTGCCGCATTTCCCAGCGCCCTGGAAGCCTCCAGCAGACTCTCGGAATTCTGGGAAATTCCCTTCAGGATACCCTTCAGAGTGTCCTTCAGTTTTACGGTAACCCGGGACAGATCTCCGATCTCATCCTTCCTCTTTAACATCTTGTCATCAACCCAGACAGTCAGATCACCCTCTGCGACCTTCCCCATGATACCGATACTCTTCTTGATATTCCGGCTGATGGAAGTGGCCAGCTTCAGTCCCACGCCCATACACAGGATCATCGCCACACATACAGCTGCACCTATGCCAAAGATCATGCCGTTCACTACGGCATCCTTGTCCTCTTTATTCGTACCCACGAATACCATGCCGATGATCTCCGCAGAGTTGTTCTGATAGACCGGCATGAAATAGCCGTAATTCATAACTCCGTCCAGAGAGACCGCACTGCTGAAATACTCTTCTCCGTTCTGTAATACCTTCTCCACGATCCTGTCTCCCGCCGGAGAATTCAGAATCCGATCTCCGTTACTATCCACGGCGGAAGTCATGATGCGACGGTCCCCGTAGAAAAAAGTCACATCCATTCCTGTATTGTCCCTGATCCGATCCACTAGGCTCTCGGAACGGGAGATATTATAGCTGCCTTTCCAGATGTCGCCATTACTGGATTCCATATAGTCACCGGTGTTCTGGTCATATGCTGCCAGCGTTGCCGCAGCCGTTCCCTTCAGTCCTTCTTCGATTTCCTCCATCATGGAACTGTGTACCGTCGTCAGCATAAAAAAGATAGATAACAGTCCCAACAATACTACCGGTCCGATGGTCATTGACAGAATCTTTTTTTGTATACTCATGAAAATGCCCCCTATTCTACCACAGATACGGTCTTGAAATACCAGTTGATACCTCCGGTGATCGTTGCATCATCCAGCGTTGTTCCTTCTTTGCCCACGGTCTCTCCCGTATTGGTCTCGATCACACCGTCAAATACCCCATTTTCTCCGGATAAAATCTGCTTCTTGGCTTCCTCTACTTTCTCTTTCGTTCCTTCCGCACAGAAATCCGCCAGATCCGTGATGCTCACCAGATTTTCATTCATGCCGCCGTAATAGTTGCTGCCGTCCCAACTGCCGTCAATGACGCTCTGCACTGCTGCCGTATAGTAAGCACTCCAGTTCCATACCACACTGCACAGGCAGGACTGCGGAGCATCCTTACTCATATCCGAATTATATCCGATACTGTACACACCTTTTTCCTGTGCCAGCGTCTGGGGATATACGGTATCACAATGCTGTGCAATCACATCACAGCCCATATCCAGTAACGTCTGTGCCGCAGCTTTTTCTCCCTCGGGATCGTACCAGCTGTTTGTCACCTTTACATATACTTTTGCGTCCGGATTCACCGAATAGATTCCCAGTGCAAAGGCATCTATACCACCAGTGACCTCCGAATTGGAAGAATCCATAGCTGCCACATACCCGATTTTATTGGAAGAAGTATTCATTCCCGCCACGATACCGCTCAAATATCTCGCCTGATAAATTCTGCCGAAATAGTTGTTGAAATTTTTACCGTTGCTCAGGTAGCCGGTGCCATGGGAAAAATACACTTCCGGATATTCTTCCGCCATTTCCGCTGTAGTTTCCATATATCCCCAGCTGGTAGTGAAGATGATATTGCAGCCTTCATCAATACATTCCTGAATTGCCTGTCTGGTCTCCTGCGTATCACTGTCATTGACATTAATCTTGCGGATGATCTGATCATCTGATAATCCCAGATTCTGCTGCATTCCCTGAATTCCCAGATCATGCGTGTACGTATAGCCGCTGCCATCTGCCGGATCCGACAGATGCAGTACTCCTACCTTGATCTCCTCCTTTGGAATCCCTGCAGTCTGTGTTGTTGCGCTGCTGCCGCTTTCCGACTGCACCACCTGCGTAGTCCCATTGCTACCCCTTGCCTCATATCCGATGTTTGTAGCATAATCGTCCACTTCTCCGGTATTTCCGCAGCCTGTCAGTAATGCACACCCCAGAAGAATTGCCGCTGCCTTCCAAAAGTTTCCTGTTTTACCTCTTCCCATATACAAGTACCCCTTTCTCTTTTGTAGTCTATGTATATCTCTTATCTCTACCGTCTGATTTCTCAGAATCGGTTGATTCTACAAATATAAACTACAGCCTTCCCTTATTCCCTGCTGCCATGGCAGGTAAAATAAATCACCTGATACTCTTTCGCGATCTCTGTAAGGAACCGCATTGCTCCCTTGGTCCGGTTCTCATCCAGGTTCACAAAAGGATCATCCAGAATCAAAAACGGCTTCTGTTCCTCATACATGGCTTCCACCAAAGCAAGTCTCATACAGATACCGATCAGGTCACGGTTGCCCAGACTCAGATATCCGATGTCTCGGGGCATATTGCCTTCGACCACCTGCAATCTGGTATTGGCATCCATCTGATAATTTTCGCATTCCGTTCCCGTGAGAATTCTGTAATATTTCCGGAACCCCTGCATAACAGGTTCTGTATATTTCGCAGTGAACGAACTCTTTGCCTGTTCCAACAGATTTTTTGTCATTCCAAGCAATTCATATTGTTTGAGTCCTTCCTCTGTCTTCTCCTGCAACGCTTCCAGCTCTTCCTGCATATTTTCCACAGTATCCCAGGATTCCTGTAAGTCGGAAAGTTGTTTCTGATAGCTGTCAATGGTCTGAAAACGTTCTTCCATACGCTCCGAAAGGACCTGCATTTCATCTGCCAGACTTTCCAGGGATTCCTCTCCCTCCGGGATCTTCAGTGCCAGAAGTGCCGGAATGTCCTCTTTCTCTTCAAACGCTTTTATCTCCTGCTCGATTCTCCGATATTCCTGTAACTCCTTCTCATAATCCTTTCTATGACTTTCCAGTTCGGCCAGCTGTTCTTCCGGGTGCTCCTCCGGAATCAGCTGCAACGACATCAGATAATTTTTTACCTGTTCTGCCAGCGCTTCGTATTTCTGCTTTTGCTGTAAATATTTCTTTTGTTTTTCCAGTAAAAGCTGTCTCTGTCTGCACTTTCCCGCCAGTTCATGCAATGCCGCAAGATAATTTTGTGTTTCCGGTACTTCTCCGTATTCTGCAAAAAACTGCTGCAAATCTTTCTGCAATGCGGCAATTCTCGCAGTCTTTTCATCCGATCCGTCCTGCTTCTGCCGCTCCAAAAGTGCCTCGTAATCTCTTCTCTTATTCTGCAGTTCCACAAGCCAGGAGGTCAGTTCCAGTCCTTCCCGAAGTCCCCAACGAGTGCAGAAATCATCAATCTGTTCTTCCTCTATGCGGACCTGTGCCTCAAGTTCTTCCATTTCCTGTTCCAAATAGGAAAGCTCTGTATTTTCTCCCGTTTGGACTTTGGATCTGCCTGCTGTAAACAACAGTGCCGCTGCCACAGCTGCAATTCCCAGTACCATCAGGACTCCTCCGATCACTCCCTGTCCCAACAGGATCACAGCAAAACCGCCAATCGATAAAAGAATGCCAAAAAGCAACAGCATTTTTTTCCTTTTACCTGCTTCTTCCTGCTCCCGTAAGCATCTGGCATCTTCCTGTGCCTGTATGGATTGCAGGGTTTTCCTCTGTATTTCTTTCGCCTGCAGAAGACTTTTTCCTTCATTGCGGTTCGTCCAGGCATTTTTTACACTGTCGATCTCCGCCTCCTGTGGCATTCCTTCCGCAAAATATCCGGAAAGCTCCTCTAACCGTCTGCTCTCTTCCCCTGACAGGGCATTTTTTCTTATCGTACTTTCCAGGCTCTCAAGTTCTTGTGCCTCAGCATATTTTTCTTCCAGCCGGGCATTGTCCACCATGGGGAAATTATCTTTTAACTGCGCCTGTTCTTCCACTGTCAGGCAATAGATTTCCATTGCCTTGCGGACAGAAATCCCCTGATTGCAGACGGCTGCTTTTTCGCGTAATTCTTCCCCTTTTGGTATCACGCCGTTAAAATAGCTTTCCGCTTCTTTTAAAGTCTGCTGTCTCTGTGCCATTTTTGCACGCAGATCCAGGTACTTCTCTTTTTTCGCCTGTTGATCCTTATAAATTCCCAGGTCCTTTTGTCTCTCCTGCAGTTCTGTCAGTTCCGCAGAAAGCTTTTCTCTCTCCTCGATTGCTGCCTTTTTCCGAGTATCAATACTTTCCATCGTATTGTGTATCTCCTGCCCGTTACGGATCTGCGTCTTCAGTTCCGTAATGCGGTCCTTGCTCTGACGGAGCGATCCGGTCTTACGAGAGGGTGACATGCTGTTTAACAGATCGTTCAACCGCTTGTCCGCTGTCTCAAAATTATTGATATCGTCCGTATTCTCCGCCAGATTCCCGATTTTGGCATTGATGCCGTCCGTAACAAAGGTCTCGCAGTCATTCTGTGAGATAAAAATCGTTCGTTCAAAGGATCCTGCGTCGATCCGGAACAACTCTTCTCCCAGATTTTGTGTAAAATCACTGCATGGCAGATTTGTTTTCGTATCTGTCAGCTGAAATTCATCTTCTGCGCTTTTACTTCCGAAGGTTCTGCGGACAGAATATTGCTTTCCTTCACTTTCGAATTGCAGTTCTCCGCCATAGACGCCCTTTTGCCAGGGACTGTATCTCTTCCTCTCATTTTCCAGTGGGTCCCTCTTCCCTTCATTCCGGAATCCGAACAGCATAACGCGTAAGAATGCAGCCAGTGTGCTTTTTCCCCAGCCGTTTTCCTCACAGACGGTGTTGCAGCCATCTGTAAAATCATATGTAAAGTCACTTAGTTTTCCGAAATTCTCAATGTGACATTTGATCAGTTTCATGCGTCCAGGATCTCCTCTCCGGCCAGTGCCTGCAATCCGTAATGTATCACTGTCGCCTTGTCCTCTTCCGGCAGATCTGCCCTGCCCATGACAGTACGGATAAACTCTCCCTTTAAGGACTTATCCTTTGCAAAAGCAGCATAATCCACCAGATACTCAGAGCTGTCCTTAATCTTCACAAAATAAAAAAGGTGGCTGAACTGATGTAACAGAAAGTCAATATCCTTTTCACTTTCCACATCTATTTTCCCGACCAGTTCATACTTGATCAGACTTTTCTCCGGGTAACCTTTCCCGGCTGTCTCGGCTCTCATCCGTTCCATGATTTCCGTCGTGGATTCACAACCGGTAATATCCACCGGGATGGTATAGAGCTTTCGGGATGCGAAAGGAATAAACGTACTGTCAATTGTACCTGTCAGCTCATCAATGTCAAGCATCACAAATCCATGCTCTCCGCATTCATCAAACCCTCTGCCCTCCAGACAGCCGGGATAACAATAGACGCCTCTCGCATCCAGACGCTCTTTTTTATAGCTGTGGATGTGTCCCAGGGCAAGATAATCAATTCCCTTATTTTTCAATGCCGTCAGATGAATGATCTCCGCCTTATCTCTCGCACTGTATTCCGATTCCTGCCCATGCAGGACTACAATGTTGCATTGATCCACATCCAGTGACAGCGTATTATATATGCTTCCACTGTTTTCCGGTGTCAGTTCCACCCCAGTAACCGCAACTCCCTTACCGGAAGTATTCTCCGTCCCTGAAAGTTCATAGCTTGTCCAGTTGTTCCCAAATAGATGAAGATTCTCCGGAATTTCCGAAAGACCGGACGTAAAGCTTCCTTCGTCATGATTCCCCTGTAAGTAATAAAAAGCTATTTTGGGATGTCCCTGAATTAAGTCTTTTACCACATTCCGGGCGGTAGCGGATACGTTTTTCGTATCGAACAGATCTCCTGCGATTATGATCGCCGCCACGCCCTGCTCTGCCCCGTAGGTAACCATATTCTGAAAAGTAGTCAGCAATTCCGTCTTGCGTTCTCTCGCTTTTTCTTTGGTCAGATTTGCACTCATTTTGGAATCCAGATGGATATCCGCACAATGGATGATTTTCATATTGCTGCCTCCTGTATCGTCTCTGTAATACATGTCGTGTCTTAAAATATCTTAAAACAAGGTCGTACGGATCTGTATTTACAGACATTTTTATTATATACGAATCTCTGTTCGATTACAACAAAAACGTATCGGCAGTGAGACATTCGATCTCATTTTCCGATACGTTTTATTTACTACCTGTTTCCGTCCAGCTTCAGTAAATCCGAAAAGCTTTGCAAGGGGTATGTTACAAAAGCAAAAGCTGCTGCCTCCCCTAATCCCGCACTGTCGAATCCTCCGGCTTTTGCTGCCAGAATACCGGCTTTTGCATCTTCCACAACCAGGCATTTTCCCGGACACAGCCCCAGATACTGTGCTGCACACAGAAACACTTCCGGGTCCGGTTTTGACCTTGTAATATTGGTTCCGTCGCTGACGGCATCGAAATATCCGGTAAGCCCAAGCCTTTTTAAGATCAGTTTGGTGTTTTTGCTGGAAGATCCTATTGCCAGTTTTCGTCCGCGGCTTCGCAGCGTATCCATAGTCTTCCGGACTTCTTCGGACAAATCCGCCTCGCCCATATTTTGCAACAGACCTACATATAATTGGTTCTTCTTTTCCGCAAGTGCTGCTTTTTGCGCTGCGGTGAGCGGTTCACCGTGATATTCTTCCAGCAAAATCTCCAGACTGTCCATACGGCTCACCCCCCGCATCCGGTCATTGATCCGGTCATCAAAATGAATTCCGAGTTGATCCGCTATCTGTTTCCATGCCAGGAAATGATACCGGTCCGTATGGCAAATGACACCATCCAGATCAAATATTATTCCCTGATAGTTTTTCCTACACATGCAGACTGCCTGCCGTAATCAGTTTGCCTGACTTCCTGTCAAAGAGCAGGATATCCTCTCCGCCAACTTCGAATTTCACTTCCTGTCCGATCTTGTATGCTGTATTTCCAAATACTACACCGGTCAGCAGAAAATCTCCGATGCGAAGCTTAATCGTGGATTCCATACCGGTGGGCATAGCACCGTAGATCACGCCGTCCAGACCTGCACCATCGTGTAATTGCAGGGCTTCCGGACGTACACCGATGACAAAATCCTCGTTGGTGATCACGGGAGCTTCCTGCAGTGCATAATCATCTTCATTCACTCTGGCAATATGATACTTGAAGACTTCATCCTTGTTGGATTTCTCCACGGCTTTCTTATCCTGCATTTTCTCTTTGTGACGGGCTGCCTCATCGGCTTCGTTCTTATCTCTCTCTGCGAACCATCTCTGCAGATCCAGGTGTTCCTTCGGAACAAACTTTGCCTTTCTACCGTCTAAGATCGTCACATCCAGACTGCCGTTTTCATTCTGCACACCCCTGGCTTCGATAAAATTAATGGAAGGATTTCCTACGAAATCAGCCACAAACAGGTTGTTGGGTCTGCTGTACACAGTCAGCGGTGCTTCATACTGCTGCAATACGCCGTTGTTGATCAGACAGATCTTCGTTGCCAGTGTCATCGCTTCCATCTGGTCATGGGTTACATATACGAAGGTGCTTCCGGTCTCTACATGCAGACGCTGCAGTTCATATCTCATTTCCAGACGGAGTTTCGCATCCAGGTTAGACAGTGGCTCATCCATGAACAGTACCTGGGGTTCCGGTGCCAATGTTCTGGCAATAGCAACTCTCTGCTGCTGTCCACCGGACAGTTCTGCGGGATAACGGTTCATGAACATTCCGATCTTAACGATTCGGGATACTCTGCGTACCGCCAGGTCTATCTCTTCCTTGGAATATTTTCTGACCCTGGTTACTACCTTGCCACCGGATACGACTTCGAATTTCTCGTTAAGCTCTTCCCCTTTTTCCTTATGACCTGCCAGGATGCTGTCCAATTTTGCAGTCAGTTCCTGCTTCTTTTGCTTTGCGGCACTTTCTTTGTCTGCTGCCTCATGGAGCTTGTAATTATACAGTTCCTTTGCAGTATAGATAGAAATGGTGTAATTATCGATCAGCTTCAGGTAGACCATATCCAGGTCTAATTTTCCCTTTTTATCTCTGCATTCCTCAATGAGTTTTACCAGCTCTCCCGGATTCTCCAGTGCCTTGATCATGCTTTTTAAAGCTTTGGCTTCCTCATCGATCACGGGAAGTTCTTCCTTGATATTTCCCAGTCCGAAGGAGATGTTCTGGTATACCGTCATGTTCGGCCACAGTGCGTAGTTTTGGAACAGGAATCCGACTTTTCTCTTATTTGCGGGAACATTGATCCCCGCTTCACTATCGAATACCACCCGGTCTCCGATCTTGATCTGCCCGCTGGTAGGGGTCTCCAGACCGGCGATCATACGTAAGGTAGTGGTCTTACCGCAACCGGAGGGACCAAGCAGAGTGATAAAGGAATTATCCTCCATATCCAGACTCAGATCATCTACCGCATAGAATTTTCCCCAACGTTTTGTAACATGTGTTAATTTGATTTCCGGCATAGTTATTTACCTCCGATACCTTCATCCAGGCTGGACCCGGTCAGTTTATTTACCAAAGTGTTAAAGATCAGGATCGTTACGATCAGGATCAGGTTGATGGCGCTGGAGAATGCATACAGTCCCATCTCATCGAAATAATCCAGTGTCGTGGAGAGGATAAAGCCCTGCGTACATAACAGTAAAAACAGGGACAGCTCTCGCAGACAGGTCATGAACGGAAGCATATATCCGTTGATAATGGAAGACTTCTGGATCGGAATGATGATCCGCAACATCCGCTTGTACCAGGGAATATCCTGGATGATGGCCGCTTCCTCGATCTCTCCCGACAACTGCAGCATGGAGTTCAGTGCACTTCTGCTGGCGAAAGGAATGTACTTGATCACACCTGCGATGATCAACAATGTGTAAGTGTTGAACAGGTTGATCTTGTCATTGGAGAACAGGATGAAGAAGGCTGCGCCCACTGCCAGGGATGGCATCAGGTACGGCAGGAATGCCACACCGTTGACGTAATTCGCCCACTTGCTTCTCCGGTTCTTGGATACCGCATAACCGATCAGGGTGCCAATCGTACCTGCGATCAGAGCACAGCAGACAGCAACTAACATTGTTCCCTTGAATGCTCTCCAGATCAGCGGATTGTGAAGAATACCGGGCTGTCCGTACAGAGCACCGGCTCCGTTGTTATCCGTCAGCCACCACTTGGTGGTCAGAGCACCGGAATCCATGGTATACAGGAAACTGTAATCTCCCGGATTCGGAAGGAAAGTCTCCAGTGCGAAGGACAGGATCGGGAAAATACTGGTGAAGAAGGTGATGACGATCAGGATGACCGCGATCAGATATTTCCCGACTTTTCCTAAGTTGATCTTGGAGATCTGTCCGGATTTACCGGTAACCGTCGTATAATTTTTACGGCTCTTTAAACTCATTTGGTTCATTAACAGGATCGCCACACCGAAGATCATCATGATGATGGCAAGAATACTGGCTTCCCCGGTATACTTGGAGTTCATGGAGATATACTTGGTGGACAGAGTGGTCAGTCCCAGGTAGTGCGGTACGGGATAACTTCCCATGGCGCTTCCGAATACCAGCAGGATCGTGGAAAGAATCGCCGGTTTTACCATAGGTAAGGTAATGCGGAACATGGTCTTCCACTTCGGTGTATCCAGGATTGTCGCTGCTTCCTCCAGATTGGCATCCATGTTGCGGAAGATACCGCCGATCAGGATGTAGGCAAAGGGGGCGTAATGCAGTCCCAATACCACTGCACTGGGGAACAATCCCAAGCACCACCATTTTGGCATCGTAATATTAAAAAGAGATGCCAGCAGTCCGTTGGAGGTTCCGGTGACTGCATTACTGTTGAACACATTCTGCCATACCACAGCCAGTGTCCACTGGGGCATGATGTAGGGGAAAATAAAAATAGAGCTTAAATATTTTTTACATTTTAAATTGGTCCTCGTAATTAAGAATGCGAACAAGCCGCCGAACAAAATGGAGATCAGGCAGGTAAATACTGCCAGAAGCACGGTATTTAACAGCGGTGTCCACAGATTTGTTCTCGCCAGTTTACTGGTGAACAGATCCGCATAGTTGGCAACGGAATACCCGCTTGCCTTTCCGGTAAGATGTGCATCGATGGTGCCCGGATGGATCTTAAAGGTATCCTCGACGATTGCCACGATCGGCGCCACTGTGGTAAAAGTAAGTACAATACCAAACAGAAGCAGAATGATATTTTGTGGCTTGGAGAAATACGTCTTGATCTTGTTCAGAACAATCACCATCTTGCTTGTTTTTTTTGTGGCACTCTGATTCATGGTTAACCTCTCTTCCCAATACAAGCTTTTGGTCCTGTAAACCATCCACCCCTGCGAATAAGAAAACTGCTACATCATGCCTGCATGGAAGTAGCAGTTTTCTTATTCTGACAGGACGAATAGTCACTATTTTATATCATATATCACTCATATCACTCAGCAGTATACTTCGGTAACAGCTCGATCCAGCTTCCTACCGTGAAGGATACGGATGCGCAGTACTCAGGATCTTCCAGCACCAGTTCGCCATCGGTAGACCACCAGTCGAAGCCTCTGTCATTCTTGCTCTCGTATACAACATTACCGTTCTCATCATTACCGCCGGTGCTGTGCTGATAGGTAGCTTCGATTGCCTTTGCCACTTCAGGGTTAGCGGAATAACCGCCCATGTCTTTGCCCCATGCGCTGAAGCCGTCTTCCGTACAGGTCATGTATGCGATGAAAGCACATGCAGTCCAGGGCAGCGGGCTGTTATCGGTAACAAACAGATAATGGCAGTAGCCGTAGCCACCAATTCCCTTATAGCCATCCTGATAAGCGGCAACCTTGATATTGTTCACAGATACACCTGCGGACTCTTCTACGGAGCGCAGCTTACTGTATACTAACAGTCCACACTGATCGGTAGCGGAATCGGATACCAGGGTATTGCAGATAGGTCCGTCATCGGTCTGGGCATTGTAGCTGCCTACCCAGAGTTTGATCCATGCCAGGGCATATTTTCCATCGGCGCCTAAGCCTAAATCATTTGCTTCGGATTCCATCTCATCAATCGTGGGCTGGAAGTAAGCCTGCTCATCAGCGGGTAATGCATTAAAGGCATCCTTTAACATGGCTGCATATTTGTCTTCGGTCAGCATGTACAGGAAGTTCTTACCTACAACTTCAGAATCAATATCCATGAACAGTGCATGGGTATCTTCTGCCACGAAGTCCCAGCAGTTGTCATATACTTTGCTGCCGGTGCAGTTATATTCGAATACTTTATTCAAGGTCTGTAATGCAAGGTAACCGTCCACTGCGTCGGGAGTGGTTCCGTTGGCTTCTGCCCATTCCTTAGGAATAAAGGTATCCAGTATTCCGGTCTGTGTCATCTTGGATTCGATCTGATTACCATCCTGGATCAGAGTCATTGCGAAGGTTCCTTCCGGTTTCAGGGAATCTGCGGTCAGCTGCTCGAAAATCTTGTTGTTCTTGGGCTGCTGCCAGTCAAATTCCATGCTGTAAGAAGGATCGATAGACTGCAGATACTCGATGAACAGAGGAAGTGCTGCTTTACCACGGCTGGAATTACCTACACCGTAAAAGGTCTTGCCGTTGGATTCTTCGATGGCCTTCTGTGCCAGTTCCTCCATGGTCATTCCTTCTGCCTGTTTGATGATCTGCTGAGTTGCAGTAAGATTTGCGTCGTCGGCTACCTCCGGGGTCTTGGTCTCTGCCACCGTCTCGGTTCCGGCTGTCTGTGTGTTATCTGCGCTTCCAGTTGCCTGGTTCTGGGTCTCGCTGCTGCCGCATCCGGCTAACATACCAACACTCAGTGCACAGATCATAAGTAACGATACTACTCTTTTCTTCATATGCTGTCCTCCCTTGAAACATATAGTTTGTATAACCCTTCATGGTCCACGTACTTGGAATGGGATGTTTCCCACTTCCGTTCTGATGATTCTATTATACGTTGGGAATTCAGCAATTTGTATAAGGTAAAACTGTTATTATTTTAATATTTCTGATATTATGTATAATATTTCTGCTATTTTCTCGATTCGTTTGTGCAATCTGTTATCTCTTCAGGCTTCTGTCTTGATATTCCGAAGGTGTTACACCGACAATCCGCTTAAAGCTGCTGGAAAAATGTGCAATATCACGATATCCCACCTGCTCTGCCACCTCATAGACTTTATTTCTGCAGTCATTTAATAATTTCATGGCTGTCCGCATCCGCACTCTGGTAATATAAGCCGCCACCGTATAATCCGTCTCCTTTTTGAAAGTATGACTTAAATGTCCCTCGCTGATTCCCACATGTTCTGCGATCTCTGACACGCATAACTCAGGATTTTCATAATGTTCGGTAATATAATCCACTGCGGCCATGACGTATTTGCTCTTGTCGCCTTTGTTCAGTACCAACTCCGGAAGCTGATCATCGCCAGCCTTTTCCTCACGTTCCTGTGTCTTTTTCCGTTTATCCAATGCATTATTCACTGCCTGCTCCAGCTCTCCGTCCCCGAAGGGTTTTAACAGATAATCACTTGCAAACAGCTTCAGGGCACTCTGTGCATAGGAAAAATCACTGTATGCGGTTAAAAAAATCACACTGACATCATTGCCTTCTGCCCGCAGTTCCTTCAGCATTTCGATACCGTCCATTTTGGGCATACGGATATCGCAGATCAGCAGATCCGGATGATATTTCCGCACGGCTTCCAGTCCTTCGATTCCGTTGCCGGCTTCCGCCACGACGACACAGTTCAGTGCCTGCCAGTCTGTCTCCATCACGATTCCTCTGCGCACCAGCATCTCATCATCGATCACGATCACTTTGTACATCTTATTACTCCCTCCATTATTTCTTCCCGTTTTCTGCATATTCCCCACTATCCGGTAAAAATTCCTCTCTGTCCGTTGCTCTGTATCGGTTTCTCAGGCTTCTCCGTATCTTACCGGCAGCCGTAATGTCACTTTCGTGCCGTGGACTTCGCCTTCCTCTTCTGTTCGCTGTCCGTCCGTAGTGTTTTCGACATTTGGGGTAAGACTCTCCATATGAATGCCGTATTCTTCCCCATAGGTCAGCCGGATGATCGTGTCCACATTGGATACTCCGATATGCCCCACCAGCTGCTCCTGTCTTCTGTGATTGATGGCATCCATCCGTTCTTCAGGAGCGCCACAGCCGTCATCGGTTACTTCAATACACAGGACATCTTCCTGTTCTGTGATCCGCACAAGGATATTTCCTTCTTCACTCTCCTTTAATCCGTGTAGTACCGAGTTCTCCACGATGGGCTGTATGATCAGCTTGGGGATCACGCACTCTTCCAGTCCCTCTTGCAGATCCACGGCATACGAGAACTTATCATTGAAACGGATCTTCTGGATATCTACATAACAGTTCACCAGTTCCAGTTCTTCTTTCAGATAGATGAACTGTCTCTTGGAGATACTGGTCCTAAGGATCTTCGCCAGTCCCGCCGCCATGGTAGCGATCTCCGGGATATGGTTGGCTTTCGCCACCCATTTCATGGTGTCCAGTGTGTTATACAGGAAATGAGGATTCAGCTGTGCCTGCATCATGGCAATATGGGAAGCATTGAGTTCCTTCTGCTTCTCCACCTTATCCTGCACACTTTGCTCCAGTTCGTTGGCCATGATATTAAAGTTCCGGGACATCTGTCCCAGCTCGTCCTCTCTGTCAGAGACGATCCTGACGGTAAGGTCTCCTTCCTGCAGTGTACGCATGGCCGTATTCATCCGTTCAATAGGACGGGTCATATTTCTACCCAGCCGGGAAGCCACCAGAACACACAGAATGACACTAATGGTCAGCATCACGATCAACACACTGTACATGGAGTTCAATACTTCTGTTGAAAACACGCTGGGGCAGGACAATACCGTATATAATCCACTGTCTCCCAGCGGCTGGATCAGCAGTTCTCCGGCACGATATACTCCCAGCAGCTTATGACCAACCATTAGCTCTTCCCGGATCTGCTCTTCCTGCAGGTTACCATTATCATAAATGGTTCTCCAGAAGGGGTCCATGATTGCTATCTCCGCTTTGGCATTTCCCTTATCATGAAGCACTTTTTCAAAATTTTCTGCGCGCATGCTGATCACAATATAACCTTCCGGTATACCGTCTTTTCCCATAAGTTTACCAGCTGCATACAATAAAATCTTGCTGTCATTAGTATCTGCACGCCGCAGCACCAGCGTCTCTTTACTATCCTCGACTGCTTTCAGGATGCCCCAGTATACAGGCAGATCTGTCTTGGCACTTCCCTGTGCCGTGGTGTAAATACATTTTCCGTTTTTATCATACAGGTCAAATTGGGCATATTCTCTGTAATCCGTCACTTCCCGATAGAATTGCAGATAAATCTTGCTCTTCGACCAGGTATCATCTTCACCTATCTGTTCCACGATCCGTGTGTTAGCATTTATATTCTCCACTACCGTCTCGAACTCCTGAAACAATTCCAATATGCCCGCATCTATCTGTTCCGCCTGCTCTGTTACTTTTTTCTCATAATCGCTGTTGATCTTGGTCTCCATAGTCTGGATCAGGGATACCCCAAAAAGCAATAATGGAAATAACGCAACTACACCGAAGCAGACCAACAACTGTCTGTGAAACGACTTTTTAATCCACTTTTTCATCTGTTCTCCCCTGTAACGTCTCCCATGTGTTCAGAATTTTTTCCTTTTCCTGAGAAGCCCAATGAATATCATAATCGATCGTTTTTAATTTTGTCTGCTCCGGTGCTGCATACTCTTCCATATCATTGCGGACAGTTCTCCGGAAAAAGGCTTCCTCCACCAGTCTCTGTACATCACTACTGACGGTAAATTCCAGAAATAATTTAGCATTTTCCATATGCTTTGCGCCCTTGACAATTGCTGTGGCATCCGGTATGGCACTGGTGCCGTCCGTGGGGTAGATCACCGTAATATCTGCGCCTTCCAGAATCTTCTGTCTCGCCATTCCCTCCGTGGTAATACCTACCAGTCTGGTACCTGCATTGACTTCCTCCAGCACTGCCACAGATGAGGGCGACAAGTAACCATCCAGTGCACCGGTAAAGGCCTCCAGCGTCTTCTGCTCATCCTGATCCGATACCTGAAGTATCGTACAGAGTGCTGTATAACTACTGCCGGATTTCGTGGGATCTGCGAACGCAATCTTTCCCTTCCAACGATCAGTCTGCAATTCCTCCCAGGTTCTGGGAGCTGCTACGGGATAGACCAGTTTATTGTTATAGATAAATACAGTCGGCAGCACAGAAAAGGGCGTATAGGCATCTCCCTCCGTGCGATACTGTTCGGCAATTTGCTCGATTTCACTGACCTTATAAGGTTCCAGATAGTCTCTGCACTCCTCAAAATTTTCAACACCTCCACCGAACATGACGTCAAAGGTACCGGGTGCATCCTGTTGTAATTCATCAAAAAGTGCCAAAGTATCTCCTGCTTTGAGCTCTACAAAAATCCCTGTACGTTCCTCAAATTCCTTGATGATCGGTTCGTATACATCTGCTTTGTGAGCGGTATAGACGATCAGTTTTCTGTCCTCCGGGATCTGATAGACCGTCTCTTCGGACTTGCTGCAGCCAGTAAGTAACAGGATTGCCGCAGTCAGAATGGTTATGGCAAATATTCTTATTTTATGATTTTTGCTATAAATCTCCATACTTTCCCCTTACTTTCCTTCGCCGGTACCGACTACCTTACGTTGTAATCTAAGCATCCTGTCGTACTGCACATACATTTTCTGCACTTCGTTCTCCAGAATATAATAGTGACGGATGTACGGGATCAGCAGGATCAGGATCACTACCGGGAGTAATAAGGTAAAAAGGCTGTCAGAGATCACACTTAAGACAATCGCCAGCATCTCTAACAACGCAAAAGTCACCGTAACGATCAGATGGATCAGGCGCTCATGCTGAAAAAATCCCACCTGCACCAGATGCTCCTTAAGCTTGTCCTGAACCATTTCCTGCATGGTCTGTTCCTCGGTATCCGTTTTATCTGTGTCAATTTTCTGTGTATCCGACTGTCTCTGTATCGCTTGCGTTGAGTATTCGCCGTGCTGTGACAATGTCTGTACGTTCTGCTCCATTTCTGTCAGCCATTCATCTATCTGTTTTCGATATTGCAAAATGCGCTGCTCCATTATTTCCCCCACCTTCCCGGTATTTGTATTACTCCATCATAGCTATTCTTTCGTTTTTCGTCAATGTGCCATAAATACAAATAATTCCAAAACAGTTATTTTCCTCCAAATACAGATTCTTGTGCAAGCACAAATCTGTACTTGGCTCATCGTATACACAAAAAAGGATCAGTCCCACGGGACTGATCCTTTTGGTTTGTCTTGCTATTAAGCTACAACAGTAACGTTGGTAGCACGGATCTTGCTGCTGTTCTGAGGATCGCACTCGGTATCGAAAGTTACCTTCTGGCCCTCTTCCAGAGACTTGAAACCATCAGCGTTGATTGCGGAAAAGTGTACGAATACTTCCTCGCCGTTAGCATCGTTGGTGATGAAACCATAACCCTTCTGAGCATTGAACCACTTAACTGTACCGTTATTCATTATTGGTACCTCCTTTAATAATTCAGGCTTTGCCTGATCCTTTTGATGATTCTAAAACGTAGGACAAAAAAATCACATATTTTTGTAAAGCATCCGTGAAAAAGTAGCAATGTCTTACAAAAATATGTGAGATCAATGACTTTCATTTAGAATACGGTTAGAGTATACCATTGCCCTGATCGAAATGTCAATAATTATCTTTGATTTTTAGACCTATTTTCTTATGGAAAAAGCATATGATTTTAAGAGCAACAGGATGCGGAGAATGACGATGGATCTTAGATTTTTGGGAAAAGTATTACAAGGGGCGCTGATCGGTCTGGGAGCGGTACTCCCGGGGATATCCGGCGGCGTTTTAAGTGTAGTGTTCGGAGTCTATCGACCGATCATGGAGCTGCTGGCGGATCCTCTGCGTAAGTGGCAGACGCATCTGCCGCGATTGCTCCCGTATATGATCGGTTCTGCGGCGGGATTTTTAGGTGTGGCGAATCTGCTTTCTTATGTGTTGGAGACCTATCCGGAGCAATCGGTCTGTGTATTTGTGGGGCTGATCGGCGGAATGCTGCCGTCCCTGTGGCGGGAAGCGGGAGAGCAGGGCAGGACCGGAGGAGACAGGATTGTCTCCGGAGTGACGTTTGCGGCAATGATTTTTTTGCTGTTTTCGTTGCAGACTTCCAAGACTGCAGTGGAGCCGGGACTCGGAGCGTATCTGTTCTGTGGATTTGCCCTTGCTCTGTCGGTGATCGCTCCGGGGATGAGTTTTTCTACACTACTGATGCCCTTAGGGCTGTATACACCGTTCGTAGAGGGGATCGGTCATCTTCGGCCAGAGGTGTTGATTCCCGGAATGACCGGCTGCGTGGTGACTTTTGTGTGCCTGGCCAGGCTGGTAAACCGCCTGCTTGAAAAACAGTATGCGGGGATGTCCCACGGGATCTTCGGGATCATCAGTGCAGCTACAGTGATGACGGTTCCATGGAACAGTTTTGCCACATCTCCGGAGACCGCATCCCGGAATCTGTTCTGCATGGCGGCAGGAATCGTGGCGGCACTTCTTTTGGAAGTTATGAATGAAAAAATGGCATGTTTTCCCGAAAATGAGACAGAATAAGGAGCGGGAACCTTATCATGGAAAAAGGAAGGTAGAAACATGCAGATGTATGACATCGTGGCAACGGGAGTGCTGGGACTGTTGGTCGGCTTCTGGTCTGGCAGGAGTATCCGGTGGAAAATGGAAGAAACAGAAGAGACAGGGGAAGACAGGGAAGAGAGAAAAAATACAGCAGCCAGGCAACTGGTGAGGGAAGGTGTCACTATAGGCAGCCCGGTGAACGGAGAGATCCGTAAGCGCATGGAAGAGACCGCTGAAGAGACCGCTGATGCCGGAACTGGCTGTATCAGCATCGTGCCAGAGGATGGAAAGGTCTATGCGCCCACGGCAGGAAAGGTATTGAAACTTTATCCCATGGGAAACCGGATCCGATTCCGCACGGACAGCGGACTGGAACTGCTGTTGAATATCTGCAGAGACAGGGAAGAACTGCACAGCGCCTATTATCATTGCAATGTCCTGCAAAACGAGATCGTGCGCAAAGGAAAACTGCTGATGGAATTTGATCAGGAGGGCCTGGCAAGGGAAGGCGTGGATACGGCGGTGACGGTGGAAATGTGCCAGATCCCGGAGCGGGGACAGATCGTCGGTACCTGGAAAGATTATATCCGGGCGGGAGAGGAACTTCTGTGGATACAGCGTAAGGGAAGGAATCAGGAAGACTCTTTCTGCCTGCGGTAAGCTCCGGGAGTGGTGTGATAAGCGGAATGAAAGGCCCGGAAAAAGGTGCGGGAGCTTCCGAATCCCACATCCAGCGCAATCTGCGTCACGGAGAACTCCGTGGACAATAGAAGATCTCTGGCATAGTCCAGCCTTCGGGAGTTCACGTAATCAGGAAAAGTGGTGTGGAGTTTCTCAGTGAAGATCCGGGACAGGACAAAGCGGCTGACACCGAATTCTTTCGAGAGACTTTCCAGGGACAATTCTTCGGTATAGTGGGCATCCAGATAGAGAAGCAGTCTTTGCTCCAATTCCAGGTCATCTGTGTTTTTACGCACTTGCAGAGGCAACGATGGCAGCAGGTCTGCCAACAGGAGTGTGAGATACCCTTCCGCATAGACTTGTACATCGGAAGGTGTGGGACGATCCTTTTCCATGGCAGCGGCCAGTGTTTTAAGTCCCTGCAGGGCAATACGGCTGTGCTCTGACAGGGAGGAGACGGTAAAGTCATTGCGGGCAGGCTTTTTGTTCTGGAAAAACTGGCGGAAAGAGTGGCAGAAATCCGGCTCGAAGATACAGAGCAGATTCTGACCGGGTTCCACATGCTTCAGGCCATGCATCTGGTTCGGAAAAACCAGAACACCCTGACCGGGGGTAAGTAAAAAATCTTGCTGTTCCACGGTGACGGTGGTGGAACCGCTCAATACATAGATCAACTCCAACTGTCTGTGAAGATGGACGGCATAGGGGTTGTTTTTGGATAAATATAAATAAAGCTGTTCCTGACGGTTCTGGTAAAAGAAACTCAATGGGATTCCCTCCTGCAACTTTTGTCACTATTATGACATTTATAGTCGCTAAATGCAAGATTTGACACAAACTAATGGGAAAATGGCACGCGATACAAGGGAACATCTGTTATACTGAAATTGTTCAGAAACAGGTAACTATTATCAAATGAGTGTTGAACACCTGCATTCGTAAATAAAAGGCGGCAAAGGCTGCGGAATGGAGAAATTATGGACAAGACCAAGATACATAAAATGTGGATCGCTGATCAGGGCGACGGCACCTATACCAACCCGATCCTGTATACCGATTATTCGGACCCGGATGCCATTCGTGTGGGAGAGGATTATTTTATGATCGCTTCCAGCTTCTGTAACACCCCTGCAGTGCCTCTGCTGCATTCGAAGGATCTGGTGAACTGGAAGGTCATCAATTACATCATTGACAAGCTTCCCTTTGACTATTATGACAAGCCGGTACACGGCTGTGGTACCTGGGCGCCGGCCATCCGTTATCATGAGGGAACTTATTACGTATTTATCCCCATGCCGGACGAGGGCATCATGATGTGCAAGACCACGGATCCTTTCGGCAAGTGGAGCGAGCCGGCTTATGTGCGTAAGGTAGTGGGATGGATCGATCCCTGTCCTTTCTGGGATGAGGACGGCAAAGCATACATGGTGACAGCTTTCGCCAGAAGCCGTATCGGTTTCAAGAGCATGCTGTATATGTCTCCCATCGAACCGGACTGCTCCGGAGTGCTGGATGACGGTCAGTTCATCTATGATGGCCATGCGACCCAGCCCACCATCGAGGGACCGAAGCTGTACAAGAGAAACGGCTATTACTATATCTTCGCTCCGGCAGGGGGCGTGAAGCCCGGCTGGCAGACCGTACTGCGGTCGAAAAATATTTACGGTCCCTGGGAAGAGAAAATCGTCCTGCATCAGGGAAATTCTCCTGTCAATGGACCTCACCAGGGTGCCTGGGTGGATACCCCGGACGGACAGGACTGGTTCCTGCATTTCCAGGATGTGGGCAATGCAGGACGTATCGTTCATTTGCAGCCTATGCACTGGGAGAATGACTGGCCGGTGATCGGTGTGAATGAGGTGGACGGCTGCGGCGAACCGGTACTGCGCTATAAAAAGCCGGAAGTAGGAGCGACGTACCCAATCGATGCACCGGAGGACAGTGATTTCTTCGAAGGGGAAAATTTGGGATTACAGTGGCAGTGGAATGCCAATTATAAAAAGGAATGGTATGATCTGGAAAACGGCCAGCTCATTCTTCATGCCCAGGCCGCAGACCCGAAGACGCAGCTGTGCGATATCAGTAACCTGTTATTGCAGAAATGGCCGGCACCGGAATTCTCCATTACCACCTGTCTGCATCTGGAACAGATGAAGGACGGCGATGTGGCAGGACTGGTATCGCTGGGCGGATGTTATACAGCACTTGCGGTGCAGAAAATAAACGGAAAGATGAGCCTGCAGCAGCGCACCGGCAACTGGACGAAGGACGATGAAGTGCGCACCGGTCTGGGCGAATGGAACAGTGATGTCATTTATATCCAGATGAAGGTGGAGAAGGAGATTTACCGTACATTTTATGTAGGAACCGCAGAAGAAAATTTACAGCCTGTGGGACAGATGGTGGAAGCAACTCCGGGCCGCTGGGTCGGTGTCAAGGACGGACTGTTTGCCATCAATGAGCAAGGTATGGAAGGCGGCCTAGTCGCTGCGGACTATTTCGTATATCAGGAGCTGTAACTATTCAGAGCCATGTAAATAGTATTGAATGCGCGTCGAATGCTTGCATTCGTAAGAGCATTTGATACTATTTATAGGGCGAAGTAACCACTATGAGCAAATAACATGCAAGCATGTTATTCAGGAAAGCCTCGTAGAGGCGGTTTTGCGAATGGGGTGCTGAATAGTTACTGAATCATAAAATTACATTTCTATTTACAATGCAATGACAATGTGATATTTTGGCAGTTGTTAATGTGATGATAGAGGAACGATGTAAGGTATGACGGAAGAGAAAAAAATGTTATTTTCACAGGATGCACTGAAAAAATTATTGTGGCCGCTGATCATAGAGCAGTTTTTGGCAATCGCAATGGGAATGGCGGACACGGTGATGGCGGCCAGTTGTGGAGAAGCTGTGGTATCCGGAATCTCTCTGGTGGATAGTATCTGCGTATTGCTGATCGGACTGTTCACGGCCATGGCCAGCGGTGGTGCCGTAGTGGCGGCGCAATATATGGGACACGGAGATAAGGAAATGGTAGGCCGGGCCTCCAATCAGCTTTTTTTAGCGGTTGGAGGTGTGGCACTTTTGTTTATGATGATAGCACTGATCTGGAACCGGGGATTGCTGGCACTGCTTTACGGAAATGTGGAGGCGGATGTCATGAATGCCGCAAGAATTTATTTTTATATTGTGGCGGTGTCCTTTCCTTTTCTGGGAATTTATAACGGTGGTGCGGCTCTGTTCCGTGCGGTGGGAGATTCCAAGGTGTCCATGAAAGTGTCATTGGTGGCAAATCTGGTAAATATTGCCGGAAATGCGATCCTGATCTATGGTGCAAGGATCGGTGCTGCCGGTGCTGCGTTGTCCACGCTGTTTTCCAGAATATTGTCGGCTGTGATGATCATAGTGCTGCTTGGAAAAAGTGACAAGATCATAGTGAGCAATCACTGGAGGATCGACACGAAAATCTTGGGAAAGATTTTGTATATCGGTGTTCCCAACGGACTGGAAAACAGTATCTTCCAGATCGGTAAGCTTCTGACCACCAGTCTGATCGCCGGTTTTGGAATGGCTGCTACGACGGCAAATGCCGTAACAGGCAGTATTGCCAGCTTTCAGCAGATCCCTGCCAACGCCATCGGTGTGGCAATGATCACTGTGATCGGACAGTGCATCGGTGCAGGAGAGACAGAGCAGGCATTATATTATCTGAAAAAAATGATGAAGGCGGCATATGCCTGCATGATCCTGTTGGGAATTCCCATGATTATTTTTGCAAGGCCGATCTGCGGAATCTATCATCTGAGTTCGGAGACAATGAAAATAACTGTTTTTCTGTTATGTTACAGCTGTGTATGTTGTATGCTGGTGCATCCGTTGTCCTTTGCACAGTCCAATGCACTTCGCGCTGCGGGAGATGTGAGATTTACCATGATCGTGGCGATCGCTTCCATGTGGCTCTGCCGTGTGGGCATGGCATATATCCTGGGACAGGGTCTGGGACTTGGCGTCATCGGCGTCTGGATCGCTATGACCATGGACTGGGTCGTACGGGCATTTTTGTTCACTAACAGGGTACGTACGGGAAAATGGCTGAAGTATAAGGATCGGCTGGTGAAGTAAAGTAATATAATGCAATCTGGAGAGGAATAGAGGCGCAGTGGACAAAAATATCTGCTGCGCTAAAGTTTTACATTGACAGATTTTGCAATGTGTTTTAGCATATTTTTATAGAAATTGTAACGGTTCCGCCAGGATCGTTACGCAATAATACATAGCACATCAAAGTGCAGAAATGAGGCAGAACATGAGCAAAAAGCCCTATGCAGAGCGTAATCTGAAATTCGAGACATTACAGTTACATGTGGGACAGGAGCAGCCCGATCCTGTGACCGGTGCCAGAGCCGTTCCCATTTATCAGACGTCTTCTTATGTATTCCGCAACTGCGATCACGCAGCAGCCCGTTTCGGACTGGAAGATCCCGGTGAGATCTACGGTCGTCTGGGCAACCCGACACAGGGCGTCTTCGAGCAGCGTATTGCAGCACTGGAAGGTGGTACCGCAGCTCTGGCGGTAGCCAGTGGCGCAGCAGCTATCTGCTACACGATCCAGAACCTGGCAAAACAGGGAGATCATATCATTTCTGCAAATAATATTTACGGCGGCACCTACAATCTGTTGGCGCATACTCTGGTAGACTACGGTGTGACCACCACTTTCGTGGCTCCTTCCGATTATGATAAGATCGAAGCAAGCTTTCAGGAGAACACCAAGGCTCTCTACATCGAGACTCTGGGCAACCCCAACTCTGATGTGGTAGACATCGAGCGTCTGGCACAGATCGCCCATGCACACAAGGTGCCTCTGGTAGTAGACAATACTTTTGCAACCCCTTATCTGGTACGTCCTTTTGAGTACGGTGCAGATATCGTGGTACATTCTGCTACGAAGTTCATCGGCGGACACGGCACCAGCTTAGGCGGCGTGATCGTAGAGAACGGCAGGTTTGACTGGGAGGGCAGCGGCAAGTTCCCTCACCTGTGCACTCCGAACCCCAGCTATCATGGCGTTACCTTCACCAAGGCAGTACCGGGTGCAGCTTTCGTGACAGCAATCCGTGCAATGCTTCTGCGTGATATGGGCGGATGCATTTCTCCCGTGCATGCTTTTATTTTCTTACAGGGATTGGAGACGTTGTCTCTGCGTGTAGAACGTCATGTAGAGAATGCACTGAAGGTGGTACAGTATCTGAACAACCATCCGCAGGTAGAGCGCGTGCATCATCCTTCCGTATCCACGGATCCGGAGCAGCAGGCATTGTATAAGAAATATTTTCCCAACGGCGGCGGCTCCATTTTCACTTTCGAAATCAAAGGTGGCAAGGAGACAGCCAAGAAGTTCTGCGACAATCTGGAGCTGTTCTCACTGCTGGCAAACGTGGCAGATGTGAAGTCTCTGGTCATCCATCCGGCTTCCACCACCCATGCACAGTTGTCTGAGGAAGAACTGAACGAACAGGGTATTTACAGCAATACCATTCGTCTGTCCATCGGTACAGAGAATATCGATGATATTATTGAAGACCTGGAAGGCGGTTTCCAGTCTGTTTAAGGAGAGACCATGCTTTCATTAGCTGTTTTCTATTATGGAAAAGCAAAACCGGGAATCCCACTGCGTTCAAGGCAGCGGGATTCTTCTTGCCAGTGCCGGTGATCGCCGACAGCCTTATTTGTCTCCCGTGCGCTGCTCTAGCGGCATGTTTTCTGCGTTGAATGAGAAGACCGGCACCAGGAGCCGCATCGGACTGATTCAGTTCTACTATAACTGGGAAGAAGACAAGAAATATCTATTGGTGGAAATCTACCTTGCAAAACAGAAATAAGTTCAGTATAATAGAAACGAAAACCAAAAACAGTCAGCTGAAAGGCCGCAGTAATGCGGCTTTTCTAAGGCATTTAAGTTAGCACAAGCTAACTACATAACTCTATACAGCGGTTAGACAAAACTAACAAAAAAGAAATGGCAAAAATGCAAGAAAGTGAGAGATGTCCATGAAATACAAGATTGAGAAGAACACCGTACAGGAGACACTGATCATCCCGCTTTATTCCCGGAAGCTATGCTCGGAGTTGTATCCGAACCTATATCGGGACGAGATGGCGGTACACCTGATCGACCAGATCGACTATGATTTTTCACAGGTGGAGAAAAAATCCCACGGCCTGATGCAGCGTTTCGGTTCGCTGGAGGTTGCCATGCGGCAGAATGACCTTGCATGGGAGGTACAAAATTACCTGGCAGATCATCCTGATGCGGCGGTGGTCAATTTGGGCTGTGGACTTGACGGTACCGGCAGAGCCTGTGACAATGGCAGCTGTAAAATTTACAATCTGGATTTTCCGGATGTTATCGCCGTACGCAATCAATTACTGCCCGCCGGAGACCGTGAGGAAAATATTCCCTGCAATTTGAATGATACGGAATGGTTTACCAAAATCGACGCGTCCGAAGGGGCAATATTTTTTGCCTCCGGAGTATTCTATTATTTTCTGACGGAGCAAGTCAGGACGCTGGTACAGGCAATGGCTGACAGTTTTCCCGGTGGTGTGCTGGTATTTGACGCGGCGAACCGGACAGCGGTTAAGATGATAGCAAAGACATGGCTCAGGAGCGCTAAAATTCAGGATGTGGGTGCATATTTTGCGGTTTCGGATGCGAAAAGTGAGATTTCCCCGTGGAACAGCAGATTGCAGGTCACAAGCCGTGGCTATATGCTGGGATATAATGATCTTCGAGACCCTTCCGTCAGCGGATTATTCCGCTTCCTCGCCAGAACCGGCGACAGAATCATGAAGATGCAGATCGTAAGGATCTGTTTTGGTCAGAGGTGAACTGGCAGGAATTAGAAAGTACCTCTTGACAAATACCCTATGGGGGTATATCTTGTAGAAGAAAACAAGATACCCCTGTAGGGTATTTTGCGTATGGCTGCAACGAAAGATCCGGCAGCATGTTGCGTGCACTGATATGCAGGCCGGAAACAGCATATGTGTAGAACCGGGAAGATTCTGGAAAATTCGGATTCCGGTGCCGGAGGCTCAGGAAGGGGAAAATTATGGCAGAACAAAAGGAAGAAAAAATGGGAGAAAAAGGCATGGAATGTTGTCATTGTCACCAGAAGGCAACGCCCCGCTCCGAAAAAGAAAGAAAACAATTACAGAACCGTTTAAGCCGTATGAGCGGACAGTTAAACGGTATCAGCCGGATGCTGGAAGAGAACCGTTACTGCGGTGATATTCTCACACAGGTAGCTGCCGTGGAGAGTGCTTTACAGGCCTTTGGCTATGCAATCCTGAAGGAACATATGGAGACCTGTGTGGTGGAAGAGATCCGGAAGGGGAATACTGCTATAGTAGATGAGGCAGTGGAACTTGTGAAGAAATTGAAATAAGCGGCGGAATGGTCGCAGATAAACCTGTAAATTTGTGCTGCTGCGGTGCATTGAAAGCACCGGAGACTTTGCAGGTCATGGAAAGGCAAGGGTATTATGAAGGAAAGATATCATGTTACAGGAATGTCCTGTTCCGCATGTTCTTCCCATGTGGAAAAGGCAGTAAACAAGCTGGAAAATGTGGAAAAAGCATCCGTAAATCTGCTGACGGAGACTATGGATGTGACCTATGACGAGACGAAGATCACTTCGGCGGAAATTATCGATGCTGTGGTGAAAGCAGGCTACGGTGCTTCGGTAATGACCGAAGGCAGTGTGGCAGGTGCAGGCGGACAGAGCACTTCCGGGAATGCGGGAAGTACAGGAAAGTCCACAGTCGATGGCAAACAGGAGCTACAGCAGAAGCTGGATGCAGACGCAAGAGCCATGAAATGGCGTCTGGGAATCTCCATTGGATTCCTGATCCCGTTAATGTATGTGTCTATGCACCATATGCTGAAAGAATGGTTCGGAATTCCGGTTCCGGCATTTATCGTAAACACGATGCACGGCAATGCCAATGCCATGAATTTTGCATTGACGCAGTTTTTACTGTTATTGCCGATTCTGTATGTGAACCGGAAGTTTTTCTCTGTAGGTTTCAAAACATTGGCGCACCGCAGTCCGAACATGGACAGCCTGATCGCTCTGGGATCTGGCGCGGCACTGGTGTACGGCATTTTCGCCATGTACCGGATCAGCTGCGGCCTGGGTTATGGTGACATGGCAGTGGTAGAGCATTATGCCCACGATCTGTATTTTGAATCCTCCGGTACGATCCTGACTCTGATCACCGTTGGAAAATATCTGGAGAGCCGTTCCAAGGGAAAGACCAGTGAAGCCATCACCAAGCTGATGAATCTGGCTCCCAAGGTGGCAATTCTTGTTACCGAGGACGGACAGGAAAAGGAAGTGCCCACGGAGAGCCTGCAGAAAGGCGATATTTTTCTGGTAAAGCCCGGAAGTCTGGTACCGGTGGACGGTATCGTGTTAGAAGGCAACTCCAGTGTGGATGAAGCGGCCATCACTGGTGAAAGTGTTCCGGTGGAGAAACAGGCAGGTGACCATGTGGTCTCCGCTACCGTGAACAAGGCGGGCTTCTTAAAATGTCGTGCGGATCGTGTTGGCGATGACACAACACTGGCACAGATCATCCGTCTGGTGGAAGAGGCCAGTGCCAGCAAGGCTCCCATTGCACAGCTGGCAGATAAGGTGGCTGGTGTATTCGTGCCGACGGTCATGACCATTTCCCTGATCACCCTGATCGTGTGGCTGATAAGCGGTGCTACCGCGGAGTTTGCCATTTCCACAGCCATTGCCGTATTGGTAATTTCCTGCCCCTGTGCGTTGGGACTGGCAACACCCGTGGCTATCATGGTGGGAACCGGCGTAGGTGCCAGCAATGGTATCCTGATCAAGACAGGTGAGGCCCTGCAGCAGGCCAAAGAGATTGACACTGTGGTACTGGACAAGACCGGAACCATCACCAGCGGTAAGTTAAAGGTAGAAGAAGCAGGCGGTTATCAGAGCGACTTCCCGATGGACGCCATGATGCAGATCGCAGCAGCTCTTGAGAAAAAAAGTGAGCATCCGCTGGCGGAAGCTGTAGTGGAATGGGCAGAGCAGTTCGGTCTGGCAATTCCCGAGATCGTGGATTTCAAGGCAACCTTCGGCCGTGGCGTGGAAGGTACACTGGCAGCAGAATTCCGTGCGGTAGAATCAGTAAAAAATGACGGCCCTACGGCGGTATTTTATGCCGGAAAACAGAACGGCACCACAGATGGCTCCGGCAAGACAACGGAACAGAACCAGATGGCGAGAAATACAGTATCGGGTGCCAGTAGCGTGATAATTCCTGCCGGTACAAAATTCTATGTAGGTAACCTTGCCTTTCTGCAGGAGAATCATATCACTCTGCCGGAGGAAGCCACAGAAGGTCTGAACCGGATGGCGGACGAAGGCATGACACCGCTCCTTGTGGCACAGGAAGGAAGATTCTTAGGAGTCATCGGCGTGGCGGATACCGTTAAGGCCACTTCTTATGAAGCTATTCGTGTCTGGGAGAAAATGGGTGTCAAAGTCATCATGCTGACCGGAGACAACCACCGTACTGCAGAAGCTGTACGACAGAAGCTGGGTATCTCTGAGGTCGTGGCAGAAGTACTGCCGCAGGATAAGGAGAAAAAGGTCAGCGAGCTGAAACGTCAGGGCCATAAGGTAGCCATGATCGGTGACGGCATCAACGATGCCCCCGCACTGGCAGCCGCAGATGTAGGCATGGCTATTGGTGCAGGCACGGATGTAGCCATGGAGAGCGCAGATATTATTCTGATGAAAAATGATCTGCGGGATGCCGTGACGGCCATGAAACTGAGCCGTTCCGTGATCCGCAACATCAAGGAGAATCTGTTCTGGGCTTTCTTCTACAACTGCATCGGCATCCCTCTGGCAGCCGGTGTGCTGTACCCGTCTTTTGGAATCCGTCTGAATCCCATGTTCGGCGCGGCAGCCATGAGTTTAAGCAGTATCTTTGTCGTGGGAAATGCCCTGCGGCTGAGAGGCTTTAAGAGCGGATTTACTCCGCTGAAAACAGGAACGCCGGAAGCAGCCCGGACGGAACAGGAGACAACGCAGGCAGCTGTGGAGGGAGAACAGTGCATACTGGAAGCCCCCGCAGAGCAAAATAGCAAAGAAGAGAAAGAGAGGACAAACACAATGACAAAAGTAATCAGTATCGAAGGAATGATGTGCAGCCACTGCACCGGGACCGTACAGAAGGCACTGGAGGCCGTAGAGGGCGTAAAGGCCGTAACCATGAGCCTGGAGCAGAAGAATGCTACTGTGGAACTGGCTTCTGATGTGGCAGACGAAGTACTGACCAAGGCTGTAGTTGACGCAGGATATGAAGTAAAGGGCGTTACCGAAAAATAAAGTGTTACTGTAGGTTACAATAACGGAAAAAGAGAAATGGCGCTGCCAAGATGCCGTGTTTTTGCAAACACGACACCGGACGGCGCTATTTTGGGTCTATAGAGAAGAAAGTGATCCGCAGGTACTTTTCAATGCAATATTTCAGGAATATATGTGGCGTATGGGTCTATACAGAAAAATTTCAGGCATAGATACTTAAATTGTGAAAAATGAGTATCTGGAGAGTGATTTTTCTCCTAACGGCATTAATCTTCCGCGTGAATGGAAAATAATTTTCGAAAGATTCCATATAAAGTTTATAATTTCTTAATTGATTTTCTCTTACTATGTGTTATATTAAATATAGAACAGATGAGACAGAAAGTCTGTGAATCTGTTCGCGAGTAAGAAAATAAATAAAGCAACTATTCAGAGCCTCATTCGCAAAACGCTGTTACACAGCTTCCTTTTTGCTCATTGAGGCTACCTCGCCAAATAAATATTGCCAAAGCTTTATATGAATGCAAGCAATCAACAAAGCTCAGGCAATATTTAATGGCTCTGAATAGTTGCAAATTGCATAACCTTATGTGAGGAGGCGAACGATTATGAATATTGATAAATTTACACAGAAATCCATAGAAGCAGTCAATGGCTGTGAAAAGCTCGCCATGGAATATGGCAATCAGGAGATCGAACAGGAACATCTGCTGTACAGTCTGCTGACGCTGGATGACAGTCTGATCTTAAAGCTTGTGGAAAAGATGGAGATCCAGAAGGATCATTTTGTAAACCGTGCAAAACAGGCTTTGGAGAAGAGAGTAAAGGTGCAGGGCGGTCAGCCTTATGTCGGTCAGTATCTGAACAAGGTACTGGTCAGCGCATCGGACGAAGCAAAACAGATGGGTGACGAATATGTCTCCGTAGAGCATCTGTTCCTTGCCATGATCAAGAATCCCAACAAGGAGATCGCCGAGATCTGGAAGGAATACGGCATCACCAGAGAACGTTTCCTGCAGGCATTGTCTACCGTAAGAGGCAACCAGAGAGTCACCAGTGACAACCCGGAAGCAACCTATGATACATTGGAAAAATACGGGCAGGATCTGGTGGAGAAAGCAAGGAACCAGAAGCTGGATCCCGTCATCGGACGTGACAGCGAGATCCGTAATGTGGTACGTATCCTGTCCCGTAAGACAAAGAATAACCCCGTGCTGATCGGTGAACCCGGTGTCGGTAAGACCGCCGTGGTGGAGGGTCTGGCACAGCGTATCGTCAAGGGCGATGTCCCTCAGGGATTGAAGGATAAGAAGATCTTCGCACTGGATATGGGCGCACTGGTAGCCGGTGCCAAATACAGAGGTGAATTCGAGGAACGTCTGAAGGCCGTACTGGATGATGTGAAGAACAGTGACGGACAGATCATTCTGTTCATCGATGAACTGCATACCATTGTCGGTGCCGGCAAGACCGACGGCGCATTGGATGCAGGCAATATGTTGAAGCCCATGCTGGCCCGTGGTGAACTGCACTGTATCGGTGCCACCACACTGGATGAATACAGACAGTATATTGAAAAAGATGCCGCTCTGGAACGTCGTTTCCAGCCGGTTATGGTAGAAGAACCCACCGTGGAGGATACAATCTCTATCCTGCGTGGACTGAAGGATCGTTACGAAGTATATCACGGTGTCAAGATCATGGATAACGCACTGGTAAGTGCAGCCGTGCTTTCCAACCGTTATATCACCGACAGATTTCTGCCGGATAAGGCCATTGACCTGGTGGATGAGGCCTGCGCCCTGATCAAGACCGAGATGGACAGTATGCCTACGGAGCTGGATGAACTGCAGCGTAAGGTGACACAGCTGGAGATCGAGGAGACCGCTCTGAAAAAAGAGGATGACCGGATCAGTAAGGAACGTCTGGCAGATCTGCAGAAGGAACTGGCAGAGTTAAAGGATCAGTTCAACACTAAAAAGGCACAGTGGGATAACGAGAAGGCATCCGTGGATAAACTTTCCAAACTGCGGGAAGAGAGAGACCGCATGAATAATGAGATCCAGATCGCAGAGCGGGAAGGAGACTATGAAAAGGCCGGCAGATTAAAATACAGCGAACTGCCCGCACTGGAGAAGCAGCTGGCACAGGAAGAGGATAAGGTAGGAGAATCCGATCTGTCTCTGGTACATGAAAAAGTATCGGAGGAAGAGATCGCAAGGATCATTTCCCGCTGGACCGGCATTCCGGTAGCCAAACTGACCGAGAGTGAGCGTAACAAGACCCTCCATCTGGACGAAGAACTGCACAAACGTGTGGTGGGTCAGGACGAGGGTGTGACCAAAGTCACCGAAGCCATCATCCGTTCCAAAGCCGGGATCAAGGATCCCAGCAAGCCCATCGGCTCCTTCCTGTTCCTGGGACCTACCGGTGTCGGTAAGACGGAACTGGCCAAGAGTCTGGCGGCAGCACTGTTCGACGATGAGAATAATATGGTACGTATCGATATGAGTGAGTACATGGAGAAGTATTCTGTCTCTCGTCTGATCGGAGCGCCTCCCGGATATGTAGGATATGAGGAAGGTGGTCAGCTGACCGAAGCTGTCCGGAGAAAACCTTACAGCGTGGTACTGTTCGATGAGATCGAGAAGGCACATCCCGATGTATTCAATGTACTGTTACAGGTACTGGATGACGGCCGTATCACGGATTCTCAGGGACGTACGGTGGACTTCAAGAATACCATTCTGATCATGACCTCCAACATCGGCGCAAGCTATCTGCTGGACGGCATCAACGAAGACGGCACCATCAAGCCGGAGGCAGAGGCGGCAGTCATGAACGACCTGCGGGCTCATTTCCGTCCGGAATTTCTGAACCGTCTGGATGAGACGATCCTGTTCAAGCCTCTGACCAAGGACAATATCGGCGGCATCATTCATCTGATCATTGCCGATCTGAACAGACGTCTGGAGGATAAGCAGCTGACCATCCGTCTGTCGGAGGAAGCTATGCAGTATATCGTGGACAATGCTTATGATCCGGTCTACGGTGCACGGCCTTTGAAGCGTTATATCCAGAAGTACGTGGAGACCCTGGCAGCCAAGATGATTCTGGCAGATCAGGTAGAAGAAGGCGATACCATTGTCATTACCGTGGAGAATGATCAATTGGCCGCCAAGTGCGAAAAAGGATCGAAAAATCAATAATCTGTAAAATAAAACAGGAGCAAAGATGATGATACTTGTCATTTTTGCTCCTTTCGTTTACAATATAACTCTGTCAAAAACAGGAAAAGAGAGGAAAACGTTATGATACCACAGGATCCCGTAATGTTATTAAGCTTTATAAATTTAAAACTCCGTGATTTCTACGGAAGCCTGAAACAGCTCTGCGATGATCTGGATGTGAAGGAACAGGAGATCACAGATAAACTGGCAGCCATTGACTATCATTACGATGAAGAGAGGAATCAGTTTGTATAATACGAGCAGTACCAATCCCACAGGAAAAAAGGGAACCAGATGCCTGATCTGTACCGGTTGTGGCAGATGTCCAGGAGTGATCCGGGGGATGCAGGTGGTGACGGAAAAGCTGGAACTTCCTCCGTTAACATTACAAAATCCGGACGGTAAACGGCTGATGACTGTGGATATTGGTACCACTACCATTGCCATGCAGTTGTATGACATGACCGGTAAAGTGGTGGACAGCTTTCCCAGTGTGAATCCCCAGGTCAGCTATGGTGCCGATGTGCTCTCACGGATAGAGGCAGCAAAGGATCCGGGAAAAGCGGCAGATATGCAGAAAAAAGTCCGTGACCTCATGGAAAAAGGAGTGCAGCGTTTTTCCAAAAAGCTGCAGCCGAAGGAGACTCTGCAGATGGTCGTTGCGGCAAATACCACCATGACCTATCTGTTCATGGGCTGGAATCCGGAGGAACTGGGCAAAGCACCTTTTACAGTCAGTCATAGTGGCGCAGTGGAGACAGAAATTGCAGGAGTGGCCTGTCATATCATACCGGGATTGTCAGCCTTTGTAGGCGGCGATATCACTGCAGGAATATTGGCCAGTGGAATGCTGGAACAGGAGGCCTCCACCCTACTCATCGATCTTGGAACCAACGGGGAGATGGCACTGGGAAACCGACACAGATTACATGCCTGTGCCACGGCGGCTGGCCCTGCTTTCGAAGGCGGAGCCAACCGGGGCATCTGGGGCGCGGATATGGTGAGACTGTTACAAAAACTTCTGGAAGAGGGGCTGATGGACGGACAGGGTCTTTTGAAGGAACCTTATTTTACGAAAGGAGTCCGTATCGGCGATGTGCTGGTGACGAAGGAGTCCGTGCGTGCAGTGCAGCTGGCAAAAGGAGCCATTGCCGCAGGCATTGAGATTCTGGTGGACAGCTATGGCATAAGATTTTCGGACATTTCGAAAGTGGTGCTGGCGGGAGGATTCGGTTATTATCTGGATCCGAAGGCGGCTGTGGCTATCGGGCTGCTTCCGGAAGAACTGGCAGATTGCACGGTGACCGGCGGCAATACGGCACTGAGCGGTGCAGCCATGGTGGGCAGTCGGATCCTTACAGCAGGTGGAAAGCAAACGGCGGAAGGAACATTGCCAGATGGTGGGGATGACCTTCGAAAACGGCAGGAATTGCAGATACGTATCCTAAATCTGGCGGAGGAAGAGAAGTTCCCTGAGACCTTTCTGACGAAGATAAATTTTAACTAAAAATATACAAAAAGCATAACAAATGGCAGAAAATGTTGTTCCATTCTGGTAATTATTATGCTATAATTTTAAATATCTATAACAAGTACCGGAGGGTATTAAATGAGTACGAATGTTGAAAAACCAAAGAAATCTCTTTTTACGGGGAAAAAAGAGACGACTTCCGAAAAGAAGCCGAAGCCTGAAAAGGCAGTGAAGGGAAAGAAGGCATCTGCGGAGAAGAAGCAAAAGGCTCCGAAGCAGAAAAAGAGTGGAAAGAGCTCGAAACTGCTCAGCATCCGCAACAAGATCGTTGTATGTTTCCTGGTGCCTATTGTGTTTATGGTGATCATCGGTGTGTCAGCATACCAGAAATCCGCAGAAGGATTAAGCGAGAAATTCACCGATTCCACATTACAGACGATGCGTATGGCCACGGAAAATCTGAATATGAGCTGTGATTTTATCCGCTCAGAGGGTCTGAAATATGCTTACGATGATGATCTGCGGAAATATTTCCTGGGAATGTTCGAAGATAATCCCGTGGATAAGTTGAATTTCCTGACATCTACGAAGTCCAACCTTCTGTCGGTGCAGACCTCCAACCCGTTCATCAGCCACATGCACATTATTCCCAAGAAGGGAGTAAACCTTCTGTCCACTAAGCTTTCATCCGGTGTGGACGGTTTCCTGGATGAGTACAAGGAAGACGTGGCAAGCGGGGAAGGCAGAAGAAGTATCCCGCAGTGGATCGACAGTCATCCTGTACTGGATGAAAAGGTAACGGAGACCGAAAAAGATTATATTATGGCCTTCGAAATGATGAGCCAGTCGAACAATGCCTGCGTTGTCATCGATATCAAGCCTTCTGCTATTACGGATTTCATGGAAGAGATCGATATCGGAGACGGCAGTATCATCGGATTTGTAACTCCCGGAGGCAGAGAACTGGTTGTTGAGAACGTAGAAGAAGGAAAAGAAAGTGTCCTTCCGGAAGAGGGAAATGTATTCTCCGGACAGGAGTATTATACAGCTGTCATGGATGAGGCAGTAGCGGATGCAGGTACTGCGGAGGTAGATTTCCAGGGTGAGAAGTATCTTTTCATTTACAGCCACAGTGCAGATATCGGCTTTACCACCTGTGCACTGGTACCTATGAGAGTAGTGACCAGTCAGGCTACCGAGATCCGCAACATGACCATCGGTCTGGTGATCCTGGCATGTGTGATCGTAGTGATCGTAGGTATCTTTATCACTGCAGGTATTGAGAATAACATGAGACGCATTTCCAGAAAGTTCGGTGATGTGGCGAAGGGTGATCTGACGGTTACCGTATCTGCCAAGGGACATGATGAGTTCCAGGATCTGGCAGGCTCGGCTACCAACATGATCACGAATACGAAGAAGCTGGTCAATCAGGTAAGCAATGCTACCGGAGAGCTGGAAGTGTCTGCACAGAACGTGGGACAGGCTTCTGAACTGATTCATGAATATTCACAGGATATTACCCGTGCCATCGGTGAGATCAACGAAGGTATGGAAGAACAGTCCAGACATGCACAGGAGTGCGTGGAGAAGACCGATATCCTCTCCAATGAGATCCAGGAAGTCAGCCATGTGGTAGAACGTGTGGAGAAGCTGGTAGGCGAGACGGAAGGCATGATCAACAAGGGAATGGAGATCGTACAGGTACTGGGTGATCGTGCTGGCGAGACAACACAGATGACTGTGAAAGTGAGTGAGAGTATCGAATCTCTTCGCAAGGAATCTGAGATCATCAACAGTTTCGTAGCTACGATCACAGAGATCACAGAGCAGACCAACCTGCTGTCATTGAATGCTTCTATCGAGGCAGCCAGAGCGGGAGAGGCTGGACGAGGCTTCGCTGTAGTAGCAGAAGAGATCCGTAAGCTGGCAGATGATTCTGCAAAGGCAGCCGGCGAGATCCGCAACAATGTGGCCAACATTACAGCCCAGACCCAGAACAGCGTGGAGAGTGCAAGCCAGGCGAAAGCAATGGTAGAACTCCAGACCAAAGCTGTGGAAGAAGTGATCGCAGTATTCCGCGAGATGCAGGAGCGTATGGGCCAGCTGATCGAGGGACTGAAAGATATCGTGGTAAGCACGGAGAAGGCAGACGGTGAGCGTAGCGCTGCTGTGGCAGCCGTGAAGAATATCTCCGATATCATTGAAGAGACCGCAGGCAGTGCCGAGACCGTCAACGATGTGGCCAATAAGCTTCTGAACCATGTGGAGAAGCTGAGCACTACTGCAAGTGTACTGGATGAGAATATGGAAGGACTTAAGAACGAGATTTCCGTATTCAAGATCTGAGTATAAATAAAAAAGTAACATACAGAGGAGATCCGGGAGATGAGAGTCTCGGGTCTCCTTTTTTGCAAGCATGTTTTATTGCGGCAGCAGGAATGGTCACTTTTGAGAATGCATATATTTTCTGTGAAAGCGTGAAACGGACGGCTTGAAATGAAAAAAGTACTGGCGGGAATTCTGATCTTTGACATGCTTCTGGGAATCTTGTGTCTGTCAGTGGGAACGGAACGATACGCAGAGCAGAAGTCATATGGAACCTATATAGAAACAGACACCGGCGTGTGCGGGACATCAGGAGAACCGAAAAAGATCGCGCTGACCTTTGACGACGGGCCGCATCCGAAGTATACGGAACAGCTTCTGGATGGATTGAAGGAGCGGGGAGTGGTAGCTACTTTTTTCGTAACGGGAGAGAATGCGGAGAATTACCCGGACATTATCCGGAGAGAACAGGACGAAGGACATCTGATCGGGAACCATACCTATAGTCACATACAGCTCACTTCCCGCAACCGGGAGACCTTTCGGGAGGAGCTGGTGCAGACCAATGAAATTCTCGAAGAAATCACAGGGGAGAAAATAAGCTTTGTCCGGCCGCCTTACGGCAGTTGGGACAAAAGCTTTGAGAAAGAACTGAATATGTTCCCGGTTCTGTGGAATATCGATCCTCTGGACTGGTGTTCCCACAATGCAGACTGTATTGCGTCCAAAGTGGTGGAGAAGGCGGGGGACGGCGATATTATTCTGATGCATGATTATTATGAGACTTCTGTCACCGCAGCACTGGAAGTAGTGGATATTCTGCAGAAAAGAGGCTTTCAGTTCGTAACGGTGGAGGAAATCCTGTTTGACTGAATCATTGTAAAACAAGAGCCACCTGAGTGATAAAATTCGCCGGATCCTTATGCTGGGGAGGACCTTCCAGATAAGTATGCCGTACCGTGCCTGACAGAGACAGATTCTGCGTAGCTGCGTAGGCAGACAGTTCTCTACGGGCATCCGGGAGTGATTCGTAACAGCCGTGATAGAAGATGCCGAGAGCTTTCTGATCCGGCAGATGCACCACATGTTCTCCCTTGCTGGCAGGAGGTACGGAGATACAACAGGTGAATTCTTCCGGATGTTCCAGATTGTACTCAATAAAAAACATCCGCTTACTGCTGTCGGAGCCGTACAGATGAATGGCTTCCATGAAGACCTCCCGCAGGAATTCTTTGCGCTCTTCCACTCCGTTAAAAGCCCCCTTGCGGCAGTACACCGTCTGGGCGGGGAGGGTAAGAAACTGTATCATGGAAGCAGCCGGGGACGCAGTACGTTGCTTTAACTTCTCGATACTCTGCGTCAGGTCGTCTCGTAAGGCTTCCAGACGTTCGATCAATGGTTCCAGATCCGTGGATCCATTATAATAGGAGGAGATCTCATCCAGGGACAGCCCTAAATTCTGCAGTACCCGGATGGAGCGGATCAGGGAGATGGAATCCGGGGTATAATAGCGATTCCCGGCAGTTCCTTCTTTTTTATCCGGAAGCAGGAGACCTTTGGCTTCGTAGTTCAATATGATTCTTCTGGTGATGCCGATCGCTTTGGAGACTTCTCCGATGGACATCAGTCTTTTTTCACTTTTTCCGTTTTCTTCGTTTGATGACATCAAAAATATGCCTTTCTCAAAATTATCCTTGCATCGTACATCGATGTACGGATATAATTATTGTAATAAGCGTAGAAAAACATGTCAAGACACATACGATAAAACGAATGAGCTGCATCGGTTTGTGCGGCAAAGGAAGAATCATGATAAAAGTAGCTTTTTGTGATGACGATCTGTCAGTACTTAAGGAATTAAGCGTTCTGATGGACAGATATCGGGTAGAACGGAATCAGGATATTACTTATGCAGCATTTCACAGTCCGCTGGAATTGCTGTCGGAAGTAGAGCGGGGGACCCGGCTGGATATTATATTTCTGGATGTTCTGATGCCGGGACAGGATGGAATCAGTGCCGCCAGAGAGATCCGTAAGTATGATACTTCGGTGAAGATCATTTATCTGACATCCTCTTCGGAATACGCTGTGGATTCCTATGAAGTGGGGGCCTATTTTTATCAGTTGAAGCCTATCTGGCAGGAGAGCTTCTACCGATTGATGGATTCGGTACTCAGGGAGTGCCGCAAGAATGAAAAGAACAGTCTGATCCTGCGATGTAAGACGGGAATCACAAGGCTGGAACTGGACAAACTGAAGTACTGCGAGGTAACGGGGAGGAATCTGCTGCTTCACAAAGAGGACGGAGAAGTACTGGACAGCGTTGGTAAACTGGACGATTTGTGCGAACAGTTGAAGGATTATGAATGCTTTGTCCGTTGCCACAGGTCATATATGATCAATATGGATTATGTAAAGAGCATATCTAACAAAGCAGTGATCCTGTCGGACGGTACCCAGATCCCGATTCCGCATGGAAAATATTCGGAACTGAAAGACAAATTTTTTTCCTATTTCTTTCGTAAAAACCAGACATTTTTAGCATAAAACGACCGGAGAATTTTTTCTCCGGTCGTTTCATGTCATATTTGGGTCGATTGGTGTCAAAAACGGTCATAAATGGAAAAAATAAGGTACACTATCTTCAGACAACAGAGAACTGTTGTAAGAAGGAGGAAACTATTATGAAGAAAAAATATTTTGCATGCGCAATGGGACTGGTACTGGCATTGTCACTGGCAGCCTGCGGTGAGGAAGAGGTAGTTGTGGAGAACACCAACGAAGAAGTGACCCAGGAAGTACAGACCCAGGAAGTGGCAGAAGCTCCGGCAGAGACCACTGCAGAGGCAGGAACGGAAGCAGAGGGCGGTCCCCTGTTACAGGTGGCAGTTATGGAAATCCCGGATCTGAGTGGTACAGAATGGAACTTTGCCGGCGGTATGATCGATGGTGTTGAGATGGAGGAAGAGGATCTGAACGCAACACTGGAGACTTATGGCGGTACCTTACAGCTTGTATTTGGTGAAGACGGTGCAGTTACCATGGTACAGGGCGGCGGAAATGCAGAAGGTACTTATGAGTATTCCGATGACAACACAGCTATCAAGATGACACTTGATTTTGGTGGAACAGAGGTTACCTATGCCGGATTTTTGTCTGAGGTGGGAGATACTGTAACACTGATCGCTATGTCTGATATGAATGGTTATGACGGACTTTATTTTGTGCAGTAAGATAGTTTGAAAAGATCTTAAAAAGACGAAAAGGGGAGGGAGAGTTAACGATGGAAATTGTGATTATCGTGTTGCTGCTTGCCTCCCTTTTTGGTGTCTGGCTATTGTCGGTGCGGCGTAAGCTGGAGACACAGGAAGAAAATATCCGGAATGCCATGTACCAGACTCTGGTACAGCTCTCCGCAGAGCGGGAGGCACTGGAAGGATTGGCGGAGTTTCTCGGACAGACCATGGATGCGGAGACTTTCCGGAGAATGAAACATTCGCTGGAGAGTGCACAGACTGCCGGAGAGGCCGGACTGCCGGAATGGGTGGCAGAACAACAGAGAGAATTATTGAGAGTACAGAAAAAAATTGCAGAGATCTCGGAAAGCATGCCGCTTTTGCAGGCACAGGAGACTTATCATAAGTACTGGAAAGCAGCAAAAAGCTATGAACATATGGTGGAGACCAGTGGACTGATTTATAACGATTCCGTGGAAAACTACAATAGGATGCTTCACAGAATACCGGATCGTATCGCAGCGGGAATCTGCGGATATCACCGGAAAAAGTTAATTGAGATCATGTAATCCATATACATTCTTAAGGAGGGTAAAACGATGGGATTATTTACAAACAACAAAAAGCTATGTCCGATCTGCGGAAGTCCGACACCGAGACTGCTGGCTTCAGCGGTGGAGGGGCAGAATCTCTGTAAGGAGTGTGCAGCCAAGATCGATCTGCCGGATGGTGTGTTGAATTCCATGACGCTGGATGATTTCCGGGAATATATCAAGTGTTATGATGCCAACAAGCCGCTGCGTGACAGCTTCACAGAGACTTACCGTTATGATTTCGGATTTTTCAAGGGAAGCCTGGTACTGGATATGAATCACCAGCTACTGCGGCTGGGAGTCGTTGACACGGCATTTGCATTGGAGCCCTCCGACATTAAGTCCTTCCGTATTCTGGAGGACGGCGAGGTATTGTACGAAGGAGAAAAGGGGAACTTCCGGAGCTGCAAGAGCAATATTAAGGAGCGTTTAAATGAGTTAAAGCCCAGGATCGATGAATACAGAATGCTGCGGCATCAGTATGAGATGATGGAGGAAATGCGTCGTAACTTGGAGGACAGCAGAAGAGACGATAACTTCAGAAGAGATGATAACTTCAGAAGAGATGATCCGGATTACAGAGACCGTATGACCGAACCGGATTTCAATATTCCGAATCCGGTAGAGAAATTCGCTGTGGAGATCACGCTGGAGCACCCTTACTGGAAGAGTTTCTACAAAGAGACAGGAGCACCGAAGTTCAATTCCGATCAGCCCAGCACCATTGACTATCTGGATGATTATACCCAGAAGACAGAAGGACTGCATGCACTGGCACAGAATCTGATGCAGATCATCGATCCCCAGGTACAGGAACAGGTAATCGATCCCCACGCCTCAACCCGGAGTACGCAGAGTGCACCGCAGGCCGCACCGGTACAGGCAGAGGATCCCACCGTGGCACTGCCTAAGTATAAGGCACTGCTGGATGCAGGTGTCATTACGGCAGAGGAATTCGAAGCGAAGAAGAAACAGCTGCTGGGACTGTAAACCTGATTTTACAAGAATACGGATTGGAGGAAACAGATGAAAAAGATATTACAGAGAATCGGACTGCTGGCAGCGGCGGTGCTGCTGCTGTGGGGTTGGCAGGGGATGAATGCTAAGGCGGACGATTATACGGGAAACTGGACAGTTGATAGAACCGGATTAAAAAACTGTCATATAATGCTAAGTACTATGATAGATAGTAAAATGTATGATTGTTTTTCTATATACCCGGGAGATGACAGTTATAATGGAAAAGAATATTGGTTTTTGACAGCACCGAAAGTTGTATATTCTACGGATGATGTTAATGAAATAGAAGCAAGTGCAACCTATGACAGCGTTCAACAATGTTATTATTATCGGCTTCCAAATCATGGAACAGGTAAAATAGTTATGACAGGTGAAGCAGTCAATCTGGAATTTCATTCTAGCTTGTCGGAACCGGCACAGTTGGTTTCAAATGATGAGAAATCTTATTTTTTGTATGATTTAAAAATAAATTCATATTATGATTTTTCTAAAGTAAATGTTTCATTTAATTTCTATGATGGAGCGGGTTACCGTGCAGATGACATTTTTGATGCAAAAATCATAAATTATAGTGAAGATAACAGAACTGCAACAGTGAAGATTAGCTATAAAACAGAAAACTGTGCCAAAGTGGCGGGATATAAGGTGTATGCAAAAGCAGTATATGATGATCCACAAGGGGATGAACATAGGGAAACAGATATAATGTCGTTTAATGTTGGCACAGTTGATCGGACAATCTCCAGTCTGGACATGGTAGTCACCCCACCGGTAGCCGGACAGCTCTTACCTAAAAAATGGCAGATTAATACGGAAGGAATTACTGATGTTACGAAGAACAGTATTTTGTGGTTGAAAGAGGGAAATGAGAATGAGGCGGCAATCGGCAATGCTGAACCGAACACAACGTATTATGCAATTCTGACCTTGGTTGCAGAACGTGGCTATAAATTCAATCATGACAGCATCTGGATTGTCACAAATCCACAAGTGGAGTATACGTCAATTGACTTAGCTGAGGGACGGTATCTGACATTGAAATATACCTTTACAACGGGAGAGATTACAAATACTACAGATAATACAGATACATCAGCTTCTGACAGTGGTACCGATGACAGCCAGGAAGATCCCTATAAGATCATCGAAGGCACCAAGGGTACCTGGAACGGCAGCACCACGGAAGGCCTGACCATCCGCGGCGATGGTGATTTTGCTAAATTCGCCGGTGTCCGTGTAGACGGCAACTGGATCCCCAGTGCCCACTACGAAGCAAAATCAGGTTCCACTATCGTGACCCTGAAGCCTTCCTACCTGGCATCCCTGTCAGAGGGTGAACATACTGTGGACACCATGTGGATCGATGATTCCGCCAGCACCACATTTACAGTAGCTGCAAACACCGCAGCTGCACAGCCGGAGCTGGACAGCGTGCCCAAGACCGGAGAAGGTGTGATGGGATGGATGCCCGAGGTACTGCTGTTTGCAGCTGCAGGTCTGGTGACATTCGGCGGACTTCTCTGCAGACGTAGTAAAATTCAACTTTAAAGGGAAAAACCACATAAAGATTGTGTAAAAAGTAGATATATTTTTAAATTGACGAGCACATGGCTGTTGGATATACTATAACTGTATCGCGTTTTAAACGACGTGATACGGAAAGCAGGATCCGACAGCCATGAGCAGTTTACAAAAGAAAGAAACATTATTAATCGTTGATGATTCAAAATTTCAAAGAGTAGTGATCAGACAGTCTCTCGGGGAGCATTTTAACTTCGCAGAGGCTGTTTCCGGTGAAGAATGTCTTACGATCATGGAGAAGGAAAGCGATGCCATTGATCTGGTGCTGCTGGATCTGGTCATGCCGGGGATCGACGGCTTTGAAGTACTGCGCCGCAGACAGAATATGGAGGGCTTCAAGGACACGCCGGTTATCGTTCTGACGAATACGGAATCGGTGTCTTCCCAGTCGGAAGCATTTGCACTGGGGGCGGATGAATTCATTATCAAACCGGTAGATACCCGGATAGCGCTTACCCGCATCAACAATACACTGGGGGTAAAACGCAGGTTACAGAATAGCAGAGATGAGCAGAAGGCCTGGAAGACAAAGTCGCAGATCGACGAGATGACCAGTCTGTTCAACAAGATGACAGTAGAGAAGCTGATCACGAAGACTCTGACAGAGCATGAGAATGGCCTGCATGCTCTTATGGTGATAGATATCGATAATTTCAAATCCGTAAATGATGTATACGGTCATACTATGGGAGACCATGTGATCAGCGTCATTGCAGGAGTCATTTCTTCACAGTTCCGCAGCACAGATTATGTGGGACGTATGGGTGGAGATGAGTTCGCAGTATTGATGGGAGACATTCCGTCCAAAGAGATCGCACTGATCAAGGCAGAGAATCTGGTCAACCTCGTAAAATATAAAGAGAACTTATCCATACCGGAAAATATATCCATCAGTGTGGGAATAGCATTTTCCGATCCAGAGGATCATTGCTACTATGATCTTTCGGCAAAAGCAGATCAGGCATTGTATGTATCCAAGAAGTCGGGAAAAGGACGCTACAGTGTATATGGCGAAGAAAACCATGAGCAGAGCAGAAAACAGCTGGCTATAGTGTGGTCCGGGTCCCGAAATGTCACCAGTATGATAGAATTTGCGTTGCCGGATTCCGTACAGCTGAAACAGGTGGATTCCGTGGAAATGATCAGAGAGTGTATGGAGGAAGCGGCGGAAGAGGGAATTCTGGCTCTTGTGGTGGATGTATCGGAAGAAGAGGATCAGGGACAGGCACGCTGGCAGGAACTTCGGAAAGTACAGACGGAACAGACATTTCCGACCATCGCAATCTGTAGGGAAGGCAATCTGAAACAGATGAAAAATGCCCTGGAGACCGAAGTAATCCAGGATCTTTTGCTGGCTCCGCTGGAAGCAAATGCATTGAAGCGGCGTGTGAAGATCTGGATGCAAAATTGCAAGCTGCGATAAACTTTGTTATAATTGACTGGAGCATATCTTAGAATGTGCTTCAGTCTTTTGGTATCTTTGCAATAGAAACAGAGGATGTAATATTATGGATTTGTTTGAATACATGAGAAGCACCAATATGGAAAAGGAAGCTCCACTGGCGGCCAGAATGCGTCCCAGAACCTTGGATGAGGTCGTGGGACAGGAGCATATTATCGGCAAGGACAAGCTTCTGTATCGTGCCATCAAGGCGGACAAGATCAGCTCCATCATTTTCTATGGACCGCCCGGTACCGGCAAAACGACGCTGGCGAAAGTCATTGCCAATACTACCAGTGCTGAATTTCAACAGATTAATGCCACAGTGGCGGGCAAAAAGGATATGGAAGAAGTGGTGGCAAAGGCGAAGGAACTGCAGGGAATGTACAGGAAGCGTACAATTCTGTTCATTGACGAGATCCACCGTTTCAATAAGGGACAACAGGATTATCTGCTCCCGTATGTGGAGGACGGTACGATCATTCTCATAGGAGCTACCACAGAGAATCCCTATTTTGAAGTCAACGGCGCTCTGATCTCCCGCTCGGTGATCTTTGAATTGAAGCCGATTCCGAGGGAAGCCATCAAAGAACTTTTGAAAAAAGCAGTCTACGATACAGACCGGGGAATGGGAGCCTACAACGGCACCATAGACGAGGATGCACTGGATTTTCTGGCAGATATCTCCGGCGGCGATGCCAGACATGCACTGAATGCTATTGAACTGGGCATCATGACCACAGAACCGGGACCGGATGGCAAGATCCATATTACGCTCGACGTGGCACAGCAGTGTATCCAGAAGAGAGCGGCGAGATACGATAAAAACGGTGACAACCACTACGATACGATTTCTGCATTTATCAAGAGTATGCGGGGGTCAGATCCGGATGCGGCAGTATATTATCTGGCAAGGATGTTAAATGCTGGCGAAAGCGTTACTTTTATTGCAAGACGTATTATGATCTGTGCATCGGAGGATGTGGGCAATGCGGATCCCCAGGCACTGGTGATGGCAGTGAATGCTTCTCTGGCGGTGGAGCGGGTAGGCATGCCGGAGGCGCAGATCATTCTGGCGCAGGCAGTGACTTATATTGCTACAGCACCCAAGAGCAATCGTAGCTGCGAAGCGGTATTTCAGGCGATGCAGGAAGTACAGGCCACAGGAGATCTGCCGATCCCCGCACATTTGCAGGATGCACATTATAAAGGAGCAGCAAAATTGGGACACGGAACAGGATATAAATATGCACATGATTACCCGAATGACTATGTGGAACAGCAGTATCTGCCCTATGAATTAAGTGGCAGGGAGTTCTATCAGCCCTCGGGTAACGGTTATGAGGTGAAGATCAGAGAGCATATGGCGAGAATCAAAAAAGAAGCCGCAGAGGCTTCTTCTAAAAACAAAGAATCATAAAATCAGGTACCTGATTGCGGGATTAGAACAACTCCGTAATCAGGTATTTGTATATTTCCTGATTTTTTTTCTGCCAGTTGTCGCAGATAGCAGCCGCAGTTTCTTCCACGGGAACGGATAAGGTGATGTCCACCAGATTGATACCGCGGTCTTTTGCTACCAGATGAGCCTCGTATTCACCGGAGGTGGATTTATAATAATCCCCCAGCACAGAGACTTCGTTGCGCAGGGTGAACTCGTTTTCCTGAAAATAGCTGTCAATTTCCTGCTTGATGGTATCACCGATGCGGTTCTCGAAGAAATTCAGAGTTTCCTTGCCCTCGGCAGTGATGGACAGGTGGGTCCGGTTGCGGATCGACTGGGTGGCGATCATTCCGGCATCCGTCAGTTCATTGATGACCTGCTGCAGGGTCAGGAAGTTCGTGTATTCCTTTCCAAGGATAAAATCGCTGACCTGTGCGGCCGTGAGAGGGAAAGTCACACGGTTCAGCATGTAGAGAACGATAAGTTTATATAAAGTAAGCGGATCTTGTAACATAATGGGATAACAGCCTTTCTAATGTTTATCTTTATTTATTGCTTCATAAAGGTCACCCTGACGGATGCCCTGCTCTTTCATACGGTGGTGCAGTGAGTTCAGTACCTTTCGTTTGTCCAGACTCCATTTCGGAGCAATCAGCAGATCTTTTGGCCCATCACCGGTGACCCGGTGGATCACGATGTCCGGAGACAGGTGGGCGAGGCAGGAGACCAACAGATCCAGATAATGTTCCGGAGTCAGTGCCTCAAATATTCCCTTTTCATAATCCTCTGCCAGATCGGTATTTTTTAAAATATGCAGTAACTGGAGCTTGATGCCAAAGGGAGCAATATGGTTTAAGTATTTCATGGTTTCCAGTACCTGTCGGTCGGTCTCTCCGGGGAGTCCCAGAATCGTATGGACGATAAAAGGGATTTTGAGTGTCTTCAGCTTGGTACAGGCTTTCTCAAAGCAGGACAGGGGATAGCCTCTGCGGATATAGTGGGCAGTCTCTTCGTGGATTGTCTGTAATCCCAGTTCGATCCAGAGGAATTTGTCCGGATATTCGCCTTTTAATTTTGCAAGCAGAGCCAGTACTTCCGGCCCCAGACAATCCGGCCTGGTGGCAATGGAGATGCCGCAGACTTTGGGATGGCTCAGGGCAGAACGATACACCTCTTCCAGATAGGGGAGAGGTGCATAAGTGTTGGTGTATGCCTGAAAATAGGCGATCAGGTCATGACCGGTCACTTTATCACCGAATTTTGCCATGCCTTCCGCAATCTGTTCCTCCATAGTCTTCCCGGCAATGTCCACAGCAAAGTCACCGCTGCCGCCGGAGCTACAGAAGATACAGCCCCGAGTGTCCAGAGTTCCGTCCCGATTGGGACAGGACATCCGGGCATTCAGGGCTATTTTATAGCATTTATGGTGAAACATATTTTTGCAATAGGAATCCAGAGAGTAGTAGGGCTTGCCGTGCCAGTCTCTCACAATGCTGTCCGAACACATTAGCGGATGTGGCTCTTTACAGCGTTTGCTACAACTTCGGCTACCTGGGGATCAAATGCTTCCGGCATGATATTGTCATCGGAGAGCTTGTCTGCGGGTACCAGACCGGCAATGGCTTCGGCAGCGGCCAGTTTCATCTCTTCGGTGATCTGGGTAGCACGACCTTCCAGAGCACCCTTGAAGATACCGGGGAAAGCGACCACATTGTTCACCTGATTGGGAAAATCACTGCGTCCGGTTCCTACGACACGGGCACCGGCAGCCTTGGCTACATCCGGCATGATCTCGGGAATGGGATTCGCCATGGCAAACAGGATGGAATCGCGGTTCATGGAAGCTACCATCTTGGGAGTGACAATGTTCGGAGCGGAAACACCGATGAAGATATCGGCACCTTTCAGAGCATCGGCCAGAGAGCCGGTCTCGTTGTTTAAGTTAGTCACTTCGGTCATCTTTTTCTGCATCCAGTTCAGGCCTTCGGTATCTCTGGAGACAATACCTACCTTGTCACACATGATGATATTGGGGAAACCGTAGGTCAGAAGCAGTTTGGTGATAGCCACCCCGGCGCTTCCGGCACCGTTTACCACTACGCGGCAGTCTTCCTTTTTCTTACCGACTACCTTCAGGGCGTTGATGACACCGGCCAGAACGACGATGGCAGTACCGTGCTGGTCATCATGGAATACGGGGATGTCCAGAATCTCCTTCAGACGTTCCTCAATTTCGAAACAACGGGGAGCACTGATGTCTTCCAGATTGATTCCGCCGAAGCCGGGAGCCAGATAGGTCACAGCCTTGATGATCTCTTCGGTATCCTGGGTGTCCAGACAGATGGGGACAGCATTTACATTACCGAATTCTTTGAAGAGGACTGCCTTGCCTTCCATAACGGGCATGGCTGCGTAGGGACCGATGTTGCCAAGACCAAGAACCGCGCTTCCGTCGGAGACAACGGCTACGGTGTTGGCCTTCATGGTGTATTTGTAAGCAGCTTCCTTGTCCTGGGCGATTACTTTGCAGGGCTCCGCAACACCGGGAGTATAAGCAATAGCCAGATCCTCACGGGTCTTGACGGGAGTCTTGGACACGGTCTCCAGTTTACCGTTCCATTTTTCATGCATCAGTAACGCTTTTTCATTGGTTGTCATGACAATACCTCTCTTATTTTTTGTTTGGTCATTACTTCATATAATCATGGATGATTTGCCGGATACGAAATCCGGACGCTATTCATAATGATATAATAGAATCGATATCTTCGCAAGGATTTAGCACCACTTTTACAAAAAATAAAATTTTTATTTTGGGACTTCCTATTTGGAAAGAAATGTATTATAATGGCTTTAGATGCAGTTTTAATATCTTTTTATTCAACTGACATGTCGAATGTAAATCGGATGTAATTCCCCTTAGTTAACAGTTTTATAGTAAATCTTATTTCCATAGGAGGGTATATGAGAGAAAAATATGAATCACTTGCATTAGTTCAGTTAAAGGAGCTGGCAAAAGTACGTGGCCTGAAGGGAACTTCCACAATGAAAAAGGCAGATCTGGTAGAAGCTATGCTTGCAGAAGATGAGCGCCTGAAAAAAGAGGAAGAAGCTAAGGCAGCGGAAGAGAAACAGGAGGCTGCTAAGAGCGAAGAGGCAGAGAAGCCGGAGAGAACAGAACGCCCTGTCAGACAGGAGAGGAATTACAGACAGGACAGATATGATAGACAGGATAGAAATGACAGAAACTATCGGACAGACCGTACCGAGCGTACGGATCGTGCAGAACGCACTGACCGTTCCGAAACCGGTACAGAGATGGTCGGCGTAAGAAGTGAAGCTTACACCAGAGAGCGTACCTTCAATCCGAATAACGTGGCATACGATGAGAGCCAGTATCCCAAGGAACTGGACAGCGGTATCGAAGCCAGCGGTATCTTAGAGGTTATGCCGGATGGTTACGGATTTATCCGTTGCGAGAATTATATGCCCGGTGAGAACGATGTGTATGTGGCTCCCAGCCAGATCCGCCGTTTCGGACTGAAGACCGGTGATATCCTGAAGGGCAACAAGAGAATCAAGACCCAGCAGGAGAAGTTCAGTGCACTGCTGTTCGTCAAGAGCATCAACGGTTATACAGTGGAAGAGTCAGCCAAGAGAATGGCATTCGAGGATATGACGCCGATCTTCCCGGATGAGCGCATCAAGATGGAGACTCCCGGCTGCAGCGTGGCTATGAGAGTCATGGATCTGGTAAGCCCTGTCGGTAAGGGACAGCGTGGTATGATCGTATCCCCGCCCAAGGCTGGTAAGACCACACTGTTGAAGGAAGTGGCAAAGTCTATTTTGAACGGTAACCCCAAGATGCACATGCTGATCCTGCTGATCGATGAGCGTCCCGAGGAAGTTACCGATATTAAGGAAGCAATCCACGGAGACAATGTGGAAGTGATCTATTCCACCTTCGATGAGCTTCCCGAGCACCACAAGAGAGTATCAGAGATGGTGATCGAGCGTGCAAAGCGTCTCGTAGAACATAAGAAGGATGTCGTGATCCTGCTTGACAGTATCACCCGTCTGACCAGAGCGTACAACCTGGTGGTTCCCCCCAGCGGACGTACTCTGTCCGGTGGTCTCGATCCCGCCGCACTCCACATGCCCAAGAGATTCTTCGGTGCAGCCCGTAATATGCGTGAGGGAGGAAGCCTGACCATTCTGGCCACCGCACTGGTAGAGACCGGAAGCAAGATGGATGATGTGGTATACGAGGAATTCAAGGGAACCGGTAATATGGAAATGGTTCTGGACAGAAAGCTGTCCGAGAAACGTATTTTCCCGGCTATCGATCTGGCAAAATCCGGCACCAGAAGAGAGGATCTGTTGCTGACACCGGAAGAACTGGAAGCCATCAATATCATGCGTAAGGCCCTGAATGGCTTAAAGCCCGACGAAGCTACCGACCGCATCCTTGATATGTTCTCCCATACCCGCAATAATGTGGAATTTGTGAATATGGTGAAGAAGAACCGGTTTATCTAGGCAAGAGATAGAAAATTGACAAAAATTGGAAATAATGGCAGAATATATACCTTTACGATGTGCTATAATTGTGCTACAATTATGACATAAAGGAGGTGCTATTATGCCATTGATCATGCCAATCAGAGATTTGAGAAAAACAAGTGAAATATCCGAATTAGCACATACAAAGCAGGAACCGATTTTTATTACTAAGAATGGCTACAGCGATCTGGTAGTGATGAGCGCAGAACTTTATGAGCGTTTTGCACGAATTCATAAAATCGACCAGGCCATCTGTGAGGCGGAAGAGGAAGTTGCTGCGGGTGCGGATACGATGGATATGGATGTCGCAATGGAAAGGCTAGACAAAAAATATTATGGTTAAATACCATATAAAGTTGTATCCGAGAGCATATCGTGATATGGAAGAAATCTACAGGTATATCGCCATAGAAAAACAGGTTCCGGAAAATGCAAAAGCACAAACAGACAGAATTTGGAGAGCGATAAAAAAAACTGGAGACTTTTCCCGGTTCACATCAGGATAGATTAGAGGGTAAGTATGCCGGAAAGGGGTATAAACAGCTTCTGGTCGATAATTATATGGCAATTTATAAGATTGATGAGACTGAAAAAACAGTTTATGTCATTACAGTGCAATATCAGGGGAGAAATATGTAAAAATAGGTCTTGCGTCGTGTAAACTCTTATGGTACAATAATACCGCTGTTTGTGGTTCCATAAGCAGTGAGGATGAGAACAAGAACTTATACACGACATTTTTATAGAGAGGTGAAAGAAATGAAAGAAGGAATCCATCCCGCTTACTACCAGGCAACTGTAACCTGCAACTGTGGTAACACATTTGTAACCGGCTCCACCAAGCCCGAGCTTCACGTAGAAGTTTGCTCCAAGTGTCATTCATTCTACACTGGCCAGCAGAAGTCTGCAAGAACCGATGGCCGTATTGATAAGTTCAATAAGAAATACGGTGTTAAATAAGATTGCAAGCGAAAGGTTGAGGTATTCTTATCTCAACCTTTTCTTGTCGTATAGGAAACTATGTTCCTATTTAATACTGCATTTATAAGGATGAGGTTTTATGGCTAGAAGAAAGAGTCGTTATTCCGGTATCGGCGGACAGGCCGTGCTGGAAGGCGTTATGATGAAAAATAAAGAGAAGTATGCGGTAGCGGTCCGCAAGCCGGACGGCGAGATTGAAGTGGAAGTGGAGACCTATCAGGGTCTGGCTCACGGAAGTAAGTTCAAGGAGCTTCCCTTTATCCGTGGTATCTTTAATTTTCTGGATTCCCTGATCCTGGGAACCAGAGCATTAAATTATTCCGCTTCCTTCTATGAAGAAGAGGAAGGCAAAGAAACGAAATTCGATAAGGCGATGGACAAGATGAGCGGTGGCAACGGAGAAAAGCTGCTGTCCGGTATTGTGACGGTGATCTCCATTATGTTGGCAGTAGGCATCTTTATCGTATTGCCGTATTTCATTTCCTCTCTGTTTGAGAGCTTTATCCGCAACCGCTCCCTGATGGCGATTATTGAGGGTGTGATCCGTATTGCTCTGTTTTTGCTGTATGTATGGGGCATCAGCGCCATGAAGGATATCCGCAGGCTGTACCAGTATCATGGGGCGGAGCACAAATGCATCAACTGTATCGAGAAGGGCAGACCCCTTACGGTGCACAATGTGATGCGCAGCTCCAGACTGCACAAACGTTGCGGCACCAGCTTCATTTTCTTTGTTATGCTGGTAAGTATTGTGCTGTTCTTCTTTATCCAGGTGGATAATGTGGCGGAGAAAGTGATCCTTCGTATTCTGCTGATGCCGGTTGTGGCCGGAATTTCCTACGAGATCATCCGTCTGGCCGGACGCACGGATAATGTGTTTATTAAGATCCTGTCTGCTCCCGGTATGTGGATCCAGCGTATGACCACCAGGGAACCCGATGAGAGCATGGCAGAGGTAGCCATCGCTTCCGTAGAAGCTGTGTTCGACTGGAAGAAATATTTACAGGATACCTTCGGTTACGAAGTGGATGAGGGCTGGATGAAGGACGATGCATCCGCAGAACCAGAGGATTAAGATGACCTATCGGGAATGCTATGAAAAGGGCTGTCTGGCTTTGCAGACAGCGGGAATCGAAGAAGCCACACTGGATGCGAGACTTCTGCTGGAAGCGGTATGCGGTACGAATCGTAATGATCTGCTGGTGCACGGGGAACAGTTGGTGACACCGGAAGCGGAAGAGAAATATCTTGGCTGGATCGGACAGCGGGCGGAGCACATTCCGCTGCAGCAGCTGACCGGGGAGCAGGACTTTATGGGACTGACCTTTGCCGTCAATGAGCACGTACTGATCCCGAGACAGGATACGGAGATTCTGGTGGAGGAAGTATTGAAGGAACTCCATGACGGAATGCGGGTGCTTGACATGTGTACGGGATCCGGATGTATTCTGTTAAGCCTTCTGCATTACAGCAATGCCTGTGAAGGACTGGGTGTGGATTTGTCTGCAGATGCGCTGGAAGTGGCAGAGCAAAATGCGGAGACGCTTTTGGATGCGGCGAACGCAGATCGGGTTCATTTTTTACAGAGTGACCTGTTTGACAAGGTGGAGGGAAAATTCGAGATCATCGTGTCGAATCCGCCTTATATCGCCAGTGCGGAAGTGGAGAAGCTGATGCCGGAGGTACGGGATCATGAACCCAGGATGGCACTGGACGGTACGGAGGATGGTTTACATTTTTACCGCCGTATCATCGAAGAAGCAGGAAAACATCTGGTGAGCAGTGGAATGCTCTTTTTTGAGATCGGATATGACCAGGGACAGGCTGTATCGGAACTGATGCGCACCGAAGGGTACCGCGAGGTACAAGTGGTGCAGGATTATGCCGGTCTGGACCGGGTAGTTTTTGGAACGTATGTAACAGTTCAGCCCGCACCATTCGCAAAGTCGCGCTGACACGCTTTCCGTCACTTCGTGACTACCTTTGCTCATAAACCTGGCGCTTAGTTCATGAACATATTCGTTCACAAAATCATGCAAGCATGATTTTTGCTCTCCAATATGTTCATGGCTGAACTGTTACAACTTATATTGAGAGGAATTAGTTATGTTTGACAAGTTAGAAGATTTATTGATTCGTTTTGAAGAGATCATGGGCGAACTGCATGAACCCACGGTCACGAATAACCAGGAACGTTTCCGCAAGCTGATGAAGGAGCAGAGTGATCTGACACCTATCGTGGATGCGTATACAGAGTACAAAAAGTGCAAGCAGGATATTGAAGATTCTCTTTCCATGCTGGAAGAGGAAAAAGACGAAGAAATGCGCGAGATGATCAAGGAGACGTTAAACGACAGCAAGAAGCGCGTGGAAGAGCTGGAGCAGGAACTGAAGATCCTGTTACTGCCCAAGGATCCTAATGATGACAAGAATGTAATCGTGGAGATCCGTGCCGGTGCCGGCGGCGATGAGGCTGCACTGTTTGCAGCGGAGATCTATCGTATGTATGTGCATTATGCCGAGAAGCAGCGTTGGAAGGTAGAGCTGATCAACGTGGATGAGATTGGTATCGGCGGTATGAAGGAAGTACAGTTTACCATCAGCGGACAGGGTGCTTACTCCAAGATGAAGTATGAGAGTGGCGTACATCGCGTACAGCGTGTGCCGGAGACCGAGAGCGGCGGACGTATCCATACCTCCACCATCAGTGTGGCGGTTATGCCGGAAGTGGATGACGACATTGATATCGTCATCGAGGACAAAGATATCCGTATCGATGTCATGAGAGCATCCGGTAACGGTGGTCAGTGTGTCAACACCACCGACTCCGCAGTACGTCTGACCCACTATCCTTCCGGAATCGTGGTATACAGTCAGACTGAGAAGTCTCAGATCCAGAACAAGGCTAAGGCATTCGCACTGTTAAAGTCCAAGCTGTATGACATCGAGCAGCAGCAGAGACACGATGCGGAAGCAGAGATGCGCCGTAGCCAGATCGGTACCGGAGACCGTTCTGAGAAGATCCGTACCTACAACTTCCCGCAGGGTCGTGTCACCGACCATCGTATTGGTCTGACCCTGTACAAGTTAGACAAGATCATGAACGGAGATATCGAAGAGATCATCGATGCCTGCATCGCAGCCGACCAGGCAGCCAAGCTGGCTAAGATGAATGAGGAATAAGAGAAGAAGCTGATAAAGGGCGGACTTTGGCGGTGCCAGGGTTCGCCTTTTATGATATAATGAGCGCAAGAGAGCCAACATGCTTGCATGATTGGCGAACGGCGAAGTTGATCATGATAGTTGCGAAGCAACGTTAAGCACCGAAGGTGCGAATCATGATATAATGAGCCTCAAGGAAAAACAAGTGGCTGCAAGCAGACATTTGTTTTTCTGGGCTCATTAGCGAACGAATATCCTGCGAAGCAGGATGTAGAGTGCGATAGCACGAATTCGTGAGCTTATGATACAATAAAGAGAAGCAGCAAATATGAACAAAGGAACAGTAGAAGGAGAAGAAATCAAATGACCGTAGCAGAAGCAATACGTGAATATGTCAATGAAACCGAAGGTCTGGAGTTCTATGAGCAGGAGCCGGAAAAAGGTCTGGGGATCCTGGTAAAGGGAGATAATTCCTATATGGAGACGATCATGAACCTGACCAAATATTTCGACGATCACAATGTGGATGATGTGAACCTGGAACTGGAGGGCATGTATGTGGAATGCCAGGGGGATGATGTTATTGTATTTTTCCCTAATATTGAAGCTTGACGTATTGATCCTGGATGGTTACAGACTGAAATAGAAAACGGAGAGTTAAACAGTGAAAAAACATATTTTGTGCATCGGAGATTCCAATACCCACGGGCTCTGCACCGATCCGTCGGAGAGTTCCGACCACGGCAGCAGATATAATGAAGAGGAACGCTGGACCTGCCTGTTACAGAAGGCATTGGGAGCGGAGTATCTGGTCATTGAAGAGGGCCAGAGCGGCAGAACCTGTGTGTATGATGATCCGGACATGGATTCGGTAAATCTGCTGCCGGTACTGCATGCGCTGCTGAACAGCCATGAGCCGCTGGATCTGCTGATCCTGATGTTGGGAACCAATGATGCCAAGAAAAAATTTGGCACGGATGCGAAGAAGATTACCAAAGGAATGCAGATCCTTGTGGAAGAGGCAAAGTCTGTTCCCTGCTGGGGGGCGGACGGACCGAAGATCCTGATCGTGGCACCGGTTCCTATTGAAGAAGGAGTGACCTATCCTGAATTTGCCCCGGACTGTGTGGAGACCACGAAAGCGCTGGCCAGAGAATATGCTTTTCTGGCGGTGGCAGAGCAGGTGGATTTTCTGGATGCGGGAGGCTGTGAACTGACGAAGGCAGATCACGTACATCTGACAGCCAAGGGGCACAGACAGTTGGCGGAGCGGATGGAAACGGCTGTGCGGGAGATTCTGGAAGCCCCGGAAGCGGAAGGCGAAGGGGGAAAAGAGAACGATGAGGCAGAGGAGATCGTAACGGCAAAAGAGGCAGATCTGCCCAGAATCCTGGAGATATATGACATCGCCAAGGCTTACATGGGGGCAAACGGGAATCCGAACCAGTGGAACGGCGCCTATCCGGATCTGGAGACGCTGCGGACAGATATAGAGAAACAGCGGCTGTATGTGTATAAAAAGGACGGACGCATCCACGGGGTATTCATGCTTCTGCTGGAGGAGGAACCGACCTATGCTTATATCGAGGGCGGCAGCTGGCGGGAGGAGACACCTTACGGCACGATCCATCGCCTGTCAGGAGATGGGGAAGTGAAGGGACTGTTTGCAAAATGTGTTGCCTTTTGTGAGAAGAAAGTACCTTACCTGCGTGCGGATACCCATTTTGACAATCACACCATGCAGCACTTATTAGAGAAGAACAGCTTCGAACGCAGAGGCATTATTTACCTGAAAAACGGAGATCCACGCATCGCCTATCAGAAATAATGCACAACACCTGACCGATTTCTTATGAGCAATATTCACGAAAATAATCAGAAACGCCGAAAGATACTGACATTTCGGCGTTTTTTCTGTTAGAATATGGGTATACTATTGGTAGTAAACGGAAATTGTGTTTTCAATTTTCTGCAATGGGCAGAGGAAAGGAAGGTTAAGGTGTTTCAGAAGGGCGAACGTGTAGTATGTGGCAGTAAGGGAGTCTGTGTGGTGGAAGAGATCACGACATTAGACATTGCGGGAGTGGATAAGAAGAGAGAGTATTATATTTTAAAACCTCTGTATCTGTCTTCCAGTACGGTATATATTCCGGTGGATACGGCAGAAGGCTCCATGCGTAAGGTGCTTGCGCACGAGGAAGCGGAGAAGCTGATCCACAGGATCCCGGAGATCCCACTGATCACCATTGCCAATGATAAGCTGTTAGAACAGGAATACAAGAATTGCTTAAAGACCAGCAGCTGTCAGGATCTGATCCGGATCATCAAGACGATCTATTTAAGGAAACGTGCGAGAGAGGAAGCCGGACGCAAGGAGACTGCGGTAGATGCCAGGTATTTCAGAATTGCAGAGGATCATCTCTACGGAGAACTGGCAGTAGCTTTAGATATGTCCAGAGAAAATGTGGAAAGCTATATAAATACCTCTTTACAATCCGTGTGAAAAGGTCTATGATATCAACATAAGTCCTAAAGCAACAGAAATTTATGATTATTTAAGATCAGAAAACGTTGAAGAGAAGAGTAGGAAGCAGTGAAGGCACCAGAGAGAACCGCCCTGTCGGAGACAGGCGCTGTGAGCGGTTTTGCCGGATGCGGACGAAGACCATCTCTGAGTGGCTTTAATACAGCCCGGCAGCTCCCGTTACGAGTAAATGAGTGGCAGTTATTTTCAGAATAATTGCAATCAGGGTGGAACCGCGTGTGATACGTCCCTTGCAGATTGTTGCAAGGGACTTTTTTGTGACTTTTCAGCAAAACTCTGAAAGAGCGATTTCGCGAATGGAGATTCTGAATAGTTTAGAAAATAACAAAAAGGAGAACGAAAATGGTAAATTTTAAGGAAGACGAAAGACTTTCAACTCTCAATCATTCCTGCGCCCATGTCATGGCACAGGCTGTCAAGCATCTGTACCCTCATGCAAAATTCTGGGTAGGACCTGTGGTAAAGGAAGGATTCTATTATGATATCGATCTCGGCAACGATGTAGTCAATGATGAAGTGATCGCTGCCATCGAAAAAGAGATGAAGAAGATCTGTAAGGAAGGCAAGAAAATCTACAGAAGAGAAGTTTCCAAGGCAGAAGCCATGGAAATGTTCAAGGATGATATGTACAAGCTGGATCTGATCAGCAATCTGGAAGACGGCAACATCACTGTATACGATCAGGGTGATTTCACCGATCTGTGCCGTGGACCTCACGTAGACAACACCAAGCTGTGCAAGAACTTCAAACTGGTAAAACATTCCGGAGTATATTGGAAGGGCGATGCCAGCAACCACGTAATGCAGCGTATCTACGGTGTCTGCTTCCCTACCGCAGAGGAACTGGAAGCACATCTGAAAGAGCTGGAAGAGGCCAAAGAGCGTGACCACAGAAAGATCGGCAAAGAGATGGAACTGTTCATGACCGATGATCTGGTAGGCCGTGGACTTCCCATGTTCCTTCCCAAGGGTTACACCGTATGGCAGGAGCTGGAGAATTATATCAAGGATAAAGAGAGAAGACTGGGCTATCTGCATGTTATGACCCCCTGTGTCGGTACTGTGAATCTGTACAAAACTTCCGGTCACTGGGATCACTACAAGGAGAACATGTTCCCTCCCATGGAAATGGAAGGAGAGTCCTTCGTACTGCGTCCCATGAACTGCCCTCACCACATGATGATCTACGCTAACACACAGCACTCCTACAAGGATCTGCCTATCCGTATCGGTGAGATCGCCCATGACTTCCGTTTCGAAGCCAGCGGAACCCTGAAGGGTATCGAAAGAGGCAGACATTTCTGCCAGAATGATGCCCATCTGTTCGTAACACCGGAGCAGATCGAGTCCGAGTTCTCCAAGGTAGTAGACCTGATCTTCAATACCTACAAGGATTTCGGTATTACCGATTACAGATGTGTCCTGTCTCTGAGAGATCCGGAGGACAAGGTAAAATATCACGATGATGATGAGATGTGGAACAATGCGGAGAATGCTCTGCGTAAGGTTCTGAATGATCTGGGCATCGAGTACACCGAGGAGATCGGTGAAGCTGCATTCTACGGACCGAAGCTGGATGTAAACGTAAAGCCCGCTGTAGGTAACGAGTACACCCTGTCCACCTGCCAGCTGGACTTCTGCCTGCCCGCTAAGTTTAATCTGACTTATGTTGACAAGGATGGACAGAAGAAGACTCCCGTGGTCCTGCACAGAGCGATCCTGGGATCTCTGGACAGATTCATGGCTTATATCCTGGAGGAGACCAAGGGTAACCTGCCTCTGTGGCTGGCTCCCGTACAGGCTATGATCCTGCCGGTCAAGAACGATGACGAAGAGCTGAATGCTTATGCCCATGATCTGTACGGTTATCTGCTGGACAATAACATCAGAGCGGACATCGATGAGAGAGCAGAGAAGCTGGGTTATCGTGTAAGAGAAGCACAGGTGAAAAAAATCCCTTACCTGATCATCTTAGGAAAACAGGAAGCACAGGACGGCACCGTAAGCTATCGTCTGCACGGACAGCAGAACACCACTACGGTATCCAGAGACGAATTCCTGGCTATGTTAAAGGATGAGATCGCAACCAAGAAGCTGAGCAAGTAATTTGGCAGTCAGATAAAAGAAAAACATGAAAAAGCGTCACTTCCCATAGAAATGGGGGTGGCGCTTTATTTATTTCTTATGGGCAACGAGATGAGCCAGTGGCATCTCGAATTTTATAAAAAAACCAGTAAAAGGAATAAGAATTTCAAATCTGCACAGACTATCCATGACGCGTGGCGGGACTGCATCGGCTCTTTTGCCGCGTGTCCTCTTTTAAAATTTTTAAAAATCAGAAAAAAGAAGACGAAGAGCCGCGGGACGGCGGCAGAAGGCGAGGGAGACATGGCAGATTTAAAATGTGTTGTGGAAAATTGTACCTATAATAAGGATTGCCTGTGCAGCAAGGGAGACATCATGGTGGGAGGTAAGCATGCCTGTGATTGTGACGGCACCTGCTGCGAGAGCTTTGCGCAGAAGAGAGAGGGAAGAGAGTCTTTCAGTAATTCTCTGTCTCATCCAAGCCATACCATCAGTATTGACTGTGAGGCGGTAAAATGTATTTATAACAGCAATTACAAGTGTGTGGCGGAGCATGTGGACATCAAGGGCTGCGGAGCCAGCGACTGCAGAGAGACCGCCTGTGCTACTTTTTCGGAAAAGTAAATCACGGAAAAGAAAATCAGTATTCCGGCTTGACAAATGTTCCGAAACTGCGGATAATAGAGCAAGTGATCGGATTCGGCGGGAGACCGCCGGAACATAGAATACAGTAATCTGAAAAAATGTAATATTATTGTAAAAACGGGGTTGACATTGGGAAAACTCCGTGGTATTCTATTTAAGCGTGTGAAGAACACGACACAACAAGCAGAGTATCCACTCTCACCTTACGGCGCAGGCTGGTAAGCGTTCAGATTTTTTTCATAGACAGAGAACTCATTTGGAATTTATTTGAATGAGGGCAGTCCGTGAGGGGAACAGGTGGATAGTTATGCTATCTGCTTTTTTTATTGTTTAACACATTTTCTTATGGAGGTACACAACCATTAGCGATTTAATGATTAATGAACAGATCAGAGACAAAGAAGTACGACTGATTGGAGAAGACGGAGAACAGCTCGGAATCGTTTCTTCCAGAGATGCTCTGAAGATGGCAGAGGAAGCCGGACTCGACCTGGTGAAGATTGCTCCTACGGCAAAGCCTCCTGTTTGCAAGATCGTGGATTACGGTAAGTACAAATACGAGCAGGTGAGAAAAGAGAAGGAAGCAAAGAAGAAGCAGAAGGTCATCGATATCAAGGAGATCAGACTTTCCCCCAATATCGATACTAATGATCTGAACACCAAGATCGGTGCAGCCAGGAAGTTCCTGACCAAGGGAGACAGAGTGAAGATCACCCTGAGATTCCGCGGCAGAGAGATGGCACACATGAACAACAGCAAGCATATCTTAGATGATATCGCACAGAGCCTGTCCGATATTGCGGTAGTGGAAAAAGCTCCCAAGGTAGAAGGCAGAAGCATGACCATGTTTTTAACTGAGAAGCGTTAATTCGTACAGTTAAAAAGTGTCGGATTCCGACACGATAGATTAAGTAAAGTTTAGGAGGAACTCGTTATGCCCAAAATGAAGACAAGCAGAGCAGCAGCTAAGCGCTTTAAAGCAACAGGAACCGGTAAGTTAAAGAGATCTAAAGCTTACAAGAGCCATATCTTAACCAAGAAGTCTACCAAGAGAAAACGTAATCTGAGAAAGCCTGCAATTACGGATGCAACTAATGTTAAGAATATGAAGAAGATTTTACCTTATTTATAATTCAGGCGAGGAGGAAATAAGACATGGCAAGAATTAAAGGTGGCTTAAATGCCAAGAAGAAGCACAATAGAGTATTAAAGCTTGCAAAGGGCTACAGAGGCGCAAGAAGCAAGCAGTACAGAGTAGCAAAGCAGTCTGTTATGAGAGCTCTGACCAGCTCTTATGCAGGTAGAAAAGAGAGAAAGCGTCAGTTCAGACAGCTGTGGATTGCTCGTATCAATGCAGCAGCCAGAATGAACGGTTTATCTTACAGCAAGTTCATGTACGGTCTGAAGCTTGCAGGCGTTGATATGAACAGAAAGATGCTGGCAGACCTGGCAGTTAACGATGCAGAAGGTTTCAAGACCCTTGCGGAGCTGGCTAAGTCCAAGATCGCATAAATAATAGCAACTGTTAAGGCTGGACACATTATCTTCGGATGGTGCGGACAGCCTTTCTTTTTTGTAACTATTTGGAAGGAGACCATTATGATAAATCCCGGAATGATGATGAAACTGATGAATGCGAAGAATACCTTTGAGAGCAATCATCCCAAATTTGCAGCGTTTGTAAGCAGATTTTTTATGGGCGGAGTGATCACGGAAGGAACTATTATCGAGATCACAATCACAAGACCCGGCGAAGAACCTGTGTCCACGAATTTGAAGGTACAGAAATCCGATCTGGATCTGGTAGAGGAGCTTAAGAATCTGAGATGAAGATAATATTTTTTGACATTGACGGAACCTTAATATGCGGAGGGAACGAACTGATGTCGGAGAGCACGAAGGAAGCCATCCGCATCGCCAGAGCCAACGGTCATATCTGCATGATCAACACCGGACGTACGAAACGGCTGGTAGGGGAAAATCTTACCGGACAGGTGGAATTCGACGGATTGTTATTAGGCTGCGGAACGGAGATTGAATATCATGGAAAACAGCTGATGCACAAGACGTTTTCCATGGAGGAGTCTAAGGCAATTCTTGCAGCCATGAAAAAATATCATGTGGATGCCGTCCTGGAAGGCAGCAGGGAAGACTATGCACCCAGAGGAGAAGAAGTATTTACCGAGACCTTCCGTCATATGGCACGTGAGATTGAGAATCGAAAATACGATCGTTATGCCAATGCACCGGGCAACTATGATAAATTATATGCTTATGCAGAGACACCGGCGGGAATGGACGGAATGAAGCATGACCTGTCGGAAATACTGGATTTTATTGACAGAGAACAAGGGTTTTATGAGATTGTCCCCAAAGGCTATTCCAAAGCAACTGCGATCCGTTATATTACAGAATATCTGAACATTCCGATGGAAGATACAGTAGCTATCGGGGACAGCAATAACGACCTGCCGATGTTACAGTATGCCCACACCAGCATTGCTATGGGCAATTCCAGTAAACAGGTGTTGGAAGTGGCAGATTATATTACCACAGATGTAGATAAAGACGGCATCTGGAACGCTTTGAAGTGGTTAGGTGTTTTAGACAAGTAAAACGATTAAGAATCTGACAGCTTGTACTAAAATGTGCAAAATGTACAAAAAACAGTGGCAAAACTTATATATTATGATGATTTGTATAAAACCTATTTACAAAACACCTATCTGGTGCTATGATAAGTTCATCAAAAGGTAAAACGATTAACTTACAGAAAAGAAGAATACAGCAGTATAACAGCCAGATGGCTGTTTCTTTTCTCACAAAAGATTAAACGATTAACCTTTGGAACGAACAAGGATAGGAGAAAGGTATGGGACATCACAGGAAGCAGCTGGAATACGGAAATATCAGGATCACAGACAAGCTGTTCGGTGAATACGTGCAAAAGGTCAGTGAGAAGATCATTCCGCATCAATGGAAGATCTTGAACGATCAGCTGGAGGACTCCGAACCTACCTACTGTATTCAGAATTTCCGCGTGGCAGCGGGGGAGCTGCCGGGAGAGAGAAAGGGGGTAGTTTTCCAGGACACGGACCTGTATAAATGGTTGGAATCCGTAGCATTCTGTATTGCCGGGGGGCAGGGCAGAGAATACGAAGCACTGGCAGATGATGTGATCGAACTGGTAGGAAGGGCGCAGGAGACCGACGGATACCTGAACACCTACTACACAGTCAACGAGCCAGACAAAAAGTGGTCGAACCTGGTGGAAGGACACGAGCTTTACACGGCAGGACACATGATAGAAGCAGCGGTTGCTTACTATCAGGCCACCGGGAAGACGAAGATTCTTAACATCGCCAGGAAAAATGCGGATCTGATCTGCAGAGTATTCGGTACTGGCGAAGGACAGAAAAAAGGTTATCCCGGACATCAGGAGATTGAACTTGCGCTGGTAAAGCTTTACCGGGTGACCGGCGAAAAGCAGTATTTGGACACCGCATCGTATTTCCTTCATGAGAGAGGGAAGAAGCCAAGCTATTTTTTACAGGAGATGGAAGACAGAGGCGGCTGGGAATTTTTCCCGGAGTTCAAAAATTACGATCTGGAATATTCACAATCACATATAGAACCGGTAAAGCAGAAGACAGCGGAAGGGCATGCGGTAAGAGCCATGTATATGTGCTCCGCCATGGCAGACCTGGCTGTGGAATGCGAGGACACCGAGATGCTGGAAGCCTGTAAGCGGCTGTGGGACAGCACGGTGAATCACAGAATGTATCTGACCGGCGGCATCGGATCCAGTGGTTTTCGGGAGAGGTTTACCACGGATTACGATCTGCCGAATACCACGAACTATTCGGAGACCTGCGCTTCCATCGGACTGATGATGTTCGGACAGAGGATGAGCGCAGCCACCGGAGAGGCGGGCTACTACGATACCGTGGAACTGGCATTGTACAATACAGTGCTGGCGGGCATCAACAGAGCGGGAGACAGATACTTTTATGTGAATCCTCTGGAGGTCGTACCGGAGTTCTGCACGGAGCATACTTACATGGATCATGTGAAGGCTGTCAGACAGAAATGGTTCTCCGTGGCATGTTGTCCGCCGAATGTGGCGAGGACGTTAGCGTCTCTTGGACAATACATCTACGCACAGGAAGAAAATGCGGTATGTATCCACCAGTTCATTTCCTCCACTGCAAAGGCAGTCCTGGAAAGTGGAACCGTGGAGATCGGCATGGAATCCACACTGTTGCAGGATAGTAAGGTGAAGATCCGGACGAGACAGGACAGTGAAGTAACCTTTAAGATCCGCCGCCCCGGATATGCGGGGAAACAGGAGATTACAGTGGATGGCCAGACAGAAAAGGCTGTTTTGGAAAAAGGCTATCTGCTGATAAATACTCCGGCGGGAGAGCATGAAATCTGTATTGATTTCGGTGTAAAGCCCAGATGGATCGCCGCCAATGACGAAGTGAGAGCGGATGCTGGAAGATGTGCATTGATGAACGGCCCCGTGGTCTACTGTCTGGAGGAGACCGACAACGGAAAATATCTGGCAGACCTGTATGTGGAAGAGAACACAGAGGTCACGAAGGGGAATCCGCAGACGGATCTCCCGGGAGAGATTCCGACATTACAGTATGAAGCTACAAGGATCCATAACCGGTCCACCGAACAGGGAAACCTGTACGGAGAGCTGAAACTGGAGAAAGAACAGATGCACCTTACAGCAGTTCCCTATGGGCTCTGGTGTAACCGTACACCGGGAGAAATGCTGGTGTGGGTCAAGGTAAAGGTGTAGAACGGTGAACGTGTAAGCGTTTACAATCTGGTGTTTACAACGACAACCTATTGTCGTTATAATAAAGAAAGGTAAAGGAGAGAAAGGTATGAAAAACAAGAAAATCGTAAGTACAGTCCTTGCAACCGCAATGGCAACAGCAATGGTACTTACAGGGTGTGGCAACAGCAATCAGGCACCGGCAGCATCCGCAGATGCAGGAAGCCAGCCGGCACAGACACAGACGAGTTCTGGCAGCGGCAGTGGTGAGAGAGTACATATCACCTATGCACAGTGGGGTAACGAGACGGAGACTGCAGCAACTCAGAAGGTGGCTGACAAGTTCAACAGTGAGCAGGATCGTATCGAAGTAGAAGTGGTTAAGATCGACCATGATACTTATGTAACCAAGCTGAATGCCATGGCAACTGCAGGAGAGCTTCCCGATACCGGTATTATGAGTGAGGCCGGTGTACTGAAGTTCGCAGAGAACGGACTGTTGGCTGACATCAGCTCCATGTACGGCGAAGGCGATGCAAAGCCTCTGGATGCACTGACCTTCAAATATCAGGGAACGCCTGTTGCTTATTCCGCAGCAAACGAGGTACTGAATCTGTGGTACAACATTGATCTATTAAACGAAGTATGTGAGAAACAGAATCTGGATGTCAGGGAAATGACTCCTCCCGCAAGTGCAGCAGATGCCTGGGACTGGGATACTTTTGTAGAGACAGCACAGAAGCTTACCATCGATATCAATGGTAAAAATGCTCTGGATCCTGACTTCGATCCCAACAATATTGATATTTACGGATGTACCATCAATACCCTGCCCTGGCAGCTGGAAGTATGGGCACTGTCCAACGGCGGCGGTTACTACAGCAAGGATGGTTCTGAGTGCACCATCAATGATCCCGCAACCGTAGACGCATTACAGAAGATTGCAGATCTGTCTGAAGTATATCACTGCGCACCTCCCGTAACCAGTGCAGCAAACGCTCTGGAGTCTTCTTTGGGAAGCAAGAAGGTCGTTATGGCAACTGATGGTGCATGGAATGTCGGCACCTTCCTTGGGCCGAGCGCTGACTTCGAATATGGCGTAGGTGTTCTTCCTTATATGAAGGAAAAGGTTACCATCTGTACCGGTGGCCCTAACGTAGTATTTGCTACTACCAAGCATCCTGAGGAAGCAATGGAGTGGTTAAAGTGGTATTATCAGGAAGAGAATTCCTGGTCTCTGATCGAAGCAGGTACATGGATGCCTATTCTGGATTCCTGGTATACTGATGCTGAGAAGACAGATAAGTGGATCGATAATCCTAATTTCCCCGATAAGGATATGTATAAGAGCGCAGTTGTTGACTATGCAAAGGACAACATGGTATCCACATCCTGGTACTATGTGAACGGCACCGATGAATTCAACGCTACTTTGGATACTGTATTCTCCAATGTATGGGCAGGACAGCAGACCATGCAGGAAGCAATTGATGAGAATCTGGAAGAGTTACAGGGAATCTACGAGGCTAACAACCAGTAATACTATTACCGCAACAATGTATTGGGACAACATAACAGGTGGCTTACAGTGATGTGGCCACCTGTTGTTATCAGAAGATTTGGAATTATTCACGAAAATAAGTTACTCTTTGCAAAAATGTGTGAAGAAATGAGGGTTACAATGAAAAAAGGGAAACAGAAAAATAACGCTACAACAAGAGCAGGAAGAAAGGAAGAACTGACCGCATATCTCTGTCTGATACCGGCATTCCTGGGAGTGACCTTGATCAGCTATCTTCCCACACTTGCAGTATTTGTATTAAGTCTGTTTGACTGGAACGGCATTACGAAGCCGGAATTTATAGGGCTTGCCAATTTCCAGCGTATTTTTACGAAAGATATCTATTTCTGGGATTCTATCAAAGCAACTGTATGGTATGCTTTTCTGGCGGTGATCGGTGCCGTGGTATACTCACTGATCATAGCGATCCTCTTAAACATGAATATAAAAGGCCGGACATTGTTCCGCTCCCTGTTCTTCATCCCGTATCTGCTGCCGGCCATCGGCGTATTTAAAGGATGGGAATGGTTATATGAAGGTAACTTCGGTCTGTTCAACTTCGTGCTCCGGATGATGGGACTTCCGAAGCAGAGGTTCCTGGACGACCCGAATCAGGTTATTCCCTGTCTGGTGCTTATCGCCATATGGACCAGTGGCAACCTGATCGTTATCTTCCTGGCGGGATTACAGAATGTCCCCGGCGTATACATAGAAGCAGCGAAGATCGATGGGGCCAATGCATGGCAGAGATTTTGGAATATTACGATCCCCAGTATCACTCCCATTATCTTCTACAATGTGTTGACAGCACTGATCACACATTTACAGGTCATCAACCCGGCACTGGCGCTGACCAACGGCGGACCCGGTAAACGATCCATGTTCATGTCCTATGTGATCTATATGTATGGTTTCCAGAAAAACAAGATGGGCTACGCTGCGGCGTATGCGGTGATCTTCTTTATTCTGGTGGGCATATTTACGGTGATTCTGTTTAATACACAGAAAGAACAATTATTTGGAGAGGAGGAATAGAAGATGGCAGCAAATTTATCACCGAGTAAAAAACGGAAACAACTGGTTCTGGATCTGGTGGCAACGCTGATCGTACTTTTGCTGGCACTGTTAGTGGTACTGCCGATCTGGTGGATCTTCCGGTCCTCCCTGATGAGTACGGCAAAATTGAACGAGTATCCGCCTTCCTTCATTCCTCATGAGTGGTTGTGGGCGAACTATTCAAAAGCCTTGGAGACCTTCGAATACTGGAGATATTTCCGGAATACTTTCTCCATCATCATTCCGGCCGTTACTTTTGGTACGGTGACCGCAATTTTCTGTGGCTATGCTTTTGCAAGACTTCGTTTCCGCGGCAAGAAGCTGATCTTTAATATCTGCGTCGGAACGATCCTTCTGCCCAGCATGGTTACCCTGCTTCCTCTGTACGTGGTATGGACCAAGGGACTGGGACTGGGGGATACCTACTGGCCGCTGATCCTGCCGTACTTAACCGGTGGCGGTTTCTTCAATATTTTCCTGATCCGTCAGTTCCTCATGACGATCCCGAAGGAGCTGGACGAGGCAGCATCCATTGACGGTGCGGGCAGAATGCGTATCCTGTGGACGATCCTGGTGCCATCCATCAAGCCGGCAGTTGTGGTAGTAGCCATGATGCTGTTTATCCAGATCTGGAACGATATGCTGCAGCAGCTGATCTACATTAACAGTATGTCGAAATTCACTTTTGCCGTGGCACTGACGAACTTTACCGGATCCTTCGGCACCAACTGGCCGGTAGCACTGGCAGCGACGTTCATGACAATCCTGCCTGGTATCGTGATCTATATCTTCGGACAGAAGAGTTTCGTGGAAGGTATCGTTCTGACCGGTATGAAGAATTAACACAGCCTGTTGTGATATAGGGAAAAGTTGTGTTAGAATGGTGGTAGACAAGTCGCTTACAAAAGGGAGGGACACTATGCCTACCATAAAAGAGATCGCCAGAGAGTGCGGGGTATCCGTGGCAACGGTATCTAATATCATCAACGACAAGGGAAAAGTGGGCGAAGAGACCAAAAAGAGAGTGCTGCAGGTGATTCAGGAGATGAATTACACGCCGAACATCGTAGCGCAGAATCTGAAGACGAAGAATACCCGGAGTATCGGGGTCATCGCGGAGGATATGACAGTCTTTGCCCTGCCGGATATCATCGACGGCATCACGGAGTATTGCGAAAAAGAAGATTATCAGATCCTGCTGGTGAATTTACGTCTGTATAAAAAATACGGAGATGCCTATTATCAGGACAATATCCACCGGAACATCGTGCAGAAGGAGATCCAGAAGCTGCTGTCGAAGCAGGTGGAGGGGATCATCTATGTGGCGTCTCATGAGAGACTGATCAATGTGATCCCGGCGGATCTGCCGATTCCTACGGTGGTGGCCTACGGATTTACCAACAAGCCGGAGATCCCCTCTGTGGTGGTAAAGGATAAGGGCGGTGCCGAGCAGCTGGTACGGTATCTGATCTCCTGCGGACACAAACGAATCGGTGTCATCGCCGGGAAAAAGGAAAGTATCCACACACAGTCCCGACTGGAAGGATACCAGAGCGCGTTGTTCGAAGCGAATCTGCTGTACGATCCCGGAATGATCGTTTACGGAGAATGGGATCGTGAAAGCGGTTATGAGCATACGGAAGAATTGGTGAAGCGGGGAGCTACGGCGATTTTCTGTATGAATGATTTTATGGCGGGCGGAGCCTATGACCGACTGGATGAACTGGGATATACGGTAGGTAAGAACATTGCGGTGGCAGGCTTTGATAACAGGGAAATGGCAAGCTATGAGAAGCCGGAGCTGACCACCATGGGACTGCCGTTACATGACATCGGATACTGTGCCAGCGAGGTGATCTTAAAGCTTCTGCGGGGCGAGGAGATACATCAGAAAAACGGGGTGTATTCCGTGGAGTGTAAGCCGTTTATAAGGAATTCGGTGAATATGATATAATGAGCGCAAGAGAGCCAACATGCTTGCATGATTGGCGAACGGCGAATTTGATCATGATAGTTGCGAAGCAACGTCAAGCACCGAAGGTGCGAATCATGATATAATAAAGCAAAATCACTTGCTTGCAAGTGTGATTTTGCGAATTGCATTGAGTGAGCTATGCTCACGATATAATGAGCGCAAGAGAGCCAGAGAGAGCTTGCTCACTCTCGGCGATCAGACCGGATTACGCATGTTTGTTGTAATTTCGGGAGTTCGAAGAACGAAGAAATCATTTATAGAAAAACTTGGGAGAGATTGGGGCATGAAACAGGTTAAGATTACATTAGATAAGGCATACAAGGTGGCGAAGGTGGATGACCGTCTGTTCGGTTCCTTTATTGAGCATCTGGGCCGGGCGGTGTACGGCGGTATCTACCAGCCGGGACATCCCACGGCGGACAAATACGGTTACAGACAGGACGTGGTACAACTGGTCAGAGAACTGCAGGTTCCCCTGATCCGTTATCCCGGTGGTAACTTCGTATCCAACTTTTTCTGGGAGGACAGTGTAGGCCCTGTGGATAAGCGTCCGGCCAGACTGGATCTGGCGTGGAGATCTCTGGAGCCGAATACCTTCGGACTGGAGGAATTCTACCATTGGACGAAGCAGGTGAATGCACAGATCATGATGGCAGTGAATCTGGGTACCAGAGGTGTGGCAGATGCCTGCAATCTGCTGGAATATTGCAACCATCCCGGCGGCTCCAAATATAGCGACCTTCGCAGATCCCACGGTGTGGAAAATCCCTATAATATCAAACTGTGGTGCCTGGGTAATGAGATGGATGGCTCCTGGCAGCTGGGCAGCAAGACTATGGACGAATACGGACGGATCTCGCAGGAAGCGGGCAAGGCCATGAAACTGATCGATCCTTCCATCGAGCTGGTATCCTGTGGAAGTTCTTATCGGGAGATGCCTACTTTCCCTCAGTGGGAAGCTACCACACTGGAACACAATTATGATTATGTAGATTATCTGTCCCTGCATACCTATTACGGCAATGCAGCTATGGACAGCAATGATTATCTGGCAAAATCCGATGACATGGATGATTTCATCCGTACGGTAGTGTCTGTCTGCGATTATGTCAAAGCGAAGAAGCGCAGCAAGAAGCAGATCAACTTAAGCTTCGACGAATGGAATGTATGGTTCCACGCCAGCAAGGAGGATGCCGACACCACAGAGAATCATCCCTGGCAGAAAGCCCCTCATCTGCTGGAGGATCATTATACCTTTGAAGATGCCCTGATGGTAGGTCTGATGATGATCACGCTGTTAAAGCATGCGGACCGTGTAAAGATCGCCTGTCTGGCACAGCTGGTGAATGTCATTGCACCGATCATGACGGAGGAGAACGGGATTGCCTGGAGACAGACCATTTTTTATCCTTTCTATCATGCATCCTGCTATGGCAGAGGAACTGTATTGCAGTTGGCTATCGACAGCCCGAAGCATGAGACCAGCGGCCACGGAGGCATCACAGATGTGGAAGCGGTAGCGGTATGGAATGAGGAAGCGGAGGAAGTGACCGTATTTGCCGTGAACCGTAATCTGGAAGAAGACCTGCCCCTGACCATGGACCTGCGCAGTTTCGAAGGCTATGAACTGATCGGCAAGACCGAGCTGGTATCCGATGACTTACAGACCGTGAACTCCGCAGCAGGAGAGAAAGTACAGCCCCGTCAGGCCGACGATGCCAAAGCAGAAGGCGGCCAGTTGGAGACCGTGCTGAGGAAAGCGTCCTGGAATGTGATCCGGCTGGGAAGAAAATAAGATAGTGACAAAAGTGGAAAGCTAGTTAAAAATGATAGCCCTTGGCAGGGTATAAGAAAGGTGGCCACCTTTTCCTTATACCTTGCCGGGGCTATTCGTTTCATAAAAATGTTTTCTTTGCCGAATTTATGAAAAAACTTCTTTTATACAGTTCTTTTTTTATAAAAAGTGCATTTATAACGGTTTTTATGAAATGCAGAACTCCTGAAGCGGCAGAAGGTCCTCCGGGAGTTCTGCTTGTATTTAAAACACCAATTTCTGCGAAAAAATACAAAAACATGAGATTTTGCTATGTAAAAAGTCTCTATTTTCGCTACATAAGCAAAATAAAGAAATTCCGTACAAAAAATCCTGGTTTAGGAAGTTTTTTGTACGGAATTCATTGTTTTGAGGCTCTTTACACCAAACTAACTCTCCAGTTACAACAGGGAAAAAGATCTTTGGCTCGGAAATAACGAAAATTCAAATAAGCAGATAACGGGAATCGAACCCGCCTTTCCAGCTTGGGAAGCTAGCGTTCTACCGATGAACCATATCTGCAAATGGAACAAGAAATATTATAACTGATATTGTTTCCTTTTTCCAGTATTTTTTTGAAAAAAGGAAACAACAATGCTAAAAGAGTTTGCATCGAAAGAGCAGACATGGGATTCCTCTGGCAGAGGTTCTTCATTTTCCAGACGGGATGCTACAGCCGGTTCAAGGGCATCATAAGCCATGGCATAGGCAGCTTGAATGTCTTCTCCCTGCGTCATGCATTCTGGAAAATCAGGAAAGGTAATCCAAAACCCACCTTCTTCAGCTTTGTGAATTAATGCGGAATAAAAAAGTATATTCAAAGTATATTCATAGATATCCTCATCTAAACGTGGAACGGGTGTGATAATTAACGGCGTCATGGGTAATCACAAAATTATTAGTAAGAAAAAACAGAATATTTCAGAATAGCATCAGCCGCCGAGTGTTCTACGGGATATTCAATAAGGTGAACCTAGACACTGGCGATACGGGCGAACCGCACTCCTCCCGGAACTGATGCCAAAGTTATTATATAACGATACGCAGAAGGGCACAATGGGAAGTGACTGTTTTGCGTATTTTTTTACATGTTGACAATATTCCGATTTCGGATTATAATGCCACTTAGTCCGAAATCGGATAAAAATAGACGAGGAAATTCGGAATTACAGGAGGAGAGCGGTCATGGAAGAGGAAAGAGGGAAATCTTATGCGCAGATCACATTGTATAATCAGCTGATCAAAGAAATGGATGACCTGTACCGGGTCTATGCAAAGAACTGCAATCTGTCGGAGACGGCTTTCTGGATTCTGTATTGTATCTGGGAGCGGGAAGAAGAGGCATTTACCCAGCGGGAGATCTGCGAATATTGGTTCTACACACCCCAGACGGTGAATTCTGCACTGAAAAATATGACGGAGGAAGGTCTGCTTACTCTGCGTGCGGAGGAAGGCAACCGCAAGAACAAGAGAATCTATCTTACGGAGAAGGGGAAGGAGACCGTGGATAGGATCGTGGTTCCGTTGATGGAGGCGGAGCGCCGGGCGCTGGCGGCTGTGGGAGAGCAGGAGGCAGAAGTGTTCCTGCGGACCATGAAAAGACATACGGAATTATTCCGCGGAGAAATAGTGAAACTGACAGAGGGAGCGGAGCCCATATAATCGTCGTAATCTTCGGGGACGACATGAAAAATTATGTCTGCACAATGTGTATAAGTACATGACGCAAAAGTGCCGGAAGGCATGTAGATTACAGAAAGGCATGCAGGCTACAGAAAGACATGAGGTTATTATGAAAATACAGTTATCAGATCATTTTAGTTATAAGCGGCTGCTGCGCTTCGTGGCACCGTCCATTTTAATGCTGCTATGTACTTCGGTGTACAGCATCGTAGACGGTTTCTTTGTATCCAATTTTGTGGGAAAGACACCTTTTGCCGCTCTGAATCTGGTGATGCCGGTGCTGATGGGAGTAGGAACCATCGGATTCATGGCGGGTACCGGTGGAAGCGCCGTGGTCTCCATGACTCTGGGAGAAGGTAAAAAGAAGCTTGCCAACGAATATTTTTCCCTGATCGTATATGTGACGCTGGCGGTATCCATCGTGGTGGCACTGATCTGTTTTGCACTGGCGCCACAGATCGCTCTGGCACTGGGAGCAAACGGAGAACTGGAAGCGGATTGTGTGCGTTATTCCCGGATTCTGTTTTTATCCACACCGGCATTTGTTATGCAGTATCTGTTCCAGAGCTTTTTCATTGCAGCGGAGAAGCCGACACTGAGTCTAAAGGTAAATGTGATCGCGGGACTGACCAACGCGGTATTGGATTACGTGCTGATCGTGGTGTTCCCTCTGGGACTGGCGGGAGCGGCGCTGGCAACGGCGGCAGGACAAGTCGTCGGCGGAGTAATCCCAATCATCTATTTTGCCGGAAAAAACAGTAGTCTGTTGCGACTTGGAAAGACAAAGTGGCACGGAAAAGTCATCTGGCAGACCTGCATGAACGGTTCTTCCGAACTGGTGACGAATCTGTCTACGTCCATTGTTGGTGTGCTCTATAACTTTCAACTGATGGAAGCGGCTGGAGAAAACGGCGTGGCGGCATATGGTATCATTATGTATGTGGATATTGTCTTCATGACCTTGTATCTCGGTTATTCCCTGGGATCTGCACCTATCGTAAGCTTCCACTACGGTGCCGGCAATCATGCGGAATTGAAGAATCTGTGCCGGAAAAGTCTGGTCATTATCTCTGCCTGTGGTGTAATCCTCCTGACAGCTTCCCAGATTCTTGCGGGGCCACTGGTGAAAATTTTTGCAAGCTATGATCAGGAACTGCTGGAAATGACTACCTGGGGATTCCGTATCTACGCCATTGCCTTCCTTGTCCGTGGCATGAATGTGTGGGGTTCCTCCTTCTTCACAGCACTGAACAACGGAGCCGTATCCGCAGCGATTTCCTTCCTGCGCACCTTCGCATTCCAGATCGTCATCGTGCTGATCCTGCCGAAGCTGATCGGCATTACCGGCGTATGGCTGTCCATTGTGCTGGCGGAGTTCCTGGCACTGTTTGTGACGATCGGATTTTTGATCGCCAAGAGAAAACAATATCATTATGCTTAAAATAATCCGGTGTGACACTTATAAAACAGTGCGCACCGGATTGTTTCCTTGACAGAAAAATGACAAATACTTATACTGAAAGGGCACTTTGTTCTCTATAAAAGCGCAGAAATGAGGAAATGAAAATGGGTGTTTTATCGAACTTAGAACCGAAGAAAGTATTTTACTATTTTGAAGAGATCACGAAGATCCCTCACGGCTCCGGCAATGTGGAGCAGATCAGCGATTTCCTGGTGGACTTTGCGAAAGCACATAAGCTTTTCTATATACAGGATGCTATGAAAAATGTCATTATGGTCAAGGAGGCAACTCCCGGATACGAGAATGAACCGATGGTGATCCTGCAGGGACATATGGACATGGTAGCGGTGCAGACACCGGATTGCACCATGGATATGAAGACGGAAGGACTGAAGGTAGGAATCGACGGAGACAGCGTCTATGCGGAGAATACCAGCCTCGGCGGCGATGATGGTATTGCTGTGGCTTATGCACTGGCATTATTGGATTCCGAGGACATCAGGCATCCCCGTTTGGAAGTCATCATTACGGTGGATGAGGAAGTCGGTATGGACGGAGCCAGAGAGATTGACCTGTCTATGTTACAGGGTCATCGCATGATCAATCTGGATTCCGAGGACGAAGGCATTTTCCTGACCAGCTGTGCTGGCGGTGCCAGAGTGAACTGCCGTTTCCCGATGAAAAAACAGGAGCTTACGGGCGTGCGCTATGAGGTGGAAGTCTCCGGCCTCTTAGGAGGACATTCCGGCGGAGAGATCCATAAGGAGAGAGGCAATTCCAATTGTATCCTGGGAAGACTTCTGTGGAAGCTGTCTGAGAAAATGCCTGTAGGACTGGTATCTGCGGACGGAGGACTGGCAGACAATGCCATCCCCAGACAGACAAAAGCAGTCGTCGTAGTAGAGGAAAAAGATGCGGAAAGCTTAGAGCAGCAGGTGGCAGCTTTGGCAGCAGAACTGGGTGACGAACTTGCCACCAAGGATCCGGACGTAAAGGTAACCGCAAAAAGGTTAGCAGACACTGCAGAGACAATCACCTGTGCTGCGCCGGAAGCTACAAAACGTGTGGCAGCCTTTTTGCAGGCGACTCCCAACGGCGTACAGGCGATGAGCGCAGATATGCCGGGGCTGGTACAGACTTCTCTGAATCTGGGTATCCTGAAAGCAGATGCGGAAGTTTTGCGGGCAGAGTATTCTGTCAGAAGCAGCGTGGAAAGTGAGAAGGATAACCTGATCGCAAAGCTTTCTGCACTGGTGGAACTGACAGGCGGCGATTACGTGGTGACCGGAGATTATCCCGGCTGGAAATACCGTGTGCATTCTCCACTGCGGGAAAAAATGGTGAAGCTGTATGCGGAAATGTACGGCACTGAGCCCAAGGTGGAGGCTATCCATGCAGGACTGGAGTGCGGACTGTTAGGCAGCAAGATCACAGACCTTGATTGTGTATCCATGGGACCGGATATGAAGGACATTCATACGACCGAGGAGACCTTAAGCATATCTTCCACGAAGAGAGTGTGGGAATATCTGGTAAGGGTTCTGGAGACGAAGGACTGACTGAATTTGAGTAACAGGAAGTCCAGAGAAGCCAATAAGAATAAGATAGAAACGATCGAAAAATGTAAAGAGTTTGCAAATTGAAAAAGCTAAAATATAAATAACGTTGGAGGAAATACACTGTCACGGCGGTGTCAATAAAAAAATGAGCGATAAGATTTTATTCCAGTGTGACTATAATGAGGGAGCGCATCCGAAGGTGCTGGAGCGCCTGGTGCAGACCAATATGGAGCAGACACCGGGCTACAGTGAGGATAAATACTGTGAAGAGGCGCGCGAGAAGATCCGTAAGGCCTGTGGGGATGACAGTCTGGCAGTTCATTTCCTGGTAGGTGGGACCCAGACCAATGTCACAGTGATCAATGCAGCACTTCGCAAGCACCAGGGCGTGCTCTGCGCTGTCACGGGACATATCAATGTCCATGAGACCGGTGCGGTGGAAGCCTGCGGACATAAGGTACTGGGACTAGAAAGCCCCGACGGTAAGATCACGGCAGCACAGGTAGCAGAGACTTACGAAGCCCATATTCACAACGACAGCTTTGAACACATGGTACAGCCGAAAATGGTTTATATTTCAAATCCCACAGAGGTTGGAACCATTTACAGCAAAGCGGAACTGACCGCTCTGTCCGAGACCTGTCATAAATACGGACTGTATCTGTTCTTAGATGGCGCCAGACTGGGCTACGGACTGGCAGCGCCGGACAACGATCTGACATTACCGGAGATCGCGACGCTTTGTGATGTCTTTTACATCGGTGGAACCAAGGTCGGCGCATTGTTCGGAGAAGCAGTAGTGATCAAAAATCCGGAGCTTGCACAGGATTTCCGATATCTCATCAAGCAGAACGGCGGCATGCTTGCCAAGGGAAGATTGCTGGGACTGCAGTTTGATGCGCTTTTCACAGATGGTCTCTATCAGGAGATCTCTGCCCATGCCATTGCCATGGCGGAGAAGCTGCGGGAAGCATTTACGGCGAAGGGCTACAACTATCTGGCACCCAACCGGACGAACCAGATCTTCGTCATTGTACCGGATGCACACCTGGCGAAGATTTCAGAACAGTTCGAGTACAGCTATGACCAGCGGATCGATGCCACACACAGCTGCGTGCGATTCTGTACCGGCTGGGCCACGAAGGAAGAAAATGTGGATGCACTGATCCGGTGCGTGGAAAAATTATAATATGTTTGGAAGATTCCGCAAGCCGGGAAAGGTTTGCGGAATTTTAAAAATCAGTAATCAATGAGGTATAGAACAGAGGAGAAAGCACATGGATAAAGAAATGACCAATGCCATTCAGTTAAGCATCATTTCAGTGGTTATTGGGCATTGTTTGTTAGTTTAACGATTATAGGAATTGTAAAAATACTGATGGTCTATTTCAAATTTGAACAAGGTAAAAAGATAATTACCGCTTTGTCTGTAGGACTTAGTATAATTGCTGTTTTGTTTTTGGCTATGGCAAGAGAGCCGTATGCGATAACCGTAATGTTCTTATTATTGTTTATTAAAAGCGGTCTGCTTTATAAACAAGCTAAGGCAGGTCAATGGGATATCCAATGAGGTCTTCTGTTAATAGGTCAATGAAGGTGGCATATGAAGGATAAATCATTGGGAAATGGTTTATGGAAAGGGGACGGGAAATGACAGAAAACAGGTATAATACACCCTGTGGCTGCATTCATTATTTTGTAAATATAATAGATAAACAGAAAATTACGTTAGTGTTTTTACCGGGACTTACGGCAGACCATAGGCTTTTTGAAAAGCAGACAGAATATTTTGAGAAGAAACAGAATGTGTTTGTATGGGATGCACCATCACATGCATTATCCAGACCATTTACGAATAATTACAGTCTGTCTGACATGGCAGAATGGCTTTATGAAATCTTAGTAAAAGAAGAAATTTATAATCCCATAATTATCGGTCAGTCTATGGGGGGATATCTGGCTCAAATGTATATGGAATTATATCCGGATAAGATAAAAGGCTTTATCTCCATTGATTCCGCACCTCTTCAAAAGTCTTATATGACCGCAGTGGAAATATGGCTTCTTGAAAGAGCAGAGCCATTATATAAGATATATCCATGGAAAGTGCTTCTTAGGGCAGGGTCAAGAGGGTGCGCAGAGACGGATTATGGTCAGAATCTTATGCGGAAGATGATGATGTCCTATGATTCAGATCCTGAAGAATATGCAAGGCTCGCCGGTTTTGGGTACAGAATGCTTGCTGAGGCAATCAAAGCAGACCTGCCATATCGTATCAGTTGTCCGGCACTTCTTATCTGTGGAGAAAAGGATAAAGCAGGTTCAGCAAAAAGCTATAATAAGAAATGGCATCAGAGAGAAGGTTTACCGCTTAAATGGATAAAAAATGCCGGTCATAATTCCAATACTGACCAACCGGATGAGGTAAACAGACTGATAGAAAAATTTTTCAGCGAGGTAGATGGGAAAGGAGTGTCTGGATGATTAAGTGGAGCTCATAAGCATGCTGAAATTGTGTTTGTTAAGCCCCGCTAAATCTTGAGTACTGGGGCTTAATTTATAATTTCTTTGTGCTAAGCCCCGTCGAAACTTAGAAAGTGGGGCGTAAATCTTTAAAATGTTTCAGATAAGCCCCGTTGGCGTTCTGAAAGCGGGGCGTAAATCTTTAAAATGTTTCAGATAAGCCCCGTTAGTGTTTCGATAGTGGGGCGTAATCTACCAAAATTCTACAGTATACCCCGATGACTTCCAAGCAGAAAGATTCAATACGCATATGTGGCTATAGGGAAACACCAAAAGGAAACATAGAGAAAATCAGAAAAGTACCATGATACAACATGAAATGTAACAAAAAAGTCCTTGAAAATCAAGGACTTTACAATGAATCGGAGTGGCGGGATTCGAACTCGCGACCTCCGCCTCCCTAAGACGGCGCTCTAACCAAGCTGAGCCACACCCCGAAACGCAAGTAAGATAATACCATGGAATTTTACAAAAAGCAAGAGTTTTTTTATAAAAAGTTAATTTGCCCATTTTGAGTCTATTGTCGTACAATATAATGAGTATAAGAAAGTCAACATGTTTACATGATTGACGAACGACAACCTTAGCGAATGAATATCCTGTGATGTAAGATGTAGAGTACGCGTGAGCTTATAATAGAATTACATAAGCTATATCGAGGAAGAACAGAAAATAATACATAAAACAGTGGAGGACAGGTTATGGCCAATACAACGAAACTGGCACTGGAAGCAGCTTTGAAAAAAGAGCTTCTCACGAAGCCTCTGGATAAGATCACCATTAATGAACTGGCAGAGGACTGCGGCATCAGCCGCATGGCTTTCTATTATCATTTCAAAGATATTTACGATTTGGTAGAGTGGGTTTGTGTGGAAGACGGCACGAAGGCACTGCAGGGGAAGAAGACCTACGAGAACTGGCAAGAAGGCTTCTGCCAGATTTTCGAGGCAGTGCTGGAGAACAAACCTTTCATTATGAATGTCTACCGCTGCGTGGATCGCCAGAAGATCGAAAGCTACTTAAACAAGCTGACCTACCAGCTCATTGTGGACGTGGTGGAGGAAAAATGCGCCGGTATGCAGGTGGCGGAGGAACACAAGGAATTCATTGCCGGATTTTACAAATATGGTTTTGTGGGTGTGATGTTAGACTGGATCGATCGGGGAATGAAGGATGATTATCATAAGATCGTTGAAGAACTGGCAATCACTCTTTATGGAAACATCAGCCGCTCCATCGAGAATTTTGAGCAGACGGAAAAAGCAATTCTGAAATAGTATAAGTACTTTACAAAAAGGGCAGGATGATAAAAACTTTATCATTTATCCTCTTTTGTAAATTGGTTTTCTTATAAAAAAGAAGTAGGATACTATTTGTAAACAGAAAAACATTTGAGAGTCATCAAAGAAAGGTGGTAATCATTATGGCAAAAAAGAATAATATCGGACTGGGACTGGCAGCGCTGGCAGTAGGTGCAGGCGCAGTGGCAGCAGTAACCAAGGGACATAAGGCAGAGGTGAAGAAAGAAGAGAGAAAGGCAGCCGTCAAGGCAGCAAAGCAGGACTACCGAAACACTGAACTTGGCAGATATGACAAAAACAGCAAAGGCATCTATTATTCCAACGGTAACTACGAAGCCTTCGCAAGACCTAAGAAGCCCGCAGGAGTGGATGAGAAGAACGCTTACATCGTAGGCAGCGGTCTGGCATCTTTAGCTGCAGCATGCTTCCTGGTACGTGACGGACAGATGCCAGGTTCCCATATCCACATCTTGGAGGCAATGGACATCGCAGGCGGTGCCTGTGACGGCATTTTTGATCCGACCAGAGGCTACATCATGCGTGGCGGACGTGAGATGGAGAACCATTTTGAATGTCTGTGGGATCTGTTCCGCAGCATTCCCTCTCTGGAAGTACCCGGAGCCAGCGTGCTGGATGAGTATTACTGGCTGAACAAGGAAGATCCCAACTATTCCCTGTGCCGTGCAACGAAGGATTGCGGACAGGACGCCCACACCGATGGCAAGTTCAACTTAAGCCAGAAGGGCTGTATGGAGATCATGAAGCTGTTCATGACCAAGGACGAGGATCTGTATGATAAGACCATCGAAGATGTTTTCGATGATGAAGTATTTAACTCCACCTTCTGGTTATACTGGAGAACCATGTTCGCTTTCGAGAACTGGCACAGCGCACTGGAAATGAAGCTTTACTTCCAGAGATTCATCCATCATATTTCCGGACTGCCTGACTTCAGTGCCCTGAAGTTCACCAAGTACAACCAGTACGAGTCTCTGATCCTTCCTATGAAGAAGTATCTGGAGGCAGCAGGTGTGGACTTCCAGTTCAACACCGAAGTGACAAATGTTATTTTCGATATCAATGACGGCAAAAAGGTGGCAAAGGCTATTGAGTGTAAGGTAAAAGGTGTAGAGAAGGGCATTGTCCTCACCGAGAATGACCTGGTATTCGTTACCAACGGAAGCTGTACCGAGGGTACTATCTACGGTGACCAGAACCATGCACCCAACGGTGACGCAGAGGTTCGCACCAGCGGCGTATGGAGCCTGTGGAAAAATATCGCAAAACAGGATCCTTCCTTCGGACATCCCGAGAAGTTCTGTTCTGATGTCTCCAAGACTAACTGGGAATCCGCTACCGTGACCACACTGGATGACAAGATCATTCCTTATATCACCAATATCTGCAAGCGTGACCCCAGAAGCGGTAAGGTCGTAACCGGCGGTATCGTAAGCTGCCAGGATTCCAAGTGGCTCATGAGCTGGACAATCAACCGTCAGGGACAGTTCAAGGAACAGGACAAAAATCAGGTATGTGTATGGGTATACGGTCTGTTTACCGACGTACCCGGCGATTATATTAAGAAGCCCATGAAGGATTGTACCGGTAAAGAGATCACCGAAGAGTGGCTGTATCACTTAGGTGTGCCCGTAGAAGATATCGAGGATCTGGCAGAGCACAGCGCAGTCTGCGTACCTACCATGATGCCTTATATTACCGCATTCTTCATGCCCAGAACCAAGGGTGACCGTCCCGATGTCATTCCCGACGGCTGTGTGAACTTCGCTTTCTTAGGCCAGTTTGCAGAGACCCCGAGAGACACCGTGTTCACCACAGAGTATTCCGTGAGAACCGCTATGGAGGCTGTCTATGGACTGTTAGGTGTAGACAGAGGTGTGCCTGAGGTATGGGGAAGTGTATATGATGTCAGAGAGTTATTGGACAGCAGCGTGAAGCTGATGGATGGCATGTCTCCCCTGGAGATTGAACTGCCCGGACCTTTAAATGCACTGAAGAAGCCTCTGCTTCGCGTAGTGAAGGGTACTGTAGTGGAAAAACTGCTGCGTGACCACAACGTGATCAAGGACGGCATGCTGGATTAGAATTGTATATGGAATAAAAGTGCAAAGACTCCCATCGGAAAAATCCGGTGGGAGTCTTCGCACTGCGGCGGTTATGAAATATGTCGCAAAAGCGACCCGCCGCAGGCGGAGAATCTCGCAAGCGATATTCTTTTTTATGCAAAAAGCTTCTGTAAAAAGCATGTAAAGAAAGTTGAACAAATGTAAGCGGTTACATAATACCAAAGTACTAGACAAAACAAACAAAAACACAATAGCTATTTTCGACATTGTGCACGAAAATCGGTAGTCTGTCAAAAAATTATCAATTTCGGCTTGATATTATATTGGTAGATTGTTACAATATCAAAGTACTAAAAACCGAGGCCGAAATGCTCCGGTAATGGTTTGGGTTACAAAGTTTTGTCAAAAATATTATAAAAAGGGAGACAAAGAAGTATGAAGAAATGGGTATATTTGTTTACCGAAGGTAATGCAAACATGCGCGAACTGCTTGGTGGTAAGGGCGCGAATCTGGCTGAGATGACCAACATTGGTCTGCCGGTTCCTCAGGGCTTCACCATTACAACAGAGGCATGTACACAGTATTATGAAGATGGACGCGAGATCAATGAAGAGATCCAGGGTCAGATCAACGAGTACATTACTAAGATGGAAGAGATCACCGGCAAAAAGTTCGGCGACCACGAGAATCCTCTGTTAGTATCCGTTCGTTCCGGCGCAAGAGCATCCATGCCCGGTATGATGGATACCATTCTGAACCTTGGTCTGAATGAGACCGTTGTTAACGTAATCGCTGAGAAGTCCGGCAATCCTCGTTGGGCTTGGGACTGCTATAGAAGATTTATCCAGATGTATTCCGACGTTGTTATGGAAGTAGGTAAGAAGTACTTCGAGCAGCTGATCGATGCAATGAAAGAGAAGAAGGGTGTTAAGCAGGACGTTGAGCTTACTGCTGATGATCTGAAGGAACTGGCTGGCCAGTTCAAGGCTGAGTACAAGGCTAAGATCGGTGTAGACTTCCCTGATGATCCCAAGGAACAGCTGATGGGCGCTATCAAAGCTGTATTCCGTTCCTGGGACAACCCGCGTGCAAACGTTTATCGTCGTGACAACGATATCCCTTATTCCTGGGGTACTGCTGTTAACGTTCAGTCTATGGCATTCGGTAACATGGGTGATGACTGTGGTACCGGTGTTGCATTTACCAGAGATCCGGCTACCGGTGCTAAGGGCCTGTTCGGTGAGTTCCTGACCAACGCACAGGGTGAGGACGTAGTAGCAGGTGTTCGTACACCTATGAAGATCGCTGAGATGGCTGACAAATTCCCTGAGGCATTTGCTCAGTTCCAGGAAGTATGTAAGACTCTGGAAGATCATTACAGAGATATGCAGGATATGGAGTTCACTGTTGAGCATGGTAAGTTGTACATGTTACAGACCAGAAATGGTAAGAGAACCGCTCAGGCAGCTCTGAAGATCGCTTGTGATTTGGTAGATGAGGGCATGAGAACCGAGGAAGAGGCAGTTGCAATGATCGATCCTCGTAACCTGGATACTCTGTTACATCCTCAGTTCGATACCGCTGCTCTGAAGGCTGCAACTCCTATCGGCAAGGGTCTTGGTGCTTCTCCCGGAGCTGCATGTGGTAAGATCGTATTCACCGCAGAAGATGCAGAAGAATGGCATGCAAGAGGAGAGAGAGTTGTTCTGGTTCGTCTGGAGACCTCTCCTGAAGATATCACCGGTATGAAGGCTTCCCAGGGTATCCTGACCGTTCGTGGTGGTATGACCTCTCACGCAGCAGTAGTTGCTCGTGGTATGGGTACCTGCTGTGTATCCGGTTGTGGCGATATCGCTATGGATGAGGAGAACAAGCAGTTCACTCTGGCTGGCAAGACCTTCCATGAAGGTGACTGGCTGTCCATCGATGGTACTACCGGTAACATCTATGATGGCGAGATCAAGACTGTTGATGCTACCATCGCCGGTGAGTTCGGCCGTGTAATGGCTTGGGCTGACAAATATCGTAAGTTAAAAGTTCGTACCAATGCAGATACTCCTGCAGACGCTAAGAAGGCTCGTGAGCTGGGCGCTGAAGGAATCGGTCTGTGCCGTACTGAGCATATGTTCTTCGAAGAGGACAGAATCGCAGCATTCCGTGAGATGATCTGTTCCGACACTGTAGAGGAGAGAGAAGCAGCACTGGAGAAGATTCTGCCTTATCAGCAGAACGACTTCAAGCAGCTGTATGAGGCTCTGGAGGGTAACCCTGTTACCATCCGTTTCCTGGATCCGCCTCTGCATGAGTTCGTTCCTACCGAGGAAGCTGACATTGAGAAGCTGGCTAAGGCACAGGGCAAGAGCGTAGAGACCATCAAGACCATCATCGCTTCTCTGCATGAGTTCAACCCTATGATGGGTCACAGAGGATGCCGTCTGGCTGTTACTTATCCTGAAATTGCCAAGATGCAGACCAAGGCTGTTATCCGTGCGGCAATCGAGGTTAAGAAGGCACATCCCGATTGGAATGTAGAGCCCGAGATCATGATCCCTCTGGTATGTGAAGTGAAGGAGCTTAAGTTCGTTAAGAAGGTAGTTGTCGAGACAGCTGATGCTGAGATTGCAGCTGCCGGTGTAGATATGAAGTACGAAGTAGGTACCATGATCGAGATCCCCAGAGCAGCTCTGACTGCTGATGAGATCGCTAAGGAAGCTGATTTCTTCTGCTTCGGTACCAACGACCTGACCCAGATGACCTTCGGCTTCTCCCGTGATGATGCAGGTAAGTTCCTGAACGCTTACTATGATACCAAGATCTTCGAGAACGATCCGTTCGCTAAGCTGGATCAGACCGGTGTCGGCAAGCTGATGGAGATGGCTATCAAGCTTGGTAAGCCTGTAAATCCTAAGCTGCACGTTGGTATCTGTGGTGAGCACGGTGGAGATCCTTCTTCCGTAGAGTTCTGCCACAAGATTGGTCTGGATTATGTATCCTGCTCACCTTTCCGTGTACCTATCGCAAGACTGGCTGCAGCACAGGCTGCTATCGCCGATAAGTAATTTGGCGGTAAACACGCAGATCTGAGAGGGTATTGCGCAAGCAATAAATTGGGGTATATGAGAATAAGATGAGAACCTCATTACTGATAGAAATATCAGTAATGAGGCTCTTTTTTGTTACTATTTCGTCTGAATTAAAGCACGATATTTCCGTCCCGGTCGATTGATGTCGTTTTTGGGTCGATTGGTGCAATCTGCCGCTTATTTTCTGGAAATGCTGTTATAATAAACACAACTCAGATTTATAGAAATCGGAAGTACAGAAGAAAGGGGAAAGAGAATGAGAAAAACAAAATTTTTAGGAAAGGTGCTTAGTCTGGCACTGGCTATTACGTTGATAGCAGGCATGGTGCCGGAGATGCACGCAAAGGCGGCAGAGAGTGTAAACACGGGCTGGACAGAAGTCACAGCTGAGAATCAAGAGGATGTAATTAAAAACTTAGCGGATTTGAGTCAATTAGACAATGCAACTTATATTAACTTTATTAGCGCAGCGAAAGAAGTTCATTTAAAATATTTCACGCTAAGCGACAGTACAAACGGTAATTATTATTACCTGCTAGGGAAAAAAGGTGACAGTTATATCTATCTGTATAAAAAGTATTTAAATTCATATGAGGCTGTAGAAGATTCGTGTACAGAATTGGATCTGAATAACGCCACATATTATTATTATCCCCAGTATGATGCCACATTTAATCTTCACGAAGGGCAAATGAGTATGAACACTAGCGTTAAAATGATAGCCGGAATGCTTACAAGTCTCCCGACACCTACTAGAGATGGCTATATATTTACGGGCTGGTATGACGATCCTCAGAGTGACAAGCCCGAGAGTAATAAAAATGAGGCATCGTCATATAATGTATACAGCTCAGCAACAGAAATTCATGCACATTGGTGCAAAAAATGGCCGGATGGTAGTAAGGACTGGGTGAGAGCAACGACCATAAAAGAGTTGGAGAGTGCGGAACTGCCCTTTTTTACCTTGCAAGAGGCAGAAAAATTTGCGGACGAATATATTGTGCGATATCCGTATCCTACGGATACATATGAGGTTATTATAGGAAGAATCTATAATTATAGTACCGTATGTTATATTGTATATGACTCCAAGTACAAAAGTGTAGGTTATTATCCGGATCCAGCAACTCTGGAAGAAAATATGATCCAGCATACTTATTACGTTCTGAGAACTCCGGGCACAACATCGGATGATTCTGAAAATCCATCGGTAACCCCGAGCCCGGCGCCTGCTCCTGTGACCCCGACTCCGGCACCTGCTCCTGTAACCCCGACAACTGCACCGTCCGCCGGAGACACCAGCAGTGATTCCTCTGACTCCGGCTCAGTAGCTCCTGAACCGGTACTGACCACCACAAATATCGCAGGAGAGCAGATCACCGGATGGGATGCCATTACAAAAGTGATCTCTACCCAGACAAAAGACAAGCAGCAGAATGTATCCGGTGCCAACCAGGATCTGCTTCATGTAGATGCCAGCGGCTTTGACAAGACAATTCCTGCAGCAACAGTGAAAGCAGTGTCCACCTCAGCTCTGCGTGGCCTGCATGTATTCATCAGCAACTCAGATGCAGTAACCTTCCTTGCAAAGAGCAAGTTGTCCGGTTACAAGGAAACCAACTTTGAACATAAGGATACTGTTACAGAGCATTCCAGAACCATCGACTTTACCAACAAACAGGCATTGGGTACAAACGTTGTATTCCATACCACAGTACCCGTGAAAAACGGAGAAGTGACGGTTTACAAGGTAGATGCCAACGGCAGAACCCGCATTGTCAAGACAGTTTCGAATGCAGGCGGACAGGTATGCTTCCCGATTACCGAGACAGCAACCTATGTATTGGAATACTGATCTGCGATAGTTGAATCCCATATTTTACAGCACCCCCCGCTACAGGAATAAAAACCTGTGGCGGGGGTTGCTTTTACTGCAAACGCGATTCCTTGTAAAGAAATGTAAAAATGTAAAAAAATGTAAAAACGTAAAAAATGTAAAAACTCAATTGAAAAAGTAACTTCCAGTTACTAAGGCTTTTATATTTTATAAAACAGAAATAAGTCATACAAACATGAAGATGGAAGATAGTCTTGTAAATAGATGATCTTCCTTTTCTTTTTTGTGTAATAATGGTAATCACTTCAGTAGTGTCAGGAGATGGCAGCAAGACTAAGGAGGATAAATACATGTCATCCTATAAATATAAGCATCTGACACTGGATGATCGCATTACCATACAGAAAGCTTTAAAAGAGGGGCAGACGTTCGTTGAAATAGGCGCTCTGATAGGCAAGGATCCATCAACTGTTTCTAAAGAAGTGAAAGCCCATCTTGATTATCGAAATACTGGTACGCGTTCCAGAGGCTATAATCCATGCAGACACAGAAAGAGATGCACTAGGCAGTATATCTGTGGCGAAGATAGCTGTGGGTTTATTAATCGGTTATGGCACGGAAAAACATACTGTTCTGAGTGTGCTTTGTGCATGGTCAATTGTCCTGATTTTGAAGAGGAAAAATGTTCAAGTCTAAAGAAAGCACCCTATGCTTGCAATTCATGTAAACAGGTACGTTCCTGTACTCTTGCCAAACAGTTCTATGATGCAAAGGAAGCTCATAAAACATACGAAAAGACACGTTCTGATTCCCGTAAGGGTATCGATATAACACCAGAAGAACTGGATCGGCTTGATGCCATCCTTTCGCCTCTTATCAAACAAGGCCAGTCGATTCATCAAATTTGTATGAACAATGCAGCAGAAATCATGATAGATGAAAGGACCATTTATAACTACATAGATGCCGGCATACTTTCTGCTGGAAATATAGATCTTCCAAGAAAAGTGCGTTATAAAAAACGCAAATCCAAAAAGGTTGTACGTGTCGATAAGAAATGCCATATCGGGCGTACCTACGAAGATTTTGAAGCTTTTATGAAAGGACATCCTGATTTCAACGTGGTGGAAATGGATTCGGTAGAAGGCACCAGGGATTCCACAAAGGTGCTGCTTACAGTATTCTTTAGAAACTGTTCCCTTATGCTGGCATATCTTAGGGAAGCGAATACAGCCAAGTCGGTAACAGAAGCGGTGAACCATCTTTATGAGATACTTGGGCGGGAACAATTCTGTGAGATGTTCCAGGTCATCTTAGCAGATCGCGGAAGCGAATTTACGGATCCGTTGGCAATAGAGTTTGATGAGGATGGAAGACGCAGAACCTATGTGTTTTACTGTGATCCGCAACGTCCTGATCAAAAAGGAAGTATTGAAGTAACTCATGAATTCATCAGAAGGATTGTTCCTAAGAAAACATCATTTGCTTTTCTTACACAGGATAAAGTCAACCTGATGATGAGTCACATTAACTCCTATACAAGAAAGAAGCTGAATAATCGATCCGCACATCAACTATTCAGCTTCTTTTATGGCGCGGATACAGCCTCTAAGCTTAACCTGGAAGCTGTTCCTGCTAATGAAATCATACTAAAACCTGAACTGCTGAAGTAAAACTGCCAATGTCATCTCCTGATCATGTCACCCATATCCCAGAGGTGGAAGTTTCCCTTGCAAACATGCAAACGAAGCGACGACTTCTTATTTGCATACAGTAAAATATGACTTCAAGAGTATAGTAACATGCTAAAAAGCCCTATTTCAAGCGTTTTGTAATACTAAAGTCCACTCCTGCAATACTAATTTCCAGTTGGCGCTGTTTTCGCAAGACTTATTTCTGTTTTCAAGGTGCTGATTCCGAAGTTAATCTTGCAAAAATAATTCAGACAGAAGTTACTTTTGCAAAACGGAAGTTAAATTTGCTATTTACCAAAAAATGTAAAAACCATAGCAAACATGTCGGAAAATGATGATTTTATAAAAATATTCATGTATTTTAATGCAAAAACAGCACAAAAACATATTGAATTTTACATGAATAATAATTATACTATATTCAGGACCTTTAAGGAGGATGGATCATGTATAGAAAAATCATGGGTTTTCTGGAAGCATGGAAAGAAAATGAACACCGCAAACCTCTTATTTTGCAGGGGGCAAGACAGGTGGGGAAGACTTATTCTATTTTAGAGTTCGGGCGAATTCATTATGAAAATGTAGCCTATTTCAATTTTGAAACGAATCCAAAACTGAATGAAACCTTTGAGGAAAAGATCAGTCCTGATTATTTGATACCGATTTTATCTCATATTGCAGGTCAGACGATTGTAAAAGAAAAAACATTGATTGTATTTGACGAGGTACAGCTTTGCGAAAGGGCTTTAACGTCATTGAAATATTTTTGTGAGGATGCCCCGGATTATCATATTATTGTGGCAGGCAGTCTGTTGGGCGTTGCCGTCAACAGAGCAAAATTTTCATTTCCCGTTGGTAAGGTTGATATGAAAACGCTGTATCCGATGGATATGGAAGAATTTATGATTGCTATGGGAGAGGATGAACTTGTAGAGCAGATTAAAAAATGTTTTGAAACGAATCGGCCGATGCCATCCGCACTCCATGATGCAGCCATGCAGCTTTACCGTCAGTATCTTGTGGTAGGCGGTATGCCGGAGTGTGTGATGCAGTTTGTCCAGACAGGGGATTATATCCTGATCCGCCATACGCAGGATACCATTCTGACAAGTTATCTGAATGATATGGGCAAATACAATAATCTGAATGAAATTAAGAAAACCAGACTTGCCTATGATAATATTACGGTTCAGCTTTCCAAGAAAAATACCCGCTTTCAATATAAGCTGATCAAAAAGGGTGGACGAGCTTCTGAATTTGAAAATGCGATTGAATGGCTCTGTCTGTCGGGAATTGTGTCACAGGTCTATAGGGTAGAGCAGATCAAGAAGCCTTTGGAAAATTATCGGGATATTGATGCGTTTAAGATTTATGTTTCGGATCTGGGGCTGCTTTGCGCCAAGAAGGATTTGGCTGCAAACGATATTCTCTATATGGTGGAGGAACTGAATGATTTTAAAGGTGGCATGACAGAAAATTATGTCAATGTACAGCTTGCCATCAATGGTTATAACACTTACTACTGGGAATCCGAGCGTGGGGCTGAAATAGATTTCGTTATCCAGCGGGATGGTCAGCTGATCCCGATTGAGGTGAAATCCGCCGATAATACCAGAGCCAAAAGCTTAAAAGTCTATATGGATACCTATAAGCCGGCTTACGCGATCAAACTTTCCGCGAAAAACTTTGCGTTTGAGGACAACAAAAAGGTGGTTCCGCTTTATGCGGCATTTTGTATTTGAACCGTGGGCATACTGATAAGAATTCAAGAACCGCATTACTGATAGAAATATCGGTAATGTGGTTCTTTTTTGCATAGAACATGAAGGAGAATCCGTTGCATTGAATTTGAGGTGAAGTCTATAATGAAGCTAACTATATTTCGTGATGACTGAAAAATATAAAAAATTATATAAGAACAGAGGGATTGCGATGGGGATTTCACTGGAGGGAACGTGGAAGGTAATATTGACGGATGGAACGGCAGCGCAGATGCATCTGCCGGGAACTTTGGACGAGAGCGGCATCGGTCACAGAGACGTCGGAGCGAATCAATGGCACCCAGATGCGGCGCTGGGTAACGCTGAGGTTTTGCAGAACTGGTGCAGGAGCGTACCGGAGGACGGATCCACATCATCGTGGAGAGTGAAGCAAAACTGGGTTCGGAAAGCGAAGTACTGGAACAGATCAAATACGTCGGCATTGCTTTTGCAAGAGTTTCCCTGTCGCAGATCGCAGAACAGGCACCGGGGATGAATGTACTGCAATTGCCGTATCTGTACAGAGATTCGGAGCATATGTGGAGGGTATTGGACGGAGAAATCCTGCGGGAATGTGCCAGAGAGTCTGCGGAATATGAAAGAGTACTCTGGAAAGACAGAGAGGAACAGTCCAGACAGACCGCCATTGCCAACGGAACTTGTGTGAGCACCCTTTCTGCGGAAGAAAAAGAACGAGGGAATCAAGTTCCAGCGTATTGATGCGGATGTGACCGATGCCCTGAAGTCCAAGACTTCCAAGAAGGCCGAGAAAGAGATGGAAGAGCAGGCGGAGAGCATCAGCAAGCTGATGAAGAAAGCTCTGAAGAACGACAAGATCACTGTCAAGGTAGAGAAGCTGAAGAACAAGAAGATCTCTTCCATGATCACTCTGTCCGAAGAGAGCAGACGTATGCAGGATATGATGAAGATGTATTCCATGCCCGGTATGGACATGAGTGCCTTCGGCGGTGAGGGAGAGACCCTGATCCTGAATGCCAGCCATCCTCTGGTACAGTACATTACTGAGCACCAGGATGGTGAGAATGCAGAAATGATCTGCGAGCAGCTGTACGATCTGGCAAAGCTTCAGCACGCACCTCTGTCTGCCGATGCCATGACCAAGTTCGTGGCAAGAAGCAATGACATTATGATGCTGCTGACTAAATAATAAGATAGCTTGTGAAGTAGACAGGTAAAAGCAAAAGGAACTGCAATGTGTGTTTATACACAGGCTGCAGTTCCTTTTTTGGAATGTGGAGACGGAGAATGCGACAGAGGCATAGTGTTATCTTTACGATATTGACTGGGAGAGATCCCGGTCATTTTTTTGAAAAATTTAAAGAAATAGGCATAGCTGGAGAAGCCGAGAAGTTCCTGTACCTCGGTGACGGTCCGGCCCTCTGCCAGCATCGTCTGGGCGAGGTTAGCCCGCTGCACGGAGATATAATGCCCGATGGTGGCATGGGTATGTTCCTTGAACAGGCGCCCGAGATAGTCCTTGTTCAGGTAGAATTCTGCAGCAATGCTTTCCAGGGTCAGTGGCTCTGTCAGATGCCGGTTGATAAAGGCCATGACCTCATTGATGTTTTTCTGGGACTGGGAAATAGAACGCTGTCCGGTAGAAGATGCCTGTAGGCCGTGCTGGATCCGGCTATCCAGTATACTTAGCAGAGAGAAAAAATCCGCATAGGCAGAAAGGGAGGGCTGAGGATGCAGCTGCAAATAGTGATCCAGCTGACTGCAGAGCCCGGTAAGCCCGGTGGGAGAAAGCCGGAGGATCGCAGGAGAGAAAGCCGGATCTGCATAAGGCATGAGTCCGGAACCGGCTCCAAGGACAGTATACAGCCAGTCACTGTTAATATTCAGGACGTAGCGCTCATAGATGGTCAGCTTCTGATTGAACAGCTGATGCACATGGTGAGGCGGAATGATGATCAGAGATCCTTTCGAAACACTGGAGACAGTGTCGTCTAAGAGGACATCCGGGAGATCGGACATTGTAAGATATATTTCCAGAGCGTTGTGCGTATGCGGTCTGGCAGGAGAAGAGGTTCCGTTGTTGCGGTAAGCCAGTTCATAGGGTGCATCAATTGTAAAATAGGGAATAGTCATTTGGGTTTTCATAGGCACTCCAAAGGTCGTTATTTTGCATAAAATTAGTATTTTATACACATATTATTACAACCGTAGAGAAGTTACAATAAGAACATCAAAGAAATACATCAGAGAATGAAAGGAAAGGTGTCTAAATGGAAAAGGTAAGACTGGGCATTATTGGTATTGGGAGTATGGGAACCGGTCATGCAGGCAATGTGTTGAAAGGGATGGTGCCGGATATGGAACTGACCGCCGTAGCGGATATCCGGCAGAGCCGCCTGGACTGGGCAAGGAACAATCTTCCGGAGACGGTCAAGGTATTTGATGATGGCAGGAAAATGATTGATTCGGGAAGCTGTGATGCCGTTCTGGTGGCAACACCACATTATCTGCATCCGGAATTCGTCATCTATGCATTGGAGCATGGACTGCATGCGATCAGCGAAAAACCGGCAGGAGTCTACACGAAACAGGTACGGGAGATGAATGAGGCAGCGGAAAGGTCTGACAGATCCTTTGCCATCATGTTAAATCAGAGAACCAACTGTGTATACAGAAAACTTCACGAAATGATCCAGAGCGGCGAACTTGGGCAGCTGCGACGTGTCAACTGGATCATCACCGACTGGTATCGTAATCAGAGCTATTATGATGCGGCGGGCTGGAAGGCAACCTGGGACGGAGAAGGTGGCGGCGTGCTGTTGAACCAGTGTCCGCACCAGCTGGATCTGCTGCAATGGCTGTGCGGCATGCCTGTGAAGGTGAGAGCCTTCTGCCACGAAGGAAAATGGCATGATATCGAGGTCGAGGATGATGTGACGGCTTATATGGAGTTTGAAAACGGAGCCACCGGTGTCTTCGTGACTACCACGGCAGATGCTCCAGGAACCAACCGGCTGGAGCTGACCTTCGAGATGGGAAAAATCGTGTGCGAGGAAGGCAGACTATTTTTTGATAAACTGTCCACCAATGTGAGTGATTTCTGCAAAACGGAGAAGGAAGGATTTAAAAAGCCGGAATATTCCAGAATTGAGATTGAGACGGATGGACAAAACGAGCAGCATATTGGTGTATTGAAAGCGTTCGCAGGTCATATTTTAAGAGGAACTCCATTGGTGGCAGAGGGAACGGAGGGAATCCGGGGGCTGACCCTGTCCAATGCCATGCACCTGTCCAGCTGGCTGGACCGCACCGTGGAACTGCCGTTGGATGAAGAATTGTTTTTACGAGAATTGAACAAAAAACGTGCCACTTCCAGAAAAAAGGAAGACACTGATATTGTATTTGATACGACAGGCACTTATTAAGGAGGACAAAAGAATGACAGTAAAAATCACAGGTTTTGCAGATGAAATCGCAGCGGAACTGACAGCTCAGATCGCAGGACTGAAAGGACTGGGAATGTCTTATGTGGAGATGCGTGGAGTGGATGGAGAAAATCTGATCTATCACACGGATGAAAAAGTGGAGCAGATCAAGAAGACACTGGATGATAATGGAATCCGGCTTTCTGCCCTGGGATCTCCCTTGGGTAAGATTCTGATCACGGATGATTTCACTCCCCATTTTGAAGAGTTCAAGAGGGCAGTGGAGATCAGCCATAAGATGGAATGCCCGACGATCCGGATGTTCAGCTTCTATCTTCCGCAGGAGAGTGATCCGGCAGCCTATGAGGGCGAAGTCTTCGACAGGATCGGTAAATTCGTGGACTATGCCTCTGCGAATGATACACTGCTCCTGCATGAAAATGAAAAAGATATCTATGGAGCAATGGCTCCGGAATGCAAAAAACTCATGGATACCTTTTACGGGGATCATTTTAAAGCTATTTTTGACTTTGCCAACTTTGTACAGTGCGGACAGGATACGCTGGAAGCCTATGAGATGTTAAAGTCCTATATTGCCTATATCCATGTAAAGGATGCACTGAAGTCAGACCAGAGTGTAGTTCCGGCAGGCTATGGTGACGGAAATGTGGCGGTGATCCTGAAGCGTCTGTCAGCCTCCGGATTTGATGGATTCCTGTCACTGGAACCGCACCTGTTTGAGTTTGAGGGTTTCCATGCACTGGAAAAGGACGGCAGGAGCATTGCTGTCAAAGAAAAGAAGGTACTCAGCGGTCTTGAGACATTTACCATAGCGCATGATGCTTTGATGAAGCTTCTGGACAACTGCATGTAATTCCCTTACGATGAGGGAGACGGCATCAGGAGGACGCAGAGGCACCCTCCCTCTCAATATACTCTGTGGGAGTATAGCCGGTATATTTTTTAAATACCTGGCTGAAATACTGTGGATTATTGCCGAATCCCACGGACCTGGCAATAGTTTTGATATTGTCATTATGATAGTACACCATAAGGCGGATGGCTTGTTCCATCCGCTTTTTGTTCAGGTAATCGGAAAAGCGGATGCCTTCTTCCTTTACAAATTGCTTGCTCAGGTAGCCGACACTGACAAAGAGATAGTTCTCTGCCAGCCATTTTAAAGACAGGGTCTCACAGTCCAGATGGGCTTCCACGTAAGCTTTTAAGAGGCTGATGTTGGCACCTCCCTTAGTGGAGACAGTCTCTTCCTGCTCCTGCAGCAGTACGATCTCCGCCAGCTTCCGGATTTCGGAGGTCTGGGTACAGGAATACAGGCGGCGGAAAAAGTCACAGGCAATATCCAACGGCGGCTCTTCTCCTGAGTTATCGGGATTCAGGAAAAGTCCCAGGGCGATATTCTTCGCAACATCCGGAGTCATGGAAGGAGTGAAGACGGAATCCAGTAGAGATGGAATATCTGTTTCGGCCGGGGAAGCGGTAAGTGCTTCACGCAGCCTGGAAATCCGCCAGGGAGCGGCCATGTTGTTATGGAATTCCCTGGTGTCTCCGGTTTCGGGGCGGATCAGCAGGATCCGGTCATAGCGGGCTATCTTGGATATGATCTGCGCAAACAAATCTTCCGAAGTGTCACCGTGGAGAAAAGAGGCTTCAAAGGTTACACACTGTTGCGGATAATGCAGCTCCTCCAAAGACTGGCGGATCGTTTCCTGATGGACCAGGGTGGGAGAGGACAGGACCAGAAGCGCACTGTTTTTTACATAAATAACAGAAAAGACACTTTCTGCTCCGCAGGAAAGCAGAATCCGCACGATATCCTTTAGAAAGCTTTTCAGATAGGTTTCTTCTACAAAGGAACAGATACAGGCATATAGTCCCTTTTCGGGAAAGGACAGAAGCCCCTGATACTTTTTGAATACCTGGGGAAAATTATCAGGCTGATCCAATGCTTCCATAAGCAGCCCCTGTTCTAATGGCGACTGCATATCCTTCAGCAGAAGTGCCTGCTCCGCCTTCTGCTGTACCTCTTTTTGCTTTTTTTCTTCACGGATCGTATCCAGACAGTTGATCAGCTCCTGCTTGTCCGTGGGTTTTAAGAGATAGTAGCGGACCCCGTATTTCATGGCCTGCTTGGCATATTCGAATTCACCGTAACCGGATAACAGGATAAAAGTGATCCGGGAGTCGATGCGGGAGGCACGTTCGATCAGTTCCAGACCGTTCAAAATAGGCATCTTGATATCTGTGATCACAACATCGGGATAGTCATCACGGATCCGGTCATAGGCTTCCATTCCGTTTTTGGCGGTGGCAATCACCTTGTAGCCGAGGGAGGTATAATCGATCATGGAAGAAAGTGCTTCACGTATGATCTGTTCATCATCTACAATCATCAATCTGAGCATAAGAATCCTCTCTTTCTTTGGGAATGGACAGCAGTACAATGGCCATTCCGTCTTCATTGTATATAGATAAGCCGTACCGGTCGCCGAAGAGCAGCTTCAGGCGGGAGTTGATATTCACCAGTCCCACACCGGAACCCTGGGGAGTGACCTGCCTGTGTTCCAGCTTCCAGATGAGATCATCCTCGAAATGGGAACCGGTATTTGCTACGGTAATCTGGTAGACGGTGTCTTTTTCGGAAATGGTGACGGTGATATGACAGACATCGTCACTGAATTCCAGAGCATATTTTAATGCGTTCTCTACCAGAGGCTGGATACAAAGTGTCGGGACATAAATATGGGAAATGTCATCCGGTACGTGCAGCTGGAAGTCCAGCCGGTCTCCGAAACGGATCTGCTGGATCCGGATATAATCCTTTAAAACGTCCAGTTCCTTTTTTAAGGGGATCAGGTCTTCTTTGCTGTTGACAGCAGCGCGGAACAGATTCCCCAGGGACCGGACCATGGTGGAGATGTCATCGGCACCGTATTTTTGCGCCATCCAGTTGATGGTATCCAGGGTATTGTAGAGAAAATGCGGGTTGATCTGCTGCTGCAGCATCTTGATATTGGTATCCCGGAGCAACAGCTGCTTTTCATAGTTTTTATCCCGCAAAGTCTTTACATTGGATTTCATTTCGTCAAAGCTGACATGCAGCTGCCCGATCTCATCGGTACGGAGACTGTAATCGTAGTGATCGGTGTCCTTCGGATCAGGGAGTCCCTGTCCGAAGCGGCGGATCTTCTCTACCAGAAGATCCAGATGGTGCAGTATCCTGCGCAGAAGCAACAGTGCCAGGAACAGAGCGATCATCACGACCGCAGCAGAGAACAGGATCACCCGGATCAGAACAGAATGGATCGCAGAAAAGAGCGGATCGTAATCCTGAAAATACAGATAATTCCATCCGGTGTGTGGAAAATCTCCCTGGATGACAAAGGTTTTCCGATGGTCTATGGAAAGAATAGAATAATGGCTGCTGCCATGATTCAGTGACTGCAGCAGGCTGGAATACAGTTCCGGATGGTAAGTCTCTTGTGGATAAAATTGCGCATTTCCTGCAAACAGGATAAAACGGGAATGCGTGGAGAGAGAATATCCGGCATTCTCCAGGGCATCACTGATCAGCTGGTCCAGGTCGATCACTATGTACAGGTAAGCCAGATGATCCAGGGTCAGATGACGAAGCTGCCGGATATCCCGGTAAAGTACGATGGTATTCCCGGGGGAAGCCGGTGCACTCCAGCTGGCACGCCCCTGGCAGGCTGCTGCATTTTCTGCCAATTCCTCCAGAGGAAAAGCATCCAGATCGGAAGTATTTCCCATGCAGATCAGTGTGTCGTCAGGAAGTATCAGACTGATGGATTTGATATAGTCGTCATCAAAAATATAAGGATAGAGAGCCTGATATATCGTCTGCTTTCTCTGGGCATTACGGATACTGGTGGGAGCATCCATGATATCGGCGAGATTCGTCTGAATGATGGTATCGGACAGGATCCGGGCAGAACCGGATTCCACGGTCTCCATTCTTGCATAGACGAAGGAAGATACATAATTTAGAGACTGTGCATTGGAAGTATACAGCTCACGGGCATAATACTGGGAAAGAAGCTGAATGCCCACAACAAAAGCAAAGAACACAAAAAGCAATGTCGTTGACAGGATCAGTAGTATTTTCTTATATAAAGACAGATTATTAAAACGCTGTGATAAATTGCTCATGGAAAAACCTCCGTATCATGGTTATTATATAGTAAAAATATGGGAAGTTCAATTTTCATCCGTGGGAAGAAAACAAAAAGCCGTTTTTTGAACATTCAGAAACCTTTTTTTGAACACGAAATTATGAAAAATGCCATATGGAATATGGGGAAACTGAAAAAAGTATGAAAATGTGACGAAAAAAATGTAAGATTATGGTTAAAAAAGCCATTTTTTTGCATCGACAGAACCGTTATTTAACTTTACCATTATGCAAAATGGACATAAAATAAATTCATCGAAACAACAACGAGGGATGTGCAGGACACATACCCGAAAGATTGTATGGGAGGTATAACAAATGAAGAAAAGAATGATTGCAGGTCTTATGGCTGTAATGATGACCATGTCTCTGGCTGCATGTGGAAGCAGCGCAGGCAGTTCTGATGCATCTGGCACAGGCTCCGCTGCCACAGGTGATAACAGCGCTGCACAGGCTGCCAGTGGTGACAAAGTAACCCTGAACCTTTGCTGGTGGGGAAACCAGACAAGAAATGATGTAACCAAGAAGGCAGTTGACCTTTACATGGAACAGAACCCCAATGTAGAGATCAAGGTAGAGTTTACCGACTGGTCAGGCTACTGGGATAAGCTTTCTGCAATGGCAGCAGGCGGCAACCTTCCCGATATTATCCAGATGGATTACTCCTATCTGCAACAGTATCAGCAGAGCGGACAGCTTGCTGATCTGAGCCAGTTTATTGACAGCGGTGTCATTGACACAAGCAAGATTGCAGACAGCGTTATCGATAGTGGATCTATTGATGGAACCTGTTACGCATTAAGCCTTGGCAGTAATGCTCCTATGATGGTATATGACAAAGAAATCGTAGAACAGGCCGGCGTAGAGATTCCAGAGCAGCTGACCATCGACGAACTGTATGATATTGGACAGACCATTTACGAGAAGACCGGTGTGAAAACCTACTACGATGGCGGCATCAACATGATGCAGGTTATCGCAAGAACACAGGGCTCCCACCTGTTTGATGAGCTGGCAGCAGGTACCAAGACTGCTTGCGAAACCCACTTCGCTAATGTGGATAAGTTCAACAAGGCAGAATCCGCTATTTCTCCTGATCTTCTGGCAGAGAAGAACCCGGATGTAGTAGAGACCAAGCCTATCATTGACGGAACTACCTGGAATGACTTTTCTTATTCCAACCAGTACATCAGTATTGCCAACACAGCCGGTAGAGATCTGGGAATCACCATGTATCCTACTACCAGCGATGCAACCACCCAACCGATGTTCTTAAAGCCCAGCCAGTTCTTTTCTATCGCCGAGACTTCTCAGAATAAAGAGGAAGCTGCAAAATTCCTGGACTGGTTCACCAACAGCGTTGAGTGCAACAATATCCTGCTGGCAGAGAGAGGCATCCCTGTGAACAGTGATGTGGCAGAAGCAATCAAACCTAATGTGGATGAGAATTCCCAGAAGGTATTTGACTATATCGCAGAAGTATCCAAGATCGCAACTCCTATTGATGATCCCGATCCCTCCGGTAAGGGTGAAATAGAGGCACAGGGCAAGACCATTGTTGAGAATCTGCGTTATGGAGATACAGATGCAGCAGGAGCAGCAGAAGAATTCGTAACCACATCTCAGAAGATTCTGAGTGAGGCGGCAAAGTAAGACTTCTGAAGTAAGACCGTTATAACAAATTGTAATAAAAGGACGCCTGGATCCCATCCGGCATCGGGCGGGGGCCGGGCGTTTGTTATAAAAAAGGCAGAAGGAGAGGAAAAATGAGCAAAGAAAAGACTTCCCCAAAGAGAAAAAGAACATTGGGTCAGTGGATGGACAGTCCTAACGTATCCGGATATGTGTTTGTCGGACCGTTCATTATCGGGTTTCTGGCATTCATGATGGTTCCCATGCTTTTATCTTTTGCATTTTCATTTACTAGATACAATATTTTACAGTCCCCGACATTCATTGGGCTGGAAAACTACATTACCATGTTCACGGATGATCCGAAATTCTGGAAGGTATTCGGCGTCACCATGTATTATGTGGTATTTTCCGTACCTCTTCGTCTGATCATGGCATTGATCGTAGCAATGCTTTTAGTGAAGAGCACCAAGCTGTCCGGCTTTTACAGAGCAGTATATTACCTTCCTTCCATTATCGGTTCCAGTGTGGCAGTTGCCATTCTGTGGAAAAGAATGTTTGCCAGTGACGGTGTGATCAACGGTCTGTTCGGACTGGATATCGCATGGCTGGGACGTTCCGATACTGCGATTTGGACACTGATCATTCTGGCAGTATGGCAGTTCGGATCCTCCATGCTGATCTTCCTGTCAGGATTAAAGCAGATTCCCGTAAGCCTATATGAGGCAGCCACCATGGATGGAGCTGGCGGTGTCCATAAGTTCTTCAAGATCACACTCCCCATGCTGACCCCCACGATTTTCTTCAATCTGATCAACCAGTTGATCAACGGCTTTATGGCATTTACACAGAGCTACATTATTACACAGGGAAAACCAAGGGATACCACCCTTTTCTATACTGTATATATGTACCAGAACGCATTTACCTATAATAAACTCGGCTATGGATGTGCACTTGCATGGTTTATGATTCTGGTAGTAGGAATTTTGACACTGATCTTGTTCAAGACCCAGAACAAGTGGGTATATTATGAATCAGAAGGTTGATGGTGAGCGTATGAAAAAAGGATATAAAGAAAAAAGATTAGCTATCGGAGTGATTTATCATATCTTCACCTTCTGTTTTGCCTGTGTGATGATATATCCGTTAGTATGGATGATATTTAGTACCTTCAAGGATACCAATGAGATCATAAGAACGGCATCGGAATTGATCCCGAGACACTTCTCTCTGGAGAACTACAAGGTAGGCTGGCAGGGATTTGCCGGATACAATTTCGGAACCTTCTTCAAAAACTCTTTTGTGATCGCAGGTTTATCCACCATCGGAGCAGTGGCTTCCTCTGCTGTGATCGGATACGGCTTCGCAAGAATTAACTTCAAATTCAAGGGATTCTGGTTCGCCTGCATGCTGTTGTCCATGATGCTTCCGTTCCAGGTAGTAATGATCCCGCAGTACATAATTTTCAATAAATTAGGCTGGGTCGGTTCTTACCTTCCTATCATTGTTCCCCAGTGGTTCGGTCAGGGATTCTTCATTTTCCTGAATATCCAGTTCATCAAGGGGATTCCCATGGATCTGGATGAGGCGGCCAGAATGGACGGATGTTCTACCTATACGATCTTCTTCCGTATCATCCTTCCTCTGATCAAACCTTCACTGGTAACCAGTGCGATCTTCTCCTTTATGTGGAGATGGGATGATTTCCTGGCAGCACTGTTATACTTAAGCGATCCTCTGAAATATCCGGTGAGTTACGCTCTGAAGATGTTCTCGGATCCTACCGCAGGTTCTGACTGGGGTGCTATGTTTGCAATGGCAACCTTGTCCCTGATTCCTATATTTGTTATTTTCCTGACTATGCAGAAATATCTGGTAGAAGGAATTGCATCCACCGGTATCAAGGGCTAAAGCTGTCCGGCGGGGAGACTGTTCCGGTTCTCCCCGCTTTTCTTGTTTTCAGATAAAAATCAGAGGAGAGTGTGATATGGACACTGTTAGAAATCGAATCAAAGCTGTTCTCGAAGCCGTAGAGCAGATGATATATAGTGACAGACAACCGGTAACTTCCGTGAAGATCGCCAAAGCGGATTACCATTTTGAGGAGGAATTCCACAGAGAAGGAAAAGATTTCCGGGATTTCGGCCGCAATGAGACCTGGGGAGAGCTGGATCAGCATTATTTCTTCCTGGCAGATGTGGCGATCCCGGAGCAGATGGAGGGGCATACAGTCCGTGCCGTGCTGAATACCGGAGCCACAGATATCTGGAATACGGACAATCCCCAGATCATGGCTTATGTGAACGGCAGATTTGCAGCCACGCTGGATATGAACCATCAGTTTATCATTCTGTCGGAGCATGCCAAAGCAGGAGAGACTTACGAACTGGCTTTTTATGCGTATTCCAGTGCGTATGCAGGCACGTTTACCGGTACGAATTTCTTCCGCCTGGAGCTGGCAGTCTACCGGGAAGAGGCGGCGGGACTCTATTATGACATGCAGGCTGTCTATGAAGCTGCGGATCTTCTGCCGGAGGACAATCTATCCAGGATCGAGGGCTTTAAAGCACTGGAAAGATGCGTAAATCTGTTGGATCTGCGCAGACCCGGATCCGCAGAATGCTTTGAGAGCATGAAAATGGCGGCGCAGGAGCTGGAAGGTACTTATTATGCCGACAGAAGACCGAATCCGGTGACGGTGCACAGTATCGGCCATACCCATATTGATGTGGCATGGAAATGGCCCCTGCGTCAGACCAGACAAAAGGCAGTTCGCAGCTTTGAGACGGTACTGAACCTGATGGACAGATATCCGGAATACCGTTTTATGTCCAGTCAGCCACAGCTCTATGAGTTCGTGAAGGAAGATGCTCCCGGGGTATTTGCCAGAATCAGGGAACGGATCAAAGAGGGCAGATGGGAAGCGGAAGGAGCCATGTGGCTGGAGCCGGACTGCAACATTTCCTCCGGAGAATCCCTGATCCGGCATATCATCTATGGCCGCAGATTTTTTGAACAAGAGCTCGGTGCGGAGAAAAATGAAGTATTGTGGCTGCCGGATGTCTTTGGTTACAGTGCGGCGCTGCCGCAGATCCTGCAGAAATCCGGGATTCCTTATTTTATGACCACGAAAATCGGATGGAATGAGTTCAACCGGTTTCCTCACGACACCTTTCTCTGGAAGGGCATTGACGGAACGGAAGTGTTGACACATCTGATTTCTACCAGAAACTATCAGAAGCCGGGTGACCTGAAGATGGTGGGAAACCATTCCACCACTTATAATGGTCTGCAGAATGCCTCCCAGCTCATGGGTACCTGGCAGCGGTATCAGGATAAGGATGTGAGCACTGAGGTGCTGACCTGTTACGGCTATGGTGATGGCGGTGGAGGCCCCACAGAAGAGATGCTGGAGCAGAGCAGAAGGCTGGAGCACAGCATCGTGGAATGTCCTGTAGCAAGACAGACAGGGGTGAAGGAATTCTTTCATATTCTGGAAGACAAAATGGACAAAAAGCGTCTGGCGGTATGGGATGGTGAACTATATCTGGAATTCCACCGTGGTACTTATACTTCCATGGCACAGAATAAAAAATATAATCGTAAGGCTGAGTTCAAAAACGGCGAAACCGAGCTGTATGCAGCAATGGCATCACTTCTGGATCAAAAGTATCTCTATCCACAGGAACAACTGGAACACAGTTGGAAACTGCTTTTGCTGAACCAGTTCCACGATATTCTGCCCGGTTCCTCTATTAAGGAAGTGTATGAGGATTCCGCCGCACAGTATGAAGAGATTTTTGCTGCGGATGAAGAAATGATGAAAACAGCGAAGAAGAGCATCCGGGAAAAGCTGTTCCGGTATCGTGCGGAGAAGAATGAGGAGGTCTGCGCAGTATGGAATCCTTTGAGCTTTGCACGTACGGCACTGATCCGGAATGCAGAGGGCAGTTGGCAGAAAATAACAGCAGGACCCAGCGGTGTTACTGTGTGCAGAGCGGTGAACTCCGGAGAGGACAACTGTTTCACTGAGCTTGTAATGGAGGAAAACGGACGACCGGTAAGCTTCAAAACGCCCTATTTTACCGTAAGATTTGATGCCAATGCAGAGATCACAAGCCTGGTGGATATCAGGGAGGACCGGGAACTGATCCAAAAGGGCAGGATGGGTAACCGTCTCACCGTATATGAGGATCGGCCGGCAGAATTCGATGCCTGGAATATTGACGAGGGATATCTGGAGAAATCCTGGGATGTCATTGATGTGGAAGAATTCAAAGTATTGGAGAACGGACCGGAGACGGCGGCATTACATGTGCGCAGACGGTTCCAGGATTCCACGATCGAACAGACCATTCGTTTCTACCGGCACACCGCAAGGATCGATTTTCAGACCAGAGTGGACTGGCAGGAACATCAACAGCTGCTCAGAGTATCCTTCCCGGTGGATATTCTGGCACATGAAGCGGATTATGAGATCCAGTTCGGCAATGTAAAGCGGCCGACACACAAGAACACATCCTGGGATCGTGCAAGATTCGAGGTATGCGCACACAAATGGGCAGATCTTTCCGAGCCCGGTTATGGTGTGGCACTGATGAATGACTGCAAATACGGTTATGATGTCCATGAGGGTGTGATGGGACTGACATTGATCAAGTCAGGTATTTTCCCCAATCCCGATGCAGATCAGGGACAGCATGAATTTACCTACGCATTGTTCCCTCATCAGGGAGATTTCCGCAAGGGCAGTGTGGTAAGAGAAGCTTACGATCTGAACTGCCCGATGGCATGGGAGAAGGTACAGGGTATCTATGAAGACAGCTTCTCAATGCTGCAGATAGCAGAGGAAAATGTGATGGCAGATACTGTGAAAGCAGCAGAGGACGGCAATGGCATCATCGTACGTATCTATGAGACTTGGGGAATGCGTACCAAAGTGCATGTGAACTTCCCACTTGCTCCGGATGCACAGGTAACAGTCTGTGACTGCATGGAGAATTTTTCCGGGGTGGAGAATGCGGATATGACCCGTGCACAGGACGGATGGAGCTTTACTATGAAGCCTTATGAAATCAAGACCCTGCGTATTGTGAATGAAAAAAAGTGAGAGGGTTACGAAGGAGAAAATTATGATCAATATATTAGAATACGGTGCAGTGGGCGATGGACAGACCAATGATGCCCCTGTCATTCAGAAAGCAATCGATACGTGTGCAGAACAGGGAGGAGGCGTAGTCCTCTTCCCCGGCGGTAGGACATATTCTTCCGGATATGTGCTGTTGAAATCCAATGTGGAGGTACATCTGGAGCCGGGCGCTGTCTGGAAAGCCAGCAGCAACATAGAAGATTATTACCCGCTGCGCAACAATGGTAAAATCACAGCCCATGAATCCGGCCTGCCTTCTTTCCTGAACAGTGAATATGCAGGACGCCCGTTCCATGCCTTTATCTATGCGCTGGGACAGGAAAATGTGACGATCTCCGGACAGGGTACCATTGATGGCAATGAATCTGTCTTTTACGGAGATGACTCGGGTTATCATATCGAGGGTTCCTATTATCCCAGAGTTCCGCTCCTGCTATTGGAGGATGTAAAGCATCTGACCATCAAGGAAGTCCGCCTGACGAACTGTGCCTTCTGGACAGTGCATCTGGTAGGCTGTAAGGATGTGCTGATCGACGGTATCCGCCTGCTGAATAATCTGAAGATGGCGAATTCCGATGGCATCGATCCGGATCACTGTCAGAATGTCCGGATCAGTAACTGTCACATTGAATGTGGAGATGACGCCATCGTATTGAAAAATTCCGGGGATTATAAGAAATACGGTCCCTGTGAAAATATCGTGGTCACCAATTGTACCCTGGTATCCACCAGTGCTGCCATCAAATTCGGCACGGAGGGAGAGTCTGACTTCCGGAATATTCTGGTGGAAAATTGCTGTATTTCCAGAAGTAACCGTGGAATTTCCATTCAGATCAGAGATAATGGCAACGTGGAAAATGTAATCTTTTCCAACATCATTATGGAGACCAGAAGATTCTCTTATGAATGGTGGGGAAGAGCGGAGGCTGTCTGCCTGACTGCGCTGGATCGCAAACCCGGAGTTAAGGCCGGTAAGATCCGCAATATCCGCTTCCAGAATATTACCTGCGAGGGAGAAAACGGCATTTTCCTGCTGGGCAGTGAAGACAATTATATTGAAGATGTGACCTTTGAGGGCATTCGGCTGACACTGGATAAGAAATCCAAGTGGGAGATCAACGGCTACGATAAGAGACCCTGCCAGGGAGAGGGAGAGATCCACACAAAGATTTCCGGAATCTATGCGGATTATGTGAAGAATGTCTCCTTCCATGATATTCAGATCACGAAGAAAGAAGGAATCCTGCCTTTTTACGAGGAGGACGTGACACTGGGAAATGTAGAAAATGTACGGATCGATGTAGAAGAGCCGGAAGATGGGAGCCAGAATGGAGAAGAGTAATAGAAGGATCGCTCTCATCGGATTTGCAATCCTGATGGTCGGCCTGGGAATCAGTGACAGCCTGAGAGGTATTTTCTCCGGCATTTTTCAGACGCATTTTGCATTGACGGCAAAGGGGCTGTCCACGATCATAGCCGTAAGCTATGCGGGAAATCTGTGTTTCCTGCTGGCCGGAGGCAGAATCATGGATAGGATCGACCGCAAAAAGGCTTTTTTGGGATTTCTCGCAGTATGGATGTGTGCAATGCTGGTATTCCTGCTTACAGATAACTATTATGCATTGCTGGTGGGAATGTTCCTGGCAATGGGAGCTTCTACGCTGTTGAATACGTCCATTACACTGATCACACCGTTCATTTTTGCCACATCACCGGCCATGATCGTCAATGTATTGTTCTTTACGCAGGGAATCGGTACCAGCGGAGGACAGAGTCTGATCGGAAATCTGGCTAACGATTTTGGCGGATGGAAAGCTGTGACAGGGGTTCTTTTTGCCATCGGCGTTCTGGCGTTTCTGATCATTTTAAAACTGCAGATCCCGGACAGCGGAGAAGTGAAGAAGGCAGAAAAGGATCAGCAGGGAAGGAAAATGAAGGGAAACTACCTTTGGATTGTCATGGTGGTGATCTTTGGTGTATACTTTATTGCAGAACATGGAATGCTGAACTGGTTTGTGATCTACGGAACCAATGCGCTGGGACTGGAGCAGGGAAAGGCTGCCAATTATATGGCGTTGTTTTTTGGCGGAATGACGGTGGGAAGACTGGTCTTTTCTCCGTTGGTTGACCGGCTGAAGGTATTCCCGAGCATTGCCTTGTTTTCTGTGATTTCTGCAGTGCTTTATGCGGCAGGGATCTTCAGTGGGGCACTCTGGATGCTGAGTCTGGCCGGACTGTTCTGCTCGATCATTTATCCGACACTGGTTATGGCCATCGGGAGACTTTATGATCCGTCGCAGGTGTCCACGATGTCCGGATTGATCATCAGTGTAGCATCACTGTTTGATATTGGATTTAACTATATTTACGGAGACATTGCTGAAAAAACAGGATATGGCAGGAGCTTTCTGATCATGCCGGCAGCAATGATACTCTTTACTCTGTTGTTTGTGCTGGTGTTCCATAAGCGGATCCTGAACAGGGAACAGGCATAGTAAAAAGTTGTAATGGGAGGATGTTAGAATGAAATTAGGCGGAATTGAAGCCGGCGGCACAAAGATGGTATGTGCCATAGGAGATGAGCAGGGAAATATTTTCGACAGGGCAGTATTCCCTACGGAGATACCGGAGAGTACGGTGCCGAAAATGATAGCATATTTTCAGGATAAAGGAATCGAGGCACTGGGGATCGGCTGTTTCGGCCCGGTGGATCTGAATAAAAAATCGGCAACCTACGGCTATATTACCAGCACTCCGAAGCTGGCATGGAGATTTTATGATTTTGCGGGAGCGTTCCGGGAAGCACTGAAAGTCCCTGTAGGTTTTGATACAGATGTCAATGGAGCAGTGCTTGGCGAGGTACGCTTCGGCGCAGCCAAGGGGTGTGAGAATGCGCTCTATATCACCATTGGTACGGGAGTAGGTGTAGGGGCATATATTAACGGCAGACTGCTGCATGGCCTGATGCATCCCGAGGGCGGACATATCTTCCTGCGCAAGCACCCGGAGGATACCTATGAAGGCTGCTGTCCTTATCACGGTGCCTGTCTGGAAGGACTGGCTTCCGGTCCTGCGATTCAGGGCAGGTATGGCAGAAAGGGAGCTGAACTGGCCGGAAGAGAGGATGTCTGGGAACTGGAAAGTTACTACATCGGACAGGCTGTGGCAGATTACATGCTGACTTACTCACCGGAGAAGATCATTCTCTGGGGCGGTGTGATGCACCAGGAGAAGGTTTTCGACATGGTGAGACAGAATGCGGTGGAGTTTCTGAATGGCTATCTGCCGGAGACCAGCCTGCCGAAGGATATGTCACAGTATGTGGTGGCTCCTGCACTGGGCGAGAACCCCGGAATCATCGGTGCAATGTGTCTGGGAATGGATGCATACCTGATGGAATGCGGGAAGAATCTGTGAGGAGGCTTGATGAAGTAGCGGTTGATAATCCAGAGAGGGTGAGATCACCAGAGAGTTTTCGGCGATCTCGCCCTCTTTTTTGCGGTCCTGTAAGGCAAGGATCTCGGGAGAATCCGGTTTCGTCGTGTCGGGGTTGGTACCGCCGAGACGTCGGGGAATGTAAGTGGTGTGTGGAACGTTGCTGGGCAGTTCCAAGATTGCGGAGATGAAAACGTGTAACAAAGATTTGAAATTATGTAATAAATAATCATAATTTTGTCAATACACTTTTGGCACTAAAAGCGAAAAGTGCCGAAAATATTTTGGTGTATGACAGGCATAGAGTATGGCAACAGCAGGTTGCTTTTCATAACATGAATTTATCTATATGATATGGTTATGGTACGATAATGCAGAACAAAATGATTATACAGTAACCCAAACAGAACTTTCCTCTGAAGGGGCACAGTAGCAAAGGCTGCTATTGCGGGTAGGTAAGGAAAGTCGGCCAGACAATCTGAGAGGGTATTGTGTAAGCAATAATTAGGGTATATGAGAATATGATGAGAACCCCATTACTGATAGAAATATCAGTAATGGGGTTCTTTTTTGGAGAAATATTGTGTAGGTGTCATGCCGTAGTATTTTTTGAAAACCCGGTAAAAATAGGACACGCTCTGGAAACCGCAGGTCTTGCTGATGACAGAGAGAGAATTGCCGCCCTGTTCCACCTGGTGTATGGCATGACGGAGGCGAAGCTTATTAATATATTCTTTTACGGTGAGGGATTCTGTCCGCCGGACAGCCCGGTGGACATAGCTTTCGGACACACCGCAGGATTCGGCGATATCCCGGACGGTCTGAAGCGTTGTATAGTTTGCGTTAATATAATTAATGATCCGCTGAAAACCGGAAGCTTTATTCTCACTGACAGAAATTTCATTTTCAAGAGGATACTGATAGCGAAAAGCTGCCAGATCTGTAAGAATCTGTGCAAGCAACAGGTAGGCAGTGGGAGATTTGCAGCAGGAAGCTGCGTTCCAGTCGACGAGCTTTTGTCTGTAATCCTCGGGAATGAAAATAATCGGTGCCTTGAAACAGGTCAGGTAGGAAGATACTACGGCAGGTAAAAAGTATTTTTCAAGATAGACTTTTGAAAAATGGATGCAGATCCCGGTATAATCCGTGCCACCGACGCTTCGGTGAGAGATATTGCTCTCAAACAGGCTTGCCATGCCGGCTTTTACCCGGTAGGTGATATCGCCGATGGTAACCAGACGCTCCCCGGAGAGCAGAATATAGATTTCATAGTTGGTGTGGTGATGCGAATAGGGCATGGACCATCCTTTTTTTGTATCTTCATAGGAAATTTCAAAATCTTCGCATAAAAAAGTTCTTCTATCTGTCATTTCTGATTCACTCCTTCACGCATATTATATCAAAAAGGTTCAGAATAATGCAATGAATATAAAAAATAGTTCATGATAGTGAATTTAAAACACTAAAGTTAAGCTATATAATGATTCCGTGATCAAGGAGAAAACGTCAGAAAATTTACTATGGATCTGCTATGGGATTTTCTGTATGGAAAAGGGTCTGTGGGATGGAGCTTATATGAGAATATTGTTGAATGGAAAATGGCATGTAGTACTGGAGGACGGAACCACGGGACAGATGGATCTGCCGGGGACGTTGGATGAGAACGGGATCGGACATAGAGATGTGGGGGCGAATCAGTGGCACCCGGACGCTGTATTGGGGAATGCGGCGGGAGAGATAGACAAAGATGCACCGATCGCTACGAGATTTACCAGGCGGCATACCTATGAGGGAGAAGCCAGGATCAGTCGTAAGATAACGGTACCGGATTACGGAACCGACAGGCTGTTCGTACTGGCGGAGCGGGCACGGGCACTCCGGCTGCTAGTGGATGGAGAAGCGTGTGCGGTGTTCCGGCAGGGGACACTAAGTACACCTTATATTTTTGAACTCACCGGGGCGGCACCGGGAGAACATGAATTTACGTTTCTTTCGGATAACAGCTATCCGGGAATGCCCAAAGCTGCCATCTGTTATTCTTCCGCAGCGACGGATGAGACACAGACAAACTGGAACGGGATACTTGGCGAATGCAGCATGTATACCAGACCGCAGAATTTTATAGACAGCCTCCGGGTATATCCGAGAGCGGTGAAAAAGGAAGAGAAAAATAAAGCAGGCGGATATGTGCTGGATGTATGTGTGGAACTGGTACCTGGCGCAAAGAAAGTCTATAAAGATGCGAAAATCATATTACAGTCAGAGGCTCTGGCGGCAGGAGAGTTAGAAGACACACAGACATTGACGGAAATTATCAGCTGTTCCGGGGAGGGATTAACGGAAGCCGGAACAGATAAAGAGGAGAATCCGAAAACAATGGAAATCTGGTTCCGTGATCTGCCTCTGCGGGAGAATGTGAAACTGTGGGACGAAGATGAGGGCAATCTCTATGAGATGGCTGTAACCCTGGACAACGGTATCTCAGCAGAAGATAAAGGCGGTAGCACTGCTGAGTGCAGGATCCGTTTCGGCATCCGCTCTTTTGGTGATAACGGCAGCGGCAGACTGGCACTGAACGGCAGGGCAATTTTTCTGCGGGGTGAGGCAAATTGCGCAGAATACCCGGAGACCGGGCATCCACCCATGACAATTCCGGAATGGAAAGAAATGTTATTAAAATATCGCAGTTATGGAATCAACTTTGTAAGATTCCATTCCCACTGTGAGCCGGAAGCTGCGTTTGCGGCAGCGGATGAACTGGGAATGCTTCTGCAGCCGGAGCTGTCTCACTGGGATCCGAAGGATGCCTTTGGAACGGAGGAAAGCTATCGGTATTACCGGGCAGAACTTGTGGACCTATTGAAAACCTATGCCAATCATCCCTCTTTTGTAATGCTGACACTGGGCAATGAATTGCAGGCACAAGATGAAGGCAGAGAACGGATGCGGGAACTGGTCAGAACGGCGAAAAGGATGGATCCGACCAGACTATATGCGAACGGATCCAATGCCTTTTATGGTGAAGAAGGATGTGACCCAGAGAGCGATTTCTATACATCGCAGAGTTGCAAGGATGTGGTGATCCGCGGAACATTCTCCGGCATGCGGGGGTATCTCAATGAAAACTATCCCTCCACAGATCGAACCTATGATGAGGCGATGGCAGAGATACGAAAAGAGTATCAGAAGCCGGTATTCAGTTTTGAAGTGGGGCAGTTCGAAGTGCTGCCGGATTTTGAGGAGCTGGAAAGCTTTCATGGAATATCGGATCCGGTGAATCTGAAACTGATCAAAAAACGTGTAGAGGAACGGGGACTTTTGCCCACATGGGAAAAATACGTGGAAGCCACCGGAGAACTGTCACGGCTGGCCTACCGGGAGGAAATTGAAGCCGCCATGCGCACAATGGAGCTGTCGGGCATTTCACTATTGGGATTGCAGGATTTCCCGGGGCAGGGGACGGCACTGGTAGGCATGATGAATTCCCATTTAGAACCGAAGCCCTATGATTTTGCCAGACCGGAGCGGTTCAGGGAGTTTTTCACAGAGAGCCGTATTTTTGTGAAAATGCCCCGCTATACCTATGAAGAGGGAGAATATCTGACAGCGGAAGTAGAAGTGGCAAATTTTGGAAAAGAGAGCATCAGCGGTGAGCTTGTCTGGACGTTGGGGTATCGGGACTGTGCCGTGAATACCGGAAGCGGGGAGTTTCTATGCGGCCGGGCAGACGGGCAAAAAAACTGTCCTCCGGGGACTTATACTTCACTGGGAAGACTGGACATTCCTCTGGAGGTTAAGGGAGTATCGGCGGCATTCATGCTGACGGTGAGCATGGGTGACTGCACCAGTACCTATCCTGTGTGGGTCTATAAAAAAACAAGCCCAGAATGTCCGAAAAATGTATATGAAACGAGAGTATTTGATGAGCAGACGAGAGCAGTACTGCAAAACGGCGGGAGAGTCTATCTGTCTCCGGATGCAGATAAAGAGAGCCTGCCGTATTCCATAAAAACACAGTTTACGACGGATTTCTGGTCGGTGGGAACTTTTGCAGATCAGGAAGGCGGTATGGGGCAGCTGATCGATACGGAGCATCCAATTTTTAAGGAATTTCCGACGGATTTTCACACGGATTGGCAATGGTGGATCATGACAACGAAGCGGGCGGTGATTCTACCGCATCCCATGAAGACGATCATTACGGAGATGGACAGCTATGCATTCTTACGTCCCATGGCACAGATGATAGAGTTTCGATGCCTGAAGGGAAAAGTATTGCTATCCACCATGGAATTGCATAAGAGTCAGCAGTATCCGGAGGTGAGGGCACTGCAGGCGTCAATTTATACGTATCTGTCGGGAGAGAATTTTGAGCCGGCGGAGGAAATAACGGAAGAAGAGTTAAGCATGCTGGTGCGAGGTTAAAATAATATCGGGCGGCGGAAAGAAAGCTGCACGGAGATAAAAGGAGGAAACCATGAATAAGGTTCAGGTCTGGGAAGAAAAAGTGATCATTCCCACATACGAAGCAGGAAAGCCGGATAAGAATCCGATGTTTTTGGAGAAACGTGTCTATCAGGGAAGCTCGGGAAGGATATATCCCCACACGGTGATCGAGAAGATCAGCGATGAGAAAGTGGATAAGGAGTATACAGCGCTTTTTTTGGAGAACGATTATCTGAAAGTAATGATGCTGCCGGAGCTGGGAGGCAGGATCCAGAGGGCTTATGACAAGACCAACGGCTATGATTTTATCTACTACAATCATGTCATCAAACCTGCGCTGGTGGGACTGGCCGGCCCCTGGATCTCGGGTGGCATTGAATTTAACTGGCCCCAGCATCACAGACCCAGCACCTTTGATCCGGTGGAATATACCTATGCGGAAAATGAGGATGGAAGTGCCACGGCCTGGATGGGAGAGATTGAGAACATGTTCCGGACCGAAGGAGTGCTGGGCGTGACCCTGTATCCCGACAAGGCATACATCGAATTATCTGCACAACTCTACAACCGTACGAAAATGCCCCAGACTTTTCTATGGTGGGCGAACCCTGCCGTGGCGGTAAATGATGACACCATCTCCGTCTTTCCAGAGGATGTGACGGCGGTCTATGACCACGGCAAGCGGGATGTTATCAGCTTCCCCTATGCGGAGGGAACCTACTATAAGCACAAATACGATCATGTGAATATCGCACAGTATAAAAATATTCCGGTTCCCACCTCCTATATGGCATACCGTTCGGATTATAATTTTATCGGGGAGTACGATTACGGAAAACAGGCAGGACTTCTGCATGTGGCGGATCACCATATTGCCCCGGGGAAAAAACAGTGGACCTGGGGATGCGGAGAATTCGGCAAAGCATGGGACCTTGCACTGACCGACGAGGACGGTCCGTATATCGAACTGATGACAGGCTGTTTTACGGATAATCAGCCGGATTTCACCTGGATCCAGCCTCAGGAGACCAAGAACTTCAAACAGTATTTTATGCCCTATAAAAATATCGGCTATGTGAAAAATGCTACGATCGATGCGGCGGTAAATGCGGAATATGATGAGACAAAGGGGCAGCTTACGGTATCGGCCTATACCACTTCCGTGCAAAAAGGGGCACAGATACTGCTGACATTGCCGGGAGAAAACGGCAGACAGGAAAAGGTACTGTATGAGGAAACCTCAGATCTGTCACCGGAGGAAACTTATGAAGTAAAGATCGACCGTGAAAAATTGCAACAGATACCGACATTTGCAGAGGGAGAGCAGAATGACACAGAGATACTCTGCGGTCTGCGGGTATGTGTTTGTGCCGCAGATGGGAGAGAACTGGTCTCTTACCGAATCCCGGAAAAGATCGAAGCGGAAGTGCCGGAACCGGCGAAGGCAGCACCGCTTCCTGAAGAGTGTGAAACCACGGAGGATCTCTTCCTTTATGGTCTGCATGTGGAACAATACCGGCATGCCACTTATCATCCCGAGGATTATTATCTGGAGGGGCTGCGCAGGGATCCTACCGATATCCGTCTGAACAATATCTATGGAAGATGTCTGCTTAAAAAGTGTGATTTTGCCGGGGCAGAAAAGTATTTTCGGAAGGCAGTGGAGAAATCCATTCGTTCCAATCCAAACCCTTACGATTATGAGCCGTACTATAATCTGGGACTTTCCCTGAAATATCAAGGGAAAGAAAAAGAAGCCTATGATGTCTTTTACAAGGCCATCTGGGGTGGCAGCTTCCAGGCACCCGGATTCTATGAACTGGCCTGTCTGGATGCAAAAGCGGGAAGATTCGCAGAGGCTCTGGAGCATGTAAATGAATCTATTCTCAGACAGTACCAGTGTATGAAGGCCCGTGCATTGAAGGAAAATATTTTAAGAAAACTGGGAAGAGTGAAGGAAGCAGAAGAATTACATAAGGAGAGTCTGAAGATCGATCCGCTCTATGACAGACAGCCGGAGAAGATCAACCATAACACCCTGCTGGAGCTGATGATCGATCTCTATGAGGCAGGAGACTACGCACAGGGAATCACCCTTGCCGAAAAATGGGTGGAACAACAGAACGTATCACGGCAAGAGGATATTTATCCGCTGGTATATTATTATATTGCTTACGGATACCAGAACCTGCATAGGAAAGAAAATACTGAACAGGCAAATTGTTACATGACAATGTACGTGACATTGGGAGAAAATGCTGCAGCGGATGGCTGTTTTCCTCACAGAACGGAAGATTATATCGTGTTAAAGAGTCTGGCAGAAGAATATCATCTGGCCATGGCTTACTATTATCTGGGATGCCTGCTCTATGACAGGAGAGTGTACGACGAATCCATAGAAGATTATGAGAAATCGATTCTCCGGAGTCCGGATTTCCCGACGGTACACAGGAATCTGGCACTGGCATATTACAATGTGAAAAAGCTGCCGCAGAGAGCGTACGAGGAAATGGAGAAAGCTTTTGCACTGGATGAGACGGATTCCAGAGTGTATCTGGAACTGGATCAGCTAAAAAAGCGTCTGAATGTTCCCGTGAAAGAACGATGGAGTGATATGGAAAAACATTTTGACCTGGTGGAAAGCAGGGATGATCTGTATCTGGAGTACGTGACACTTTTAAACACTCTGGGAGAATCTGAGAAGGCGCTCAATCTGATCAAAGCAAGGAAGTTCCATCAGTGGGAAGGCGGCGAAGGCAAAGTGGCAGCCCAGTACCTGACCGCCTTGTATCAGCTGGCAAAAGCGGCTGCGGCAGAAGGAGAATATGTAGAAGCCAAAACAATTCTCCTGCAGGCAGTGGATGAATATCCCCAAAATCTGGGAGAAGGGAAATTGGAGTCTGCACAGGAGAATAATCTGCATTATCTGCTTGGACTGGTGCAGGAAAAGCTGGGAGAGACAGAGGAAGCTTTCGCAAGTCTTACGAAAGCCTGTCACGGAGAGTCGGAGCCGGTGGGCATGATGTATTACAATGATCAGCCCCCCGAGATGATCTATTATCAGGGACTGGCGTACCGGGCACTGGGTGACGAAGAGCAGGCAGTGGAGAGATTCCGGAAACTGGAGGATTATGGAAAAAAACATATCGGGGATGAAATAAAAATAGACTATTTTGCGGTATCCCTGCCGGATCTGCTGATTTTTGAGGAGAACCTGGACGAGCGGAACCGGAAGCATTGTCTGTTCATGATGAGCCTGGGACTTAAAGGACTGGGGCGGTCAGACGAAGCGGAAAAGTGTGCGGAAGAACTACTTACCATGGACAATGCTCATCAGGGAATCCGGGTACATGATCTGTAAAAAAGCTCGAAAAGAAAGACTTGAATAGGAAAGTTTTTGAGGAAAGGATTACAAAATGAAAAACATGGAAAAAGAAGTATATAGCTATAACAGCGAATACTTAACCTGCAACGCCAGACCGATCCTGCCCATCATGGGAGAATTCCATTTCTCCCGCTATCCGGAAGGGGAATGGAAAACAGCAATTAAGAATATGCAACAGGGCGGTGTAGACATCGTTGCTACGTACGTGTTTTGGATCCACCATGAGGAAGCGGAAGGTGAGTGGGATTTTTCCGGCAGAAGAAATCTGAAGGCGTTTTTGAGTTGCTGTCAGGAAGCCGGGATGAAAGTATGGCTCCGTATCGGTCCGTGGGCACACGGAGAGTGCAGGAACGGCGGTTTCCCAGACTGGCTGGTGGAGAAAGAAAAGCGGGGCAAACTGTCTCTTAGAACAGATGATCCGCAGTATCTCAAGTATGTGGACCTCTTTTTTACCAAGATTGCCGAGCAGGCGGATGGGTATATGCATAAGGACGGAGGTCCCGTCATCGGTATTCAGATCGAGAATGAGTACGGGCATGCCGGAGGTCCTTCCGACAGGGAAGAGGGCATGGCGCATATGCGCACACTCAGAGTTATGGCGGAGAAGAAGGGACTGACCGCTCCTTATTTTTCAGCGACCGGCTGGGGAGGTGCTTATGTGCCGGAAGTATTCCTGCCGGTGCTGGGCGGGTATGTGGATGCCCCGTGGGCAAATCATACCCATGAACTTGCGGCAAGTGAGAATTTCCTGTTCCAGCCTTATCACGATGATGCCAATATTGCTTCGGATTTTTCTGAGGGTCAGAGCGGTTTTACCTTTGATGCCGCACAATTCCCTTATTTCACAGCGGAGCTGGGAGGGGGACTGCAGGTAACGGCACACAGGCGCACTTACCCGTATCCGGAGGACATCGAGGCACAGACGATCTGTATGTTGGGAGCAGGGGCAAATCTGATCGGGTATTATATGTACCACGGCGGCGTGAATCCTGACGGAAAATATACCACCCTGCAGGAGTCGAAGGCGACCGGCTATGCCAATGATCTTCCTGTGAAAAGCTATGATTTTCAGACGTGCCTGCGGGAAAACGGTCTGCCGTCAGAAAGCTATTATCGACTGCGCAAGCACCATATTTTTATAAAAAACACACAAGAACTGCTGGCACCGGCAAAGGTGTACCTGCCGGATAATATCTCCGAGCCTGCGAGTGCGGAGGACATGGAGACGCTGCGGGCAGCCTTCCGTTATAATAAAACGGCGGACTGCGGGTTCTTATTTATCAATAATCACCAGAGAAAACGGAAAATGACGGAGAAACAGATCACACCGGAAAAGCCATTACAGTTTACGGTGACAGATGTTGAAGGAATACAGAGGCAGATGATTTTCGACCGGATTCATGTGCGGACGGATGCGATTCTGGTGCTGCCTTACAATCTGCCGGTGGTAATACGGGGAGAGCAGTTCAGACTTCGGAAAACCAATGCCTCTTATCTGGGATGCTTTGGCGGAACTTATTATTTCTATACGGATGAGAAGCCGGAGGATATTTATTTCGAGTGGAGTGATGGCAATGATCATGCGGAAGCGGTAAGGATCCTTACCATACACGATGCGGAGCATTTTTGTTATGCGCAGGAAGGGGCAGATGAAAAGGGCAAGGTGAGTCTGCTGCCGGATCTGCACTTTGCGGAAGCCGGTAAGGTGCGGATCACGGATGCCGGACAGGCAGTGGAAAGCATCTGGAACGTATATGGTCAAACAGAACCAAACGTCTATGAATTAACCTTGGAATATGAGTATCACCCGGCGGATGCACTGTCAGGCGATGTCTGGCTGGAACTGGACTTTGGCGGAGACTGCGCACGCTTGTATCAGGACGGAAAACTGATTGACGACTGGTTCTCCAATGGTGAACTATGGCGTGTGGCTCTGAAACGCTACGGCTGCCCGACACAACTTACCCTGGAACTGGATCCGTTCAAAATGGAGGTCTATTATGATCTGCCGCCGAAGCGGGAGAACCGTCTGGCAGGGGCGAGACTGCTGCATCTGAACTGACCGGAATCCGGTCTGGCGGGATTCGTTTTGAAAACAGAAGGATAAAAAAGAGGACACCTATATGAAAGATATGACACAGGGCAAACCATTAAAACTGATCATTGGCTTTGCCATACCGATGCTGATCGGCAACATATTCCAACAGGTATATAATGTGGCGGACACAGTGATCGTGGGAAGATTTTTGGGCGAGAGTGCTCTGGCGGGGGTAGGAAGTACAGGAACCCTGACCTATTTTCTGCTGGCGCTCGTCAGTGGCATGTGTAACGGTGCCGGACTGGTGGTGGCGCAGTGCTTTGGCTGTGGCAATAAAGAGAGACTGGCGAAGACTGTGACGGCACTTGTCTGGGTGGCAGGTGGGCTGACCTGCATCATGTCACTCATCGGAATTTTCGGCGCGGAGTTTTTCCTGCGGTTGTTGAGTGTACCGGAGAATGTCATCGGTTATTCCGCAGAATATCTGCATATCATCTACACCTTTGTATTCGGCAGCGTGGTATACAACGGCTGTGCGGCAATCCTGAACAGTGTGGGAGATTCGAAGACTCCGTTGCGGTCGGTGATCGCTTCCTCTGTCGTGAATATTGTGTTTGACCTTTTTTTAATCATTATCTGCAAGATGGGAGTGGCGGGAGCGGCTTATGCGACGATTCTGGCACAGTGTACTTCGGCAGTAATCTGTTTTGCAAAAGTCATGAAGGGGAGAGAAGAGATTGGCCTGTCTCTGATGAAATGGAAGCCGGAGGCTGGTTATATCCGGTTGGTAGTGAAGACCGGATTCCCGGCGGCATTCCAGTCCTGCATGATCGCACTGGGCGGAATGAGCGTCCAGAGACTGGTGAATTCCTTCGGATCCTCTACCATGGCGGCCTATGTGGCGGCGAACCGTGTGGACAGCGTGGCAATCCAGGTCATTGTCTCCATCGGAACGGCATTGTCGGTATTTACCGGGCAGAATATTGCGAAGAATCAGTATGACCGGATCCGGGAAGCCCTCTATAAGACATTGGGTGTCATGGTGGGAGCCAGTATTTTTATTGCCTCCATGGTACTTATTTTCCGGGTTCAGTTAATGACGCTGTTTTTGGATGCGAACGAATCGGGAGAAGCCATCGGCATCGGCTGTACGTATCTGACGATCATCGGCGTGGCTTATGTGATCGCCGGTGTGATGCAGAGCTACCAGAATGTGATCCGCGGCGCCGGAGATGTGAATACCTGCATGGTAGCAGGATTAACGGAACTGTCCGGCAGGATCGTGTTTGCTTATCTGCTGTCCGGAATTCTGGGAGTTACAGGAATCTGGATCGCCACACCCCTGTCCTGGAGCTGCGGCTGTGTGATCCCGGTGATCCGTTATTATTCCGGCAGATGGAAACATAAAAGGCTGGCTTAATGCCCGGAACTGCCGGAGTGCAGAGAGCAGCTATTCCGGTCGCATCCAGCCGGCGAATTCCAAAATGGACTGGTTCTCCGCTTTTTTCTCGCTTTGCTGCATCTGCTTGCGGTATTCTCTGGGAGACATCTGCATCAGCTTGATGAAGTAGCGGTTGAAGCTGGATACGGAATGGAAGCCTACCATCTCGGAGATGTCCAGAATAGAGTGTTCTGTACTGCGCAGCAGGATACAGGATTTCAGGATCCGGGTATTGTTCACATAGTCCAACGGGGAGGTGCCCATGATATCGTGGAAGACCCGGCGGAAGTGCGTCGGACTCCAATGGCACAGTTCCGCCAGATATTCAATGGTAAACTGCTGCATATAATTTTCTTCGATATAATCCAGAGCGGGTGAGATCACCAGAGAGTTTTCGACGATCTCGCCCTCTTTTTTGCGCCCCTGTAAGGCAAGGATCTCGGGAGAACCCGGTTTCGCAGTGGCGGGGTTGGCACCGCCGAGACTTTCAATCCTGTACAGCTCGATATAGAGGGAGCACAACAGGCTTCTGGCACTGATCTGGTAACAGGGATTCTGTTCTTCCAGTTCGTGGATGATATGAGATACCAGATAGTTGATGTGGGGAAAAGACTCTTTGCTGAAAATATAGCGGAACCCCGGGAAGCCGTCTGTGGAGAGGTCGTGATTTTTCCAGGAAGCGGGGAGAAGATTGCGGAACAACTCCTTCGGATCCAGAAACAGATAGGACCAGTGGCTTTTTGTGCCCGGGGCACTATAAGTGGTGTGTGGAACGTTACGGGGCAATACGGTGACATCACCGGCATGGAAGGTCTGTTTTTCGCCATTGATCTCTAATGTGCCGCTGTCGGAATGACAGATCCCGATCTCCAGACAGTTATGAAAATGAAGACTTCCGCTGGGGATATCCGAGATCTTCCAATAATCACCGGACAGAAGCAGCACGGGGAACTGCATGGGCAGATAATAGCTTCGGTATTCTGTGACTGCTCGTTTGGATTTTGCCATGTTATGCCTCCTGTTTCAAAGTTTCCCAAATGGCATTGTGCATCCTGCATGATGCTGTGATGAAAAGAAACCATACAGTGGAAATAATGTCTATACATTATATATAACAATTAAAGTTGACAAAATCAACCATTATGTTGCAAAATGACTTTTCAGGGGCGGAAACGCTTCCGACAATAGAGATTAAAAAAGGCTAAAAACTGTGTGAAATGGCGGCTTCTACAGAAAATAAGCTCTAAAATCCATGACGATTTTACGAAAATACAACGAAACTTCAAAACTTACGAAAAACGACCATGATCCATAATGGTTGTTTTTGCATAGTTTTCTATATTGATTGATTAGAAAAATATGACAACATGTATGATAATATGCTTACAAGGTTACAAAAAGTGTACAAAATGACGAGAAAATATAGTTGACACTTGAGGAGGTTCGACATGGCGAAGAAGAATGCAGCCAATGTGGTGGGTGTGAAAACAAAAACCACTTGGAAACAAGCTTTTAAAAGAGACTGGCAGTTGTATCTGCTGTTATTGTTTCCGTTGATCATGGTAATTGTATTCAGCTACGGAGCATACCCGGGACTACGGATGGCCTTCATGAATTACAAGCCGGCGAAGGGATATGCAGGCAGTGAATGGGTGGGAATGAAGACATTCATTAAAATATTTAAGGATGCCGATTTCATGAGAGCGCTCCGCAACTCCGTAGTGTTCAATCTGGCAGACCTGTTAGTTGGTTTCCCGATGCCCATCATTCTGGCATTGATCCTGAATGAATTAAGATATCCCAGATTCAAAAAGGTATCCCAGACGATCCTGTATCTGCCGCACTTTCTTTCCTGGGCCATCATCGGAAGCGTAGCGATGACAATGTTCCGCCCCAACTCCGGTCTGGTGAATATCCTGTTAACCAATATGGGAATGATTTCTGAAGGAATCCCGTTCCTGAATGAGAAATGGCACTGGGCAATCACTTATCTTCTGATCGGTGTATGGCAGACAATGGGATGGGGCACCATCCTCTACCTGGCAGCGATCACCGGTATCAACGGAGAATTGTACGAAGCAGCCATGATCGACGGTGCGAACCGTTGGAAGAGAATGTGGCACATCACGCTTCCCGGTATCAAGAGCACGGTAGTAACACTGCTGATCTTAAACCTCGGACGTGTTATGGGAAGTAACTTAGAGCGACTGACCGCATTAGAGAATTCGCAGGTCAAGGACTTCCAGTATCAGCTGGCTGTCTACATATACAATAAAGGTATCGGAGCCGGAAAGTTCAGTGCGGCGACCGCAGTTGGTCTGTTCCAGTCACTGATCGGACTGATCCTGGTTCTGTTATCCGATAAATTTGCCAAGAAGCTTGGCGAAGATGGATTACTGTAGGAGGTGGGAGAGATGAAGAAAAAAGAAGTGAATATCAACGAAGAATCTACCTCTGCAGGCGGAGCACATGCGGTCAACAAATTCCGCATCAGTGATTTCGTCATGATGGCAGTGATCGTCATCCTCTGCGCCAGCTGTGTATTACCGTTCTTACATGTAGCAGTAAAATCCATATCCGGTAATACCGCAGTAATGTCCAAGAGCGTTTACTTCTGGCCCAAAGACATCACCTTCGATGCTTACAAGAAGGTATTTGCAGATAACTCCATGACCTACTCCATGATCTTCTCGGTGATCGTTACCGTGATCTTCACCGCTCTGGGAATGCTGGTATGTACCTGTGCCGCTTATCCTCTCTCTAAGAAGAGATTAAAAGGTAAAAAGCTACTGACCTTCCTGCTGATGGTACCAATGTATTTCAGCGCCGGCATCATCCCCAGCTACCTGTTATATCAGAAGCTGCATGTGCTGGATACCATGTGGGTATTGATCTTACCTCTGATCTATTCCCCGTACAACATGCTGATCATGAAGAACTACTTCCAGAGTACGATTCCCGACAGCTTAGAGGAATCCGCTTTCCTGGATGGAGCAAGTAACTTCCAGATCCTGAGCAAGATCGTATTACCGTTGTCCAAACCGATCCTGGCAACATTGTCTCTGTTCTACGCTGTAGGCCGTTGGAACTCCTATGCAGACAATATGTACTACACCAAGAGTGCTAACCTGAAGCTGATCCAGTACAAGCTATATCAGCTGGTGGCATCCGCAGCAGAAGCACAGACTTCCTCCCTGGCAGATACCGGCAGTGCAATCCAGTCCACTCCCGAAGTATTACAGGCAGCAAGTATCATGTTTGTAACAATTCCTATCATTATTATTTATCCTTTCCTGCAGAAGTACTTCGTACAGGGTACCATGATCGGAGCAGTTAAGGGCTAAAAGTTAAAAGGAACAAAACAACCAAGTTAGTTTTCCCCAAAACCGGGGGTACACATAAAACTATGTATAATTTTTAAGGAGGAAAATCCTCTCCTCGCCAGGGACTCGGATTTTTCCTTCGGAAAAACAAGGAGGATTGATTTATGAAGAAGAATACTCTTCACAAGGTAATGGCAACAGCACTTGTTGGTGCTATGGCAATGAGCACTCTGACCGGATGCGGCAGCAGCGCGGACAACACAACCGCAGATGCCGGAACAAAGGAATCTGTAGCAGAGAGTTCTGCAGCAAGCACAGATGCAGGAGCATCCACAGCAGTAGCAGGTATTGACGGATGGGAGCCTTTCGCAGACAATGTTACTCTGCAGATCCCCGTATACGATCGTGGTTCTTCCGGAAACGGATGCTCTGATGTAGAGAACAACTACTGGACCAACTGGGTACAGGAGAACTTCGGTGATAAGTACAACATCACGGTAGAATATGTAGGAATTACCCGTAGCGACGTTATGACTGATTACGCTATGCTGGCAGCAAGCCAGAGCCTTCCTACCATCTGTATGGAATATGACTATGATAAGCTGGCAAGCTGGCAGGCAGACGGCTATCTGCAGACCTACGATGTAGAAGAGTTCAAGCAGATCGCTCCTACTTACTGGGAGACCATGGTAGAGCACGGCAACGACGCTTACACCAAGCTGTCTGATGAAGATTATCTGGTACTTGGCTATAGACCTTACGGCAACACTACTTATACCTGGTGCACTTTCTATCGTCAGGACTGGCTGGAAGAAGCCGGCTTCTCTGAGTATCCCGTTGGCGACAACACCAAGCTGTTAGAGCTGTATGCAAAACTGGTAGAAAATGGTCACAAGTATCCCTTAAGCGGTAAGAAAGTAAGCGGCGCAGGTATCGACCAGAACTACGGATACAGAGATTATCCTCAGGATGAGACTACATGGGCAACCACCGGTGACTACCAGATCCCCGCTCTGTCCACCGAGGCTCAGAAGAGATTCTTAAAATGGGAGAATGAGCTGTACAATGATGGTTACTACAATCCTGAGTACTATCTGAGAGATGCTTCCGAGGCAGAGGCAGATTTCATCAACGGTGAAGCATTTACCTGGACCGGATATATCTCCTCCAGCATGAACGTACTGAACTCCTTCTATGATGCTAACCCCGATGCCAAGCTGGCAGTAGCAGTGACTCCTTCCACCTGGACACAGGATGAGACCTGGGGATCTTCCGCTTCTTACAGACCCGGAACCAACTTCGGCATGATGATCGGCTTCGCTAACGATGCTACCGAGGATGAAGTAAAGGCAGCTATGATGTACCTTGAGTGGCTGAACCAGCCCGAGAATCTGTTCACTATGCAGTGGGGTATCGAAGGCGTGAACTTCAATTATGATGATAACGGCGATCCCGTAGCAGTAGCAGATCAGACCGGTCTGGCTGAGCAGCAGGGACACAACAACAACGTAGACTACTGGTGTGCAGTAACCGCAGTTAAGACCCTCGGATCTATCGAGAAAGATATCCAGGCAGTTACCCCTCAGGGTATTCCTCAGGACTTCTATGATCAGATCCTGGCTAACTACAACGGACAGGTTGCTATCTATGAAGCAGGCAAGGCTAACTCCGACTGTCTGTTCGCAACTTCTATCGATGCAGTAACCGAGTACAACCAGACGCTGTATGATCTGTACACCGAGTACCGTGATAAGCTGACCATGTGTTCTAAGGACCAGTTCGACGCTCTGTATGACGAACTGAGCCAGAAGTATCTGGATGCAGGTTATCAGGAAGTTATCGATGAGAGACAGGCTGCTCTGGATGCAGGTAACACCACCAGACTTCAGTAAGTAAAAAGTTTTATTACAGGAAGTACATACAGCCCCCAGGCGTGAATGGCTTGGGGGCTATATTAAAAATGCAACTATTCAGAGCCATGTAAATATTATTCAATGGGCGTCGAATGCTTGCATTCGTAAGAACATTTGATAATATTTATAGGGCGAAGTAACCACATGAACAAAAGGAAAACTCTGAAAGAGCGATTTTGTGAATGGGGTTCTGAATAGTTGAAGATACTTTATGTCCTTTTCCGACCGACTGTTTTACAATAAAAACAACTGTGGGAAAAGAATATAAAGAGCCAAAAGGCAGAAATGGAGGAGCTATGTTAAAACTGGAATATGATAAGAAAGAAATAGAGGGAGTCATTGACAAGATCGTCAAAAAGACTATGAATATGGATCTCACCTGGGACTGGCCCTGTGGTGTGGCATATTACGGAATCAGCGATGCCTATGAAAAGACAGGCAAGAAGGAATATCTGGATCTGTTAAAGGATCGTATCGACGAACTGATCGATCTGGGACTGCCCAAGGTATGGACAGTAAATGCCTGTGCCATGGGACATTGCCTGATCACCTTATACCAGGCCACCGGAGAGCAGCAGTATCATGACATTCTTATGAGTAAGATCACTTATTTAAGAAAAGATGCCCTGCGTTTCGGAGATCATGTATTGCAGCATACCGTATCTGCCAACAACGATTTCCCGGAGCAGTGCTGGTGTGACACTTTGTTCATGGCAGCGTTCCTGATGCTGCGTGTGGGCGTGATGGAACACGATGAAGAACTGATCGATGATGCCTTGAACCAGTACTACTGGCATATCAAATATTTACAGAATCCCAGCAGTGGACTCTGGTATCACGGCTATGACAATATTGCCGGAGATCATATGTCCGGCATCTATTGGGGAAGAGCCAATGCCTGGGCAGCATTTACCATGTCGCAGGTAGGCGGTATTCTGCCTCAGTGCTATCTGTATCCGAAGTATATCGATGTGGCCGGCTCCTTAAATGAGCAGTTGGCAGCCCTGAAGGTATACCAGACGGAGAATGGATTGTGGAGAACCGTAGTGGATGATCCGGAATCTTATGAAGAGATTTCCGCATCTGCAGGAATTGCCGCAGCAATGCTGACCAGAGGCAATCCTTTACACAGCAAATATATCAACAAGGCCATCAAGGGCCTGCTTGCCAATGTCAGCGAGGATGGTAAGGTGATGAATGTCTCCGGCGGAACTGCCGTCATGAGAGACAAGGAAGGATACAGAGGCATTCCCAAGGCGTATATTCAGGGATGGGGACAGGGACTGGCACTTTCCTTCTTTGCAACCTTGTTAATTTCCGATGATATTGAGAAGGATGGTGCGTTATAGATGTTTCGCAGGAATTTCCTGTTCGGAAAGGATGGAGGAACGGCCAATCTGATCGATGTGGGCAGCGAAGACCTCTATCAGCCGGGCAAAGGTTACGGTTTTGTAACAGAAAAAAACAGAAGAGAGCAGGAGTTGCTGCAGATCCGGGAACTGAATTCCTCTTTTGATACGATGTACTGGTATCAGAACGAACAGCTGTCCTTCCTGAAGGAAGATGAGAACGGCTGCTATCTGGATTCTGCGGAAGAAGTGGCAGCGTTGGAGAGGCAGTCGGGAGAACCGATGTCTGGCTCACCCAGGAGGATTCCGCTGATCTTCAAGGTAGATGTACCCAGACAGGGGAACTACAGGATCACCCTGACCATCCGCTCAGAAGAGGAAATGGGAGAGATACTGATCTTCACCGGAAGAAGACGGCTGGCTTTTCATGGCACAGTGGGAGCCGGTGAGTTCACTTATACAATGATTACAAATGTCTGCGATATTGTACCTGTGGATTATTCCCGGATTTTTGCGGATAAGACTGTGGATATTGCAGTACTGGCGGACAGACCAAGGATCAGTGCTCTTACGGTAGAAGAGGTGAACGGTCCTACGGTTTATCTGGCGGGAGATTCCACAGTGACAGATCAGCCCGGAGATTATCCCTATTATCCAGGCACCTGTTACTGTGGCTGGGGACAGATGCTTCCGGCATATTTTGACACACGTGTGGCAGTGTCGAATCATTCCCACTCCGGACTGACTACCGATAGCTTCCGCAAGGAAGGGCATTATGCGGTGATCTCTCAGTACAGCAAGCCGGGAGATTATGTGTTTTTCCAGTTCGGGCATAATGATCAGAAGCTTCCCGGGCTGCAGGCAAAGGGCGGATACCGGGCGAATCTGCAACGCTATATCAAAGAAAATCAGGCAAAGGGAGTATACCCGGTACTGGTGACACCCATTGCAAGAAATACCTGGAGACTGCGGGATCAGACTTATCTGGATCTGCTGGAGGAATTCGCGGATGTATGTCTGGAACTGGGAGCACAGTACGGAATTCCGGTGCTGGATCTTCATGCCCACAGCAAGAAATATGTGTTGGAAAAGGGCTTACAGGATGCCAAACCCATCTTTTTCCCCGGGGACTATACCCATACCAATGACTTCGGTGCTTATAAGATGGCAGGATATGTGGCACAGGAGATCCGGGAGAAATGCAAAGGTCATTCTGAAAGAGCCTACGCTTATCTGGCAGAGTGCGTGACGGATGGTTTCGGCGCATGGGAGCCTGTGGGACAAATCAATGTTCCTAAGAAACCGGAGATCTACAAGGACATTCCGGATCCTGCGGGAGATCAGGTGCTGTTGTCCGAGGCAGAACAGCTGGAACGTGTGGTCAGGCTGTGCCTGAAAGAGGAATTGCTGTAACAGGACAGATATTGTACTGGAAAATAGAAGTGAAGAAATGACAGGAATGAAAAATAAGCAGGAATATGAGGAGGAACTCGAAATGGGAAAAGGTGGTTTTACCTTACCGGGAGAATCAGGATATGAAGAACTGACTCTGAAAATGGCAGAAAAATGGGGAGCAGATGTGATCCGTGACAGTGATGGAACCGTGCTTTCCGACGAAATCACCCATGCTGGTTACGGAATCTATTCTACCATTTGTATTATCAGAGATCACAATGCCTGGGCAAAGGAGAATCAGGACAAATTACAGCAGACCTTCCTGTGCACACCGCCCCAGGCAGCAGAGAGTGACACCCTGACCATCGGACTGATGGACAGCTTTTTTGCGGAGCAGTTCCGGATCAATGACAGCGCAGAGAGTCTGGAATATTGGGAAGTCTATGACAGAACCACCAATGTGAAGATCGACAATGCGGACTGGAGCTATGACAAAGAGAAGGGAAGCGTGTCCCTGAGCGGCATCATCCCTTTTCATAAGTATACAGTAAGCTTCTTAGCCTATCGTATCTGGGAAGAAATCTCTATGTACAATCATACTACGAACCACTGGGACAAGGAGCATCTGATGCAGATCGATCCCAGATATCCTGAGACTCAGGAGTATCTGCTGGGCTGGATGAAGCACTGGTGTGAGACCCATCCGGATACCACTGTGGTGCGCTTTACCTCCATGTTCTATAATTTCGTATGGATCTGGGGCAGCAGTGAGAGGAACCGGAATCTGTTCTCTGACTGGGGTTCCTATGATTTCACTGTTAGCGTTCCTGCTTTACAGGAGTTCGAGAAACAATACGGATATCGCATGACAGCGGAAGATTTTATCAATAAGGGACAGCTGCATGTGACTCATATGCCTGGCAATGCGAAAAAGGCGGATTGGATGGCATTTATCAATGATTTCGTTATTTCCTTTGGCAGGAAGCTGATCGATATGGTGCATTCCTACGGCAAAAAGGCTTATGTCTTCTATGACGACAGCTGGGTAGGCGTGGAGCCTTATAATGGCAGATTTCAGGAGTTTGGTTTTGACGGACTGATCAAATGTGTATTCTCCGGTTATGAAGCCAGACTGTGTGCGGGCGTGGATGTGCCTACACATGAACTGCGTCTGCACCCCTATCTGTTCCCGGTGGGGCTGGGCGGTGCTCCGACTTTCATGGAGGGCGGCAATCCCACACTGGATGCGAAAAAATACTGGAACAGCGTAAGACGTGCCCTGCTGCGTGCGAAGATCGACCGGATCGGTCTCGGCGGATACCTTCATCTGGTGGAGGGTTTCCCGGATTTCTGTGATTATATTGAAAAAGTGGCAGATGAGTTCCGTCTGATCCGCAGCTTCCACGATGCGGGAGAACCTTACCGCATCAAGACCCGTGTGGCAGTGCTGCATTATTGGGGAAGCTTACGTTCCTGGACCTTGTCCGGACACTTCCATGAGACTTATATGCATGACCTGATCCACATCAACGAAGCTTTGTCCGGACTTCCTGTGGATGTGAAATTTATTTCCTTTGAGGATGTAAAAAATGGTATACTGAAGGACGTAGATGTCGTAATCAATGCAGGCAGAGCCGGAAGCGCCTGGAGCGGCGGGGATGCCTGGAAGGAAGAGGAGCTTGTTACTGCACTTACAAAGTGGGTACACGAGGGAGGCTGCTTTATCGGTGTGAACGAGCCTTCCGCTGTGGAAGGATATGATACGTATTTCCGTATGGCACATGTGCTGGGAATTGACGAGGACACCGGCGCAAGAGTCTGTCACGGCAGATGGATCTTTGAGACAGCGGATCCGGAGCATCTGATCCCAGAGGGCGCAGGTGTGGAAGCGAAGGAGAACCGGTATCTGACGGATGGAAAAGCACAGGTACTTCTGGCAGACGGCGGGAAGCCACTGATCACCCTGAATCATTTCGGCAAGGGACTGGGAATCTATCTGTCTTCCTTCCAGGTGAACCTGTGGAATACCAGAATGCTGTACCAGCTGATCCGTTATGCCGGTGGAGAAGGCACCTCCGGCAGCTATATGACGGATAACCTGTATACGGAATGTGCTTATTACCCGGAGAGTAAAAAACTGGTAGTCATCAACAACAGTGACACCGAGCAGACCACCACTATCCCAACGGAAGCGGGCGCATGTACGGTAACCATTGCACCTTACGACACTACCTTTGTAGAAATCAGATAACCAACGATAACGATCAGGGCGGAAATCCTGTGTTCGTTTTCTGAGGGAGCAGAACGCAAAGGAGGCAGAGAATGCATAACGAAAAAGAAAGACCTACGGAATATTTCCCGGACGGAACTCCCATAGATGACTGGTTTTATGATATAGGGATGCCGGAGCTTGAGGAACTGGGCAGACCCTATGTCCTCACAGAGTACGGGATCTGGGACGACGGAAAAGTTTATACCAAAGAGATCCAGAAGGTGATCGACCTGGCGGCAGAAGAGGGCGGTGGTGTCCTGGTGGTGCCGCCGGGAACCTATCTGACGGGAGCACTTTATTTCAAACAGGGAGTGAATCTCTATGTTTCCGCCGGTGCGACGTTAAAGGGCAGCGATGATATCTCGGATTATGATCTGGCCGAGACCCGGATCGAGGGAGAGACCTGCCTGTATTTTACGGCACTGATCAATGCGGACGGTCTGAATGGATTTACCATGTGCGGACCGGGCACTATTGACGGTAACGGACTTAAGACCTGGAAAGCCTGCTGGCTGCGCTGGAAATGGAGTAACGGCACCAACAAGGATGGTCAGAGACCCCGGCTGGTCTATCTGTCCAACTGCAGAAATGTGCGGATCGCCGGTCTGAATTTACAGAATTCCCATTTCTGGACCACACATATTTATAAATGTGACCATGTAAAATACTTGAACTGCCATATTTATTCCCCGGCAGGTCCTGTTGCGGCACCCAGTACGGATGCCATTGATATCGATGTGTGTACGGATGTGTTGGTGAAAGGCTGTTATATGGAAGTCAATGACGACTCTGTGGTGCTAAAGGGCGGTAAGGGCCCCTGGGCGGACAGCCAGCCGGAGAACGGCTCCAATGAGCGGATTCTGGTGGAGGATTGCGTCTATGGCTTCTGCCATGGGTGTCTCACCTGCGGTTCGGAATCAGTACATAACCGCAATATCATCATGCGCAGGATTCAGATCAAGGGGGCAGCGAGACTGTTGTGGCTGAAAATGCGGCCGGACACCCCGCAGCACTATGAATATATCACGGTGGAGCAGATCGAAGGCCGGGTAAAGGAGTTCCTCAAAATTTATCCCTGGACCCAGTATTATGATCTGAAGGACCGGAAGGACAGGCCGCTGTCTTATGCAGATCATATCACGATGAAGGACTGTGACTGTGTCTGTGATACCTTTTTTGATGTGATGCCGGATGAGAGCCAGTATCTGCTTTCCGATTTTACCCTTCAGGATCTGCGGATCCGGGCAAGAGTGGATAATTTTTCAGAAGACAAGTTAAGAAGTGTAGTATATGAGAATGTACAGGTGGAAGAAAGTACGGAGCCTGCGGAGAGCTGGCATGAAGTGAACGGCTTCCAATAATGAACGCTCTGCAGGAATCGCACTGCGACGGAACGGCGTAATGCCGCAACAGTGGTAGGAAACGGATGCCTGCCACAGAAAGGATCAATATGGCAAAGGTTTATATTAACGAAAAGAACAAAAAGGGACATATCAATCCGGAACTTTACGGCAATTTCTCTGAGCATCTGGGCAGATGTATCTATGAAGGACTGTATGTAGGTGAGAATTCCGAGATCCCCAATACCAATGGTATGCGTAACGATGTAGTGGCAGCACTCAAGGAGATGAAGCTTCCGGTGCTTCGCTGGCCCGGCGGTTGTTTCGCGGACGAATACCACTGGAAAGACGGTATCGGACCGAAGGAGAACCGCAAGAAAATGATCAACACCCACTGGGGCGGTGTGACCGAGGACAACAGCTTCGGTACCCATGAGTTCTTCGAACTGTGTGAACAGATCGGTTGTAAGACCTACATCAATGGCAATGTGGGAAGCGGTACCGTACAGGAGATGTCCGAGTGGGTAGAGTACATGACTTTCGACGGGGTATCTCCTATGGCAGACCTGCGTAGAAAAAACGGCAGAGAGAAAGCATGGAAGGTGGATTACTTCGGTGTCGGTAACGAAAACTGGGGATGCGGCGGCAATATGACCCCGTCCTACTATGGCAATCTGTACCGCAGATACCAGACTTATGTGAGAAATTATGATCAGAAGCACCCCATTTTCAAGGTATGCTGTGGTCCCAATGCGGGAGATACGTATTGGACAGAAAATGTGCTGAAGACCTGTTTTGAAAATGCACCGGAATGGATGCATGGCTTTATGGATGGACTTTCCCTGCATTACTATACACTGCCGGAGGATGACTGGTCTCATAAGGGCAGTGCACTGGATTTCGATGATGCAGCATGGTACAAGACTCTGGCCAAAGCATTTAAACTGGACGAACTGATCAATAAGCATTCTACAATCATGGACAAATACGATCCAGAGAAGAAGATCGGCCTGATCTGCGATGAGTGGGGCACCTGGTATGATGTGGAGCCCGGCACGAATCCCGGATTTTTATACCAGCAGAGTACCATGCGTGATGCTCTGGTGGCCGGACTGTCTTTAAATATTTTCAACAAGCACTGTGACCGTGTGAAGATGGCAAACATCGCACAGCTGGTCAACGTACTGCAGGCAGTGATCCTGACCGAGGGACCGAAGATGCTGCGTACCCCGACTTACCATGTATTCCATATGTACAAATACCATCAGGATGCGGATCTGGTGGAAAGCTATATCGATGGTGTGGAACAGATCGGTGAAGATGAAAAGTTCAAGGTTCCCAATTTACAGGAATCCGCTTCCGTGGATAAGGACGGTGTTGTGACCATCACCCTGAACAACCTGTCCATTGATAAGGCAGAAGAGGTGGAGATCGCTTTCGCAGAGTGTGATCCAAAGCACGTGACGGCGGCGATTCTGACCAATGATATGCATGCTTACAACACCTTTGAGGATCCCGATAAGGTACATGAAGAAGTATTTACGGAGTATAAGATCGCAGATGGCAGGATCACCTTTACCATGCCGGCATGCAGTGTCGTTATGTTCCGGATAAAATAAGCGATAAGAACAGTTATGGAAGAAGAACAAATAATAGAAACAATACAAGTCACAGGAAAATATCCCTGTCGGAAATGTCTGTTGCGGGAAATGGACAAGAATGCCTATATGGAGAATCTGTATGCCTACATAGACAGAATCGAAGAGGATAGTAAAGCAGATAAGGCGGTCTATGAAGACCGCCTTGCTGTATGTAAGGAATGTAAATATCTGAATGAGGGGCTGTGTGGCGCCTGTGGCTGCTTTGTGGAACTGCGGGCTGTAATCGCCGTCAACCGGTGTCCTTATGAGAAGTGGTAACTTCTAAGATCAAAGGGTTACCTTCTCAGGAACATATTTTTTCAGGGCTGCAGCCACGGCTCCCACACCGGAGCTTAATTCTGCAAAATACTGTTTTACCAGAGTATCCATGCCGATGGCGTGGAGGTTCACACCGAATATTTTCTCATTGGCAAGTAATGCGTCCAGCTTTGACAGATCCTTGGGAGAGAAACTAAGTTCGTAGTCTGCAACGTACTGACGGGCTTCCTCTAACAGGGGGTCGGAGCTGGGCGTAAATTCTCTGCCCTCATCATCGATTCCCATGAGATACCGGAGCCATCCGGCATAGACCAGAGGAATCAGCTTCAGGTCTTCCGTATGCAGGTCTGGAGAAGCTTCGTAAGCTTTGATGGTCTCGCCGAAGCGGATGGAAAGCTTCTGGGAGGTATCGGTAGCGATTCTCTGGGGAGAATCCGGCAGGAAGGGATTGGGGATCCTCACATTCACCACTTCGTCAATGAATTTCTTCGGATCCAGGATGCCGGGATTTACCACTACGGGAAGTCCTTCTTTGTAACCGATGACTTCCACCATATTTTTCAATAATGGGTTCTTCATCTCTTCGGAGATCAGGGTATATCCCAGAAGGCAGCCATAGATGGCCAGTGCGGTGTGCAGAGGATTCAGGCAGGTACATACCTTCATTTTCTCCACTTTGTCTACGGTCGCTCTGTCGGTGAAGATGATGCCGCCTTTGTCCAGTGCGGGCTTACCGTTCGGAAAAGCATCTTCAATGACCAGGTATTCGCATTCTTCCGCATTGACAAAGGGAGCGATATAGGTGTTTTTGGAAGTAACTACGGCATCCAGACCGCCGATATGATCCTCGGCCAGCATAGCTTCTACTTTGGCATCAGGTCTGGGGGTGATCTTGTCGATCATGCTCCAGGGGAAGGTGACTTTCGTCTGGTCATTGACGTAGCCTAAGAAGCCGGCTTCCACCAGTCCGTTGTCGGTCCATGCCTTGGCGAACGCATTGACAGCGGCATATAATTTGTCACCGTTATGGGAGCAGTTGTCCATGCTGACCATGGCAATGGGGAGCGCTCCGTGAGTGTATCTGGTATAAAGCAGGGAGACTACCTTGCCCAGGTAGCTTTCGGGGGCTTCGGGACCTTTTTCGAAGTCAGCGGCTACTGCGGGGAAAAATTCTCCTTTGGCATTGGCGGTAGCATAGCCTTTTTCAGTGATGGTAAAGCTGGCCATCTGGAGAGAAGGATTTTTAAAAATCTCCCGGAGACATGCGTATTCTGCTTCGTTTTTACTGTCCAGGATCAGAGACTCCATGATGCTGCCTACGATGGTCTTTTCCACGGTGTTGTCGGCTTTTAAGGTGGCGAGAATGCTTAAATTGTCGTGGGGACGGTAGCTTTTTTCAATGATCTCGTAGTCATAGCCTTCCGCTGCGATGAGACCGGTATCCAGAATGCCGCTGTTTAACAGATTCTGAGCTACGTTGGCCTGAAAGGCACGGAAGATATTGCCGGCACCGAAGTGGATCCAGTGGGGATGTTCCACGGTGTTTTTATGAACGGTATCGTAATCGAATTCCGGCAGATGATAACCGGCAGCGAGAAATGCGTCCCGGTCGTCATGAAGACTTTTTAAGGTAAGTTCCATAATGTTTTCCTCCAAGCTGATTTGTGAGTTTTCAGGTGTGATGGTTATTTCTGCTTATGGGACTTCTCGATAGCTTCCCACAGACCGTTTAAATAGGTGGCACCTAAAGCTCTGTCGTACAGTCCGTATCCGGGCATAGCCACTTCATCCCAGATCATACGTCCGTGATCGGGACGGATGGGACCGTCAAAACCAATATCATAAAGAGCCAGCATGATCTCGTACATATCGAAGGTACCATCACTGGACAGATGTGCAGCCTCCTCGAAATCAGTAGGAGAGTTGAACTTCAGGTTTCTGACATGGGCGAAATGAATGCGGCCTTTCAGGGAGCGGATCATATCCGGCAGATCATTTTCCAGGTTGGTGCCGTAGGAACCGGAACAGAAGGTAACGCCGTTGTGAGGGTTATCTACCATCTTCATCATACGCAGGATGTTTTGCTTGTTGATGATGATACGGGGCAGCCCGAAGACACTCCAGGCGGGATCGTCGGGGTGGATCGCCATGTTAATGTTGTATTTGTCACAGGTGGGCATGATACGCTCCAGAAAATATTTCAGGTTGGCAAAAAGCTTTTCATCATCCACATCTTTGTACATTTCGAACAGTTCTTTGACATGAGCCATACGCTCAGGCTCCCAGCCGGGCATTACAGTGCCGTTCATATCGCCGGCAATGGAGTCGAACATTTTGGCCGGATCAATAGCGTCTACAGCAGCCTGATTGTAAGCAAGGACTGTAGAACCGTCGGGACGCATTCTGGCAAGTTCGGTTCGTGTCCAGTCAAAGACCGGCATGAAATTGTAGCATACCATATGGATGCCTGCCTGACCGAGCCGTTCCAGGGTAGTGATATAATTCTCTATATATTGTTCACGGTCGGGAGAACCGATCTTGATGGCATCGTGAATGTTGACACTCTCGATACCGGCCAGCTGTAAGCCGGCAGCTTCAATCTCAGTCTTTAGGGCCAGGATGTCATCCATTTCCCAGACTTCTCCGGGAGCGGTGCCGTAGAGAGTGGAGATGACTCCGGTGACACCGGGAATCTGACGGATCTGTTTTAAGGTAACCGTGTCGTACTTGCTGCCATACCAGCGTAATGTCATTTGCATAATAGAAATCCTCCTTGTAGGGAATGCTTTGGTTTCGTTTTTTGCTGTCTTAAGCATAACAGAATGGCAAATGCATTAAAACTGCATGAATTGCTTGAAATAGTGCAAAAATTGCTATATAGTAAGACAGGGGATATAAACCATGGAAAATAAAAACTGAACAGAATGATACAGGAGAGAAAATGGATGGTCGTGAACAGAAAAAGCAGCCTGCGCTGCCGGGATGCGGCGGACGAACGGCAATATATGTTGAGCGGTGACTATGAGGTCTATGAGAAGGTAGGGGAGCCTGTCGGAGCGGTGTCGTTCCATTATCATGATTTTTATGAGCTGATCTATATTATAGAGGGGGAATTTTCTTCCCTGATCGAGGACCGGGCGGTGCGGATGCGGAAGGGAGATTTCCTGCTGATCGATAAGAATGTCATGCACAAATATCATCCCACGGAGAAGAAAATGGATTCGTCCCGCCGGATCATTTTGTGGATCAGTGATCAGATGCTGCGGGAGCTGGCGGCGGGAGAGCCGTTTCTTGCAGAATGTTTCTGGGGAGCGGGGCCGAAACTGTATCATTTCCCCATTTATTATGAGGAAATTTTGCGTGGATTTCTGCTAAAGCTTGCTATGTCGGAGATCTTAGAGGGGGATGATGTCCAGAACTGCGGAATCCGTAAGGTCATGGACAGAGGCAATTTGAGCCTGTTTTTTGGGTATCTGAATGTGTTGTGTAAACGGGAGGAATATTTGTCTTCCACACAGGAGATCGTGGATCATCCTCTGGTGGAGCAGGTGACAGGGTATATCGAAGCCCATATCGGTGAGGAGATCACCGTAGAGGATGTGGCGGAGACTGTGCATATGAGTAAGTTCTATTTTCTGCGGAAATTTAAAGAAATCACCGGAATGACGGTGCATAATTTTATTGTGAACAAGCGGATCATTGCTGCCTGTCAGATCATGGCGGAGGGGAAGAACATTACTGAGAGCTGGCAGCAGACCGGCTTTGCGGATTACTCCTCTTTCCTGCGGAATTTCCGGAAAATCTATGGCATTTCCCCAAAAGAGTACCGGGAAAATAACCGCAGCTTGATTATTTCCCAGTAAAGAGGTCGATTGCCGGGGCACCGGCAGCATGAAACAGAATGTGGAAAAATAGGATTTTAATTATGCTAAGTAAGCTCATTTAATGCAAAAAATATCATAATATGTTATACTGTATCTGTTATGCGCTGAGCACTGAATGAAGTGAACAAATGATAGAAGAACATAGGGATGTTATGATGGAAAATTATCAGGAAAAGTATAAAAAAGAATTACACCAGCAGGAGATCAACTCAAATATACACATACTAAAAGGTTTTTTTTGGATTTTTGTGACTATTCTGCTCCTCTGGCTGTTGACATTAGTGAGAATCTTTATTGTGGATGCCAGAATCTTTACCATGGCAGCAGGGGTGTCGGCGGTGATGGGAATTCCTGTTTTATACATTTATAAAAAGGTGGATCTGTCAAAGCATTGGGTAAAGTATGTGTTTTTGACACTGATCTGTATGATATCGGCAGTCATTGCGGCATTTTTGTCATTCCATGCGGTGCTTATCTATGTGTTGCCGTTGCTTTTGGCGGTACAGTACAGGGAGCGGATGACACTGTGGATCACCTATGTTGTCAATGACGTGACAATGGCTGTCAGTATGGTGACGGGATTCTATCACGGAATCTGTGATTTGAATATGCTCTTAGGAAGCAATCATTCCAGAGACTGGTATATGGAGCAGTGGATGGCGGGGACGCTGCAGTTTGGCATTGAGCCGGATCCGGTGTTCGTGATATTGTTCTACGGAGCGCTGCCCCGGGCGGTGATACTTCTGATATTCACCATTATTTTGCGGTATATCAGCATTACCAGCCACGAGGATGCACAGAGGATCGCTGATCTGACATATCGTAAGGAGACCGATCTGGGCACCCATGTATATAACAAGAATAAATATGAGGAAATGATCAATGATTACTATCCGCAGGTGGACAGACTGGCAGCTATTTTCTGGGATGTGAATAATCTGAAATGTGTCAATGACAAATATGGCCATGCCGTCGGAGATGTGTTGATCCAGACATTGTCTTCCGTATTATATGAATTATCCACGGACAGACGTAAGGTCTATCGCATAGGCGGAGATGAATTTGTCATGCTGATCGAGAATCCGGTGGAAGCGGAGATTCAGTCCATGATCGAATCTGTCAATGCCGCATTGCAGGAGAAAGACGGCCGGGGAGAGATACCAATCTCCAGTGCCGTGGGCTGGGCGGAAGGCTGTGGCATGGACATCCGCAAGATTGTGAATGAAGCGGATGCAAAGATGTATGAGAATAAAAAACGTGAGAAGGAAGGCAGAAGATAGGATGGCAAACTGGGTAAGTGCAGGCTGTGGCGTCATTGCCAACGAACTGGCGCAGGCTATGGAAAAAAGAGGACAGAAGCTGTACGGCGTTGTAAACCGGACACCGGAGAAGGCAGTGGCCTTTGCGGAAAAATACGGTGTGCAGAAGGTGTTTACGAGCTTTCAGGATGTATGTGCGGATCCTGCGGTGGATATCATTTATATTTCCACACCCCATAACACTCACATTCGTTTTCTGCGGAAAGCGCTGGCAGCCGGCAAGCATGTGCTGTGCGAAAAATCCATTACGCTGAATTCCGAAGAACTGGAAGAGGCAGTGCAGCTGGCGAAGGAGCATGGTGTGGTGCTGGCGGAAGCTATGACTATCTATCATATGCCGATTTATAAGGAGTTGAAAAAACGCATGGATGCCGGAAAATTCGGAGAATTGCGTGTGATACAGATGAATTTCGGAAGTTATAAGGAATACGATATGAAGAACCGGTTCTTCAACCGGAATCTGGCCGGAGGGGCACTGCTGGACATCGGTGTGTATGCCCTTTCCTTTGTCAGAATGTTCTTAAATTCCTGCCCGGATCAGATTACTTCGCAGGTGAAGCTTGCACCTACCGGTGTGGACGAGCAGGCGGGAATACTTCTGATGAACCGGGAGCAGGAGATGGCAACGGTCACATTGTCCCTGCATGCCAAGCAGCCCAAACGGGGCATGATCTCTTTTGACAAGGCTTACGTGGAAATGTATGAGTATCCCAGAGGGCAGAAAGCAGTGATCACGTACACGGAAGACGGACACACCGAGGAAATTGTGGCGGGAGCTACGGCAGACGCACTGGGATACGAGGTGGAGGATATGGAACAGGCCATCGCCGGACATCCGGAATTAATGAAGCTTGAGCTTACCGAGGATGTTATGAAAATGATGACCCGGATCCGAAAAGACTGGGGACTGACTTATCCAGAGGAAGAGCATGCCACGGAAAAAATCTGAGGAGCAGCCCTGATGCAGTTCCTGACAGGCTCCATGATCTCTGTGGCAGCCTTTGTATGGATGAAAAAACACCCGGGAAAGCTGACTTCCGGGTGCTTTATCTTATCTCGCTAAACTTAGAAGAAGTTTTTGCAGCGCATAAGAGTCACCATCCATAACTGTAAAGCGGGCTTTTTTTGGTGGCTCATCTGCGGAACCGGAAGAGGTGGCGGTGTGCAGGTAACAGCAGTCGATCCCCGCAGCTATAGCACCTGCCAGATCACTGGTGCGTTCGTTGCCGGTCATCAGACAGGTGGTGAAATCTAATCCGTAGCGGTCAAACAGGATCTGAAAAAAAGCGGGATCCGGCTTGCAGCACCCCTCGTCAGAGGAGATAAGGATACCGTCGAACAGATCCCAGAGTCCCAGCGAGCGCAGCTCGTATTCGGTGAAGATCCGCTGGGCATTGGACAGGAGGTAGATCCCACAGCCTTTTGCATGGAGCTGCTGCAGTGTGCCAATCGTGGCGGGATAGCATTGTAAAATATTGAGGGATTCGATCCGGAAGAACTGACCGGTAGCGGTCAGAAGAGCCTCTGTGGGTTGGATCCCTTTTTCGACATAAAGAGTTCGAAAAATATCTGCGGCGCAGATCTCCGGACAGGTGTAAGATGAGGGAATCTTGCGGGCAGCCGTTTCCAGCTGGCGATATCTGTTCCTCAGTTCCCTCCCCGTATAGGAAGCACCCTGGAAGGTATAGAACAGCGCAAGCCTTTTCCAGAGGGAAGTTTTATTTTCATTAGTGTGGATGTCTACTAAGGTGCCGTAGAGATCAAAGATAAAATTATGATACATGGAAGACCTCATTTCTTGTGGTGAAAAACCTTATTCCAGGGAAAATCAGGACGGCTCTTTTCTCAAGCGGAGGCAGAGCCGATAGATATAGTATAGCATTTCTTGCATTTTTCAACAATTAAAAATATAATGATACCAGGGGCAAAAGGTCTAAGCCCACACGAGCTTGCTCATAAGTGGGTGAAAGACCTTTTGACTCCGACGGAACTATTCAGAACCATGAAATTATGAAGCTTTTGTACCGCTGGATAAAGAAAACAGGAGCGACCGGCGGTATGCAGGGAGAGTACCGATGATACGAAATACTGGTCCGGGGAAGAGACTTCTGGCAGCAGGGATTGTACTTATACTAGGCATGACCGGCTGTGGAACAGACAATGAATTATCTCTGACAGGGACGGAAGAGACAGGAATAGAAGTAATGGCCACGGTGGATTTCACAGAAGAGGCTGCCACCGGGGAGAATGCACCGGATGTCACGGATGGGGATGCCGCCGCCGGAGATGCAGAGCAGACTACGGCGGACCGCATGGCGGGACGGACGAAGGTAAAGGGCATTTACGTCACCGGCCCGAAGGCTGGCAGTGGCGGAATGGAAGATCTGATCCGCCTGGTGGATGAGACGGAACTGAATGCCATGGTCATCGACGTGAAAAACGACGAGGGAAATTTGACGTTCCGGCTGACTAATGAGGAGATTCCACAGGACATTCCCGTGCTGGACCGGATATCCGAAATGCAGGCCGGAATACGTTACATCCGGGACATTCAGACAATGATGCAGGAATTGAAAGATCATAATATATATACCATTGCGCGGATCGTATGCTTTAAGGATCCCATTCTGGCGGCGGCACAGCCGGAACTGGCACTGACGAAGCCGGACGGTAAGCCGGTGACAGATGCCAATGGACTGGCCTGGGTAAATCCCTACAGGCAGGAGGTCTGGGAATATCTGACAGAGCTTGCGGAGATGGCGGCAGATCTGGGTTTTGATGAGATCCAGTATGATTATGTGCGATTCCCGGTAGGTTCGGATGCCGATGCGGCAGATTACGGTGTGGATATGGAAGCCTATCCGAAGCGGCAGGCTATACAGGATTTTCTCTCCTATGCGGGAGACAGACTTCACGAAAAGGGCTGTGTGGTCACGGCAGATGTCTTCGGCACTATTATCGGCAGCGAGACGGATGTGCAGACCGTAGGGCAGGATTACACGGCACTGGGACAGACAGTGGATGCCATCAGCCCTATGGTATATCCCTCTCATTATGCTAACGGTGTGTTTGGTCTGAAGGTGCCGGATGCCCATCCTTACGAAACGGTATCGGCCGCCATGCAGGGGTCTGCAGAAGAATTGCAGGAGATTCCGGAAGCGGAGAGGGCTGTAGTACGGCCATGGCTGCAGGCATTTACCGCAACCTGGGTTCCGGGACATATTTCCTACAACGGAACACAGATCAGAGAACAGATCCAGGCAGTCTACGATGCGGGATATGAAGAATGGATCTTGTGGAATGCAACGAACCGCTATTCTCCGGATGGATTACTTGCCGCAGGAGAAGAGAAGCAATAGCGGCAGAAGCTGGCTTTATAACAAATCCGGGCAGGAGCACAGGCCAGGAGCCCGGTCTGATAGGAGCATAAGATGAAAGTAGTCAATAAGATCATGATAGGAATTGCAGTGTTGTGTCTGCTGTTGTGTGGCGGAATCCTGGTATTCGCATTGAACCCCAATATGACCAGTTCTCTGGCGCAGAAACTGTATGGCAATACAGTGGATATACCCCTTGGGACCGAAGAGACCGGGGAAGGACAGACTTCCGGGAATGGAAATATCAGTGTGACGCTTCCTAATGGTATGCCGGGGGAAATGAACGGCTACGTGGCGCCGTCCATGGATCAGATGCAGATTCCGGAGGATGTTAGCGGCAGGACAGGATTTACTCCCGTGCAGCCGGAAGAACAGCAGATTCCGGATCAGGAAGCACAGAATCTGAAGGAAACATTAGGTTCCGGAGAAACGGGAGAGGGGCTGTCATTTTCCGCAGAGGAGTATCCGTATTATCAGATGCTGACGGAGAATCAGCAGTCCGTATACCGGCAGATTTATGCCAACGCACAGAACCTGACGGAAAAGTTTGCACCGGAGAAGACCGTGTCTGCCAGTGATGTAAAGACAGCGTTTGAGGCGGTGATCGGTGATCATCCGGAAATGTTCTGGCTGGAGACGGGTTATTCCAGCAAATATCTGACCAACGGGCAATGCGTGGAGATCGATTTAAAATATAACAGTACGGCAGATGATCTGGAGAGCGCAAAGCAAAGATTTGATGCGGCGGCACAGAATCTGATTACCGGGGCAGCGTCCCTTGACAGCAATTATGAAAAAGAGAAATATGTGCATGATGCACTGGCATCGGCAGTGACCTATGATCTGACAGCGGATATGAACCAGAGTGCTTACAGTGCACTGGTGAATGGGAAGAGCGTGTGTGCCGGTTATGCCAGAGCTTATCAGTATCTGTTACAGCAGCTGGGAATTCCCTGTTATTACTGCACCGGTTATTCCGGTGGGGATCATGCCTGGAATATCGTAAAGCTGGAGGATGGTTATTACAATGTGGATGTGACCTGGGATGACGCAGCGGCCATCCGATATGACTATTTTAACAAGACGGATGCAGATTTTGCCTCCACCCATGTAAGACAGAATCTGTCGGTGTATCTGCCGGCCTGCAACGGTACCGCTTACAGACAGGAAAATACCACAGGGGCAGCGGGTACCGGTCAGCCGTCTGAAGCAGGCGGAGCCACACCGGATCCGGACGCAGGCACCACGCCCTCCGGCGGTCAGACAGACGGGAGCGTTACAGATCCCGGACAGCAGGGAGACGGTACGCAGGAACCGGAGCAGCCTGGCAGCTCTCTCAGTGATTATATCAATCCGGATCCTCAGGAGCCGTTGCGTTATCCCTCCGGCAATACCGCAGGCTCTGCAGGCAATACCACAGCTGCCGCTACGCCGGAGCCCAGAGCCGATGCGCTGACGGATTTAAGTTCCTATTATGAAGACTGCAGGAAGCAGCTGACCGGCCTGGGAAGTGGTGACCAGCATTTTGACAATGTTGTGCCTAAGAGCCTGTGGAGTACCATTGAGCAATCCTATCATACCGGAGCCTACGAGCAGGGATATGTGGTGGATGTGTTGAAAAATCTCGGTATGGAGCATTTTGCAATACAGCTGCAGCTGGTGGATATCGGAGACGGATATTACAGAGTGTATCATAACGTTGTGACCTATTAGGAAACAGATAAGAAACACTGGTATCGAAAGGTATCGGTGTTTTTAAATTATAGAAATAAAAATAAGAATAATTACTAATATTATTGACAGATAATTTCAACTGTGTTATTATCAGATAAAGAAAATAAGTAATGTTAAGAAAATAAAATATGGTAGATAAGAGATACTAAAAAGGAAGCGAAACAGGCTGAAGGAGAAAAGGAGAGAATATAATGAATAACAAGGCAATGCACAAATTAAGTTATGGATTATATATCGTAACGACGAAAGATGGAGAGAAAGCAAACGGTTGTATCGTCAATACTGCGATTCAGGCGGCATCCACTCCGAATCAGCTCTGCATATGCATCAATAAGGCAAATTATACCCATGATATGGTGTTAAAGACTGGCGTGTTCGACGTATCGGTGCTTAGTAAGACAGCACTATTCCCTCTATATCAGCGCTTTGGTTTCCAATCCGGCCGGGAAGTGGACAAATTCGCAGACTACACAGCGTATAAAAATGCGGAGAATGGCGTGCCCTACATCATAGAAGGCACAAATGCTTATCTGGCGGTAAAGGTCAGTCAGACCGTGGATCTGGGATCCCACACCATGTTCATTGGTGAAGTGACAGAGATGGAAGTGTTAAGCGAGGAGCCATCGGCAAACTATGAGTACTATCAAGAAGAGGTAAAGCCGAAGCCGGAGGAAGTGGGAAAAACCGCAGACGGCCAGACGGTATGGCGCTGCACCATCTGCGGTTACGAATACGTGGGCGAGGAACTGCCGGAAGATTTTATCTGTCCGCTGTGCAAACACCCAGCTTCCGATTTTGAAAAGGTGATCAAAAATTAATCCAGTGGTTTTAATAAGGTGAAATGACTGCGCTGTGTCCGGAGGATGCCAAGCTTTGTGAGCTTGCCCAGCTCTGCGGACATGGCGCTTCTTTCTACCCCGAGATAATCCGCCAGCTCCTGCCGGTTGAAAGGGATGGTAAAATCGTTGCTCCTTTTCAATTTTGCCTGATCGGTAAGATAGGCCATCAGTTTTTCCCGGGTGGTCTTACGGGAGGTATATTTGATCTTCTGATTCAGATACATATTTTTCTGCGCTACGATTCCTAGGAGATTGCGTATCAGGGTATGATGGAAAGTGCAGCTGTTGTCGCAGGTGTTTAACAGTGTTTTCCCATTTAGGAACATCACTGTACAGTCCTCTGCTGCCACAATATCCACGGGAAGATATGGAATTCCTGCACAGGCAAAAGCCTCCCCAAACAGGGAATCCGGGGGGATAGAAGCGGTGATATTGCGGTTGCCGTAATAATCGTCCTGTAGGATGTGAACGGAGCCGGATTCGATAATGCCGATGAAATCCGCAGGATCACCGGCATGCTTGATGTATTCTTCCTTTTGATAGGATTTCGTATATGCATTCAGACGCTTCAGCATAACAGGGATATCTTCGGGTAAAATATTTTGAAAAAGAGTGCTAGTCATAATGAATTCTCCTTTTGTTGGAAAATCAACATACTTGATGGGATGATTCTAGTATAATCACCTCAGAAAGTCAAGGAGAGCTCTGGTGGGAGCATGCCGGGCAGGCACAATAACGATGTGTTTAAGAAAGGATGGACAACGATGTATAAAAATATCGACAAGCAGACCAAATTAACTCTGAAGGAGCTGGTGGAATACCAGGAAGGCCAGGTAGTCAGCAAGACTCTGGTACAGAACGATTATGTGAGCATGACAATCTTTTCCTTTGACAAGGGCGAGGAGATATCTACCCATGCAGCAGGCGGAGATGCCATGGTGACCGTTCTGGAAGGCAAGGGCAGATTTACCGTGGGCGATGAGGTATTCTATGTGGAAGAGGGCGAGACACTGATCATGCCCAAGGATATTCCTCACGCAGTATACGGTGAAGAGAGATTCAAGATGCAGCTGACCGTATCTTTCTAAATTATAAGTCGTGCTGTATATACCGCTTGTGTGGAACTAATATTCATGCAGGCGGTACTTTTTTGCCCTTTGTGTTCAGAATTTTACCGCTGGAGCTGGGCGAGAACATGATGGTGCCCATAGGTTGGACTGGTTCACTATCGGTTCTTTTTATGAGGCCATTGGTCATAAGTTGGAAGGAGAAGCGCTGCTTACGATTAATCGCAGGGCGGTGGAGAAGATGATCTTGTATGCGAAGAAAATAATGATTTTGTTGGAAAAACAACATAATGACCTGCTTAAGTTTGCTATAGTATGGAAAGAGACAAAGAGAACAGCAAAATTAAGGAGGCAACATGATTCGAAAAATCATTCATATTGATGAAGAAAAATGCAATGGCTGCGGTATTTGTGCCACAGCATGTCATGAAGGTGCCATAGATATTATTGATGGCAAGGCAAAATTGGTCAGGGAGCATTTCTGCGACGGCTTCGGTGACTGCTTGCCGGGGTGTCCCACGGGAGCCATCACCTTCGAAGAGCGGGAGGCGCCGGCCTATGATGAGGCGGCAGTAAAGCAGGCACAGCAGCTGAAACAACAGGAAAAAATGCAACGGGAAGGTATGCAGATTCCCCATGGAGGATGCCCAGGAAGCAGAATGCGTCAGATGAACCGGACGGAGAACGCAGAAATTGTGGCAGAGAGTAGTGCGACAATGAAATCCCAGTTGTGTAACTGGCCGGTCCAGATCAAACTGGCACCTTTGCAGGCACCGTATTTTGACGGGGCAAAACTGCTCATCGCGGCAGATTGTACCGCTTATGCATATGCGAATTTTCATAAGGAATTCATTCGCGGCAAAGTGACGCTGATCGGCTGTCCGAAGCTGGATGCAGTGAATTACAGCGAGAAGCTGACGGAGATTCTGCGGAACAACGACATTCAGTCCGTGACCATCGTGCGCATGGAAGTGCCCTGCTGCGGAGGACTGGAAATGGCGGCAAAGAAGGCTATACAGGACAGCGGAAAGTTCCTGCCCTGGCAGGTAGTGACCATCTCCATTGACGGAGAAATTATGGAATAATCAGGATTGCCTGTACGGAAAGCAGGCATCTGAAAAATGGAGGTTTGTAGGAAAATGCAGGGAGACAGAATCATCAGCGCCCTGATCGGGCTGGTGGGAGCCATGTCTAATAATGGCAAAACAGAGCGGACGGACAGTGTGGTCCGGGAAGCATTTCTGCGGTTGACAGACGGCGATAGCGAAGAAGAGACAGTCCAGAAGATTCATGCGGAGAAATTCGCCATTGCACCGGACTGCGCTAACTGTCTCAACCCCTGTGGCAATACTTCAGATTACGATATGGCGCAATTTTACGCAGCAGATGTGAAGATCATCGCGGCAAAGCGGGATCTGATTGAGGCTATTTGTAAAAAAATGAGTTCATCGGAGCTCATTCCGGAAACAGTGTATCAGGGAATTGCTTATCTGGGATATGATCTGGAGCCGGAGGCTTATGCGCAGATACAGCAGAAGATTATGTGCTATGATTTGATTCAATAAATTGAGAGTTAGTGAAATACATTGGCAAAATCCACGAACTCCCGGAGCATGCGATACACAT
>OGKN01000003.1_pt1 | contig 182974 bp, 169 predicted proteins | sample 1572511 | NCBI WGS metagenome assembly OGKN01 (sample SAMEA2582150, study PRJEB24529) | metagenome | reverse complement strand
TTCTCCGGAGGGTATACTTTTATTCACCACCGCTCCCACTGCCACGATACTATTATCACCAATTGTAACACCTGGTAAAATCGTACTGCGGGCACCAATAAAACAGTTATTCCCAATTCGAATTCTTCCGAATTTTAATGTTCCCTTATATTCATCTTGATCTCTAAAACACCAGGTAGCACCATCATGAGTTATAAAAGCTACATCAAAGGAAACCTCTGTATGATTTCCAATAGAAATCAACCATGGCTCACTACCCCAATCTGGTAATCCAATAAGTCTGCAGTTTTCACCTAGCACTACGCCCATCTTGCGAGCATACCGCATCGGGTTTTGGCGCTTCATTATATATTTCCATATTTTATTTATTATGCCCATGATACAGTTCCCATTCTACGCGGCAAAAACGCGTCATTAGCTGGTCTATCGTTTAATTTGTCTGGTTCTCCATGATTTTTCTGATTTTTGTGTCATTACCCCAAATTGCCTTGGAGTCATACGGTCTATCTGGAAATGCTCCATATTGCAGCTTAATTCTATAACCATTTTCCTTAATAAAGCGCTCAACTCTATCTGCCAATTTTTCTGGTTTGCCTGAGCAAATATTAATAATCCCTTGCTCATTTTTCTGACCAACTACTGCGGCAACCTGTGCGCAGAAATCAGGGTAGTCAATAAAGTCATATTGATTTTGACCCAAGGTAAATGGAAATTCTGTCTTTCCTTCATCTACGGCCGCTGTAATCTTTGAGAATATTGAACTGCCAAACTTAGAATTACCAACAATATAATAGCCACGTAGCCACTGGAACACAATATTTTTTTGCTTACATATCATTTGTGTTAAGTCGCGTAATGCGTTCTTTGCAATTCCATACGGAGTCGTAGGATGACAAGGAGTGCTTTCATTTATGCTACCCTCAAAGAAGCCAATTTCGTGCATGCTTCCCATAACAGCAACCTGTTGAATACCTCCATCAACCATTTTTTTAATAAACGCATAGTGCTTAGGAAGATCATCAATATGCGCACTGGAATAGTGAACAAACCCGTCTCTCCATGCCAAATGGAGAAGCACATCAGGTTCGCCAAAGAAACTATACGGGTTATCAACTTCAAATAAATTGCAGGCAATTCTTTCTGCACGCTCATCTACAAACTGGGTGTTAAAATCCGTAGCTACAACACAATGGCCATTATTCAAGATACTTCTTACAATCCCCTGTCCCAGATATCCATTTGCACCAGTCACTAATATTTTCAATTTTGGTTCCTCCTTTAGAATTTGAATGTGTCTTTTAAGCCCATCCACTTCTGATCTTTTTCACTTAGATTTAACTGAGTTCCATCCATGAGTTGATAGCCGTCAGCGGATGCATTTCCTTTATATTTACCGATAAGCTGCGGCCATACAATACCAATTTCAGGATCATTCCATGCCACGCCGCCTTCATCACCAGGATGATAAAAATCAGTTGTCTTGTAACAAAACTTTGCGACTTCGCTTAGTACAAGAAAACCGTGTGCAAACCCTTCCGAAATATAGAACTGCTTACCATTTTCCTCCGTTAACTCTACCCCATACCATTGACCATAAGTTCTACTATTCGCACGCAAATCAACTGCAACATCAAAAACAGAACCCTGAATTACACGCACTAGCTTTCCTTGTGGAAATTGTTTCTGAAAGTGAAGCCCACGCAATACGCCCTTGCGTGACATGGACTGATTGTCTTAGACAAACACCATATCCAATCCGGCCTCATGCATATCGTGTTGGTTATATGTTTCAACAAAATATCCTCGACTGTCACCATGTACAGTAGGCTCAATTACATATAGCCCATCTATCGGTGCCTTTGTAACTGTAATTTGTCCCATATGAACTCCTCCTTACCTATTTTTGTACATTTTTTCGTAGTAGTTCTGATACTCGCCAGAGATGATGGTCTCCCACCATTCCTTATTGTCCAGATACCACTGGATGGTCTTCTGGATGCCGTCCTTAAACATCGTTTCAGGCAGCCAGCCAAGCTCATTGTGAATTTTAGTCGGATCAATGGCATAGCGCATATCGTGACCCTTACGATCGGTAACATATGTAATCAGGCTTTCCGGTTTATCCAGTGCCTTGCAGATGATCTTCACGATGTCGATATTCTTCATCTCATTGTGGCCGCCGATATTGTAAACCTCACCTACACGTCCTTTGTGGATGATTAAATCAATGGCTTTGCAGTGATCCTCCACGTACAGCCAGTCGCGCACATTTAGACCTTCACCATAAACCGGCAAAGGTTTGTCATTCAGAGCATTAGCAATCATAAGAGGAATCAGCTTCTCCGGAAAGTGATATGGGCCATAGTTGTTGGAACAACGGGAAATAGTCACCGGCAAACCGTATGTACGATGGTAAGCCAGCACCAGCAGATCAGCTGCAGCTTTAGACGAAGAATACGGACTGCTGGTGTGAATAGGAGTCTCCTCCGTGAAAAACAGATCAGGTCTATCCAGAGGCAGATCACCGTACACCTCGTCGGTAGACACTTGATGATAACGAGTAATACCATACTTACGGCAAGCATCCATCAACGTTGCAGTACCCATGATATTGGTCTGCAGGAAGATACCTGGATCTTCAATGGAACGATCCACATGGCTTTCTGCTGCAAAGTTCACCACAATATCGGGCTGCTCTTCTTCAAACAGCTTATATACTGCCTCTCTATCACAGATATCAGCCTTCACAAAACGGAAGTTGGGGTTATCCATCACAGGAGCCAATGTTGACAAATTGCCTGCGTAGGTCAGTTTATCCAAGCAAATAATGCGGTAGTCCGGGTACTTATCCAGCATATGAAATACAAAGTTGCTTCCAATAAATCCGGCGCCGCCGGTTACAATAATATTCATTATACTCACCTCATTTTTCCTTCCACTACAGTCTTCAAATGCTCTCCATAAGGAGATTTTCCATAAAGCGCAGCGGCCTCTTTTAACTGCTCCGTTGTAATCCATTTGTATCTATAAGCAATTTCTTCAGGAGCGGATATCATAACCCCTTGCTGTTCCTCAACCATATGAATGAAATCAGACGCTCTCAGTAAACTTTCCATCGTTCCAGTGTCTAGCCATGCAAAGCCCCGATTGAGTAGTTCAACATTCAACAGATTATCCTTTAGATACATATCATTTAAAGTCGTGATTTCCAGCTCTCCTCTGGAAGATGGCTTAACCCTCTCCGCACGTGATGCCACACCTGAAGGGTAAAAATACAGACCGGTAATTGCATAATTACTTTTTGGTGCCTTTGGCTTCTCTTCTACGGACAATACTTTACCCTCCGAATCGAATTCAACCACCCCAAATCTTTCCGGGTCTCTTACATAATACCCAAATACAGTCGCAATTCCTTGTTCTGCCATTCTCTTAGCATTATCCATACGTGCAAACAAACCATTGCCATAAAAGATATTGTCGCCCAGTATCATAGCGCAGGTATCATCACCTATAAACTCCTTGCCAATAATAAAAGCCTGTGCAAGCCCATCTGGCGACGGCTGAACAGCATATGTTAGATTGATGCCAAACTGATGGCCATCACCGAGCAATTCTTTATAACGCGGAGTATCCTGTGATGTCGAAATAATTAGAATATCTTTGATTTCTGCCAACATCAATGTTGAAAGTGGATAATAAATCATCGGTTTATCATAAACAGGAAGCAATTGTTTCGATGTGACCATAGTGAGGGGATACAAACGTGTACCTGCGCCCCCGGCTAATACGATACCTTTCATTTTTTAGTCCTCCTTCGTTTTTTCCCAAATCTCTTTGTCAAAATTATATTTTTTTATTACTTGAGCAGAATTTCCAGCAACAATTGTATTCGATGAAACATCCTTTGCCACAACACTCTCTGCGCCAATGGTAACATTATCTAAAATCGTAGGATTGGTTTTACTTCTGTCACCTTCCCCGTTTTTACCAATAACAACTCCCGGCAGCACTGACAAATTCTTACCGGCCTTGTAAGGGGATATCACTGCTATAGAGTGCGGGATGTATTCCCCCCCCCCCAATAATGTCTCCGATTTCCACTGTCTGAAGTGGCGGAAAAACAACTTTTACTATGTACCGCCATTTTGTATTCTTATTTTGATAATAAAACACAGACCTAAAAGGTTTATGTTTCGACATTAAAAAATCAACTTTTCGTATCCAGTAAACGGAGCGCTGTAGCGCTTCATATCCTCTTTCAGCAATGAATTGTTTCGGTAACAAAAGAATGCCGGAAAAACAAGAGCACCTATAATCTTGTATAACATTACTGCTTCACCTTCCTCATTTTTATAACTCTATATCCCAGTACGGCACCAACCGCACAGCCAGCTATAATAATTCCATATCTTAAAACAGCATACTGATACCAAATTAATCCGCTCAAGCATAGTAGAATGGCCATAACCGCCATCAGTCCAACTGCTTTATCGTTGTATACCTCGTAGTTGGCACCTCTCTCTTTTTTACATACCACATGAGCACAAACAGCCTCTCCAAGAGCTAATACGATATACGCAACCAGAGTAGTATATGCCGCAGCCATATAACCAAATTTCGCAATACAAAAATAGTTCAAAACAACATTGGTAGCTGCCGCAGCTATCGAAGCATACATAATATATTGAGTTTTCTTATAGTAAATCATAATATTCGAGTACATATTGGATACGCATGTCAGAAACACACCGCCAGCAATAGGTGGCATAATATAAATCGCTTCATAATATTCCTCAGTAGCTAATGTTCTTACAATTTCAGGAGCAAAGAATGTTAATAATGCAGCCACAATCGCATAAGCGCCCATAAGCAAAAGTGAATATTTCTTTATTTCATTCTTATCTGACTCAATATTCTGATACAGATATGGTATAAAAGAAGCATTTATCGCACTCCATACCAGTAAAGATATCGAACTAACGGTATACAAAGTACTATAAATTCCAACTGCACTATTATCCACCATTCTGCTAATCATCATCCGATCCGATACGCTAAGAACCTGTGCAGCTAAGGCATATCCAATCAAAGGAATGCTCAATTGTAAGGAGAATTTCCAATATTCCTTATTGAAAAATGTTTTCCCTCTAAAAATAATGATGAACCACAAAATTCCGTAAACAATATAAGATACGATATTCGATGCATAGAGTCGTCCATTCGCCACGTCAGACAGTTCCTTAGCGTTCATGTGAAGCACAATCATTACAGCACATAACGATGCAAGAAGAGCTGTAATAGCTGTTAAACTGCCCGCAAGTTTATATTTATATTCGTACCGCTGTCTTGCAAGCCAAAAATCATATGCTGGGGCTACAAAAAAACCAATCAGCATCAAGACCATTAAATCTGTTGACAGACCGGTCAGTCCATTCCAAAAAGACGGACATATTATATAAATCAAAGCAACAATTAACGCAACAAAAGACGTTAATGATAATACCGATGACTGATATTGATCTCTCTCTTTTCCAAACTCTTTTAATGCGGCAGAATAACCTCCAGACGTTAATGAAAGCGTCACTACTGCATTCAACATGGAATGCCACGAATTATATAAATTAACTACACCAATTTCAGAAGTAGACATGATTCTCGTAAAAATTGGTACTGTGATAATTGCCAGCCCTTTTGAAAAAACAGATGCCAAGGTATACACTGTTGCCGCTTTTACTCCGATGGGCACATTCTTTATTTTATCTAATATTTTGTTCATTCTAATCCTCTATCCATATATTAGCCTCAAAATCAAAATGCTTAATAACATGAGCCGGGTTCCCTACTGCAACTGAGTATGCAGGAATACTTTTCGTTACTACAGAACCAGCACCCACTATACTTTTTTCCCCTATTGTTACATTTGGAAGAATAATAACATTATTCCCAATCCAAACCCCATTCTCAATTGTTACGCCCCCCCACCGAAATATTTAAGGGATTATCTCGGTAATTCTTTGTAAGTGGCGAATTTCCATGATTATAATCTATGATGAAAACATCAGACGCTATCAGCACATTATCACCGATTTGAACTCTATTGGCACATTGAATCGTCAGGTTCCGCGTTATACGTACCCCAGATCCAATTATAATTGAGGGAGAAGTCTCAAATTTCTTACCATTGTAAGAATCCCAGCACAAGAGTTTGCTATTCTCTCCTATCGCGATATTGGAACCGCATGATATATACTTGGGAAGCCGAAGCTGTAAAGAACCATCGACATACAAGCCTCTATGATTTCGCTTAAAATTGTATAATTCTATCTTTCTACGAATTTTTTTCTTTATATCCACACAGTCTGCTCCTTTCAAAAGCTACTCGGTAAAGCGGTCAACCCACGCTTCTATGGAATAATATTCTCGAACTTCGTCACTGTAGTTTCTAAAAGGCTTTGCAAAGAAAGCTTGAAGTTCATCTGCAGTAGTTGTTTTTAAGTCAACAATGAAGATATTATTTTCGTCATAAAATACTGATTGTTTAACCGCAGTATTCGTTGTAACAAGTTTTTTATTAAAAAAGATTGCCTCCATCACTCTCATCGAATATCCATCTTGTTTCTGTTGCGCAATATCTAATATGGCACGACTGGTTCCGACCATCTTTAAATAATCGTAGTACCCTACATAATCATCTCGATATTCAAATGGAAATTTTTCTTTTCTTTCTCCCTTACTAACAATAACAAATCTTGGAGTTAATCCTGCAGAAGTAAACATATCATATAACGATAAAATATCTTCCTTCCTGTCTTTTAAATATCCAAGGAACAAAGTATCATATTGTTCATGAGCTGTCTGCAAAGTCAAGGTGCGATCATACATGATTGTATTGAACTTCAAACCATACTTTTCGCACTCTCCTCTATCGTATGAATAAAACTGAAATCCGGAATCCTTTACCGCATTATAAGTAATTTCAAATTTTGATTCATCCTTTGCTATATTCCAAGAATAAAAATACAACTTCGAATTCGTAGCTTTCTGTGCAATATTTCGTAGAAGTTGAGAATCATAGGAAAAAGCCACATCTAATACAATTATTTTTTCATATGAATCAATATTTTTGAACCAATCCTGATAAAAGAAACATGTCCATCTCGATTTCGCTTTTCTGAGAAATTTGAGTACAGGATTATTGAACTCAGCGTGGTTCTTAAAGAGTCCTCTAATTGATAATCCCGGAATATGGACATGATCAAAATAGTACGCATTTTCGTTAGAGCATATCATAAGAGTTTTCTTCATCGGTTATTGTCACCTCCTCATATTCTTAGTTGCCACCAAATACATTGGAATCATGAAAAATGCCGGATATATCAAATCTGTTTGTGCCAAAGTAGTATTTACAAAAAGCAAAACATACAAAAATGCAACTGCTCTTCTTTGATATCTAAACACCGGCGTGAATATCATTCCAAGAACTATCAACCATGGGATAATCCCATAAACAGCAGCAAAAGCTAAAAGACTTGCTGCTACTAAACCACTTCCAAAAGCATTTCGTGCTGCATAGAACGCGTCATATCCTACTCCCAATGGATGCTGAAAAACGGTTGCAAGACTAATCATCATGGTTCCTAATCTATACTGGCCTGTCCCCGATGATACATCAAAACCGCTACCAGAAGATCCAAATAGTTTTTCGATAATCTGTTTATACAAAATACTATCATTTGCTCTTGTTGCATAATCTACAAATAAAACAACAAGAGCAATAAAAACCAATCCCATTAAGTAAAATTTAACTCGGCTCACCTCATATTCTTGATGAGTAAAATAAAAGAAAAACAAGATGAGAATCAATCCCAAATAACCTGTCGTCGATTGAGCTGTAATAATTCCTATTAAGATTATATTTAAGCATCTTCTATATCGTCTTTCCGCTGCAAAAGAGAGTTTATCTTTCCAAAACAGTAACACAAACAATGCCATGTTCAAAACAATCTGATAGACTCCTGGTTCAGTGAAAATGCCACAATTTCTTGTGGGATGAATTTCCAAGTAGCTATACAGAAGTACTCCTTTACCATGCCAATATGTTTCCCATCCTGCTGTTCCCAGCGCCTGAGTATCATAAGATTGAGCCGGCCAAAGGTTGACTAAATTCGGTGCAATACAAAAGACGGCCCAAAACCCAATACTAATTGCTGCAAAAAATTCAACAGTATGAATCCATCTATTTAAAAAATTTTCTCTATCACAACAAATAGCAATTTGTGTGCTAAGAATACACACAGCAAACTGACACCACGCAGAAAGTCCTACACCACCAACCAAAAATCTAGAAAATACAGTAAAGAACAACAATAATAAAAGAAAGCAAATCGAATACCGAGATTGATATTTGTTCTTAAAAGCAATCAAGGCAACATATACTATAAGTAACACAAAATACTTCATAGTTCCTGTCCAGTACTTTGCAAACAAACAACTTCCAGGAATTATGAACATGAGGTATATCAATAAATATTGTGTAATCGCCGATTTGTTAATTCTGATTTCCATTCCATTCTCCTTTTCCGATTGCTTCAAATTTCACAAAGACAATCCAGTTTGATCTCGCATTTAATCAAATTACGGAGAAACTTATCGAACCAGTAACGCTTTCCACATACCAAAGATTCTATCGTCTGTGAGTTCTTCACGAATTTTAACAGACTCTTTAGAAAAAGATTCTCCAAGTTTTTTGTCTTCCATTAAGGCGAGCATACGATCAGCCATCACATCCGCATCTCCTACAGGAATCAAATAACCATTTTCCCCGTCACGAATATACATTCTAGCGCCACCTACCGGGCAATCCGTGCATACCGCCGGAATTCCAATTGCCAACGCTTCCAACATGGAATTCGAAATACCTTCATAGTCAGAGGAAGAAACATAAATAGCCGATTCGGCCATAATTTTGTGAATTTCACTGGAGAAACCGTGAAATTTCACCGCCTCCGAAATGCCCAACTGCTCAGCGTACCTCACAAGGGCTTTCTTCAGCTCCCCTTCTCCGTAAATCGAAAGTTTATAGTCCTGCCGCTTTTCCCAAACAATACGGTATGCGTCCAATAGCATAAAAAGGTTCTTTTGTTTGTTAATACGACATGCAACCACAACTTCTTTTCGGTGGTTTTCTTCATTCCAGTAGGGTAATCCGCTCTTCACAGGGTTGGGAATCAAGACTCCATGTTCACGGATCTTTTGGCAAAAATAATCTCTGGCATCTGGGGTTTGAAATACGATTTTATCCGCATCCCAATACACTAAATTTCTAAGGATCTTTTTAAGCCCACTATTAAAGAACTTTGTCGGATCATTCCGCAAGGAATATATTTTAAAAAGTTTTTTATTGCCAATCAAGAAAATACCCTCAACAGAAATAAAAGAAATCATGACTTCTATATTATTTTTCTTTATGTATTTTCTCAGATTAATAGCAATAGATAGCTGCCCTCTAAATCCGCCTCTTTCTGTTCCTATATAATCATATTGAACTTTCGGATCCAAATAATATTCCCTTCTATCTGAATGTACGGCACAGAAAAACACCTCGTTCTCGTTCAATAAATGGTTTGCTAAATTAACAGCCACACGTTCTGCTCCACCACCACCGGCACTGTGAGATATAATAGCTATATTCATTCGTCCATCCTCCACTATCCTTACGGTCAAATTCCAATCTGCTCTGCCAGCATTTCCTCTAAAATCCGAATGGATTCTATTCTACTTGTACCAATCTTTTCATTCGCTTCCTTAAAATCAATCTCCTGATCGATATATGAAAAATCATTCAAATCTCGAACGATTCTATCTGTCAGTCCAGTCAATTCTAAAATACTCTGATTTCGGCTGCTGGTTCCTGTATTCGGAAGCACTTCGACAAACTGTGTATTGAAATTGATAGCAAAAGCTGTACCATGAAATGAATCTGTTACCATATAGGCAGCATTTTTTACGAGATCCAAAAATCCGCTGATATCAGGGCAGTACACAAACTTTCCGCTACGTTTTGCTTGGTGAAGCAACGGAGAAACGCGGAGCAATGGTAACTCTGCTTTTTCAGCAAACTTCACTGCGTAGTGATCTAAATCCGAATTTGCATGGATCTGATAAACAAGTACATATTTTTCAGGTTTCTTCATTGGTTTGACATATTCGGACCAAGCATCAGCGTCCATTAATAAAGTAGGATCAAGTACCTGCTTTGCCGAAATGTCCATTTTTTTCAGGAGTTCAACCGCAACGTTCTCTCTAACGGCCAAACTGTCATATTTTTTTAAAAGCACTCCATATTCTTTGAGTGTTTGTTCATCAAATATTGCTTTTCCAAAACTGGCCGCAAAAGCAAGCTTGCGTGAACTTTTCGGGGCAAAATCAAGAAAATAAGTTGGATCGTAATGTCCGGTAGAGATAGGTCCCCACACCTGATCGCTTCCGGTAAGAAAAACTTCGTCCTTTTTCTCAGCATACAATTTCTTAAGCTCCCCTGTTGTGGCACAACGGGGTCCCATCAGCAGGTATTTTTTTCTCATTGCCAAGAATTTTCTATCCATCAACAAAGTTTCAGGCTCCGCCACCATTAGATATATCGCTTTTTTAATCGGATTGCGTCTCCACTTTGTTTTTTGTTCAAGCTGCGTAATCGCCATCCTAACGCCAGTTTCGCATTTCGGAATATAATTTATTATTCGACACTCATACCCCAGATTCATAATCACTCTTTGTGTTGCAATTGCCTGTAACAGAGAACCATAATTCGTCGGAGCATGTCTTGTAATCACATTTACAACCATCAAATTACCTCTTCAAAATTTTCTTCAACCTCTTGCGCACTTTTTGCGGAATCAAATCATATCCAGTATAGAGTAAAATTTGATAACGATATTTCCTGCTGAAATAGCGCTCTACACCTTCATATCCGTTTCTTCTATTAATGTCCAAGATATTATTACGTTCCATTGGCATGACTGAAGGTGCCTTTAACTGCCCATTGGTCTTCGCAACCTTTGCAAACTGGGACGGAACAAAATGAATCTGATTTTCTATAAGTTCGAATAATTCCTGTCCCTTAGGGGAATTGATTAGAAGGCAAGAAATGCCTTTTTCTTTATCAAAGTCAGGATCATGATCCAACTCAGGATGTTCGTTTTCAATACCCCAATAGTCCCCAATTGTCACGTCTCCAACTCTGCTTGAGCCGGCATACGGGCAGCTGTAGCAGTTTTCTCGAAATATTTTACAATCATAGAAAAGCGAAAGATATGACTGAACTTTTGCAGTTTTAAAAATCGTCGTCTTCTTATCCCCGCGAACAATCTCAAAGGCAGTATTCATCCCCCAACCTTTTGTTTTATCGCGGAACTTATACTCTGTTACTTTGCCACGATATTTCTTATTCAGCTCTTGAATATAACCATCAAAGAATTCGGCAGAGGGAACGCCATGGCAAATAAGGTCCATTGTATAAAGGTTCTCATACACTTTCCCCAAATAGCTTTTTAAGCCAGCTATCTGGCACGGTGTACCAGAAAAGAGAACCGTTCTCCCATGCTGCAGGCATTCCTTTGCCTGCTGATATGTCCTGCCAATCCGACTCTGCACATACTTCGATCCTTGCAACTTCCAAAGATCCTCTTTATTCTCTACCATGATGTGGTGTGTATCGGGGTGACCGCTATCAAATGTTAATGTCGCACCAAATACACACCCACCATCCGACAAGATAGTTGAAGCCGCTGCTGAGAACAAGCCACCGGAAGCAGCCTTCATAATTTGCTTCTCATCTCTATTTGTCACAGCGTATGTACTTTCAACAGCATTCAAGTCTGATGTTTTATACTTGCAAACTCTCTTGCAGACGCCACATTCCACGCACTTGTTGGGATCGATTTCAGGATACAAAAATCCCTCCGCGTCGGGTTTCATTGAGATCGCACTTTTGGAACAGACATTCAGGCAAGCTCCGCATGCGCAGCAATCACTTTTATTCTCAAATAATACAATTCCCATTTATTCCCTCCACGAAAAATATTGCAAATACCAATCAAAAGGCAAGATAGTAATCCTGCAAAATTTTGTACGCAGTTTTGATATCATAATGGCTATTTACAATTTCATTCCGGTCAGAACTTCTTCCCTGCCCTCTACACGCAATAATTCGATTAGCCCACGCTTCCGGAGAATCACTCAATGGAAGAAAACATACTTTCTCACTGAATGCGACTTCGCTGGGGACCTTATCAGAAAAAACACAAGGCAAGTCCGCGAACTGAGCTTCAACACCCACCACTGGAATTCCTTCAAAGTGGGATGGTAACACAAAAACATCCATGGCCTGATAAAGCTCTGCGACATCGCTCCTATTGCCAAGAAACACCACCTGGTTGTTCAATGCAAGCTGCTCGACCAACGCTCTAAGTTCCTGCTCCTTTTCGCCGGTGCCTGCCAGCAGCAGAATCGCGTTCTGTTCTTTTTTGACAATTTCAGCAAAAATTTTCAGCAGGAACCTATGGTTTTTCTGATAAGACAAACGCCCAACATGTCCGATAACAAACTGATCTGTGAGGCCCAATTCTTTTCTCTTATCAGCCCTGACATCTGCATTGAAATAGAACTGCTCAGCATCAACCGCGTTCGGAATAACCTTGAAATCATCATTTCTGTACAGAAACCGTCCCGCTTCCGATCCACACGCTAAGTGATAGTTAGCAACAGAGTTAATACCATATCGGAACAGTTGCTTCAGAATATACTTAAAATCCTTGTCAATAGAGGTGTTATGGCTGTGAGCAATTCTCACAGGTACACCTGCCTTCTTCGCTGTCAGAAGAGGGAGATAGCTCATGGAGTCAATATGTGAATGAACGATTTTGTACTCCGGATGCTCCGCCCAAAATTGCTTCATATATTTGAAATATGCCGGGTAATTCTGTGGATACAATCTCGGAGCATAGTAAACCTTACCTCCAAGGCTAACAATTTCATCGTCGTAATCGCTTTTCTCCGGTCGGTGCGTCAGAAAGTCGAACTGAACTCTCTCACGATCAATATTCCGATAATAATTCATCAGCATCGTTTCCAACCCAGCGCGATGCATGTCATTTACAACTTGTAAAATTCTTATCACTGTCCGTTCTCCTTTCTGCGCCGTTCTATCGTCTCCATTAATCCCTCTGGAAAATATCTCTTGTATAAACCTTGTCCTTCACATCATCCAAGCAACTATCATATCTATTTGCAATAATCGCCTGGCTCATTTCTTTGAACTTCGCCAGATCATTTACAACCTTACTTCCGAAGAAAGTCTCGCCATCTTTCAGAGTCGGTTCGTAAATAATCACCGTTGCTCCCTTGGCCTTAATACGCTTCATGACCCCCTGAATGGAACTCTGTCGGAAGTTGTCGCTGTTACTCTTCATGGTCAGACGATATACGCCAACCACTACTTCCTTCTCCTTGTTTTCATCCCAGCTGTCATTTGCTTCATAGGCACCAGCAATTTCAAGCACACGATCAGCAATAAAATCTTTACGAGTTCTATTGCTCTCGACAATTGCTTCAATCAGGTTTTCCGGTACATCGGCGTAGTTCGCCAGCAGCTGCTTGGTGTCTTTCGGCAGGCAATATCCACCATAACCAAAGGAAGGATTATTGTAATGAGTACCAATACGAGGATCCAGGCAAACACCGTCAATGATTTGCTGAGTGTTCAGTCCCTTCATCTCAGCATAGGTATCCAGTTCGTTGAAGTAGCTGACACGCAGTGCCAGATAGGTGTTGGCGAACAGCTTAACTGCCTCTGCCTCAGTAAAGCCCATGAACAGAGTGTCAATGTTCTCTTTAATTGCGCCTTCCTGCAGGAGTTCTGCAAAAGTGTGTGCTGCCTTTACCAGTCGAGCATTATCCACGTCGGTTCCGACGATGATACGGGAAGGATACAGATTGTCATACAGGGCCTTCGACTCGCGCAGAAACTCCGGGCTGAAGATAATATTGTCGCAGTGATATTTTTCGCGGACACTTGCTGTGAAGCCAACAGGAATCGTGGACTTTATCACCATAATTGCTTCCGGGTTATACTCAATTACCAGTTTGATAACCGCTTCAACTGCAGAGGTATCAAAGAAATTTTTCTTGCTGTCATAGTTGGTAGGAGCTGCAATGACAACAAAATCAGCATCAGAATACGCTTCCTTGGCATCCAGAGTTGCAGTCAGATCCAGCTCCTTTTCTGCCAGATACTTCTCAATGTATTCGTCCCGAATCGGAGATTTCTTGTTATTGATCATCTCCACCTTCTCAGGAACGATATCCAAAGCCGTTACCTGATGGTGCTGTGCCAGCAACACTGCCAGCGAAAGCCCAACATATCCCGTACCGGCCACGGCAATTTTCAAATCTTTAAACTCCTTCATTATTACTTTCTCCCTTGTATACTTATCTTGAGAACACACTCTTCACATACTCATAGCTGTTAATATCGCCAATGTCATACCGTTTGCCCGGCATAACGTAAGCGTGCATTGGGGTCTGTTTGCTCAGCCATGCGGCAAAGCTACCTGGTGCGTCATAACCGCAGCCATTGTCCAGTGCTTCCTGAATCCGCTTTACATCACAGGCACGGTAGCAATAGAACGGCGGCACAGCCAGATTTCCTTTCGGCTCTTTCGGCTTTTCCTCATAGCTGGTAATCAGGTCATTGCCATCCAACGTGATAATCGCCGTTTTCTGCTGCTTTTTCAGTTCATTTTCCACATGGCACATCACACAGGAAGTATCCTTTTCCTTTGCGAACTCCACGAACTTGGAAAGACTGAAATCCAGCACATTGTCGCCAGCCATAACCAGCAAATCATCAGCTAAATTCAGCTTTTCCACCGCCAGCTGAATATCTTTGACTGCTCCCAGACGAGTTTCATTGGTGCTTGTGCCATCGTCGATTACAGTAATCTCATAAGGCCGCGTCTTTTGCTTATTGCTTTTCCAATCCTCAAAATGCTGCGCGAACTTGTGGTTGGAAATTACCACAAATTCGTCAATATCGGTGGTATCCACTAAATCATCCACCAGCCAATCGAGGATGGACTTTTCTCCCACTTTCAGGAGCGGCTTCGGAAAATTCTCCGTCAGCGGATAAAGCCGTGTAGCGTAGCCCGCTGCTAAAATCAAACATTTCATCTATGTATTCTCCTTACAGTTCCACACCATCGGCACTCTCGCACAGATGGAAACTGTACTTACCTTCCAATGCCGGGAACGCTTTCAGATACTCTGCTGTGACCTTTGCTTCAATATCTTCGGCCTTGTCTGGGTCAATCAGCGCCATGCAGCAGCCTTTGAATCCCGCACCGGAGAAGCGGCCACCGTAGATACCATCAGTGTCAGCCATAATTTCATACAGTTTTTTCAATTCATCGCAGCCACACTCGTAATTATAAATGGAAGATTTGCCACTCTCGAAAACCAGCTGACCGTAGCCTTCCAAATCACCTTTACGCCACAGTTCTGCACCCTTTTCGGCACGAGCAAACTCGCTGTAATAGTGTTCTGCGCGTCTACGCCACAATTCTGGCAGACGGTCTTTATAGGCTTCAAACACCTCATACGGCACATCGCGCAGCCGGGTATTTGCAAAGGTGTCATAGTCCATCCCTGCATAGCCCATTAGTGCATAGGCCGCTGCCTTGCACTCGTCCTGCCGCAGATTGTACTTAGAGTTTTTCAAAGAACGCTCCAAGCCGGAGAAGAAGATTGCCACCTTATAAGGCTTCATTTTCTCACTGGTAGGGATCAGTTCATAGCTGTCATCTTTCGTATCGAGGTACAGTAGATGGTTTTTCTTAGAAAGAACTTCGCAGCTCTGGTCGAGCTTGCCGCAAGCAACACCAACATACTGGTTTTCTGCGGCCTTCGCCGTGAGAATCATCTCCATCGGCTCTAGATGGATACCATTCACTTTGCACAGTGCAGACAAAAAGCAAATAATGACCGAAGCCGACGAGGACAAACCGCCAATCGGCAGGCTACCCTCGATAATGCCAGACAGACCAACTTTCAGGCGGTACTTTTCTCCCAGCATCTTTGCCGCACCACGCAGATGATCAGCCCAGTCTCCCTGCTTTTCTTCCGGCACTGCATTTACAAAGAACTGGGCACGCTTCGGGAAGTTCAGCGACTGCAACTCCACCACACCATTCTGTTTCGGGTGGTAGGCCATGTGGATTCCCTTGTCGATTGCCAAACCATTGATTTTTCCGTACTGATGGTCGATATGCGCACCCAGCGGACTGATGCGGTACGGGCAGAACGCCACATCAAACGGTTCCTGATGATATAATTCCTTGTAAACCTCAACACACTTCATCGGTTTATTTTCCTATTCTTCATTATTTGTAGAACTTTGCGTACCACTCAGCGAACTTCCGCAAACCCTCGCGCAAACTGGTAGAGGGCTTATATCCGAAGTCACGCTCCAACGCACTGGTATCTGCATAGGTCACAGGTACATCACCCGGCTGCATCGGAACCAGCTCTTTGTGTGCCTCGAAGTCATAATCTTCCGGCAGAACCTTTGCACGAACCAGCTCCTCACTCAAAATCTGCACGAAGTCCAGCAGATTTTCTGGATTCTGATTGCCGATGTTGTAAACTGCATACGGCGGAATCGGCAAACCGTCCTCGCCATTCTTTTTGTCCGGTGCCTTCTTCATCACACGGACAACGCCCTCAACGATGTCATCCACATAAGTAAAGTCACGCTTGCAGTTGCCGTAGTTGAAAATCTTGATGGTCTCGCCCTTCACTAGTTTGTTGGTAAAGCCGAAGTAAGCCATGTCAGGACGCCCTGCCGGACCATACACAGTGAAGAAACGCAGACCGGTGGAAGGAATATTGTAGAGTTTGGAGTAGGCGTGTGCCATCAGTTCATTGGATTTTTTGGTTGCTGCATAGAGAGAAACCGGATTATCTACCTTGTCGTCGGTGCTGTACGGAACCTTCTTGTTGGAACCGTAGACGGAGGAAGAAGAAGCATACACCAGATGCTCCAGACTCTCGCAATGACGGCAGGCTTCGAGAATATTAAAGAAGCCGACCAAGTTGGATTCCACATAAGCATCCGGGTTGGTGATGGAGTAGCGCACACCAGCCTGTGCTGCAAGGTTAACGACCACAGATGGCTTGTACTTCTCGAACAACTCAGTAATCAGTACTTTGTCAGCGATGTTGCCTTTGACAAAAGTAAATGTGGGATACTTGGCCAGCTCATTCAGACGGAACTCTTTCAGTGCTACATCGTAGTAGTCATTCATGTTGTCGATACCAACGACCGCAGCGGAAGGTGCTTCCTGATAGATTCGCTTCACAAGGTTGGAACCTATAAAGCCCGCTGCGCCTGTGACTAAAATAGTTTTATTATCCAAATTTATTGTACTCATTGCATTTGTCTCCTTATTAATTTTAGAAGAGTGTATATTGTGTCTTACTACTTTTATTGGAACAGTTGACTCTAATATATTATTTTCCTGTGTATAACTTCATCGTTTCCTTTACAACTTCATCCCAGTTATATTTCTCGCAGATAAAGTCAGCAGCCTGATTCTTCATTTTCATAACCATTTCAGGATGGTCACAGGCATCTTGCAATTTTTCTCGCAAGTCCTCTACATCTGACTTTTTGAAAATCAACGCCTTATCTTCCACAACCTCTGCACACTCTGGAATGTCGGATACCAGACAGCAATTGCCGTAGCTCATCGCCTCCAGCAGACTTAATGGCATTCCTTCCAGATCGGACGGCAGCGTGTAAATGTAAGCGTTGCTGTACAGTTCATCCAGCATTGCTCCCTGCACAAACCCAGTAAAAAGAATCCGATCGTCACCCTTCGCCAGTTCTTTCAATTCCTCCATAAAGGAATCCGTATCACTAGAGCCACCTGCGATGACCAGTTTTTTATCTGTCTTGACATTCTTGAATGCCTCAACCAGATATCGAATCCCCTTCTCCGGCACCAGACGACCGAGGAACAGTATGTAGGAATCCTTTTCCAGTCCAAAATGATCCGTGATCAGCTTTGCCTCCCGAACCTCTGGCCGATTGACACCATTAGGGATAAAATGTGTCTCCCTTCCGTAGGTCTCCATGAAATATTTCTGAACGCCTTTGCTTAGAACAATGATTTCATCTGCATATTTTACGGCATTTTTTTCACCCTGCCGGATAAATTTTGATCCAACGCCAAATTTCCATTTTTCGCGGGCCCAGTCCAAACCGTGAATAGTGCTGATTACACGCTTGCCAAAAAGTTTTGGTATCCAACAGAAAAAAGCAGGACCTTCCGCATGGATATGCACCACATCATATCTTCCAAATGCACTACAAAGTGCTGCGAAAAAGGAAGAGCTTACCGCTGCAAGTCCCTTCTTCTCAATGGTCGGAACAACCTTTTGACGGATGCCATCATATTCAATTGTTTTGTCATACTCTGCACCGCTCACATGATGGCCTGCTCTATTGTAGCAAGTTATATCACAACCATTCTGTGCCATTCGGGTGCATAACTCTTTTACAACAATCTCTATCCCGCCTTCACGCGAAAGACGTTTCTGTCCGAAAACCGCAAGTCTGATTTTTTCTTCCATTACTTCTCTCCAACCGTCATTCCATAGTTTCTATTCTTGTCCTAGGCTTATACACAATCCCAGCAGTTCTTTTCCTTAAATTGTCATGCTCATCTTTCACTATTCACCTTTCCTACTTCATAGCACAACAACAAGCCTGTATACAGATTGCAGCAACAATCTATACGCAGGCTTGTCCTCGTACCTCCTCATTCTGTTTTCTGCTCTATCAGCTTTCGCTGTGGTGGGTTAAGTATAGAGCGCAACCAGAAGCCATTAACCCCTGAAAACACGCAGGCCCTAACGCACCATGACAAGCAGAAACAAGTTGAGGTGAAAAGGTCAAGCCGCGCAAACCCGCATGAAATCAGGCTTTTTTCTGGTTGTCCATATTATTTCACACTCCCCATGTATTGTAACCACGACCCTTTTACCAAACATCTTTGGCAGCCATGAGAAAAAAGCTGGTCCTTCCGCGTGAATATGTACAACATCATATTTTCCAAATGCACTGTAAAGTGCTGCAAAAAAAGATGAACTAACAGCTGCTAATCCCTTTTTTTCAATCGTTGGAACAGATTTTTGGCAAATGCCTTTATATTCATTTTTTTTATCAAACTCTGCCCCGCTTACATGATGTCCCGACCGGTTATAGCAAGTAATCTTATGCCCATCTTGCGCCATTCTGGTGCAAAGTTCTTTTACAACAATTTCAATTCCGCCTTCTCTGCTCAGTCTTTTTTGACCAAACATAGAAATAGCTAATTTCTTTTCCATATGATTTAAAGCTTTCCTATTTCTTTATTTTGAAAAATACGTGGGAATTTCTTGTTGAGTAGACATTTCTCAGTGCGTACCAAAAACGCCTCTTTTTTCGGGCTTGCATATGACATTTTGGTTCATATACAAGCCCCATGTCTTCTCATTTTTATCCAGTTCGGTGAACTTCATGACCGCTTTATGATCATTTTACGAAGCCACCTTGTATACAATTAGTATACCATTAATTTGTGATCCTACATCGCACCGTCCCGTTTGAATACAACCAGTACGGTTTTGAAAAGGATCTTTATATCCAGAGCAAAGTTCCACTCTGCAATGTACTGCCTGTCGAGTTTTACTACATCCTCGAAGTCAGTGATGTTGCTTCGTCCGCTGACCTGCCACATTCCTGTAATGCCAGGTTTGGTGGCAAGGCGGGCACGGTGGTGAAGATCATATTTGTCCCATTCATCTACCGTCGGCGGTCTTGTGCCTACAAGGCTCATGTCACCTTTTAATACGTTAAAGAACTGTGGGAATTCATCCAGGCTGAAGTCTCGAATGATATTTCCAATTCCTTTCTTTATTGTACCATCCGGAAGTTTCTTGGTTCCGATGATTCGTGGATCCCATTCCAGTTTAAACATCATACCGTCTTTTACACGGTTTTGTTTCATCAGTTCTTTCTTCCGCTCTTCTGCATCCATATACATACTGCGGAATTTATAGATTTTGAATTTCTTTCCATTTTTTCCCACACGGACTTGGGAAAAGAAAATCGGTCCGGGAGATTGTATGTAGATCAACGGTCCTAAGATCACGGTAAGGATCAATGTGATCAGGCATCCTACCAGTCCGCCTAAAATGTCCAGAGCGCGTTTCATAAAAAGCTGCTTGGTAGTTGCATAGTTGATACTGGTTGTCAGTACTGTGTAGATTCCCAGGCGTTCTACAAATTTCTTTTCGCCGATCAGGTTGGATGTCTTTGCCAGTTTCATATGAACAACCGCGCCCATTTCTGTCAGCTGGTTTAACAGCGTTTCCGGATACGGAGCATCGTCTGGAAGATTTACAAATACTTCATCTACCCATTCCCTGCAGACGTAATCCGCTACTGTGTCTGCATTTGCTACAACTGTAATGCTATCTCCACAATCATGCCCTACCATATCGCAGTCGATCACTGCCACACCTGCAACATGAAACATTTCATAATTAAAATTGCGAATATTATAGACCACCGTATCCAGCATGCTTTTTGTAGTTATGATCAACAGAGAACGTTTCATGCTGGAACGCATTTTTCTTTTCAGCTGGTCTTTCCACAAGATACGGGTCAGATAAGAAACAAGTAAATACAGAACCGTCATATAAAGCAATGCCAGTCTGGAATAATCCTCGCTTCTTTTTATATAGAAAAGATAAAACGTAGTTACCAGGATCACCAGGATCACATGTTTTACTGTCATTGCAAATTCCTGATAATATCCACGTTTTAACACATTTTTCAAAGATTCAAAGAGTAATAGTACGCCGGCATCGATCACAACTAAGATAAATGCCACGTTACAGTATATTAAATGGCTATAGGGGTTGCTAAGGCCATTTCTTAACATATAAGCCAATAAAAATGCGATCTGTAAACTCAGTTGGTCCCAGATCATAAAATCCAGATGTTTTTCCCATCCTCTGGCGCTTTTTCGATACATATCCCCACTTCATCCTTTTTCGTTTGCGTTTATAACAGAGCCGGAAATGTCTCCCGGCTCCATCATAATAGTTGTTATTTTGCAAGAACCTGTACAGTACAAGAACCTGGTACTTCAAAACTTACATATTTTGTATTCCAGTTAATGGTAGGATTCTTAACTGTAACCCAATTGCTTGTATTGTTGTCTAAGTAGATAATTACAATATCTTTGCCTGCGGTTAAGGTACTTACATACAGATTAACTGTAGAACGAACATCATGTCCATTTTTCTGAGAGATGATCGCACGGGTTTTACCTACATTAGCATACTCTTCCAGACCTGCATTAGGAACAAAATCACTAGCCTTTTTGGTTCCGTTATTTAAGCCATTAATCTGACTTACAGATTCATCACCAAGTCCGGCAGTTTCTGCTTCACCAGTTGCAATACTCTGGTCAACGTCACTATTGGAAGCATCTTCAATCAATCCCATAGTTACTTCAGAACCATCCTTTGTAACATTGGTTACTTCCTGTCTTTCGTTGTCTCTTCCCTGGACAACAGTTGCTTCTGCTACTTTGTTTACTCCTGATCCTGCATTGGATCCAGCATTAGTATCGGAGTTCTGCTCTCCCTGCTGGCTGCCAGTATTAGTATTATTCTGGCTTTGGCTTGATGAATCCTGACCAATAGTTCCATCAGACTGACTACCAGGACTTGTAACTGCACCAGCTACTACCGGCATTGCTACCATAGCTGCAGCCATTGCCATAGCTACTAAAGCTTTCTTCTTCATGGTTATCACGCCTTCCTCCCTTTTGGGGTAAAATATATTTCAATAAGCAGCGTGTTTCCACACTGGATATTGTATAGTAATTATTCTGTTTCCCGGTAAAACAGATCTAAAATGATCTGGATCGCTGCCTGACGGTCAGCACGGTATACATCGTACTTCTCTGTTGTCTCTTCTACTCCGGGAACTGTGTAAAAATCTTCGCTGGTTAAACTGCCAGCTTCCATTCCATCCATTGCTATCTTTACATACTGATCCTTGGTCATATCTGTTACCATATAATCCTGAATCATGTCAAACAGATGTACCACGATCTGGCTGTCTGTCTTGGATGCGGCTTTTACTGCCTGAAAATACTGCGTAATATATTCCTGCTGCTGGTCCATACGGTACAGTGCAGTAAAATGATAATCCGTATCACGGTAACGCACAAAGGCTTCTGCCTGTTTTCCATGGAGAGTGACCTGATTGCCTTTGACAAATGCCGGATCCTTTTTCTCCATTCCCTCTGTAGGGACCGTTACTGTAACACCGCCTACAGCGTCATTTAACTGTGCTACTACTGTGGTATCAACTGCCATATACTGATCAATAGTAAATCCGCAAAGAAGCTTCTGTACAGATTCAACCATATTTTCACAGCTGCCTTCCCTGCCATCACCATAAGCATACGCCATAGTCAGCTGGGTGATCTTGGTATCATGAAGGGTTCTTTCCTTATTTGTAATAGGAATTTCTGTCATGGTATCACGTGGGATCATCAGGATCTTTAATGTATGTCGGGCAGTGTCCTGGGCGATCAGAAAGATACCGTCCGACTGACCGGCCAAGCCCAGCTCCTTTGTCTCTGTCATTGTATCACTTCTGTCAACACCCATACAGAGGATTGCCTTTACATACTGGTTTCTTCTGTAATTTTTTCCTTTATAGGTCAACTGATCCTGGGCTAAGATAGGCACCAGATTCAGATCTCTTGGATCTGCTGTCAATTCTTCTTTTTGCCCCGGAGCAATTCCTATTTCTTCTTCAGCAGCTGTCTGAGACTCTGCTTCAGCTTTCTGTCTTTCTTCATTGCGTGCCTGAATGATCAGTTCTGTTGCCTGCCGGTTTTTGTACATAGTCACGCCGCCCCAGATCCCCAGGGTCAGTGAAACAAGTCCTATACCGATCAAAGCGCTGTATATCTTCTTTTTCATATCAATCAGCCTGATTTCCTGTGTAACTGTTACTTATCAGTTGTCTGTGCTGCTTCAGCTTTTTCATATGGACTGTAGGCACCGTATTTATCATACTTACCATATCGGCCATACTTACCGTATTTACCATATTTTCCGTATCTGCCATAATAACCATTCTGGCTGAGGTCAACTTTGTTTAACACAACACCCAGAACACGGCAGCCGGTCTTGTCCAACTGGCTCTTTACCTTCTGTTCCAGACGGTAGCTTACTGCACCCTGTTCAACAACGATGATCGCACCGTCACAGTTGCTGGCTACAATAGCACTATCGATCAGGTTTGCCATAGGCGGTGTATCGATGATCACATAGTCGTAATCTTTCAGAGACTGGATCAGATCATGGAACAGATCTTCTTCCAGAAGCTCTGCCGGGTTTGGTGAATATGGTCCGGCAAAAATAACGCTGAAACCTTCATAGTTTGTTTCGTAAATAATGTCTTCTCTGTTTTTCTGACCACTGAGGTACTGGGAAAGACCGTTTACCTCACCTTCCAGCTGATAACGGGATACCAGAACAGATTTACGGATATCTGCATCAATGAAGATCACCTTTTTACCGATCTGTGCAAATGATGCTGCTACAGAAAAGGCAACATCACTTTTTCCTTCATCTGGAAGTGCGCTGGTAAACATAATGGTGCGGATGTTGCTTCCGCAGAACTGGATATTGGTACGCAGGGTCTTAAGAGATTCTCTATAGTTATAATCATCTTTTATTTCGCGTTTTAAAGAAATTACTTTGTTATTCATTTACGATCCCCCTGCTTTCCTTTTTTCTTATCGTCTTTGTTATGCATATGAGAACGTCTGAGTGTCTGTTCATTCTTATTTTCTTCTGCTTCACCTTCACGAAGAGGTACAGATGCAAGAACAGTCAGTCCCATATATTTCTCTACATCTTCTTCTGTCTGAATGGTATCATTTAACAGCTCTTCTACAACTGTCAGACCACATACCAGAACAATTCCTAACATAGCTCCGATCATGGCATTCTTGCCATTGCTTGGGCTTGCCTTTTTATCAGATACAGTACCTTCCTCAATTACTTTAGGAGGAACCATTTCCATAATGTCTCCGATATACTCGGAAGAAGTCTTTGCAACGGAGTCTGCAATATCCTTTGCCATCACCGGATCTGGATCCTGAGCAGTGATAGAAAGAATTCGGGTATCATTTGGGTTATTAATGGTAATCTTGCTGACCATATTTTCGTAACTGATATCCAGTTTCAGTTTATCAATGACTTCTGAAATAACCGGACGGCTGGTTACGATGATCTTGTAGTCCTGAGTCAGCTGGCTTCCGATCTGCAGGTCAGCTAAAGATGTCAGTGTAGTTTCTTTTGAAAGAATATATACCATTGAAGTCGAGGTATACTGCGGGGTAATAGCAAACTTGCTGAACAGACCGAAGGCGCCCCCCATGATCACGCCTGCGCCAACGATCCAGAGAATTCTCTTCTTTAACGCGCGGAACAGCTGGAGAAGATCGATCTCTACTTCGTCATCATTCATGTTGATTGTCTTGTTATCCATACGTACTTTTTCCTTTTCTTCCTATTATTATATAGTTTCTTTTTTTATGACGCGCAACGCGTTCTGGTAAGTAATGCACCAGATCTGTTGTGCATCAATATGACCGTCAAGCCATTTGAGTGCCTCTGTGATTTGAGGCGGTCTGTAATCTGACCTGTGCATGTCTGTCCCCAGGAAATGGATCACTCCTGATTTTACCTGTTCCCTGCACCACCGTACCTCCGGTGAGAACCAGTGTCCCTGGATACTGTCGTAATTCATCTGAAGTTTACATCCAATATCAAGGAGCTCTGAAGTTCCTTTTTTTCGCAGGCAACCGTAACGCTCCATATGAGCAAGAATAGGCGTGTACCCGTTAGAGACCAGTTTGCGGATCCCCTGAAAAAGAATTTCATAAGAAACAGAAGGCATAAATTCTACCAGAACATATTGGCTGTCTGCCATGGTATATGCCTTCCCCTCATTCAGGCGCTGTGCAAGCTCATCGTGATAAAATGTTTCCTGGCCCGGAAAGATCCTGAACTTAGGATAGGTTTTCCGAATTTCCTGCTGAAGAAGCTTTGCTGAGTCATTTAATCCTTTCAGCACATGGCGTCTGGAATAGTGAGGTGTAGCGATCACACCTACAATCCCCTGGTCGGCCGCCCGTTTCAGCATTTCAACGGATTCTTCCATTGTCCTTGATCCATCATCCACACCCGGTATCACATGTGCATGAACATCTATTATTCGCTGCCGAACTTTCATTTTTATTAGTACCTTTCTTCCGGAATATTCTCAATGGGTTTTAATGCAGAAATAAGAAGTGTCAATTTTTAAGAATACCCCCCCCAGCTAAATACTATATAGTTTCCGCTTCGGCACGCCGGGACTGCCTAAAAGGGGATTTTTTCTATGAATGATTTTACATCATATTCTTTATAAAAGAAAGGTCATTTTTGTTTTTTTATGAAAAATAAGGCCAAAGTTATTGTTTGTAACCTTTGCCTTAGTGAATTACTTCCTATTATATAGTGTTACACTGCGTTATTTCAGTTACAAAGCCAATTGATTTGCCAGGATCACACTGGCTGCCAGGCTGACAAACGCTGCTAAAAGTCCGCCTGCAAGTGTATAACGGGTACGGCTGATGCCTGCAGAACCGAAATAGACACTCATACAGTAAAGCACGGTTTCCGTACTTCCCATAAGGATAGATGCCATAAGCCCCACCTGGGAGTCGGGACCATAATTTTTAAACAGATCCAGCACCAGGCCTACTGCGGCAGAGTTGGAAACGAGACGTATAAAAGCAATGGGGATAATGGGGCCGGGGAGACCGATGGAAGTAGCCGGAACTTCTAAAATATGGGTTAAAAATTCTAAAAATCCCGATGCACGAAGGACGCCTACCGCTGTCATTAATCCAACTAATGAAGGAAGGACCTGGACAACGGTCTGCATCCCCTCTTTTGCGCCATATAAAAAATCATCAAATACCGGTCTTTTTCCAAGTATGGCGAAACCAACAATATAAAAAATGATCAGTGGAACCATAAAATCTGATAAAAATAAGAGAAAGCCCATAAAAAATGCCTGCCCCCACGCATGTTTTGTTTTTACAGCATACGCTGGAACAGGTTTTATTATGTAACAAATATATCCCCCGCGCAAGCGCAGGGGATATAAGTAGGAAGTATGCATTTTGCGAATATACGATCCAGATTATGCCTCAGTAAATAATGGAGTGGAGTAATATCTGTCGCCACTGTCCGGAAGAAGAGCTACAATGGTCTTTCCTTCGTTTTCAGGACGTTTTGCAAGCTGGATCGCTGCGTATAATGCTGCACCGGAAGAGATACCGGTTAAGATACCTTCTGTTTTTGCAAGAAGTTTGGATGCTTCAAACGGATGCTCATTGTCGATGGGCATAACCTCATCGTAAATCTTGGTGTCTAATACTTTTGGTACGAAACCGGCGCCAATTCCCTGGATCTTGTGGGCACCGCCGTGTCCTTCAGACAGTACAGGAGAAGTTGCAGGCTCTACTGCTACTACCTTTACATTTGGGTTCTGCTCTTTTAAGTATGTGCCAACGCCGGTAATGGTACCGCCGGTACCTACGCCTGCTACGAAGAAGTCTACCTGACCCTCTGCATCTCTCCAGATTTCAGGACCTGTGGTCTCTTTGTGGATCTTCGGGTTTACAGGGTTTACAAACTGGCCTGGGATAAAGCTGTCCGGGATTTCTTTTGCCAGCTCATCTGCTTTTGCGATAGCTCCGCTCATTCCCTTATCACCAGGTGTGAGAACGATTTCAGCTCCATAGGCCTTTAAGATGTTGCGGCGCTCTACGCTCATGGTCTCAGGCATGGTCAGGATCACACGGTAGCCCTTGGATGCTGCTACAGATGCAAGTCCGATACCTGTATTTCCGGAAGTTGGTTCAATGATAACAGAACCTGGCTTTAAAACACCTCTTGCTTCTGCATCTTCGATCATCGCTTTTCCTACACGGTCTTTTACACTTCCTGCCGGGTTAAAGTATTCCAGCTTCAGTAAAATCCTTGCCTTTAATCCTTCTTTTTTCTCCAGATTTACCGGTTCTAAAAGTGGTGTGTTTCCTACTAATCCTGCTGCTCCCTTAACGATTCCTGCCATAATAAGCTCCTTTCCATGCATTGTATGATACCAGATCCTTCACCTTTTGATCCTGGTCCCATATGCCTATCTGTTTACTGGGTTTTGATTTGTGGGTATTATAAAACCTATAAACCCACTTGTCAATAGGTTTATGGGTTTTTTGTATTGCTGACCATAGCTCCGCTGGCATCCATATAATACCAGGTATCTCCCACCTGTACCCAGCCGGTCTGTTTTACATAATCTTTCATGTAATACCATTTTCCGCCGATCTTCTTCCAGCTGTTTGCAGGTATCTTTTCACTGTAATCGGTAAATGAAAGTTCAATGGTCACATGATCATTGATCCCGTCTACATTTCCTTCCTGTGTACACTGCCAGATGGTACGGTTTGGATAGCTGTTAATGGTGCCATAGCGGGCGTACCAGATATCGTATGGGATTTCTGCTGTATTTAAGTGATTAGTGAGCCAGTCATTATTTGCATATACGATGGGACAGTAACCTGCATCTGCGATCACTTTACAGAAGGCATTGACATTTTCCGTGATCTGGGCGGAACTTAAGCCCTGTTCCAGCAGGTAATTGGACTCCACATCATAGGCAACCGGATAGGATACCGGAAAATCCTTGATAACCCGGAGCACATATTCTGCTTCGTCTGCTGCCGTCTGTGCATCCAACGCCTGTGTATAGAAGAAAACACCTGTTTTTATACCATGAGCTGCTGCTTCCGTTATATTCCGGTCAAAATACGGATCTTTATCCTTATAATAACCAATACGGATCATGGCAAAACCGACGCCATCTGCAGCTACTTTTCCCCAGTCAATGCCATTTTCCCGGTTTGCACGGTTCTGATATTTTGTCACGGTGATACCTTTTGCCACTGCCCCTTCAATGGGAGTGCCGGAAGCATCTACATAACTGCCATTTTCAAAATCCCATGCTTTTGCCTGGGCTGCCATAGGAAAAGCCAGCGAAACTGCAAGCATAGCTGCCGCTAATTTTAAAGATCTCTTATATTTTATATGCCAGATCTTATTCCCGTTCTGTCTCATTTATTATTTTCTTCCTTTCTCTGCTTTGCATTTTTAAGTTTTACTCTCATTCTTTGATTATAACATTATCCCATTATAAAAATATTAACTTTTGTCGAAGAAAGTCTAAAAATTCTCCTACCATTCTTCTAAACAGTCAGCTATAATAAATACAGTTATGCAACACGGGAGATTTTTTATGTCTAAAGTTTGGGAATTTTTCGAAAATATGAATGAGGCTGTTTATGCCTCTGATGTGGATACATACGAACTGCTCTATTTGAATAAAGCTGCCAGAGATCTGTTTCAGTTTAAGGATGAGTCTGATTATAAAGGAAAAAACTGCTATGAGATCCTGCAGCAATGTTCTTCCCCCTGTGCCATGTGCACCAACAACCGCTTAAAACCCGGTGTGTTTTATGAATGGTCCCGTTTTAACCCGCTGGTGCGCCGTTCTTATCTGCTGAAAGATACCATGGTAATTGACGATGGACGCAGAGTCCGTATTGAAATGGCAATTGACCTGGATATTCATGAACTGGCTAAACGTTCTTTTTCTGAATTTACAGACAATGAAGCACTGATCAATGAGGGACTTCGCTGTGCACTGGCAGAAGAAACACCGGAACAGTCTATTGATACATTATTACAGTATCTGGGGCAGATGTTCCAAAGTGACCGTGTTTATATTTTTGAGAAAAATAAACATGGCAATTTTGACAATACTTATGAATGGTGTGCTTCTAAGGTTTCCCCTCAGAAAAATATTTTACGCAATATCCCGCCGGAAACCATGGGTACCTGGATTCCTACCTTCCAGAAAGGTGAAAGTATTATCATCCGGAATGTGAATGAGATCGTATCTTATGACCCCACTGTATATGAAACACTGATACCGCAAAACATTGCGCGCCTTATTGTCAGCCCTATTTGCCGTGACCGGGAAGTAATCGGTTTCTATGGTATTGACAATCCGCCACTTGACCGTATGGATCATATTGCTTTTATGCTCCAGCTCCTTGGACATTTTATCAATTCCATGCTGCGGCGCAGAGACCTGGTTGGGAAACTGGAAACATTAAGCTACCATGACCAGCTTACCGGTGCGAAAAACCGTCATGCCATGAACGAAAAGCTGGCTTCTCTTGCAAACGGTGGAAGTCTTGGCATTATTTACAGTGATGTAATGGGCTTAAAGCAGATCAACGATGATTTTGGACACCAGGCGGGTGATGAGGCGTTGATCTATGCCTGTGAAAATTTAAAGGCTCATTTTCCGGATAAATGTGTTTACCGTATTGGCGGTGATGAATTTCTGGTACTGATACCGGGTATTACAGAAAATCTTTTTCAGTCTATGATCCGTTCTATGTTAGTTGACATGGCTAAAAGTTCGGTTCACCTGGCACTTGGTTCTGTCTGGGTGGATGACTGCACCGGAAAAGTAGAAAAATCGCTGTCTGAGGCAGATGCCAGAATGTATGAAGATAAACGTGCTTATTATGCCAAGAACCGGCAGTTAGACCGAAGGAGACACTGATCATGGTGTCTCCTTTTTTATTAGGATATACCCGAAATGAGGTGAGCATTTTGGGGAAGATCTATGTGGGGTTACGGAGATGATCCATGATCTTACAGAAAATGACCGCTGCCAGTGTACTTACCATTGTTGCTGCAAAACAGGGACCGGTGACGGCTGCCGGGGATGTACTGTGATACTGGCTTCTGTATGCAATGATATTCACCGGGATCAGCTGAAGGGATGAAATATTCATGATCAGAAAGGTACACATTTCATTACTGGCAGTGCCTTTCGAGACTGCGTGAATTGTCCTTTTCGCCACTTTCTCTTTTCTGCGCTCTTCTTCTACCTTTTCCAGTTCTTTCATGGCTTTTAAGCCTGCAGGTGTCGCCGCCCAGCCAAGTCCCAGGATATTTGCAATGAAATTTACACAGATCTGTCTGGCGGCTTCACAGTCTGACGGCAGATCCGGAAAGAGGAATTTCAAAGCCGGTCTCATTTTCTCTGAAAGCTGTTCTACCAGCCCGGCTCTGCTTCCGATCTCTAAGATCCCGTTCCAGAAAACTACGATCCCCAGCATGGTGATACTCAAGGTCACGGCTTCCCCTGCTGCGTTTAAGGCTCCTTCTGTTACCTGAGCCAGCCTTCCGTGAAACGCGCCCCATATGATCCCCAGAAAAAGCATTCCGCTCCAGATATAATTTAACATATTCCTTTTTCCTGTATTGCCTATACGCCCATTTATACACATTTTATGCTCTTTCACACAGAGAAATACACATTCTTATGGTGGAAAAAGTTATCCACAATCTAAATCTTGTATTTCCTCTTCTTTTTACCACATATCTTGTGTTTGTCGGTGGATAATGTGGATAACTTTGGGGATAACTCTGTTTATAGTGTGTGTAAAGCATGGGGAAACTGTGGGGAAATATGGATTTTTATGTGGAAACCGGAAATTTTGTGGATTTTTTATCCACATTTTGGCAGATTTTGCGGTTTCCTTTTGGGCTTTTCCTTGTTTTTTCCTGCTTTTTCTTGTTTTGCCGTTTTACTGTTTTTATTTTACCGGCATATACAGTTCCAGGAAATAAATGTTGCTGTCTTCTCCTAAAAACGAAGTCATATTATTGGAATACAGAACTCCTGTTGGCTCTGCTCCCTGTTCCTTTCCCCAGCGGACCATCTGGCAGGCTGTTTCTTCATCGGGATAAATATTTTCAGACTCCAGGATCGTATAAATACAGGGAACGGGTGCAGTCTGCGGATATTGTTCCAGATGGAAGTCACTGCTGATAAAGGGACCTACTTCCTGATACAGAAACAGCTTGGTGCCCTGCTCCTGCATCTGCCCTTCTTTTATGGAAAATTCGGTATAGAAATAAGTCATGTCCAACCCGCCTGTTTCAGATGACAGGGAAAACCATTTTTGCAGACTTGCGTGGAGACTGTCGCAAACTCCTAACTGATAGGCTACCGGAAAATTTTTCCAGGTACATTTTCCACCGTATTGCTCTGCCATTTGAATATCTTTTGTGGCAAGCCGCATACGGGCAATGGCCTGCTGATGATAGTGGATCTTCATCTCTTCCTGTTTTATACGGGTCTGCAGATGTTTTTTCATATATTCTACAGAATTCTCGCCTTTTATGTATCCTTCGATTTCTTCCAGGCTGTCATTCATTTTTCTCTTATATAGGATAACCATCAGTCTGAACAGGTCTTCTTCCAGATAATAACGGTATCCGTTTTCCTTTTTTCTCGCCTTTATGATCCCTTTTTTTTCATAAAAACGGAGAGTATCCCGGCTTACGCCCACAATTTCGGACATATCGCCTATGAGATACTCTCGCTGTTTTATTTCCGTTCTGTTTTCTGCCATGCCTTTCCAGTCTCCTGTTTTCCCATTTTCTCACGATCAACATTTCTTCCGAATGTGTTTATGAATGTTATCTTATCCGGATTTTGCGAGCTGGTCAATGGGACGCAGAAAATCGAAAGGAAACTGTAAAGTTTTATCTGGATATTTATCTTACTCCAAATTTGGTTCCCCGTTTGATGATACCGTTGCTGTTCCATTCATTGTAAACATATGGTCCGCCATCTGTGGTACCGTTTTCTGTAAATTCATGAGTTCCGCCATTATAGCTGTAGTTGCCCGTTACCATTTTGCAGGTACTGGTATCAAAATAATAAACATTTCCGTTGATCTTCATAATACCACCCTGAAGTTCTCCGGTATCAGCCGCATAATACCAGGTGCCGTCCTTCTGGATCCAACCGGTTCTCATTAACTGGTCATCGCCAAAATAAAACCAGTGATTTTTATACTGTACCCAGTTATTGGTGCAGTAAGCTCCATCACCCCACTGATACTTTACGCCTTTTCCTGTACCTGTAAAACCTGCTGCAAAAGATGTCATAGCGCTTCCTGCCGTCAGAGCCAGCGCAAGTACTGTAATAGCAAAACGTTTCTTCATAATTAAATGCCTCCTGCGTTTTTATATATGACAACGTCCCCCTCATGGAACATGTCCTTTTGTTTTATGCAGAAAGCATACACCTTGAAGTTACTCCAAGGTCAAGGCAAGTAAGGATTTTGTAAGGGTTTGTAAGAAAAAACGGCCATACCTTTTTATGGGTATGACCGGTATTTTTGGGGGGACTCGCGAACTCGTACCAACATGCTTATCTGTCTGCTTACGCAGGCGGTTCATGCGTTACAATTCTCCCACCAGTTCTTTCATCACATCATCTACTTTTTCAATCTTTTCGGCTCTGTAAGCGTTGCTGCCGCAGAAGAGAAGGGCGTTGTCTTCGTCTCCTTCTGCTGCATTTACCAATGCCTTTGTGATGCAGTAAGGAATGGTTTTGATATCGCAGTGTTCCAGACACTGGAAGCAGGTTTTGATGGCCGGACGGACGCCGTCTTTGATCTGCTGTAAAAACGGATTTAAGATGGCACGTCCTGGCATTCCTACCGGGCTCTGGGTGATAACGATATCTTCTTTTTTTGCGTTGATGTAAGCCTGTTTGTAAGCATCCGGAGCGTCACATTCTTCTGTCGTGACAAAACGAGTTGCCACCTGTACGCCTTCTGCCCCCAGTTCAAACTGGTGTTTTACATCTTCATGGGTATAAATTCCCCCGGCAGTTACTACCGGGATATGTTTCTGGTATTTTTCTTCGTAAGTCTTTACCACTTCCATAATGGAGCGGACTTCTTTATCGTAGGCTTCCTGGTTATAGGTATTTGGCACATCTTTGGTGTCTGCGCCGTACTCAGCCAGTTCTTCTCTGGAAAAGCCCAGATGACCACCGGCTAAAGGTCCTTCTACTACTACAAAATCAGGAACCTGCTTGTATTTTCTGTCCCAAAGTCTGCAGATAACCTGTGCAGACTTTGCGGAAGATACGATGGGGGCAAGCTTTACTTTTTTTACTGCCTGCTTGCAAAATTCTTCGCAGTTTTCTTTTGCATCTGCAATACCGGCTTTCATCTCTTCGTAAGCAGCCTGTGCATATTCCGGAAGACGTACCGGAAGACCTGCGCCGGATACAATGGCATCTGCGCCGGATTTAATGGCTTCCTTGACCCACAGGTCATAGTGCTTGGTGGCTACCATAATATTAAAACCGATAGCTCCTTTTGGCGCAATCTCTCTGGCTTTCTGCATCTCCCGCCTGATAGCGCGCAGATTTGCCTCTACAAAGTTGGTCTTAAAATCAGGTTCCCTAAAACCGATCTGTGCTGTGGAAATCAGTCCCATGCCGCCGGAAGCTGCTACAGCTCCCGCCAGTTTATGAAGGCTGATGCCTACGCCCATACCGCCCTGGATCACTGGTCTTTGCAGTACCAGATCTCCTATTTTTAAAGCTTTGATCCCACTCATTACATTCTCCTAAATCTTTCGTATCTGTGCTCTGCCAGCTCTTCCCCTGACATATCCTGATACTTTTTCATAAATCCGATCATAGACCGGTCCATATAGCCTGCGATGCGGTACAGTGTATCTGTATTTGCCGGTTCTTCCTCCGGTATGATCCGCTCGATCAGTCCCAGTTCCTTTAAATCAGCAGCGGTCACTTTCATGACTCTGGCTGCTTCCGGCGCCTTTTTACTGTCCTTATAAAGGATAGACGCAAAGCCTTCCGGTGATAAAATGGAATAAATGGCATTTTCCATCATCCATACTTCGTTTGCTACTGCCATAGCCAGCGCACCGCCGCTTCCGCCTTCGCCGATGACGATAGAAAGCACCGGTACTTTTAAATCCGACATTTCAAACAGATTTCTTGCAATGGCTTCTCCCTGACCTCTTTCCTCTGCTTCCAGGCCGCAGAAAGCTCCCGGTGTGTCTACAAAGCAGATAATGGGGCGTCCGAAGGTTTCTGCCTGCTTCATTAAGCGCAGCGCCTTGCGGTAGCCGTCTGGAGACGGCATACCGAAGTTGCGACGGATATTGTCTTTGGTGTTCTTTCCCTTCTGCTGTCCGATGACAGTCACCGGCATGCCGTGGAACATGGCAATACCGCCAATAATGGCTCCGTCATCTTTAAAGCAGCGGTCTCCATGGAATTCCATAAATTCATCAAAAACAGCGTTGATATAGTCAAGAGCGGTGGGTCTGTCTGCCTTTCTGGAAAGAAGGACTGTATCCCAAGCACTCTTTTCTGTGTTTTCCTGAGACTGTGGAGCTGCCAGGGTATTTACAGGTATATCTGTCTTAACCCCGTTCTCTTCCACATCCATATCATGTTTTCTATGCATGTAAAGGATCCGTCCGATCACATGCTTCTGGTCCTGACGTGGAAGGATCATGTCTACAAAGCCATGGTCTAACAGGAATTCCGCTCTCTGGAAGCCTTCCGGCAGCTTCTGTCCAATGGTCTGTTCAATGACTCTTGGGCCTGCAAAGCCGATCAATGCCCCTGGTTCCGCAATGATGATATCGCCTAACATTGCAAAACTTGCAGTTACTCCGCCGGTTGTTGGATCTGTAAGAACGCTGATAAACAGCTGTCCTGCTTCATGGTGACGCTTTAAGGCTGCGGAAGTCTTTGCCATCTGCATCAAGGAAACAATGCCTTCCTGCATTCTGGCACCGCCGGAGCAGGCAAACAGGATCACCGGAAGTTTTTCTTTGGTAGCACGTTCTACTGCCTCAGTGATCTTCTCCCCAACTACATGGCCCATACTGCTCATGATAAAGCGGGCGTCACAGACACCTACAACAGCAGGATTTCCGTCGATCTTTGCCTTTCCAATAACAATGGCTTCATTCAGATTTGTTTTTTCTCTGGCTGCTTCTACCTTTTTTTCGTAATTTGGAAAATCCAGAGGATTGGAAAATGGCATTTCTTTATTCCATTCCTCAAAAGTTCCTACATCGGTAAGCATTTCGATCCTGCGGTAAGCATGAACACGGAAGTAGCCGCCGCATTTGGGGCATACATAGTAATTGTTCTTTACGTCTTCCACATAGATCGGCTGCCCGCATTTATTACATTTGCGCCATAAGCCTTCCGGGATGGATGGTTCTTCTCCTTCATGGCTTACCGGTCTGTATTTGGTATCTATTTTTGTATACGTTTTTCTGAACATGTTGCGCAGCATACGACAACTTCCTTTCTGCATTATCCTTATTCAGGATCATAAATATCCGTCCGGGACCTGGTCGCGGAGGATTTTCCAGATTAAAATCATTTTATGTAGTCCGGGAAATACTTTTCAATAAATCCGGTGTCTGTATCACCCTTCTGAAAAGCCTCATTTTCCAGGATCTCATACTGAAAATCAATATTTGTTTCAATGCCTTCTATGATGACCTCGCCTAAAGCACTGCGCATTTTTGCAATGGCAGATGCCCTGTCTTTATCGTAAACGATCAGTTTCATAAGCATGGAGTCATAGTTAGCAGGTACTTTATAATCATTGTAAATGTGTGTATCCACGCGGACACCATTTCCACCAGGAATATGCACGTTGGTAATGCGGCCCGGACATGGCATAAAGTGCTTTTTCGGGTTTTCCGCATTAATACGACATTCAATGGCATGTCCCTTGATCTGGATGTCTTCCTGTGACACACTTAATGGCTCTCCTGCGGCAACACGGATCTGCTCTTTGATCAGATCGATGCCGGAAACCATCTCTGTTACAGGATGCTCTACCTGGATACGGGTGTTCATTTCCATAAAATAGAAATTTTTGTCTTTATCCAACAAAAACTCAATGGTTCCTGCATTTTCGTAATTCACGGCTTTGGCTGCCTTTACTGCAACTTCACCCATTTTTTTACGAAGTTCAGGGGAAATGACCTCACAAGGGGACTCTTCCATTACCTTCTGATGACGGCGCTGGATGGAGCAGTCACGTTCTCCCAAGTGAACAACATGACCAAACTTGTCACCCATGATCTGAAATTCCACATGACGTGGTTTTTCAATATATTTTTCAATATACATGGTATCATCGGAAAATCCCTTTACAGACTCTAACTGAGCTGCATTAAAATGCTCTGTAAAGTCCTCTTCGCTTCTGGAAATACGCATTCCCTTTCCGCCGCCGCCGGAAGAAGCCTTGATCATGACCGGAAAACCGATCTCTTTTGCCATGGCAAGTCCATCTTCTGCTGTGTATACAGGCTCTTTGCTTCCAGGAACAACAGGAACTCCGGCCTGCATCATGGTATTTCTGGCTTCTGACTTATTTCCCATGCGGTTGATGATCTCAGCAGACGGTCCGATAAAGGTAATGTTGCACTGCTGGCAAAGTTTTGCAAAACGGGCATTTTCTGATAAAAATCCAAATCCCGGATGAATGGCATCTGCCTTCATTGCAACAGTTGCGGAGAGAATACGCTCCATATTCAGATAGCTCTGGCTGGAAGGAGCCGGGCCGATACAGATGGCTTCATCTGCCAGAAGAGTGTGCAGACAATCCTTATCAGCCTCAGAGTAAACCGCAACGGTGCGGATGCCCATTTCACGGCAGGCTCTGATGATGCGGACTGCGATCTCACCTCTGTTTGCGATCAATATCTTATTAAACATTTCAAATCTCCTATGGACCAGTATTATCTATCCGATCATAAAGGTCAGTTCGCCAACAACTGCGATCTTGCCGTCTACCGTAGCAGTTGCTTTTCCTACGCCAACCGGTCCCTTCTGCTTGATGATCTCACATTCCAGTCTTAAACGGTCTCCCGGAACTACTTTGTGCTTGAATTTTACGTTATTTAAGCCGCCAAAATATGCAGTCTTTCCCTTGAAATTCTCCTGGGAAAGAATCGCTACAGCGCCGGTCTGAGCCAGTGCTTCCACGATCAGAACGCCCGGCATAACCGGTTCCTGCGGGAAATGGCCTCTGAAATATGGCTCATCATAAGTAACAGATTTGTAGCCAACTGCCTTTACGCCCGGCTCTAATTCTTCAATACAGTCTACCAGGAGAAATGGATGTCTGTGCGGAATGATCTCCTGGATTTCTTTAATACCCATTAACATGGTTGTTGCCCTCCTATTTTCTCTCGGAACCAATGTTCTCCCGGAACCTTTTTTATTTGGAAAGGTTCCAGGAGGACATCTTATTTAATACGGAATAATGGCTGTCCGTACTCTACTACTTCCTCATTATTTACAAGGATCGCTTCAATAACGCCGTCATATTCGCTTTCGATCTCGTTCATCAGCTTCATAGCTTCAATAATGCCAAGTACCTGTCCCTTTTTCACAGTATCTCCCTCTTTTACGAAGCTTTCTGCATCCGGGGAAGAAGAACTGTAGAAGGTTCCTACTAATGGGGAGGTGATCACTTTATCAGAAGCAATGTCATGGCTTTCTGCTGCTTCCGGTGCAGCTGCAGGTGCTTCTGTGCTTACTCCTGCGGAAGCTGCAGTGACTACAGGTGCTGCACTTGGAGCCGGAACTGCTGCTACAGCGCCAGGTGCGCCAACGGTGATGATCTTTGCTTCTTCTTTCTCTTTCTTAAGGGAAATATGCATATCGCCCTGGTCCAGTTTAAAGCTGGTCAGCTTTGAATCAGATACAGCCTGAACCAGTGTCAGGATTTCATCCATATTCATGTCCACGTTCTCCTTCCTTATGCAGTGAATTTCTTCACGATCAGGCTGGCATTATGTCCGCCAAAGCCTAAAGAGTTGCTGATGGCATAATTTACATCCATAGATACGCCCTCATGCATGGTGTAATCTAAGTCGCAGCCTTCACCTGGATTTTCCAGACCTACCGTTGGATGTACATAGCCGTCTTCAATGCTCTTTACACAGGTAATGAACTCTACACCGCCTGCTGCGCCTAATAAGTGGCCGATCATGGACTTGGTGGAGTTGATCTTTACTTTATTTGCATGATCGCCTAAAGCCAGTTTAATAGCCTTTGTCTCGAATAAGTCATTGTGATGGGTGCTGGTTCCATGAGCATTTACATAATCAAGCTGCTCTGGGGTAATTCCTGCATCCTTCATGGCAAATTCCATTGCCTTTGCAGCGCCGCTTCCATCTTCTGCAGGGGAAGTAATGTGGTATGCATCACAGGTTGCACCGTACCCAACTACTTCTGCCAGGATCTTAGCCCCTCTTGCCTGTGCGTGCTCTAAGGACTCTAATACAACGATACCGGCGCCTTCGCCCATAACGAAACCATTTCTGTCCTGGTCAAATGGGATAGATGCTTTCTTTACATCATCGGTGGTGTTTAATGCAGTTAAGGAGGTAAAGCCAGCCACACCAATTGGAGTAATACTTGCTTCTGTACCGCCTGCTACCATTACATCTGCCTCACCATGCTGGATGGAACGGAATGCTTCGCCGATGGAATGGGTACCAGTTGCACATGCAGTTACTACATTGATGCATTTTCCCTTAAGACCAAACTGGATAGAAACATTTCCTGCTGCCATGTTGCTGATCATTAAAGGTACTAATAATGGCTCTACTCTGCCAGGCCCTTTTTCTAACAGTCTCTTTTCATTACGCTCTAACGCCTGTAAAGAACCGATACCGGATCCTACGCTTACGCCAACACGGAAAGGATCTTCTTTTTCCATGTCAATGCCTGATGTTTCCAGAGCTTCCTTTGCTGCTGCCACTGCGAACTGGCAGAAAGGCTCCATACGGCGTGCAGTCTTTGGATCCATATACTGCTTTGGATCAAAATCTTTTACTTCTGCAGCCAGTTTGCACTTAAAATCAGCTGTATCAAAATGAGTGATCGGTGCAATGCCTACTGTATTTGACTTGACTGCAGTCCAAAAAGCCTCTACACTATTTCCAATTGGGGTAATAGCGCCCATACCTGTTACTACTACTCTTGTATTCATATATTTGACTCCTGTTCTATTTTTGCCTGATTGGCGGTGTAACGAAACAGCGAAAGCTGTTTTACTACATAGCCATGCCTCCATCAACAGATATTACCTGACCGGTAATATAGCGTGCTTCCTCAGATGCTAAAAATGCAACTGCATTTGCAATATCTTCCGTCTCACCAAAAGCCTTCATAGGAATATTTTCCATGATTGCTTTCTTGATATCATCCTTTAATACATCGGTCATTTCTGTCTTAATAAATCCTGGTGCAACTGCATTTACAGTAATACCGCGGCTTGCCAGCTCTTTTGCTGCACTCTTGGTCAGTCCGATGACGCCGGCCTTAGCTGCACAGTAATTTGCCTGTCCTGCATTTCCTAATACACCGGATACAGAAGAAATGTTGATGATGCGGCCGCTCTTCTGCTTTAACATCTGTCTTGCAATGTGACGGGTGCAGTTGAACACGCCCTTTAAGTTGGTCTGGATCACTGCGTCAAAGTCTTCCTCAGACATTTTCATTAACAGGTTGTCTCTTGTGATACCTGCGTTATTTACCAGGATATCCAGACGTCCATGCTCTTTCACTACTGCATCTAACATTTCCTTGCAGCTTTCAAAGTCGGAAACATTGCACTGAACTGCCTGTCCGTTTCCTCCGGCTGCCTGGATTTCTTTTACTACTTCCTCTGCCTTTGCAGCAGAACCATTATAATTTACGATCACAAATGCGCCTTTTGCCGCTAATGTTTTAGCGATCTGGCGTCCAATTCCGCGGCTTGCGCCAGTAACCAGTGCAATCTTTCCTTCCAGCATGTTTATTCTCCTTCTACGCCTCTTTTAAAGCTTCTACTACCTTTTCTATATCCTCTAACTTCTCAACGTTTAATGTTTTTACGCTGCGGTCGATCTTTCTCATAAAGCCAGCCAGTGTCTTTCCTGGTCCGATCTCAATGAAAGTATCCACACCGTCTGCCAGCATGGTTTCCACACACTGCTGCCATTTTACAGAAGAAGAAACCTGCTTTACTAAAAGATCTTTTACAGGTTCTGCCTCTGTTACATACTGGGCAGTCACATTAGCTGCATATGGGATAACCGGCTTGTGGATCTCTACGTTTTCAAGAACCTTTCCCAGCTTCTCGCCTGCGCCAACTAACATTCCTGAATGGAATGGGCCGCTTACATTTAACATAATGGCACGTTTTGCACCTGCTGCCTTTAACTTCTCACAGGCTTCTTCTACTGCTGCTTTCTTACCGGAAATAACGATCTGTCCCGGACAGTTGTAATTGGCGATCCATACACCGTCTATATCAGCAGTTACTTCTTCAATCACTGCTGCATCTAATGCCAGGATGGCTGCCATAGCGCCTTCTCCGGCAGGAACTTCTTCCTGCATGAAGATGCCTCTCTGACGTACCGTTGTAATGGCATCTTCTTCGCTCATAACCCTTGCTGCTGCCAGTGCACAGTACTCGCCAAGGCTTAAACCAGCTGCTACGTCTGGTTTTACGCCATTTTCTTCTAAAACCTTCATCATGGCAATGCTGGTGGTGACCATAGCTGCCTGTGTATATTCTGTAATATCCAGTCTGTCATTCGGCTCAAAGCAAAGCTCCGGAACAGAGAAGCCTAAAAGCTCTGTGGCTTTGTCAAATACCTTGCGGCCTGTTTCTGTCTGCTCATAAAAATCTTTTCCCATACCGCAGGTCTGTGCGCCCTGACCTGGGAAGATAAATGCGATCTTACTCATGTTCATTACTCCCTGTTTAAAAGCGGTTCAAAAAGTACCTAACAACGACCTAAAAGTTTCTCTGTTTGATCCATCATCTCTTCGATCATTTCCTTACAGGTCTGCTCTTTGGAAATAAGACCTGCGATCTGACCAGCCATAACGGTTCCGTTCTTTACATCGCCTTCCTGAACTGCCTTGCGTAAAGTTCCTAAAGTCAGGTATTCCAGTTCCTCAAAGGACTTTCCTTCCTGCTCTAATTTGATGTATTCTCTGGTCATCTGGTTTCTCAGGCAGCGTACCGGATGTCCATGGGTTCTTCCTGTAACAGTGGAGTCGATATCTTTTGCCTTGATGATACGCTCCTTGTAATTTTCATGTACAATAGACTCTTTGGAAACAACGAAGCGGGTACCGATCTGTACTGCCTCTGCACCTAACATAAATGCAGCTGCAATGCCTCTTCCGTCACCAATACCGCCTGCTGCGATCACCGGGATAGAAACAGCGTCAGCAACCTGTGGTACTAAAGTCATGGTAGTCTCTTCGCCGATATGTCCGCCGGACTCCATTCCCTCTGCAACAACAGCGTCAGCTCCATATTTTTCCATACGGCGTGCCAGAGCAACAGATGCAACAACTGGAATGACCTTAACGCCTGCGGCCTTCCACATATCCATATATTTTTCAGGGTTTCCGGCACCTGTGGTAACTACCTTGATGCCTTCTTCTACAACTACTTTTGCTACGTCATCTGCATGTGGGCTTAACAGCATAACATTGACACCAAAAGGCTTCTTTGTCAGCTCTCTTGCCTTTCTGATCTCTTCTCTGACTACTTCGCCAGGAGCGTTTGCGCCGCCGATCAGTCCCAGACCGCCTGCCTCAGATACGGCTGCAGCCAGGTTGTGCTCTGCCACCCATGCCATTCCTCCCTGAATGATGGGATATTCGATTCCTAACATTTCTGTAATTCTTGTATTCATTCTTTCCTCCAAAATTCCGGGATTTTCCCGTAGCCTTGTAGAAACAGCGTGCTTCCATAGTAAGCACGCCGTCCCCCTGTTGCTATTGATGTACACTCCGCTTTTTCGCGGAGCAGCTGACTTTCATTGCCGCCGCCTGGCAGCATGTCTACTTATAATTAAGCCTCAACGCCTTTGTTCTTTAAGTAGTTCATAACATCGCCTACAGTTGCCAGGTTCTCTAAGTCCTCTGCAGGGATCTCTACGGAATACTCATCCTCTAAAGCCATAACCAGCTCGAACAGATCCAGGGAGTCTGCTCCTAAATCGTCCTTAAAAGAGGAAGCCTCTGTGATGCTGTCTGCATCTACGCTTAACTGATCTGCAATAAGTTCTTTCATCTTCTCTAACATGATATTGTTCTCCTTTTTCTGATTAAAATTTATATTTTTATTTAACTTATCCGCTGCGGCAAAGCCACTGCGTGTATATTACGTTATTTATTACTGTCTGTTTACCACTCCAGTAAAACAGCTCCCCAGGTAAGACCTGCGCCAAATCCGGCTAACACCAGCTTGTCTCCGTTTTTAAGCTTTCCGGCTCTGTTTAACTCGTCCAGTAAAATAGGTACGGACGCGCCGGATGTATTTCCATAGTGTTCCATGTTCACCGGGAATTTCTCCAGATCCACTTTCAGGCGTTTTGCAATGGACTCAATGATGCGGTAATTTGCCTGGTGGATGATGAACTGGTCAATATCTTCTGCTGTATTTCCGGTTTCTTCCAAAACTTCTTTGATACACTCTGGAACCTGCTTTACAGCAAATTTGAACACTTCCTGTCCTTCCATGGTCATGTAGCCAAGCTCCGGTTTCTTTCCTAATAAGAAGTTTCCCGTAGAACGGCTTCCACAGGTCAGTACCCCGCCTTTGGCTCCGTTGGAATGCATGTTCAGACCGATGATACCATTTTCAGCTGCTGTTACCACTGCTGCTCCTGCTCCGTCTCCAAAGAGAACGCAGGTGCTTCTGTCTGTCCAGTCTACTAACTTGCTTAACAGGTCAGCGCCGATCACAAGGGCTGTTTTATAAAGACCGGAAGAAATATAGGCATGTGCAGTGCTTAAGGCAAACACGAAACCAGTACATGCAGAACTGATATCAAAGCAGGCTGCATTCACTGCGCCAACTTTCGCCTGTACCTCGCAGGCTCCATTTGGGAAGCAGTAATCCGGTGATGAAGTAGCCAGGATGATCAGGTCGATCTCCTCCGGATCAATTCCCGCCTGCTCAATGGCTCTCGCAGCTGCTTTCGCCGCCATATCTGATGTACTGTCGTCTGTTGCGATCCTTCTCTCTCCGATCCCCGTGCGGCTGCGGATCCACTGGTCATTGGTTTCGACGATCTTTGACAGGTCATCATTTGTTACGATCTGAGCCGGTACATAGGAACCAGTTCCTATAATTTTTGTAGTCATTTTTCTTACCTTTCCGCAGAAATACTTTGAACTTCAAAGTAATACTACAGGAAGAGATACTATTTGTCAAGAAATATTTTTTTAATATTTAATCCACTGTTTTTTCGTTTCTGTTCAGTATTTTCCTGTATTCTTTTATAATCCCCCCTTTATCATTGACTTAATTTCCAAAATTTGCTACTTTTTAATTATACATTGTAAACAATGCATGATGTCCCTTAAGTTAGGGATCGCAGCGGTATGGGGTTCGCAAAGTACAACAAAACAGGAGGTATTTCATTATGAAAACAACAGGGGTTATAAGAAAACTGGACGAGCTTGGACGGATCACCCTTCCTATCGAGCTGAGAAGAAGCCTGAACCTGGACGTAAAAGACGCCCTTGAGATCACAGTCCAGGATGACTGCATCATCCTAAAAAAAGCAGCAAACACAGATATCTTCACCGGGGGAACAGAAGATCTGGTTGAATATGAAGGAAAGAAAGTTTCTAAGGCATCCATTCTGGCGCTGGCAAAGCTGGCTGGTTTGAAGTTAGCTGAGTAAATTACATAAAAACAATTAAAACTGCCGCAAGACCATGAAATCCGTGGTCTTACGGCAGTTTTTTTTATTACTTCTAAATTCATTACACAAAACATGAGGGAATATCTGGCTCAATCCCACAAAACATGAGCGAATATTTCAGCATCACGCACATTTTATTACAGCAGCTGCTGATACACATCTCTCTTGGATATTCCTCTGTCCTTTGCAACTGCTTTCATTGCTTCTTTTTTGTCCATTCCCTGTGACAGATAATGCTCCATATGCTCTTCAATAGGCATCTCTTCCCAGGCGCGTATCTCTTCTTCACGGATCTCTTCTACCGGCTTTCCGGCAATGACGATAACACATTCGCCCTTTGGCTCTTCGGTCTCATAATGCGCCAGAGCCTCTTCAAAAGTAGTCTGGAAGGCGCTTTCAAACTTCTTGGTAAGTTCTCTGCAGATGGTGATCTTCCGGTTTCCCAGTGCCCCGTACAGGTCCTCTAAAGTTGCCACCAGATGATGAGGCGCTTCATAGACGATCATGGTCCTGGTCTCTTTTTTCAGTTCTTCCAGGATCCGCTGGCGTTCTTTTTTATCACTTTTTTCTGCAGGCAGAAATGCCTCAAAACAGAACCTTCTGGTTGGAAGCCCGGACATGGTAAGGGCGGTGATACAGGCTGCAGGTCCTGGAAGTGAAGTGACCGGAATACCTGCTTCATAGCATTGTCTTACCAGTTCTTCTCCCGGATCAGAAATTCCCGGTGTTCCCGCGTCGGTGATCAGGGCAATGTTGGTGCCCTCTGCCATTTTTTCTACCAGATATTTTGCCTTTTCCACCTTATTATACTCATGATAACTGGTCATAGGCGTTTTTATGTCAAAATGATTTAACAGCTTGATACTGTGTCTTGTATCTTCCGCTGCGATCAGATCTGCCTCTTTTAATGTTTTTAACACCCGGTAGGTAATGTCTTCCAGATTACCGATGGGTGTTGCACACAGATATAATTTTCCTGTCATGTACCTTTCCTCCGCAAGCGCTTTTTAATACCCGTAAGTAGTCCGTATCTCCTGTGAATACTCCCCGTTCTCATCAAATACAATAACCGGCGCTTCTACCTTCATCAGGGCTCCGCCGCCTCTTACTGCCTCAATCAGCACCATATTGGCTTTCCGGTCCTTATAAGGATGTACAAATTTCATCCGTTTAGGCTCTAAACCATACTGCTTCATAGTCTGTAAGATCTCGATCAGCCTTCTTGGGCGGTGGACCATATAAAACCGGCCCCCTGGTTTTAACACTCTTGTGCCTTCTCTTACCACATCATCTAAGGTGCAAAGCACCTCATGACGGGCAATGGCCTTGGCATCTCCCGGGTTTTTAATGCCGTGGGCATCATTCATATAAGGTGGATTGCTGGTGACTACATCAAAAGAAGCCAGTGCAAACCTGCTTCCGGCCTCCTTGATATCTCCTGTTACGATCTCCACCTTTTCTTCCAGGTGATTGTATTTCACACTTCTCCTGGCCATATCCGCAGACTCTTCCTGGATCTCAAGGCCGGTAAAGTGCCTTCCTTCTGTTTTTGCTTCTAAAAGAATGGGGATAATACCGGTTCCTGTTCCCAGATCCAGCGCCTTTTCTCCCGGCTTTACCACTGCAAAACCGGACAGCAGCACCGCATCCATCCCAAAACAGAAGGTGCCTTTTCTCTGGATGATGCCGTAATGATTTCTCTGAAGATCATCGATCCGCTCATCATCCCTTAAAAGGATATTTCCTTCCTGTCTCCAGCTGTGTTCCATTTCACTATTTATCATTCAACCTTGACTTTCCTTCCCTCTTTTCCAGTGCTTCCAGTTTCTTTAACTCTGCTTCGTCCTGCTTTTCGCCGCCTTTGCCCTTCTTTCTTCTGGGCTTAAACTTTAACTGGTCTACCTTGTATTCACGGATCTCTTTTTCGTCTTTATCTACTACTACGATCACCTTTACAGTCTGGCGCAGCACATTTACACTGTGTACTTCTCCCCTCAGGCCGTCTGCAGTGGTAACTGTATCACCAATTCCCGGCAGTTTGCTGTTTAATACCTCGTAGGTCTCTTCCTCATTTTTCAGGCAGCACATCAGTCTTCCGCACACGCCGGAAATCTTAGTTGGATTTAAGGACAGGTTCTGCTCCTTTGCCATTTTAATAGAAACCGGGATGAACTCAGACAGATAAGAATGGCAGCACAGCGGTCTTCCGCAGATGCCGATACCACCCAAGATCTTGGTCTCGTCTCTCACACCTACCTGCCGCAGCTCAATACGGGTCTTAAATACACTTGCAAGGTCCTTTACCAGCTCTCTGAAGTCAATTCTTCCGTCTGCTGTAAAGTAAAACAGCACCTTATTATTGTCAAAAGTATATTCCGCATCGATCAGCTTCATTTCCAGGTTGTGCTTTTTGATCTTTTCCTGGCAGATCTTAAATGCTTCTTTTTCTTTCTCTTTGTTCTTTGCCTCAATGGCACGGTCCTCATCCGTTGCCATACGGATCACCGGTTTAAGAGGCGGTATTACCTTTGTCTCATCTACTTCTCTGTTTCCAAGAACTACGTAACCGTATTCAATACCTCTGGCAGTTTCTACGATCACATGGTCCCCAATTTTTATCTGACGGTCTGCAGGATCAAAATAGTAGATCTTTCCGGCAGCCCTAAAACGCACTCCGATTACTGTTAACATTTCTCTTACTTAATTTCCTTTCCTAAAACACCCTTAAAATACAATTCTATTAATTCTCTTTCATGGTCAGAAGTAAAAGCTCCATGACCAGTTCCATATTTACATTGGCATCTAAACGGACTCTGGCCTTATCAATGGCCCCTAAGATCTGTTCCAGCCCTTCATAACTGCTTAAAGACGCCGCCTTCTTCACTGCGGAAAACTCATCCTTGAAAATGAGAAGGTTTAAATCTTTGGTAGTTTTATACATCAGGATATCACGGTACCACATCTGCATAAAATCCAGACATTCCTTAATATCCGTATTGTCATCTTTTAATTTGCGGATCACATCCAAAAGCTGGGAAATATCCATTTCCTTGATTTCCTTTAACAGCTTTAAAATCTCTTCATACATCATCTTAAAGTCCTCTGACTGGGCCAGATGAATTGCTTTGCCCAGATTTCCTCTTGCAAATGCACTGTATATTTCTGCCTGAATGTCCTTTACCTGAAGCTTTTCTTCCAGATAAGTCTTCACAACAGAGTCTTTTAATGGTTTCAGTTTCAGCTGCACACACCGTGAAAGAATGGTCTGTAAAAATGCATCCTGGTTTGTAGTCAAAAGCATGATCACTGCATAGGCCGGTGGCTCTTCTATGGTCTTTAAAAGAGCATTCTGGGCCTGCACCGTCATTTTCTGCGCTTCATCTACAATATAGATCTTATACTGGCTACTGTAAGGACGCACCATAATGGTATCATTGATCTGCTCACGGATATCATCTACACCCATACTGGCCGGTTTTTCATGTGTTACATAGATCAGATCCGGGTGGTTTCCTGACAGGACCTGCTTGCAGGCATGACACTGCATACAGGGCTCTCTGCCTCCTTCTTCACAGAGAAGAGTCATGGCAAAGGCATTTGCAAGGGTCTTTTTTCCCATTCCTTCTTCGCCGCTTAGAATATAAGCGTGGGAAACTTTCCCCGTTGCTGCCGCATTCTGAAAATGTTCTTTGATCTGTTCATGTCCTAAGATGTCTTTAAATTCAAGCATGTGGCCACCTCCCCCAGTACCTTGTTTGTTACCGGATGCTCTGCACTTTGTGCTCTCACGATCTTATCACTATGATAACATAATTACTTTTTCCTGTACACACTTTTTCCAGGTGCAAAAATCTCCAGTGCAATTACCATTCACAGGCTCCATGACCAGCCGCCTAGTGCCCTCTTACCCGATCCTGATACTCAGAAGGCGCGATCCCCACTATTTTCTTAAACTGGGCGCTGAAATAGGCTGTATCTGAATAGCCCGCAGCATCTGCTACTTCATATACCTTTAAATTTCCCTCTTTTAACAGTTCCATTGCCACTTTCATGCGGTAATAAGAAAGATAGGTGGTAAATGTATAATCTGTCTCTTTTTTGAACACACGGCTTAAATAGCCTTCGCTGATCTGCAGCTGCTCTGCCACTGTACTGATATTGATATCTTCTTTATAATGTTCACGGATCTGTTTGATCGCCTGCTCTACATACTTATTTTTTGCTTTTCTGTCTGCATTAAACCGGAAAATAGGCGTTTCTTCCTCTTCTTTCTGCCGGAGCCGGTCTCCTTCTTCTAACTGGTCGATGATCCGGGTCACTGCCTGCTCCAGATCACCGTCCTTTAATGGCTTTAACAGATAATCGCTGACTCCCAGCTTCACCGCACTCTGGGCATATTTAAAATCCCCATAAGCCGTCAGGATAATAAATTTCGCCCTGTTTCCCTGTTCCCGCAGCTTTGCGATCATTTCCACGCCGTCCATACGGGGCATTTTCAGGTCTGTAACGATAATATCCGGTGAAAGGCGGCGGATCACCTCTGCCCCTTCTTCCCCATTGGCAGCTTCCCCGGCGATCATACAGTTTAATGCATCCCAGTTAATGGTAAATATAATGCCTTTTCTGGCAATCTCTTCATCTTCTACCACTACTACTTTATACATCGTCCCCCTCCTTTCTAAGATGTCCTCTCAGGGTCTTTCGGCACCAAAAGATCCCGAGCGAACATCCGGCAGTCTCAAAGTGACAGTTGTTCCGTCTTCTGTCACTTCTGCCTTCAGGCCATATTCATTTCCATAATATAATTTTAATATCCTCATAATATTATAAAGCCCCAGATGTCCTTCCCGCTTCTCCGGTTCCGGACTGTTGATCCAGGCCAATATCTCCGGGCTCATGCCACGGCCGTCATCGGTAATGGAAATATTTAAAACATCTCCTTCACGGCCTGCATAAATACAGATATATCCATTTTCACAGCCTTCCAGCCCATGAATAATAGCATTTTCAACCAACGGCTGTAAGATCATTTTCGGCACCAGGCACTCCTCTAACTGGTCCGGTATCTCCTTTTCACACAAGAACCGGCCTGTAAAGCGGATCTTCTGCACTTCTACATAGCTGTCAATGGTCTCCAGTTCCTCTCTTAAAGGGATAAATGGCTTACTGGAAATGCTTTTTCGCAATATGATCGCCAGATTTTCCGCCAGCACTGCGATCCGTGGCACCTGGCGGATCCTTGCTTCCCATTTGATGGTGTCCAGCGTGTTATAGAGAAAATGGGGATTTAACTGGGTCTGGTATAATTTTAATGTTGTTTCATTCAGGTCCTTCTGCCTCTGCACCTTATCTTCCAGATACCGGCCCAGATCTTCTGTCATCTGGTTAAAGCTGCGGGTAAGACGTCCCATTTCATCATTGGACTGGGTATGGATACGGATAGAAAGATCACCCTTTTTCACTTTTTCCATAGCTTCATCTAATGTCTGTACCGGGCGGGCAATACTGCCTGTAAGTACGCCTGATACAGCCAGGCAGAGGAATAATCCCAACGCTGACAGGCATAGGCTGACGGTCCACATAGTCTGCACAGCTGGCTGGCTCATAGGCGCCTGGCGGCATAAGAGAAAATAAAAGCCAGTTTTTCCTCCATGGCTTACCAGATACTGTTCCCTGTCATGGCCTGCATCGGACATTTTCCTGTTTTCCAGTATCTTTTCGATCATGTCACCTGTCTGAACCTGGCTCTTGTCCTGTCCAGAGCAGTACACCGTCCGTTTATGGGTATCTAAAAGCAGCAGCACATCCCCAGATGACACCTCTGCCCCTAAAAGATCATCCAGGTTTTCCCTTGTAAAATCAAAAACAATATAGCCAGTTTTTGCACCGCCTTCTGTATACAGCGGTCTTGCACCCTGAAGCAGAATGTCCCCGTCCGTAATAGAAAGATCCGGATCAGTCCTGTAATATACAATATCATCCGTTCTGGAAGCCTTTCTTAAAAGCCCCCAGAATACAGGCAGGTCTTTTTCCTTCCCCTCTGTATCCGTCGTATAGCACAGACGGCCTCCTGAATCATAAATAGAAAACCGGGCATATCCTGAGGTTTCCTGGGTGGCCTGATATAAAGATAAGTACATCTCCCTCTGGTGATCTGCTTCACTTTTTTCGATCATAATCCGGGCTGTCTTTTTATCCGTGGCAATGGTCTTGCAGGCTTCCTCGCATTTTTCAAAAACTGCTTCCAGTCGCGCCTCTGCCTTTGTGATCTGAGTCCGCCCCTCATCTAAATTCTGCCGGTCAAGTGCTGCCGTAAACAGCCGGATCATAACCACACTGGAGCACAATAAAGGCACCAGTGCCGTCAGCAGACAGGCAAGAAAGATCTTTTTATGAAATGAAAGCTTATTTAATATCTTCATCTTTTTCCCTGCCTTCTTTATTACTGTTCCTGTTCATGGGCTGAACCAGACTTTTCTTCCATAATAAGCTTCCAGATATTTAAAACTTCCTGCTGTCTGGAATATCTCTGTTTCAGATCTTCATCTGACCGGTCATTCTCTGCAGCCACATCTTCTGCCGGTTGGCGTAAAAGCTGGGTCCGTAAAAGCCATTTTGTATCATCACAGGTAGTGTAGGTTACAAATGCTTCAGAAGCATCCAGATTTGGGGTTCTTTTCCGGATCGCAGTTCCGTCTTCAAAGAAACATTCTCCTTCTTCCGGATCAATGTAATCTACGTCCTGACCTGCAGCCAACATCGCTTTCGCTGCCTCTTCTGAGGTAACGCCAATAGAATAGCGGCCGTCAGAAATGCCCTGTTCCACCTCTTTAAAGGTCTCCGGCATCTGATACTGCATATTTTCCGCTAAAAGGTCCAGAAATTCTTCTTTTTCACTGTTTTTTGCCGCCTCTGTGAGAACAGAAGCAGCCATATCTGATTTAAGCGGGTCCGGCACTGCCACGCGGCCTTTCCACCGTGGTTCTAACAAGCTGTCCCAGCCTGTTGGCAGCTCTCTGTAGGTCACTACATTGGTATTATATAAAATCACAAAGGATACCGCTGAATACCCTGTCCAGGCATCTTTGCCTGTCTGCCAGTACTCTTTGCCTTCCTCTAAGGCGTCCGCACTGACCCCAAAGGCCACATCCCAGTCTGCCTCTTCTTTTTCCAGCTGGGAAAGCATCTCCTTTGCAGAGCCTGTTTCTACCCTTACATTCCAGCCGGTACGCTCCTCAAATTCCTTGATCACCGGCTCCCATTCTTTCCTTTCCTGGGCAGTAAATACGGTCAGGGCATAGTTCTCCGGTTCTGCCTGTTCCTGCACCAGATCGTCAGCCCGGCGGCAGCCTGTAAGAACTGTTCCAGCCAATATTGCAGCTGCAGATATGACCGATAAAAAGAACAGGGAACGCCCTTTTTTGCATTCCCTGTTGAAAAATTTATGTGTTTTATATACTGCATTTCTGTCTGCTTTTCCTGTATACATGCTGCGGTGCCCCTTGTATTTTTTAGACTCGCAAACACGCGCTGACGCGCTCTACTGTCCGCTAATGCGGACGGTTTGTTCGTTCCATCAGTATACCAGAAAAACAGTTCCATTTCCACACTTTTACAGCCCCAAAAACCTCTCAAACACTACGCAGGCCCGGACTGCATCTTCCTCTTTTTCCATTTCACAGAAGATACGAAGTAACGGCTCTGTACCGGAAAATCTGGCGCTTACCCAGCCACCATTTTTAAAGTAGACCTTGCAGCCGTCCTGATAAGAAACACGGGATACCTCAAATGGCAGTTCCGGCAGTTTCTGCTCTTCTAACAGCACTTTCTGTATACGTGCCTTTTCCTCTGCTGTAAAACGGTAGCTGCGCTCTTCCATATGAGTCTCACCGTACTGGTCCTCAATATCCTTTACGATCTCAGAAAGGCTCTTACCGGTCACTGCGATCATTTCTACCAGAAGGCTTGCTGCATAGATACCGTCTTTTCCATGGATATGACCTTTTACAGTCAGGCCACCGGAAGACTCACCGCCAATAATGGCATCTGTCTCCTGCATCTTTGCAGAAATATACTTAAAGCCTACAGGCACTTCATAACACTTCTGGCCAAAGCTTTCAGCCACCTTGTCCAACATATGAGTGGTTGCCAGGTTTCGTACTGCATCGCCCCGCCAACCCTTATATTTCAGAAGATAATAATACAGCATAACTAAGATCTGGTTGGCGTGAAGATAATGTCCCTTATCGTCAATAACGCCTAACCTGTCTGCGTCACCGTCTGTCGCAATACCAATATCACAATAACGGTCCAGCACATAGTTCTGAAGGTTCTTAAGGGTATCTTGTGCCGGAGCCGGCATCTTACCTCCAAACAGTGTATCATGCTGGGCATTAATGGTTTCTACCGTACATCTTGCAACTGCCAGAATGGTGCTTAAAGCCGTCAGGCTGACACCATACATAGGGTCAACAGCTACTCTCAGATCGCGCTTTCTGATCGCATCTACATTGATCACAGATAAGATATTATCCAGATATTCATTCATTGGATTGATTTCTTCTACAATGCCCTGTTTTACCAGTTCTGTATAACTTGGCGGCGGCATCTGCCCGTCCTCTTCGTGACATGGTGTATACAGCTTTTCCGCCTCTAACAGCCATTTTTCAATGTCCTTTGTCTGAAGCTCATCTGCGTCTCTTCCGCCGTATGTAAACACCTTGATGCCATTGTAGATCGCCGGGTTATGGCTGGCAGTGACCATCATTCCATAGTCCAGCTCATGTTTCATCACATAAAACATTAACAACGGAGTCGGCGCGCTGCGGTTTACAAACTGTACGTGGATCCCCTCTTTTCCAAGAATCTGGCATGCCCAGATCACAGCCTCTTTGGAGAGGAAACGGCGGTCATAACCGATGACCACACTTTTTGTATCTTTATGTTCTGCCTTCATTTTCAGGCACATGGCTAAGGTCAGCTTCTGTATATTTTCCTTGGTAAACTCTTCTCCGATGATCGCACGCCAGCCGCCAGTTCCAAATTTTACCATTTGTGTGTTCCTCCCATCTTTTCAATATACATAGACTTACAAAGCCTGCGCCAGAGGCGCAGGCACTGTTTTCATGTTGCAGTATGAAACAAATTAAACGATCGATACCTTACCTTTACTTACCTTCAGGAAGATAAGCAGGGAAATAACTGTACTGACAGTAAGGATCGATGCCAGCGCTGCTGCTGTACCAAAGCTGTTTCTTACAACCTCTGTATAAATGGCTACAGAAATAGTACTGGTCTTGCCGCCGTAAAGCATAACGCTGGAAGACAGCTCATTGATACAGGTGATCCAGCTTAAAATCGCACCGGATAATACGCCAGGTGCCATTAATCTTGCTGTCACCTTGATAAATGTCTGCATAGGTGATACTCCAAGACTGATAGACGCTTCTTCTACGCTTGGATCCATCTGCTGTAAGAAAGCACTGCCGGAACGTACCGTATAAGGCAGTTTTCGTACAACAAAGGCAATGATCATGATCACTGCGGTTCCTGTAAGGATCACAGGTTCCTTGTTAAATGCCACGATCAGGCTGATACCAAGAACTGCGCCTGGAATTACGAATGGGAACATGATCAGCAGATCCATTAACTGTCCTGCAAAGCCCTTCTGGCGCACAACGATATAGGAGATCAGCATACCAATAATGATGATAAATATAATGGCAATGGTTGAAAATACAAAGGTATTGCGGATATTGGTCCACAGACGGTTAAAAATCGTAATATAGCTTCCCAGGCTGAAGCCTTTCTTAAATCCTGTAAAGTCGCTCTTGATAAAGCTGCTGACGATAACTACGATCTGAGGAAGGATACCGATAAATGTAACCAGCATAACCGGGAATGTTGCCAGGAAACGCTTTACTCCGTGAAGTTCCTCTTCCTTTGGCGGACGCATGGCAGTCATTACATAGTTCTTCTTTGTAACAAAATGCTTCTGCACCAGAAGGACTGTGGTAGAACAGAATACTACTACTACAGAAAGAGCACTTGCCAGGTGGGCATTTCCGCCGATCTCACTCATGTACTCATTATATACAAGAACAGGAAGTACCATATAACCTTCGCCGATGAGCATTGGAGTACCAAAGTCTGCCAGACTGGTCATAAATACCATAATGGCACCGGCTGCAATAGACGGAAGGACTACCGGCAGTGTAATGGTCCAAAGTCTGCGAAGCTTGTTGCTTCCCAGGTTCTCTGCAGCCTCTTCCAGACTGGAGTCGATGCTTCCCATAGCACCGGAGGTATACAGATAAACATAAGGGAACAGCTTAAAAGTAAATACCAGGATGATACCCAGTTTTCCGTAAATACTTGGAAGATGGATACCAAACTGGGAAAACATATTTGTCACCAGACCAGAACGTCCAAACAACATGATCCAGCTGTAGGCGCCGATAAATGGCGGGCTCATAAGGCTCATGATGATAAAAATATGGATGAACTGCTTGCCCCATACATTATAACGGGACATTACATAGGCAATGGGAACACCTACAACCAGTGTGGTGATCGTTGTTACCACAGATACAAAAATACTTCTTCCCAATGCGGAATAATAATATTTCTTTGTGAAAAATCGGATATAGTTCTCAAAGGTAAAGCCGTCCACCTTGGTTGAGAAAAAGCTTCGGGTGATCAGGGTACAGAAGGGATAGATCAGAAATACCAGCATAAATCCCACAACTGCCACTTTCACCCAGAACCAGAAGTCTAACTTCTTTCCGGAACCTACCATGAGATCACCTCCTGGGTCGCTGAATCATATACACCTACGGCGCGGATGTCAAAGTTTACCTTTACCTTTTGTCCGTCCGGGCGAAGTTCATGTACATCTTTTGTATACTCATTTAACTGTACGGTCTGTCCATTATCCAACAGGATCTCATATTCAATGAAGTCACCTAAGAAAGTGGAAATGATAATGGTTCCCGGCAGTCCCTCTTTATCGTCAAAGAACAGCTGCTCCGGTCTTGCGGAAATAATTCCCTTACCGGTAAATGGCTTCTTTAAGGTACAGGTAATAGAACACTCTCCCTTAATATCCAGCACTGCCTGATTTGGGTCATCTCCCTTAACATCACACTCTACAAAGTTGGAAACACCGATAAATCCGGCTACAAAGGTATTTTCCGGCTTTTTATAAATCTCTTCAGGAGTTCCCACCTGCATAATATTTCCTTCCTTCATAACAGCGATCCGGTCGGAAATAGCCAGTGCCTCTTCCTGGTCATGGGTTACATAGATGGTTGTAATTCCCAGACGGCGCTGCAGCTTCTTAATAACCGTTCTCATCTGCACACGCAGCTTTGCATCCAGGTTAGACAGTGGTTCGTCCATCAACAGAACTCCAGGTTCAATAACGAACGCTCTTGCTAAAGCTACTCGCTGCTGCTGTCCACCGGAAAGTTCATTTGGCTTTCTGTCCTTTAACTTGCCGATCTGCACCAGTTCCAGGGCTTCTTCTACCTTTCCAGGGATCTGATCCTTTGGACACTTTTTCGCTTTCAGGCCGTATGCTACGTTTTCAGCCACTGTCAGATGTGGGAAAATCGCATAGTTCTGGAAGACCATACCGATGTCTCTTTTATGAGCCTCCAGATTGTTGATCACCCGGTCATCAAAACAGATCTCTCCTCCGTCTACTGTATTAAATCCTGCGATCATACGCAGAAGGGTGGTTTTTCCGCATCCGGACGGCCCTAAAAGGGTAAAAAATTCTCCCTGTTTAATATCCAGGCTTACTCCGTTTAATGCTGTAAAATCACCGTATTTTTTCACGGCATTTTTAATGATCACTGCATGGCTCATATATCTGGTCCTCCTTTTTGTTCAATGTCCTCTCAAAATCTTTCTGCAACCGCTTTTCTGGAAGACACTCCCACTTTTTACATTCCTTATATATGCGAAAGACTGCCCGCCCGCCAGGGCCAGGCAGTCTTTCTATTATTTGTTTCCCGTTACTTTCATTTCAGAAAGATTAATCTACCATAATATCATTGAAGTGTTCAATAATGGACTCTTTTTCATTTGCAGCCCAGTCAAAGTCATAATCAACTAATACCAGGTCGCTCAGCTTTGCCAGTCCATCTGCAACGTCCATATCACTTCTTACAGGACGACGTCCCCAGTTCTCGCTCTGCTCTGTCTGGCACTCTTTAGAGGTAACGAAGTCGATGAACAGTTTTGCATTTTCTTCATTCGGGCATCCCTTAACAAGAGCTACACCATCCGGAACTGCACTGGTTCCATCCTTTGGATATACAAATCCAACAGAAGGATCATCCTTGTACTGAACAGCTGCTTTCTCAAGAGTAAGACCTACATAGAACTCACCGTCAGCTACCATCTTGTGGCACTTACCTGAAGAGTCAACGATCTTTCCATCCAGGTTGTCATACAGTTTCTTGATGAAATCCCATCCATCTTCCTTGCCGCCATGACCCAGGATCATAGTACATAACTGGGTGTAAGCAGAACCGGATTTAGATGGCAGGCAGTATGCAATTTTGCCCTTCCACTCAGGCTTTGTCAGATCTTCCCAGGTCTCCGGAATGGTCATTCCGTCTTTTTCGATCAGATCTTTATTGTAGAACAGTACCATTGGCAGTGGGCTTTCACCGATCCACTTGTCATCCGGGTCTTTGTACTCTTCTGCAATTACATCATCATTTGCACAAACATATGGTGCGAAGTAATCCTTAAATGCTGCCAGGGAGTCAGCACCGCCGCCCCAGAGTACATCAGCGATCGGGTTAGCAGACTCAGCTGCAATACGGTTGCACAGCTCGCCGGTTCCGGCTGCTACTACTTCTACCTTAACATTTGGATACTTCTCCATGAACAGGTTCACACCTGCATTTAACGGATCTGCATCATGAGGAGAATATACAACTACGGTACCGGAGTAATCTTCCGGAGCTTTCTCAGCAGTTGCCTCAGACTCTTTTGCTTCTTCTTTAGACTCTTCCTTAGCTTCTGCTGCTGTTGTTTCCTCTGCCTTGGTCTCTGCCGGTGCTGCGGTAGTAGCGGTGTTTCCGCCTCCACATGCGGTCATACTCAGTACCATCATGGCTGCCAGTGACGCTGCTGCAAATCTTTTTTTCATATACACCTCTCCTTTTCTATGTACCCTCCCGGTACATCGTTCCCGGTCTCACCGGGACTTAAATAAATTTTGCAGTCTGAAAACTGCTTCTCACGTTCTTTGGAGTTTTCGTTACAGATCATATAGCATGTACCGTAACTTTTCACTCCTGATGTTGTTATTATATAATTTTATTATGCATTTTTCCATTTGTTATTCTAACTTTTGTTGTGTTATTCTGAACTTTTGTATAATTTTTAAGTCGTATTTTATATTTATATGTGCATAGTACACATACACCAGCAATAAAACAGGACCGTCCTGTCATAAACGCAGCTAACTTCTTACTATTACTACGTCTATTTACAACGGTCCTGTTTTCATCTGTCGATTTTTTCTGTTACAATACTTCTACCTTAAATTACCCTGTTCTGCACAGACAGAGCACCTGTATTTTACCACTTATAATGCTTGATCAGCGCCTGGGTTCCCAGATCTCCCATGCCTTCCTCTTCCAGTTTTTTACAAATTCCAAGAACATCCTCTAACACATCTAATTTGGTTCCTCTTTCGGATGCTTCCTCATCTGCAAGGCTCATATCCTTGATAAAATGCTTTAAGAAGAAGCCCGGTGCATAGTCATCTTTTGCTGCCTTGGAAGCTACATTATTCATCTGGGCGCTTCCTGCAGCACCTGTGGAAATAGATTTAAGCATTACATCTACGTCCAGTCCTGCATTCTTTGCATAGACCATAGCCTCGCATGCGCCTGCTAAAGCACCTGCAATGGCGATCTGATTACACATCTTGGTGTGCTGTCCGTTTCCGGACTTTCCTTCGTAGTTGATAGCCTTTCCCATTGCCTCAAATACAGGCAGACAGGTATCAAAGTCCTCTTTATCACCGCCTACTAAAATAGTCAGTGTTCCCGCCTTTGCACCGCTGTCACCGCCGGTTACAGGGGCATCTAAGCCATGAAGTCCCCTATTCTTTGCCTCTTCATAGATCTGCTGGTCTAACTTCGGGCTTGTAGTGGTCATGTCGATCACATAAGTGCCTTTATCTGCATTTTCAAGGATACCATTTTCCCCGAAATATACTTCCTCTACATCCTTAGGATATCCAACAATGGTAATGACCACATCTCTGCCTTTAGAGCAGTCTGCCACTGTATCACACCATACAGCGCCCTCTGCGATCACATCCTCCACCTTTGACTTTGTTCTGGTATAAATAGAAACCTCATAACCAGCCTTCATCAGATTGCGCACCATGGATTTTCCCATAATGCCAACACCAATAAATCCAATTTTCTTTAACATCTGTTTCTCCTTTCCTTCGTTACACAAAATGTCCTTTATGATTTCTTCTATACACGGTTCAAGCCCGGTATTTTCATATTGTTTTCTGATCCCGCACTGATCCAGACGTTCTTTTGCAAAGTCCTTTTCATCAGCTAAGAACCTTCGGCACATTTCCGCATACTTTGGCACTTTTTGCGTTTTTTCTCTGTTTAATGCCCGCTGCAGACGTTCACCGTCTTCCACATGGATATATAAAGGGACCATGACCTCTGCCCCATAATAACTGCAGAGCTTTTCATAAGACTCCAATGTTCCCATCATCAGATAACTGCCGGATCCCAGATCGATCTGCCCGTCATCTGCCGTAAAATAACTCCACGGCCCGTAAATGGTATCATAAGTGCGGCATTCGATCACTTTACCTGCATCCTTCATAGCCTGAAGCTGCTTCTCATCGGTGAAAATGTACTCCACCCCATTGGTCTCCCCATCACGGATGGGCCTGGTGGTGTACATGCGGACTGTTCCAAGTTCTGGCAGTTCCTTTACCAGACGTTTGTAAATGGTGTCCTTACCTGAGGCACTTTTTCCCATTACATAATAAATCTTTCCCATTATGTTTCCATCTTTCTCTTTCTTTTTAAACGGACCTGCCACCTGATAATGCCATTACCTGTATGGTGACAAGGTCTGTATCTTCCAGTCCCTGGACCGGCAGATCTTTTTTTATATAATCCTGTAATGTTTCCAGTATTTCTTCTGTGATCTGCTCTCCCGGCGCTAACAGCGGGATACCCGGCGGATAAATATAGGCAAATTCCCCACAGATGCGGCCGCAGCTTTCTTTTAAAGGCACTGCTTCCTTTTCCCCGTCCATTGCTTTAAAAACAGGCATCACCTGCTTTGCATGACGGCTGTAAACATTTTCATCAGGATCATCATTGCAGATATTTCCATTTTTTTCCAGTTCTTTGTCAATTTCAAGTAATGCCTTTTTCAGACGTTTCAGCCCCTTTTTGCTGTCTCCAATGGCTGCAATGGCCGTTACATAATCAGCACCGCACATTTCCATTTCCAGATGATACTTGTCCCTTAAGATCTGGGAAAGCATTTCTCCGGTAAGCCCGCTGCCTCTTACTGAAACAACGATCTTGGAAATATCCACATCAAAAATCCCTGCTGTTCCCCTCAGGTCCCGTTCTACCAGGCGCAGGGGCTTCATTTTTCCCAGTTTTTTTCGTATCTTAAGCAAAGCAGCTTCAAATTCAGCCACTTTACCTTCTTTTCTATACTGATCCATAAGAAAAATGCTGTTCTCAATGGACGCCATAAGCACATAAGAAGGACTGCTGCTCTGATAGATCTGCAGATAACGCTCTACCTTTTTCACATCCAGATAGCATCCACCATCCGGCCTGTTATTTTTCACATGGAGCAGCGCCGTCTGGGTAAGACTTGGCAGTGTTTTATGCACACTCTGGATCACTGCATCTGCTCCCAGTTCAAGAGCTGACTTTGGAAATGCATCCCCATAGGCAAAGTGAGCACCATGGGCCTCATCTACGATCAGCGGAAGACCTGCTTTATGGACGATCTTTGCAATGGCTTCCACATCCGAAACGATCCCGTCATACGTAGGTGACACGATCAGCACTGCCTGGATATCAGGATCATTTTTTAATGCGTTTTCCACATCTTCCGGCAAAATTCCGCCCTGTATCCCCAATCCGGGAACTGGCTGTGGATAAACATAAACTGCTTCCAGATGATTTAAATAGATCCCATGATACACCGCCTTATGGCAGTTCCGGCTGACTAATATCTTTCCCCTGTGGGGAACGGCTGCGCTGATGGCCGACAGCAGCCCGCAGGTGCTTCCATTTACAAGATACCATGTGTGGTCCGAACCGTAAAGGCTGGATGCCCATTTCATGGACTCTTTTAAAATTCCTTCTGGATGATGGAGATTGTCAAAACCATCAATTTCTGTTATATCCACAGAAAATGGATCTGGAAAGGACAGTTTTATACCTTCTGCCCGCTTATGTCCCGGCATATGAAAGGGATACATATCCGATCTCCGGTACTTTTTTAAACGTTCAATGAGAAGTTCCTCTTTTTTCACCTTTTTCTGCTCCCGGTTCCCGCGTAAAGCCCTTTTTCATTTTGCAGCTGCAAAAGGCGGATCACTGTAGCACGCAGCTGACGGCGGTTTCTCACCTGGATGAATTTATCCGGATACTGTGCTCCCACCCGTTTATAATCTTCCTTCTTTTCCCGGCTGCGTCCATTTTTCAGGATCCATAAGATAAATTCTTTATCCATCTTTTCTATACAGCCATCTGCCATGCTTTTTCTGGTATGGCCTTTGTATCTGTAATAACGGCGCAGCGCCTGCCACAGACAGATCCATCTTGGATAATCCATAAAAATGATCAGGTCTGCTTCTTTCATCCGCCTTTTCTGACAGAATTTTTCGTAATTTCCGTCAATGACCCAGCCACGCTCTTTATTTTCCTCTAAAAACTGCTCACAAAGCCGGTTCCCTTCTGCTTCCTTTCGCTCCTTCCAGCCTGCTTCAAACTGAAGTTTGTCCAAATGGAGCACCGGACAGCCAAGGATCTTGCCCAGTTTTGCTGCCAGCACCGATTTACCGGAGCCGGTATATCCGATCACTGCAATTTTCATTTTTCCCTTCCCCGAATGTTAAAGCACTATTGAAAAAATCCCCTGCAAGGGCCTTATACCTGTTATAAAGTCTCTGCAGGGGATTGGCTGCCTAAAACAGCTTATTTATTATTTTGTTGCAGTTCTTGTTTTCATGAATATGGAAACAAGAAGATGTCATGGCTGAACTGTAACATTATTTTTCTCTTGTTTCAGTCATTTTCTTAACATCTGCGATAAATGTGCTAAGATCAGCAACACCAAGGTCGCCCTTGTCACGGCTTCTTACAGTGATCTTGCCTTCTGCTGCTTCCTTCTCACCTAATACCAGCATGAACGGAACTTTCTCTAACTGAGCCTGACGGATCTTGTATCCAACCTTCTCATCCTTACGGTCTAACTCTGTACGGATACCAGCTGCTTTTAACTGATCATACACACCCTGGGCATATTCCATGGACTTTTCTGATACAGGAATAACCTTAACCTGAACTGGAGCCAGCCATACTGGGAACTTGCCAGCGAAATGCTCGATCAGGATACCGATGAAACGCTCAATAGAACCGAAGCATACGCGGTGGATCATAATAGGACGCTTCTTAGTACCGTCTTCTGCTACATACTCAGCCTCAAAACGCTGTGGAAGCTGGAAGTCAAGCTGAATGGTACCACACTGCCAGGTACGTCCGATAGAGTCTCTTAAGTGGAAGTCGATCTTAGGTCCGTAGAATGCGCCATCGCCTTCATTTACAATGTACTTTAAGCCCATTTCATCCAGTGCATTTCTCAGACCGTTTGTTGCCATCTCCCAATCTTCATCAGATCCCATGGAATCTTCCGGTCTGGTAGAAAGCTCTACGAAATAATCAAATCCAAACTGAGAGTAAACTTCATTGATCAGTCTTGTAACGCCCTTGATCTCGTCAGTGATCTGATCCTGGGTCATGAAGATATGTGCATCATCCTGGGTGAAGCAGCGTACACGCATCAGACCGTGAAGCTGTCCGCTCTTCTCATGACGATGTACCAGACCTAACTCACCAACTCTTAATGGCAGGTCGCGGTAGGAACGAGGCTGGGACTTGTATACCAGCATACCGCCTGGACAGTTCATTGGCTTAATAGCATAGTCTTCGTCATCAATAACGGTTGTATACATGTTCTCTTTGTAATGATCCCAGTGACCGGAGGTCTCCCACAGCTTACGGCTTAAGATAACAGGAGTAGAAACTTCCTGATAGCCTTCTCTTAAGTGGATCTCACGCCAGTAGTCGATCAGGGTATTCTTTAAGGTCATGCCCTTTGGAAGGAAGAATGGGAAACCAGGTCCTTCTTCTGCAAACATGAACAGTCCTAATTCCTTGCCTAATTTTCTGTGGTCACGCTTCTTAGCCTCTTCCATCATGGTTAAGTAAGCTTCCAGGTCTTCTTTCTTTGCAAATGCAGTACCATAAATTCTGGTCAGCATCTTGTTCTTCTCGCTACCTCTCCAGTAAGCACCTGCAATGCTGGTCAGCTTAAATGCCTTGATGCCCTTTGTATACAGGATATGTGGTCCTGCGCACAGGTCTACGAAATCACCCTGCTGATAGAAGCTGATGGTCTCGCCTTCCGGAAGGTCTTCGATCAGCTCTACCTTGTAAGGCTCGCCCTTTTCCTGCATAAATTTAATTGCTTCGTCTCTAGGCAGAACGAATGGCTTTAATGCCAGGTTCTCCTTAACGATCTTCTTCATCTCAGCCTCTAACTTTTCCAGATCATCCGGGGTAAATCCGCCTTCTCTGTCAAAGTCATAGTAAAATCCGTCATCAATAGCCGGTCCGATTGCCAGCTTGGTCTCTGGATACAGTCTCTTTACTGCCTGTGCCAGTACATGGGAAGCAGTGTGGCGGATGGCTCTTAATTCGTCTTTTGCTTCTTCAACACTTCCGTCTGGTAAAATAATCTTCATGGTAAACTCCTTTCGCTTTAAAACGCGTTTTTAGATCTTTTGGATATGTCCTATAAGGTTTTCAGGTATTAAAAAACCCCTGGACACATCTCTATGTCCAAGGGTGCATATACACGGTTCCACCTTGATTTTCACTCATTCATCCCTTAACGCGGGGTACGGTATCATTTCCCTTGTTCAAGTTCCCTGATACGGCTCAGGACTGGTATTCATCTGTCTCCCACATGCGCCTTTCCACCAACCGGCTGCTCTCTGTCTGCTTTCATCAGATTACTGGTTCCTTCAATGCCTTTTGCATTTCTGCTAACCTTGATTATAACATTTAAGCCATTTTTGTCAAGATACAATCAATCCTCTTATTCCCTTTCCGCTGTATTTCTGATAAGATATACTCTGATTTATCATTTCTCCACTTTCCGAGAACAACAACCGTAATCCATAAAAGAGATTATAAAGGAGGAAGACAACCTATGAAGATCGTTATCATAGATGGCCAGGGCGGCCGAATGGGAAAAGCTGTGATCGAACAGTTAAAAAGCAGCTATCCCGAACTCGAACTTTACGCCATTGGCACCAACAGCATTGCAACCTCTGCCATGTTAAAAGCCGGTGCCTCTTATGGAGCCACCGGCGAAAATCCTGTGATCGTCAATGCCAGAAACGCAGACCTGATCATCGGGCCTATTGGTATCGTTATGGCAGACTCCCTGATGGGGGAGATCACCGCTGCTATGGCAACCGCTGTAAGCTCCAGCAGCGCCTACAAAATACTTATCCCTGTAAATCGCTGCAACCATTTTATCGCAGGCTGTCAGGGCGGCAGTTTAAGTGACTATATCCGCCAGGTCTGTGAAGAAGTGGGCAGACATTTAAACATCTAAAAGAAAGAAGGCTTGACCTTATCATGAGAACCGTTGAATTTAAAATGGAACGTCCCGGCCTTGTAAGCGCCGGTGACAAAGTAAAGATCATCGAACGGGAAGGAACCAGCAGCTACAGCTATATCATTGACCCAGCTGTAGCCATGTCCGGCTGCTTCGCCGCCAGAGACCGCATTAAATCCGAATATGGCATTGTAAAAGATGTCCGTGAAAATTCACGGGGATTTTACGTTGTAGTTGATTTTGATGAGGAAGATGTTCATTAAATTTTCTCCAAACTTGCTTCCGGTGCTTTTTATGATAACGGCACGATCTTAATTTCTTCTGCTGTTGTTTCAGCAGCCGTTGTCGCCGGTGCAATAGGCGCGGTCGCTACCGTAGTCTCTTCTACTCGTTTTCCAGGTGCATCTGTTCCGATCACAACTTCTGTTGGATTTACGGACGGATGCACCTTTCCTGTCTCTACAGGTGACACCGAACTATGTGTCGGCGTTACAGGAACGATTTTTTCTGCAGTTGTTGTAGTAGTTTCTTCTACGCTGGTTCCTGTTTCCTCTTCTTTGATCTCTTCCACTGTTTCAACTCTCGTTTTTGCCGAAACATCCAGGGAAACCGGTAAACTCCAAAGTACACTTGTGATCCCACCAGTTCTGCTCCAGTTGCAGTCATGCCAATAACCGATCATCTTCCCATCCTGAAGTGCAAGGATTTCGATCATATCGTTTCCTGTAACTTTCTTTCCCGTTCTTTCTGAACTGTCTTTTACTGCATAAATAGTACCATCCTGCTTTACATTGACCACTACACCATACGCATTTTCCCAGATCTTCGGATGATACTCTCCATATATTTCTCCCTGGCTTTCAAAATAGTAGAGATTAAAAACAGCTCCTGGAAAAATACCGCTGACTACCTTTTTCTCTTTGCCATTCAGATCCGTTTTATAAATACGGCTGTACCATTTTCCATCTGCAGTCTTTTCCACATAAGCGCTGAAAAAAATGGAATTATCCACAATGCAGTAACTTTGTACACCATAATCTGCTCTTGCAATAGTTTTGCTTCCAGAAGAACTCCGTCGTACAAGCTGCATCTGTGATCCTGTTCCCTGAAGTTCGTAAGAACTGTCATCTGCAGCAACCGGATTTTTCTTTACATAACTGATCTTACCATTTTCATCAACCTTGTATACACGATCTTCTACGGTAATACCTGCGCTTCCAGCAGATGTTACCGGCTTTCCAAGTGCATTTACAAGATAACATGCATCTCCGTCAATCTTTACCTGATATCCACCTTCAGAAAGTTCTGTCTCCGTACCGGAAGTGGCTGTATGGATCTTCCCCTCCTGGGCATAGTAAATAGTTTCATCCAATACAAGATATCCGTCTACATTTTCAGCAATGATCTCTTTTGTATTCTGTCCCGGTATCATACGTACCAGTACATCACACCGTTCCTTCTCCTCTTCTGAAAGAGAAGATCGTTTGCTTTCTGCCACCTTTGGGAGATAATACACATAGTCTCCATAAGCTCTTAAAGAGTTTTTCGTGGCTTTCTCCGGGTTCTTTTCATTGCCAAGTGGTTTTACCTTATTGTCTACCGTTTTCTTATACAGAATGGTCTTAAAAAGTCCTGTATCTTCACTGTCCAGATAGCACCAGAAAGCATTGGTCCTGATAAAACTGTCCATGTCTTCCCCTGTATCTTCCGGTACATAGTTGGGATCCGGCTCAATATTTTTCAGGTATCCTTTTACATCATGGCAGGTAAAGATCTGGCCATCTCCTTTCCACTGACCAGTTGCCATGATCCCCTTGTCATCAAAATGATACAAAAATCCTTTTATTTCCAGCCACTGATCCACGGCATAGGTCTTTTCATCGATCTTATACTTCCAGCCGTCCTCTGTTTCCTCCCAGCCCAGCTGATCCGTTTCTTTTGTCTCAGCTGCCGATATTTCCAGTGTCTGTTTTTCACTTGCCCTGGTCATATCCAATTTTTCATAATCTGAATGGATCTTTCCAAAAACGATCACTATAACACTGATGGCCATGATCATAAAAATAATGGCCACGATCAGCAACAGCGCTGTTTTTAAACCAGAGTCCTTCTTTCTTCTTCTCATCTCATTCCATCCTCTTATTCATAATAACTTCGTGATATGATAAAATAAATAAAACGAAAAAAGCGGAAAATCTCAATTTCTAAGATTTTCCGCCACTTTTCAAAGATGAGCGTGCGGGGATTCGAACCCCGGACAACTTGATTAAAAGTCAAGTGCTCTACCGACTGAGCTACACGCCCTTATTAAATTACTTAAATGCCCAAAGTCGGAATCGAACCAACGACACGAGGATTTTCAGTCCTCTGCTCTACCAACTGAGCTATCTGGGCATCCCGGTCAGCAATGATTTGTATTACCGACAACGGTGATATCATACCTTTTTTTAGAAAAAATGTCAAGCATTTTTAAAAACTTTTTTAAAAACTTTTTCAGAGGGCTATATCAGGTATATTCTTTCCGGCCGCTGGCATCGGGAATTCCTTCTTCTTCCCGGTATTTTGCAACGGTGCGGCGGGAGATGGAGATCCCCTTTTCCGTCAGCTTTTCTCCAAGAAGGCGGTCGCTGTAAGGCTTCTTTTTATTTTCCTCAGCAATGATCTCATGGAGCAGCTGTTTGATCTTACGGGCTGTCACTGCTTTGGAAGGATCGTCGGACTTCTCTGTCGATGAAGTTGAAGTTCCCACATTTCTGGAAAAGAAGAAATTCATGGGATATACGCCCCAGGAGCACTGGAGATATTTCTTGCTTACTGCACGGCTGACAGTGGACTCATGGATCCCTAAGATTTCCGCGATATCTGTCATACGCAGTGGTTTTAAATAATTAGGACCATGGGAGAAAAATGCTTCCTGGCGCTCTAAGATCACTCTGGATACGTCCATCATGGTCTTACTGCGCTGGGTGATGCACTGTTTGACCCATTCGGCCTGGCGGATCTTATTTCCAAGGTATTCTTTTAATTCCTGGGAGTCAGGTGCCTGGTTCATCTGGCGGTAGTAGCTGTTGACTTCAATGCCCGGGTACATGGACTCATTTAATAAAATGTCAAAATGGTCCTTGAACTTTACAATGGTCACATCCGGTATGATATAGCGCAGCTGGTCACGGCTGCTGAAGGATACTCCTGGTTTTGGATTTAAGGATTTGATGATCTGGCAGTAACCGGCTGCTTCCCCGGAAGAAAGATGGAGGGCTCTGGCAATGGCCGGGATCTGGTTTTTCGCTACCATATCCAGGTGATTGTCGATCAGGGACTCCATAACAGGTGTGAGCATTTTTTTACGTTCTAACTGAAGCTTTAGACATTCTTCCAGGTTAAAGGCACAGACCCCTGCAGGATCTAAGGATTTTAACTCTTCTAAAATACGGTCGATGGTTTCTGTATCCGTTTTAAAATAAGCGGCAATGTCTTCCTGTGTTTCCGTCAGGTATCCCCGGTTATCCAGACTGTCCAGACAGAAGTGGATGATCTCGGTTTCCTGTTCGGAAAAATCTTCACTGATCAGCTGGGACCATAGATAGTCAGCTAATGTTTCCCCTTCGTCTGTATTAATGTTCCAGGTGTCTTTAAAATCGTAGTCGTCATCATTATTCTGACGCTGATATAAATAATAGTTTTCCTCATTAAAAGAATTCAGCCACTGCTGCTGTTCAATAGACTCTTTCTGGCTGTCCCCGGCAGCCGGTTCTACAATGTCGATCACCGGATTTTCCAGTGCAAGATCATTTATGTAGGTATTTAATTCCTGTGATGTCATCTGAAGGATCTCAGCAGACTGGATCATACGTTGTGACAAGACCTGTGACTGTTTGACCTGTAGTTTCAGATCCATAGTGTTTCCCTCTCTTTTTCGGTTAGTGTGTGATAAATTGATCCACAAACACATGCTGACGCGCTTCTTATAGTATAACATAAATCCAAAATGGCTACAATGGCGGGGATTTTATCTGACAGTAATCTAATAGTAATACGGCAGATAATTTGCTATAATAAAGAAAGCAGGCAGCTGTAAAATGTAAGAAGAAAAACAGTTAAGAACAGCTCAAAATAACAGGAGGAGGAAAAAGAATGAAGTACAGAACCATGCGCTTTATTGGAGGAGAGGAGAATGTATCCCTTTTGGGACTGGGATGTATGCGTTTCCCTTTAAATGAGGACGGGACCATTGATGAGGCGCAGGCAGAGGCAATGATCGGAAGAGCATTAAATGCAGGCATCAATTATATTGATACGGCCTATCCTTATCATAAGGGAGAAAGCGAGCCATTTTTAGGCAGAGCCCTGAAAAAATATCCGCGAAACAGCTTTTATCTGGCAACAAAACTGCCGGTATGGCTGGTGAATTCTGTGGAAGATGCGGAAAGACTGTTTAAGGAGCAGTTATCCAGGCTCCAGACCAAATACATTGACTATTACCTGCTTCATGCCTTAGATGCCGGCAGATGGGAAAAACTGGTAAAAGAAGGGATCATTGAATGGGCAGAAGCGAAGAAGGCAAGCGGAAAGATCCGTCATCTGGGCTTTTCTTTCCACGATACATACCTGGTATTCAGAGAGATCCTTACTTACCGTCAGTGGGATTTCTGCCAGATCCAGTATAATTATATTGACACCCAGGTACAGGCCGGGGATAAAGGCTATGAGCTTGCAGCAAAAATGGGCGTTCCTATGGTGATCATGGAACCTGTAAAGGGTGGCCGTCTGGCAAACCTGCCGGAAGAGGCAAAAGAAGCCTTAAATGAGGCAGATCCGGACCGTTCTGCTGCTTCCTGGGCTCTGCGCTGGGTAGGAAGCCATGAAAATGTAAAAGTGATCTTAAGCGGAATGTCCTCTATGGAACAGTTAGAAGATAATCTGGAAACATTTGGAAAATTTCAGCCGCTGACAGAAGCGGAAGAGGAAGCAGTTGAGAAGGCAGCAGACCTGATCCGCAGCCGGGTGAAAAATGGCTGTACTTCCTGCCGTTACTGTATGCCATGTCCATTTGGGGTAAACATTCCGGAAATGTTTTCCATCTGGAATAACTGTGCCATGTTTGATGAGGAAGAAAAAGCGAAGAAAGCATACGCAGAACAGAAGGTCCAGGATGCATCTGCTGACCTTTGCAAAAAGTGCGGGGCATGCGAAAAAGCCTGTCCTCAGGGATTATCCATAAGGGCAGACCTTGAAAAAGTGGCAAAGGAACTGAATACAGAAGAGGCTTAATTTGCAAGGAAGCCTTTTCCGATGATCTCGCTGGAATTGGAGATCAGCATAAATGCAGTTGGCTCTACACGTTTTATGTAATTGCGAAGTTTTAATGCCTGGCTGCGTTTCATGGTGGTCATGATAACGGTCTTATCGTGATGGGTGAAAGCGCCTTCTGCGTGGTATACAGTAGCACTGCGGTTTAAACCATTGATAATGAAATCGCAGATTGGTTTTGGATCATCACAGATGATGTTGAAACATTTGCAAAGATTGATATTTTCAATTACATCATCGATCACCAGTGATTTTGCTGCAAGACCGATGGTGGAGAACAGGCCGGTCTCTACTCCGAAGATAAAGTAGGAAGCAACAACGGATGCAATGTCTACTAACATCAGCACGGTACCGATGTTCATGCTGGAATATTTCTTTAAGATCATGGCAATGATGTCGGTGCCGCCGCTGGATGCTCCAATATTAAAGAGGATCGCGGTTCCTACAGCCGGAAGGAAAATGGCAAACATCAGCTCTAAGAGCGGCTGGCTGGTGAGCGGTGCACTTAATGGGCAGAAACGCTCAAGAAGTGATAAGCTTACTGACATGACCATGGTTGCGTATACAGTCTTTAATCCAAAGCCTTTGCCCAGGAATAAAAATCCTAACAGCAGAAGGGCTGTATTGGTAACAGATGTAAAATCACTGGCGGACCAGTGTGTAAGCTGGCTGACTACAGTGGAAAAACCGGTAATTCCGCCAAATGCGAAGTGGTTTGGGAATTTGAAGAAATAAATTCCTACTACCATGATCCAGATGCTGACGGTAATTAATCCATATTCATAAATGGTACGCCAAAATGGACTTTTTATTTCTTTCATCATCATAATGACTTAAATGCTCCTTGATCATATTTCTTAATTTTATTAAGTGGGCTTTTCATATTCTTAACCCTCTCTTATAATAGTAGGGTAAAGCTACAAGTGCAATCACCTTTTTTACTAACATTGCCACAATAAAATGACTGTGATACGCGGGAGCGCGCAGGTATGAGTCATTCAGGAAGGAGAAGATAAATACTATGGAAAGAGAAGAACAGGAAGCCTGGGAACTGGCAAAACAGCTGGTGCAGATCGACAGCTCAGACCCGGGAGCCTATGAAGAGGAGATCGGTCTGTGGATCACAGACTGGTTTAAAAAGCAGATCACAGACTTTGGAGGTAAGCTGGCAGACCAGATCCATGTAAGTCGTCTGGAAGTTCTGCCTGGACGTTATAATGTAATGGCAAAGATCCCTGGAAAAACAGAGGGACCGGGACTTATTTATATCTGCCATATGGATACGGTTATGCTGGGTGATGGCTGGGATGAAGATATTTCCCCATTAGGTGCTATGGTATGTGACGGAAAAATGTATGGACGCGGAGCCTGCGATATGAAATCCGGTCTTGCCTGCGCTTTAACTGCCTTTAAAAACATGGTAAAGAAAGTGGGAGAAAGGGGCGAACTTCCGGAGAAGCCATTTTCCATGATCTGCTCTGTAGATGAAGAGGACTTTATGCGTGGCGTAGAAGCTGCTATTAAGGCCGGCTGGGTCACAAAAGATGACTGGATCCTGGATACGGAGCCTACAGACGGACAGATCCAGGTGGCTCACAAGGGAAGAACCTGGTTTGAACTGACCATAACAGGAATTACCGCCCATGCAAGCAATCCATGGAAGGGAGCCGATGCCATTGCAGCCATGGCAGAAGCCATCAGCAGTATCAGAAAAGAGATCAAGGCATGCCCGAAGCATCATGACCTGGGAATTTCTACTGTTACTTTCGGTCAGATCACAGGCGGCTACCGTCCTTATGTAGTGCCGGACAGCGCGAAAGTATGGATCGATATGCGTCTGGTGCCGCCTACAGATACAGCGGCAGCCAAAGCCATTGTAGACCGTGCAATCAGGAAAGCAGAGGAAGAGATACCGGGAGTAAAGGGAAGTTATATCATTACCGGTGACAGGCCTTATGTGGAAAAAGATGATCATTCTAAGCTTTTAGCAAATTTAAAGGCAGCAGTAAAGCAGACAACAGGAGAGGAAGCAGTGGTAGGTTCCTTTAATGGCTATACCGACACAGCAGTGATCGCAGGAACATTAATGAACCATAACTGTATGTCTTATGGACCGGGAAGTCTGGAGCTGGCGCACAAACCAAATGAGTTTGTTCCTTATGAAGATGTGTGCAGAGTGCAGAAGGTTTTAACAAAACTGGCAGAAAACGTATTGTTTGGATAGAAATCCATTAAAATTCCCCTTTATCCTCTTATGTTCTCTCGGAGTCTTTCCTGCACCTGCTTTTGTGGCTGATTTTCCGCCAGTCGCACCCGAATTTCATCAACGTACGCACCGCATACGTCTCAGAAATTTGGGCACAACTGACAAGAAATCTTCTCACAAAATCAGGCACAGAAAGATTCCGAGAGAACATTTTGCCTTTTACTGGAAAGTGTGTTATAGTGTAACCGATACAAACACTTATAGTTTGGCGAATGACTGAACTATATTTAGAAATCAAGGAGAAGAATTATGAAAGAGACCGCATTAGTGATCATGGCAGCTGGTATTGGCAGCCGTTTCGGCGGCGGCATTAAGCAGCTGGCGCCTGTAGGACCAAGTGGTGAGATCATCATGGATTATTCCATTCATGACGCTATCGAAGCCGGATTTAATAAAGTAGTATTTATTATCCGTAAGGATCTGGAGAAAGACTTTAAGGAGATCATCGGAAACAGGATCGAAAAGCAGATCCCTGTTATCTATGCATACCAGGAATTAAATGCTCTTCCAGAAGGATATGAAGTAACAGAAGGACGTACCAAACCATGGGGAACCGGCCAGGCAGTTCTTATGGTAAAGGGACTGATCGACTGCCCATTCCTGGTAATCAATGCAGATGATTACTACGGAAAAGAAGGCTTCCGCAAGATCCATGAATATATGGTAAATGAAATGACAGAAGATGGCGATGTATATGACATCTGCATGGGCGGTTTCATTTTAAAGAATACCCTCAGCGACAACGGCGCTGTTACCAGAGGTGTTTGTGAAGAGGAAAACGGTATCTTAAAGAAAGTAACTGAGACTTATGATATCCGTATGATGGAAGATGGACTTCACGCAGCTGACGAAGCAGGAAATCCTGTAAAGGTTCAGCCAGAGCAGCTTGTTTCCATGAATATGTGGGGACTTCCAGTAAGCTTCTTAAATGAGCTGGAAAAGGGCTTCCCGGAATTCTTAGACAGCTTAAAGCCAGGTGATATCAAGGCAGAATACCTGCTTCCAAAGATCATCGACAAATTAGTACATGAAGGCAAGGCAAAAGTCCGCGTTCTGGATACACCAGATAAGTGGTTTGGTGTTACTTACAAAGAGGACAAGCAGGCAGTTGTAGACGCAATCAAGGGTCTGATCGATGCCGGAGTTTATAAAGAGAAATTATTTGATTGATCAAATTCAGGATGAGAAAAGGGCTTTCCGCAATGGAAGGCTCTTTTTTGTATCTGAAAAGAATAAAACCAACTTTCCCCGCCTATACTATAAAAACGAAACCAGTTACAGGATAACAGGTAAAGTATTTATCATTTATAGTAAACAGATACCGGGGTGGAGAACTTGGCAATGAGATTGTGGAAGTCTTTTCGGGTACAGCGAAGGGACGAGATTTCTTATTATGATACAATGGGAGAGTTTGAAGCGGAGCGGTTTGCCGTAAATTTAAACCAGCTGATCGCAGAGGCAATGGCGGAAAAACAGAAGGCCGGAGTGATATTTCTCTGTATTGGAACGGACCGTTCCACAGGAGACAGTCTGGGGCCTTTGGTAGGTCATAAGCTGCGAAAATGCAGATTAAAAAAAGCAGCTGTGATCGGGACGTTAGACAAACCGGTCCATGCTATGAACCTGGAAGTTTATGCAGCTTATATCCGTACTCATTTTCCGGATCATGTGATCGTGGCCATAGATGCTTCTGTGGGAAGTCCGGATCACGTTGGATTTGCAACATTGGGGAAAGGCGCTCTTCAACCGGGGCTGGGAGTTTCCAAAGAACTGATGGAAGTAGGAGACATTTCCATAACAGGGATCGTGGGAGGTCCCGGAAGCCATGATCCGGTGATGTTACAAAGTGTGCGTCTTTCCATGGTAATGAAAATGGCAGACTGCATTTGCGAAAGCATTACCCTTGTCGAACGATTTTGGGAAAATACAGCCATAATATGACAAAATTTTTGCATTCCTTTTGCTACTCTTAGGTGAGAACGTAAACAGATAAGAACAGCAAAAGGGGTGTTAAAATATGGGCGAATTATATGAACTTTATCCCAAACTGCCAAAGAACATCCGGCAGATCGGGGAACGCGATACAGTGCTGCGGCTTTATGTGGAAGATTATGTAAATACATATTTAAAACGGTTAAAGCCTACGGCAGGCCAGAACCTGAGGGTAGGACTGCTCCTTGGCAACCGGGAGATCCATGAGGACATGCCCTATGTGTTTGTAGATGGAGCAATGGAAATGGAGATCCTTTCCCAGGAAGGGGAAAAGGTGGTCTTTACAGAGGAAGCGTGGAAAAAGGCATACCAGCAGGTAGAGACCATGTTCCCACGAAGAACAGTTCAGGGCTGGTTTTTGTGCGCCGGAGAAGGGGTTACCTTAAGCCCTTTAAATTACTGGAGGCAGCACAGCCAGTATTTTACAGGGAAAAACCAGCTGATGTATTTAAACAGTGGACTGGACGGGGAAGAAGCTATTTATATTACCTCTTCCGATGGTTTTTACCAGCTGCGTGGATACAGTATTTACTATGAGCGCAACCAGATGATGCAGGATTATATGATCGCAAGGAAAGATATCCTGCGGGAAGAAAGCAAGACCGATGACCGGGCGATCCGGGATTTCAGAAAGAAAATGGACGAGCATAAAACAGCGGCTGTGCGCCAGAGAAGTGCGGTCAGTGTACTTTCCGGGCTTTGCAGTGTGCTGGCAGTCATGGTGCTGGCAGGCGGTGTAGCCATGTTTAATAATTATAAACGGCTTCGTGAAATGGAACAGGTGGTGGCTTCTGTAGATCCGGAAGCAGTGATCCGTGAAGCCAGGGGAAATCTTTCTTCTGTTGCGGGAAGCAGGACAACCGGGGAAACGCCAGTGGAGGTAATTCCGGAGACAATGGCACCAGGGGGATCTACTGCAGGGACAGTGGAAGCTTCTTTAACCAAGGAAACGCCGGATCAGACAGTGCCACCAGTCCAGACAACATCAGAACCGGCACAGACGACTGCCGCCCAGACCACCCAGGCCCAGGCAGCCAATGCAGAGGCTTCTTACAAAGTATATGTAGTAGGAGAAGGGGAAACGCTGTACGGGATCTGTTTTAAGGAATACCACAATATCAGAAAACTTCAGGAGATCTGCCAGATCAATTCCCTGACAGATGAAAACAGTATTTATGCAGGTCAGAAGCTGCTTCTTCCTTAAGATATATCAGGACGGAGATTTTTTGTTTTGCAAGGATTGGCTGTCGATTTTTCCTGTGAAATGTTGTATACTTAAGCGAGTATGAAGAAAAGAACATTTCACAGGAGACAAGGATGGATAATTCCAGTTTAATGAACCGTGAAAATAAAAAAAGACAATTGCGGCGTCAGATCGTTCCTCCCAGGTATCAGACGGAAGAGGAAAGTGAACAGGCGATCCGCAATGCTCATAAAAAGACAGTCAGGAAGCGACTGGCTGTTCTGGCAGTTGTGGCAGTGCTCTTAGGAGGTGCTGCTTTTGGTATTTATTATTATGACCGTTATCATTCCTTTTACGATTATCAGGTCGTGTGGGAGAAGAGCCTGGTAGAGGAAAATCAGGAAGCAGCAGTAAAAGGAGAGGGAAGTTTCTGCGAGTATGTAGACTTTGGTGATGGGGTGATCAAATACACCAAAGACGGAGCTTCTTATATTGATGGCAGGGGAAAGACCATCTGGATCCAGAGTTATGAAATGAAATCCCCCTTTGTTTCTGTCAACGGCGAATTTGCTGCCATTGGGGACAAACAGGGAAATTCCATTTATATCTGCGACAGAAGCGGCTGCCAGGGTCAGGCAACCACAGCGCTGCCTATTTTGTCCTTATCTGTATCTGCAAAAGGAGTGGTAGCCTCTGTACAGGAAGACTCCAAAGCAAGTTATATTTATCTTTATAAAAAAGACGGAAGCGCTCTGGATATTTATGTAAAATCCCTTCTTTCAGGAGATGGATATCCGGTGGATGTAAGCCTTTCACCGGGAGGCACCCAGTGGATCACTTCTTTTATGTATCTGGATCAGGGAATGATCAAAAACAAGATCGTATTTTATAACTTTGGTCTTGGAAAAAATGATCCTAAGCGAGTGGTTGGAGTTTTCCTTCCGGAAGATCTGAGCGATGCTATGGCCGGCAGAGTCCGTTTTATGGATGAAAGCCATGCAGTGATCTTTACAGACAAGGGACTGCAGTTTTTCTCCACCAGAGTGGAAACTTCTCCGGAATCTGTCAATCAGATCCTGTTAGATGAAAATGTGCGCAGCATCAGCTATACTGACAAGTATGCAGGTGTGATAACGGACAACGGGGAAGGTGCGGATCCATATTGTCTTCGGGTCTACCGCCCTGACGGCAGCCAGGTTTTTGAGACTACGTTCAGTTACCAGTATACAGGATTTGATATAGATGGAGATCTGGTCACACTGTATAATGATAATTCCTGCTGTGTTTACAACATGGCGGGAACGGAAAAATTCAGCGGAAGTTTTGATTTTACAGTGACAAAAGTATTGTCCGGACGTTTCCCTGGAACTCTTCTTGTGTTGGGAACACAGAAAATGGAAGAGATCCGGTTAAAGTAAAAGTAGACCATTAACGAACGAACAGCCTGCGACAGCAGGCAGTAGAGCGCAAATGCGTGGGGCGTAAGTTTACGGTAAAATAAAAGAAAGAGAGGATATATACCATGGGGATGAAATGTATCGGTGTTGATATAGGAGGAACCAGTGTAAAGATTGGTCTTTTTGAGACAACAGGAGAATTACTGGACAAATGGGAGGTAAAGACCCGCAAAGAAGACGGCGGTGTGAACATTCTTCCGGATGTAGCTGCTTCCATCCGGAAAAAACTGGATGAAAAGGGACTGGATCTGAAGAAAGATGTTGCAGGAGCCGGAATGGGCGTTCCGGGACCTGTTATGCCAGATGGATACGTGGAAGTATGTGTCAATCTGGGATGGCGCGACTTAAACCCACAGGAAGAGTTAAGCCGCCTTTTAGATGGAATTCCTGTAAAGAGCGGAAATGATGCCAATGTAGCTGCCCTTGGCGAAATGTGGCAGGGAGGCGGAAAAGGCTATTCTGACCTGGTCATGGTCACACTGGGAACCGGTGTTGGCGGCGGCGTGATCCTGGATCAGAAGATCATTGCAGGAAAACATGGCCTTGGCGGTGAGATCGGTCACATCCATGTACGGGATGATGAGTGGGAACACTGTAACTGCGGCGGTGTAGGCTGCTTAGAGCAGGTAAGTTCCGCAACTGGAATTGCAAGAGAAGCCAGAAGGACCATGGCAAAATCTGACAAGCCTTCTGCCCTTCGTGAATTTGGGGATAATGTAAGTGCTAAGGATGTGTTGGACGCTGCAAAAGCAGGAGATGAGATGGCTCTGGAAGTTATGAAGACAGTCAGCCATTATCTGGGACTTGCACTGGCACAGGTAGCTCTGACCGTTGATCCTGAGATTTTCGTTATCGGAGGCGGCGTTTCAAAGGCAGGACAGTTCCTGATCGATATGATCCAGAAGGATTATGATCATTTTACCCCAATCTCTGAAAACAAGGCAAAATTAGGACTGGCAACACTGGGAAATGACGCAGGTATTTATGGAGCTGCAAGACTGGTGCTGTAGAAGAAAATTAAAATCTGGAATAAATAAAAACTGAAATAAAGAAAATTTGAAATAAAGAAAAACCCGCTGATGTGATCGACTCAGCGGGTTTTTTGTGGTCATATGTAATTGAATTGCGGGAGTGCAAAGCACGCAGCAATGAATTAGTGGATCCATGCACCATTTGCGTCTACATTGTAGCCATCTGGTGTAGTGCAGCTTACATACAGGGCGCCGTCAGGAGCCAGGCAGTAATCTACGCCGCCAACATTGATCCATCCGGTAGCCATGTAGCCTTCCGCATCGAAATAGTACCATTTTCCATCTGTTTCCTTCCACTGGGATGCAGGGTAGGAACCATCTGGATTTTGCCACCACCAGCGGATGCCGTCAGCAGCTTTCTGCCAGCCTTCTGGGAAGGTGTTGGTATTATTGTTATCGGAAGTGTTGGAGCCTGGGGTCCAGGAGCTGGAAGATACCCATTTGCTCTTTGCGTTGTTGCTGGCTTTTACGGAACGTACTTTAAAGGTGTATTTGGAACCTGCGCTTACCCAGCTGGAGAAATCATAGCTGGTTCCATATACGGAAACAGTGGAAGCGGAACCATCTGGAGGTGTTACCAGGTTACCGTCTTTATACAGCTGTACCTGGAAATATTTGGCAGAAGAAACATCGCCCCAGGTTGCAGTACCTTCAGAGGAAGCGCTCCATTCTACACTGCCTGGTGCAGCCGCATTGCTCATATCAGCATCTTTATCAAATACAAGGCGGATGTTCAGGATGATGGTAGCGCCGCCGTCTGTTTTTCTTGCGCTTACATATTCTACCTTGTCATAACGGGATTTAATAGAGCTTGCAAGGGTAAGCTTAAAGTTGCTGGAACTGGAACCGGAGAAGGTATATTCATCTTCATCTTCCAGACCAATGCGGATCTCAGCTTCCGGTGGATTGGACTTGCTCCAGTCATCTCCTTCGTCATTGGTAACTTCCACGGAGTCGATGTAGAAATATTCTGTGTTGTCACCGGTAGGAGTTACTTCTACTTCGCCGCCGCTGCTTCCGGAACGGATGTCCGTGTCAATGGTCAGATTGATCTTTCCCACTTTTGTTTTGCTTGCAGCAAAGGTGCAGGGTGCCATGCAGGAAGAAACAAGAAGGGCGGAAAGAAGAACGGCAGTTACTTTTTTTAAACGGATCATATTATTCATCGTCCTTTCTTTAAAAAAATTGCCTGAGAGCAGTTTTTGGGAAAAACAAATGTCTGCTAACGCAGCCGCTTGTTTTTCTACTTGGCTCATTAAAGTATAACACAGTTCCACCCCTTTTTAAAGCAAAGAACCCCTTAAAAAGGGGCTCTGGAGCAAATCGTAAGGAAAAGTTAAAATATGCCGGTCGTGTAAAAATTTTTATAAAGAGGTAGAACTTGGAAGGGAGAAGATAAACTCAGTTCCTACCCCTTCTGTACTGATCACATCGATATTTTCACCATGTGCCTGGATGATCTCTTTTACAATGGAAAGACCAAGACCGGTACCACGTTTATCTTTGCCTCTGGAAAGATCCGTCTTGTAAAAGCGGTCCCAGATCTTTTTAATGCTGTCTCTGGGAATACCGATGCCTGTATCTTTTACGGAGACAAAGATCTTCTCGTATTTGCTGGATGCCTGGATGTAGATCACAGAGTCATCATGGCTGAACTTGATGGCATTGTCGATCAGGTTATAAAGGACCTGCTGGATCTTGCCCATGTCTGCGTAGACCATCTGGATGTTATCGGAAAATGTAAGGTCAAAGCGGATATGTCTGGAGTCACAGGTTCCTTCAAAGGATGCGGCAGTGTCTTTTATTACCCGGTTGATATCAAAATTAGTTCTGGATAAAAACCCTTTTGCATCTAAGGAGTTTAAAGTCAGCATGCTTTCTGTCAGTTTATGAAGGCGCTCTGTTTCAGAAATCACTCTGGATAAGTATTTTTCATACATTTCCGGCGGAATGGTGCCGTCCAAAATAGCTTCCAGATATCCTTTGATGGAGGTCAGCGGTGAACGGAAATCATGGGAGACATTGGCAATGAAATTGCGCTGGTATTCTTCCATTTTATTCAGCTCATCGGACATATAATTTAGGGTATTGGAAAGGTAGCCCATTTCATCGTGGGTCTTTACCTTGATCCGGTAGTTTAAGTTGCCAGCAGCGTATTCATTGGCACCGGCTGCGATCTTTCGCAGAGGCAGATATACCGTGATGGTAAATACTACAAGGATGATCAGCGACAGGCCAAAGATAATGGCACAGGTCATGTAGAGAATGTCCAAAATATGGCTCTGGGAATCTGCAATCTCACTGATGGGAAGGTGGATGAGCACGTAACCATACGTAGTGTAATTGCCGGTCACAGGAGCGGAAACACTGAGTACATTCTGGTCAAATAACTTGTAATAGGTGCCGATGGTATAAGAACGGTTTCCCGTTGCCGTGGGGTCAAAATCCGGGATGGTGGTATGGACGCGGCTGCCATTTTTACTGTCCATGATCACAACGCCGCTTTTGTTGACCACCCATGTTTCTGTGTGCAGATAGGTGGACACATTTTTTAATTGTGTGGAAAAAAGATCCATATCCTGATGCTGGCCCTGATACATAAGACTGCAGGAAGCCGCAATATCATTTGCCTCATCGTAAAGGGCATTTGCCCGGTCCTTGATCAGATAATCCCGGGTTATACCGGAAGAAAAGGTGGCAATGGTAAGCACGCTTAAAAGGCCGAAGATCAGGTAGCCCAGGACAAATTTGGAATAAAGAGAGCGGGCCATTACATCACCTCTTTACTTCAAACTTGTAGCCAATGCCCCAGACTGTAGTAATGGCCCAGCTGGCGTGATCTTTGATCTTTTCACGCAGTCGTTTGATGTGAACGTCTACTGTACGGGTATCACCAATGTATTCATATCCCCAGATATGATCTAACAGCTGCTCTCTGGTGAAGACCTGGTTGGGAGAGGAAGCTAAGAAATATAACAGCTCCAGCTCTTTTGGAGGCATTTCAATGGAATGACCTTTGTAAATGACGGAATAGTTGGTCAGGTTTACAATCAGGTCCGGGTATTCCACATAATCGCCCTGCTGTTTCGGCTCTGTGATGGCAGCTGCAGGTGAAGCCTGATAACGGCGCAGGACCGCTTTTACCCTGGCTACCAGTTCCTTGGAGTCAAATGGTTTGATCATGTAGTCATCAGCACCCAGTTCCAGACCAAGGACTTTGTCAAAGATCTCACCTTTTGCGGAAAGCATGATGATCGGCACCTGGGAACTGGAGCGCAGCTCTCTGCATACCTGATAGCCGTCCATACCTGGAAGCATCAGGTCTAAAAGTACCAGATTTGGTTTAAATTCCGGGAAACGCTTTAAGGCTTCTTCCCCGTCGCCTACGATCATGGTTTCATAACATTCTTTCATCAGATAAAGCGAGATCAGCTCTGCGATGTTGGCATCATCATCTACAATGAGTATCCGCTGTTTTTCTGCCATTACAATTTACCTCCCTAAAAGTTAGATTATGTTCCTATTTGAATGTAACAATAGTAACACCGGTTCCGCCTTCGCCAAATTCGCCCAGACGGAAGTCTTTTACATATTTTAACTGTTTTAAACGCTTGTGGCAGGCAGTCTTTAAGGCGCCGGTACCTCTTCCGTGTACCACGCGTACACTTGGCAGGTGGGCCAGATAAGCGTCATCTAAGTATTTCTCCATAGTAGGAACTGCTTCGTCTGTTGTCATACCGATCAGATTGACTTCCGGTGAAACAGAGAAGGACTTGGACATCTTGATCTGTCCGGAGCCGGAATTAGAGCCTTTTGCCTGTGAAAAGGTCTTTTTGGATTTGCTGATTCCTACACCGGAAACAGCACCGTAGGAACGGGAAGAACCATCTCCTAAGGTAGCGCTGATATCGTCTTCACGGATCAGTTCAATATCACGGATATTGACCTTGGAACGCAGGATACCCATCTGTACAAACAGGTTTCCGGTGCTGTCTGGAAGGGAACTGACAGTACCTTTTAAGTTCATGGAAAGGACTTTTACGCCGTCACCGATCTTTAACTTCTTGGCAGAAACAGGCTGGCTTGGACCTTTGGCCTTTACTGCCAGTTTGTCGTCTGTTTTCTTTAACTGCTCACGCAGTTTGGTCCTCTGGGCCTCTAATTCTTTGTTAATGCCGGAGTCAGCAGCCAGTTTGTTGATCTGGCGGATGGTCTGGTCGGCAGTCTCTTTTGCTTCACGAAGGATGCGCTGTGCCTCTTCTGTTGCATTGCGGATCACCTTGTCCTTGCGCTCATCCAGATGCTCTTCCTTGCGGGTGAGGCGGGATTTTAACTGGGCGATCTCCTCTTTATAGGAACGGATCTCTTCCTGTTCTTTTTCAATGGTCACACGGCTGTTTTCCAGGCTGGTAAGCAGGTCCTCAAAGGACTCATCTTTTGCTTCCAGATGGTTCTTTGCATCTTCAATAATGTAGTCCGGCAGTCCAAGTTTTTTGGAAATAGCAAACGCATTACTCTTTCCCGGAACACCGATCAGCAGGCGGTAGGTCGGCTGCAGTGTTTCTACGTTAAACTCGCAGCATGCATTTTCCACGCCCGGGGTAGTAAGTGCAAATACCTTTAATTCGCTGTAATGGGTGGTTGCCATGGTACGGCATTTCATATTGTGTAAAAATGACAGCATGGCAATGGCAAGGGCAGCACCTTCTGTTGGGTCGGTACCGGCTCCCAGCTCATCGAAAAGGCAGAGGGAACGGGAGTCTGCTTCCTCTAAAATACGTACCGTATTGGTCATGTGGGCGGAGAAAGTACTTAAACTCTGCTCAATGCTCTGCTCATCACCGATATCAGCAAATACATTGTCGAATACAGCTAATTCAGAACCTTCCCAGGCCGGAATGTGAAGTCCCGCCTGTCCCATTAAGGTGAAAAGACCTACGGTTTTTAAGGAAACGGTCTTACCGCCGGTATTAGGACCTGTTACGATCAGCAGGTCAAAGTCTTTTCCAAGCCATACATTGATAGGTACTGCTTTTTTCTGGTCCAGCAATGGGTGGCGTCCGTCCTTGATATTGATGTAGCCCTTATCATTGAAAATTGGGGCTGTGCAGCGGTACTGGTGGGAAAGTGCAGCTTTCGCAAAAATGAAATCCAGCTGTGCTAACAGTGCCATGTCCATCTGCAGTTCTTCAATATGAGGAGCTGTCTGGTTGCTTAAAGAAGCTAAAACAGCCTCGATCTCTTTCTGCTCCTGGATCTCCAGTTCGCGGATCTCATTGTTTAATTTTACAATGGCTATTGGTTCAATAAAAAGGGTAGAACCTGTGGCAGACTGGTCATGGACCATGCCGGATACTTGGCTTTTGTACTCTGATTTAACAGGGAGACAGTACCGGCCGTCACGCATGGTGATCACAGCGTCCTGTAAATAGGTACGGTGGGAGTTCAGGATAGAGTTCAACTGGGTATGGATACGGTCTGCGCAGGCTTTTAAGGAACGGCGCACATGGGACAGGCCGGGACTTGCATCATCAGCGATCTCATCTTCGGAAAGGATGCAGCGCTTGATCTCATTATTCACTGGTGTAAGCGGCTCTAAGGCCTGGAATAACGGGTCTAAGGAGTCAGGCACATATTCCTCGGCTGCTGTCTGTTTCGGTGGCTGCTGACCTGGAAAACGTGGTGTAAAGGTGTTTTCCGGGACGTCCTGACGGCCGTAGGCTTTTGCACGGGCAGCAACTGTAAGAACAGAGCTGATAGAAAGCAGTTCGCTGATGCTTAAAGCACTGCCGATCTCCAGGCGCTTTAAAGAACTGCCGATGTCCCGCAGGCCGGAGAAGGAGACAGTGCCTTTTAAGCGGACTCTGTCAGCCGCATCGGTGGTCTGCGCCTGCCAGGTGCGAACTTCTTCCAGGTCAGAAGATGGCACAAGATCCCGGCAGAGGGCTTTACCCAGTGGGGAAGCCGCATGGGACTCCAGCTGGGCGATGATCTTTGTATATTCTAAAGTTTTTAAGGCTTTTTGGTTCATAAATGTTGGTTCCTCCGAGTGATAGGAAAATAAGCGCTTGTTTTTTCTTTGCGCCTTTACATTATACCAGTAAACATTCTGTTTTACTACGGGAAATTTCTTAGGTGGTGCGGGGAGAAAACCCAGTAAGACGGGCACTTTTGGCGCAAGAATCCCATAGAACATCTTGCATAATAGCAGGAAGAACCTTATAATAGGAATAAGATTCTTCGCAAGGAGGAACGCAATGGCGGATAAGCGTACAGATAAGGATGACAACGTAAAAGAAGAGCGTTCCTGGCAGTTTATCCAGGAGAAGATCGTGCGTCAGCCGTTATCAAGAAGGCAGATCGTCAGATATATTATATTGACTGTTATTTGTGCAGTACTGTTTGGGACCATATCGGCGGTTTGTTTTACAGTTACGAAAACGGTAGTCAGAAAGATAATGGGACAGGAAAAAATAGAAGAAAGCCGTTCCATTACAATACCGAAAGATGAACCGGAAACATCAGCTCCGGTACAGCAGACTCAGGAAGCTTCAACAGAAGAGACAGAACCGGTAGAAGAGAAAGTTCGTTCAGAGCTGGAAAAATATCCATATTCTCTGGAAGATCTGAACAAGATGTACGGAAATTTAAGGACACTGGTATCAGAAGCAGATAGTTCCATTGCTGCGATCCATTCCATCCAGCATGAAAAAGACTGGTTTGATAACCCAATCGAAACCACAGGACAGTTTTCAGGTGTTGTGATCGATGCCAGAAAAGAAGAAGTTCTGATCCTGGCACCAACAGAAGCAATAGAGACAGCAGACTCTCTGGAAGTTGCATTTTCAGACAGTGCCGTTCTTCCTGGAGCCGTAAAACAGACAGACTCCCGGATGGGACTGACCATGATCCGTGTAGATGCTACTTCACTGGATGATGCACAGTTTGAGAAGATAAAACCGGTAAAACTGGGAAATTCCTATGGGGTCAGACAGGGAGATCTGGTTATATCCATGGGTTCACCGGCAGGTATGGTACACTCCAGCAGCTATGGTTTCATTTCCTATATAGCTAAAAATGTACAGATGACAGATGGAAATGCCCGTGTTCTGTATGCGGATATCAAAAGTAAGGCAGATGCAGGGACTTTCCTGTTTAATACAGAGGGAGAACTGGTTGGCTGGGCCACAGACCGCTATGAGCAGGATGTGGATACAGGCATGAAAACATTTATGTCCATTTCTGATTATAAAGGAGCTCTGGAACTTTTAAGTAATGGGATCCAGGTGCCTTATTTAGGCATTGAAGGTCAGGAAGTTACTTCAGAAATGGAAAAAAATGGAATGACATCTGGTATTTATATGATCGCGGCAGCTGCCGAAAGTCCTGCCTATAATGCCGGACTTCAGCCTGGTGATATTTTGTCCGGGATCAATGATATTAAGATCGAGGGAATGAAGAATTTCCAGGCCCAGGTGGAAAAACTCCATGTAGGAGACCGCATTACAGTAACAGTCCAGAGAAACAATGGAAAAGATGAGTACAAAGAGATTGAATTTGAAGTAACAGTGGGAGCCAGGTAGGAAAGGTGCCGGGCTCTCTTTTATGGAAAAAATCAAAATTAGAAAAGATGAGGTAAGAAAATGAGATATATCGAAACCTTCCGTGAGGGTATGCACGTATCTGATGTGTATTTATGTAAAAATAAGCAGATCCAGCTTACAAAAAATGGAAAAGAATATGGCAACCTGGTCCTTCAGGACAAGACAGGAACCATTGATGCCAAGATCTGGGACTTAAATTCTCCTGGTGTTGGAGACTTTGATACCATGGATTATGTTTGCATTGAAGCAGATGTGACCTTATTCCAGAACTCCAACCAGTTAAATGTACGCCGCATCCGCAAGGCAGGAGAAGGAGAGTATATAGAGTCTGATTATCTGCCTGTATCCAAGCGGGATATCGGAAAAATGTATGAAGAGCTTCTGGCATTTATCAAGAGCGTAAAGAATCCATACTTAAACCGCCTGCTGTCCAGCTTCTTTGTAGATGATGCTGCTTTTGCAAAAGCATTCCAGTTCCATTCTGCAGCAAAGACCGTTCATCATGGTTTTGTAGGCGGACTGTTAGAGCATACGTTAAGTGTTACAAAGCTGTGTGATTATTACGCAGGATATTATAAAGAGTTAAACCGTGATCTGCTGATCACAGCGGCTATTTTCCATGACATCGGCAAGACAAAAGAACTGTCCCGTTTCCCGGAAAATGATTATACCGATGACGGACAGTTACTGGGCCATATCATCATTGGCACGGAAATGATATCAGACCGTATGAAGGAGATCGAAGGTTTTCCGGCAAGTATTGCAGTTGAGTTAAAACACTGTATCCTGGCACATCACGGGGAGCTGGAATACGGTTCTCCTAAGAAGCCGGCCTTACTTGAGGCACTGGCACTGAATTTTGCAGATACGACAGATGCAAAGATGGAGACCATGATCGAGGCATTAAATGCTGGTGGCGAAATCAAGGGATGGTTGGGATTTAACCGTTTCTTAGACTCTAATATCCGCAGAACAACGGAGTAAAATAGAAATATGGAAAAAAATCAGGAATTTACAGTATCCATTGAAGATATGAGTGAAGACGGCGCAGGGATCGGTAAACTGGATGGTTATATCTGGTTCATCAAAGATGCAGTGATCGGAGATGTAGTCCGTGCCCGTGCCATGAAAATGAAGAAAAATTACGGGTTTGCAAGGTTGATGGAGATCCTTACGCCGTCAGAGGCAAGAGTAGAGCCCAAGTGCCCGGTTGCCCGCCAGTGCGGCGGCTGCCAGCTTCAGGCTATGTCCTATGAAGAGCAGCTGAAATTTAAAGAGCGTAAGGTAAAAAACCACCTGTTAAGGATCGGAAAGTTTAAGGAAGATGAGATCCACATGCTTTCCATCATGGGAATGAAAGAGCCGTGGCGTTACCGCAACAAAGCACAGTTTCCGTTTGGGTTGGATAAAAATGGAAATATTGTGGCTGGATTTTATGCAGGCCGTACCCATGACATTATTGAGTGTGAAGACTGTCTGTTAGGTGTGGAAGAAAATAAGGATATTTTAGGCATTATCAAAGGATTTATGAGAGTCCATGGGATCCGCCCTTATGATGAGACGACCCATAAGGGCTTAGTGCGTCATGCACTGATCCGCAAAGGCTTCCATTCCGGTGAGATCATGGTCTGTCTGGTGATCAACGGAAAAGATATTCCGGCAAAGGAACAGCTGGTAGAAGAACTGTGCCAGGTGAAAGGCATGACCAGCATTTCCTACAGCATCAATCAGGAAAAGACCAATGTGATCATGGGAAAAGAGATCGTAAATTTATATGGCCCTGGTTACATCACTGATAATATTGGAAATGTGACCTATCAGATCTCTCCGTTGTCCTTTTATCAGGTCAATCCGGTGCAGACGGAAAAATTGTATGGAACCGCCCTGGAATATGCGGGACTGACCGGAAATGAAACAGTCTGGGATCTGTACTGCGGAATAGGAACCATTTCCCTGTTTTTAGCCCAGAATGCAAAGAAGGTCTACGGTGTTGAGATTGTTCCCCAGGCCATTGAAGATGCCAGAAGGAATGCTGCCTTAAATAACATTACCAATGCAGAATTCTTCACCGGAAAGGCAGAGGAAGTCCTTCCGGAACAGTATGAAAAGAACAAAGTCTACGCCGATGTCATCGTAGTAGACCCCCCAAGAAAAGGCTGCGACCAGGTCTGCCTGGATACCATTTTAAAAATGGCACCGAAACGGGTGGTTTATGTCAGCTGCGACTCCTCTACGCTGGCAAGAGATTTAAGATATCTTGCAGATGGCGGGTATGAGGTAGAGAAGGTAAGATGCTGCGATATGTTTGGGCAGAGTTGTCATGTTGAGACGGTAGTGGGTCTGAACAGAAAAATATAAAAGTGAGATCAAAACAGATACCGGAAAGTGGCTTAAAAACTACGTTTCGGTATATTTTTTATATAAATTTTAAATAATACTTGAAAAAATCTTATCAATATGTTAGTATAAAAAAGCAAACGGAAAACGATTTCCATTATGCAGATTGGAACAATATGAACAAAGACAAAGTAACTATCCATGATGTGGCGAGAGCAGCGAATGTTTCTCCAGCCACGGTTTCCAGAGTTTTAAACAACTCAGACCATCCGGTAAAGCCGGAGTTAAAGGAAAAGATCCTTCTTGCTTCCAAGCAGTTAGGATATATCCCAAATCTTCAGGCCAGAAACTTAAAGAGCAAAAAAAGTACATCCATCGGGATCATTATTCCGTCCATTGCGAACCCCTTTTATCCATCTATTGTAAGAGGGATCGAAGATGAGATCGTCAGCCGGAATTATCACATGTCCATATCAAGCTGTGACAGAGATAAAGAGCGGATCAACTACAGTATTGAAAATATGCTGGCAGTCAACGTTCAGGGAATTATCAGCATTTACATTGATGAGATCCCGGAAGCTATGTTTCGCCTGGTAAAACGTGGTGGAGTTGCTTTAAATGTTGTTTCTAACGGTATCTGTATACCGGATATGCACACCATTATGGTAGATAAGGTAGAAGAATGCGAGTTGGCAGTACAGCATCTGCTGGATCTGGGACATAAAAAAGTTGCTATGCTGTTTGACAAGCTGGATAACTCCATCCGAAGAAGCCGTCTGACCGGTTATAAGCAGGTGCTGGGAAAAGCGAAGATCCCATATCGGGAAGAATATGTTTATATCTGGGGACGTGATGCTGTCGCTGATGTAACAGAATCCGCGGATAAAGGATATTATCTGACAAAGGCTCTTTTAGAGAGAACTCCGGAAGTTACTGCTTTTGTGTGTATGAACGATGCCATGGCATTAGGTGCTTTCAAAGCAGTCCGGGAAGCCGGAAAAAAAGTGCCGGATGATTATTCCATTGTCGGATTCGATGATCTGGTATTTGCAGACTCCGTTGATCCGGCACTTACCACAGTAGGACTGGAGCAGTATCTCTGGGGAAAGAAGCTTGCACAGTATTATTTTTCTTTGCTAGAGCATCCGGAAGTGAAAGAATCCTGTGTAAGCGAGGAAGAAGTTCTGGTAAAATCTAGACTGATCGTACGCCAGAGTACAAAGAGGATCGGCTAAATACAAGTTGGCCATATAGAAGATATAAACAGACAAGTTACCTTTTGGTGATATCGTCACATATGTTTTGCACACCACATCCGGTGTGCAAAAAAATCAGGAAAATGGAAAACGATTTCCATATATTTTTTACCCACTGTGGAAAACGATTTCCACACAAAATCAAGGCTATGTACAGTGATCACACTGTATGAGTATAAAACCAAAAACATTTTATGTATTAGAAAGGGGTACTTATTATGAGAAAAATGTTTTATGTAATGTGTGCAGCAGGCGTAGCAGCATCTTTAGCAGGATGTACAAAGATGGACACAGCAGCTACCACGGCAGCACCGGCAGCTACAGAGGCACCTGCCAAGGAGGAAACAAAAGCAGAGGAGAAGACAGAAACAGCAGCAGAACCGGAGGTAAAACTGATCGGTGCCCATGTTAATACGGTTGACAGTTCCTATCAGGCTGGTTTCGATGCAATGAAGGAAAAACTGGAAGAGGTATCCGGCGGAAAGATGACTGTTGAGATCCATCCAAATGGAGAGTTAGGCGGAAATGAAGCAGAATTGGTTGAGAAGATGGCAACAGGAACCGTTGATATGATCGTTGCTTCTCCAAACTTCGTAGCAACCACCGGTGTTAAAGAAGCAGACCTGTTCTCCATCCCATTCCTTTACACAGGCTTAGATCATTGGACAGCAGTTGTAGACGGTGAAGTTGGACAGACCATCACAGATAAGATCAATGCAGGCGGCGTTCTTCATAACTTAGGCTACTGGAGCTGCGGTACCAGAGAGTACTTCGGTGTTAAACCTGTAAATACAGTAGAAGATTTCAAGAACGTAAAGATCCGTGTCCAGGACTCTGATATAGTACGTTCCGTATGGTCCGCACTGGGAGCAAACCCAACAACACTGGCTTATAACGAGCTGTACAGCGGACTTCAGAACCATGTAATCGACGCAGCAGAGAATGACCTTGGAAACATCTTACTGCAGAAGTTCTATGAAGCTGGTCCTTACGTATCTCTGACTGACCATGACATTGCAACCAGAATGTTCCTGATCGGAGCTAACAAGTACAACAGCTTAACTGATGAGCAGAAGCAGTGGGTAGATGAAGCAGCAGAATATGCCTGCAAAGAGCAGAGAGCATTTGATAAAGACCTGAACGATAAAGCACTTAAGACCATCAAGGAAAATGGCGGTATCGTTAATGAAGTTGATAAAGAAAGTCTGATCGCAGCTTGTGCAGATGCAAGAGCGGCAGCAGCAGAGAAGATCGGTGTAACTGATCTCTACAACAAGGTAAATGAAGCAGCAAAATAAGCAGGCATAGCAGATACGGCATTGTAAGAAAAACGCGTATAGCTGTGTAGATAGTTGTACGCGTTTTTCATATGTTTTTCCAGAATGTTTTGCACCTGATCCCGTGAAAAGATTCCGGGAGAACATTGAAAATGGAGGTTTTAACGTGAAAAAGATATGTGATCTGATGGAAAAAGTTCTGTATATCGTAGGAATGGCATCTGTTGCAGTTTTCTTTGTGTGCACCACAGTACAGGTATGTTCCCGTGTATTCGGATTCCAGGCGGCTTTTACAGAAGAAGTTGCCAACGCCGCTCTGGCATGGTGCTGCTTTATCGGATCAGCACCAATGGTTCGCTCCAATGAACACTTTAAATTTACAGCATTAACCGAAAAATTAAAAGGAAAATCCCTTTTTGCAGATGAACTGGCAGGACATATATTTGTCCTGATCTTCAACCTGGTGGTTGGCATTTACGGCATTAAGCTGGTACAGCAGTTTGCAGCATGGAAAATGACTTCTATGCCGGTAAGTAAAGGATGGAGCTGGTTATGTGTTCCCATCTTTGGCCTTACAGCAGCAGTGTTCTCTGTAGAAAATATCATAGATTGTATCAAACATCCTGACAGAGGCCAGGTAGAAGATGCAGTTGAAAAGGCAATGAAGGAGGCAGAGTTATGATCCTGGTACTGGTAGCAGCGTTTTTAGTTTTATTATTTGCAGGAATCCCCATTGCCTATATCCTGGGTCTGGTGGCACTCCTTGGTATTTCCCAGTTAAATTCTATTTCTTTAATTACAGTTGTACAGAAAATGTTTACCGGCCTGAACAGCTTTACACTGCTTGCAGTTCCGCTGTTCGTTCTGGCAGCAAACATTATGAACCGTGCTAAGATCAGTGAGAAACTGATCCAGTTCTGTAATGGTATCGTAGGAAGATTCCCAGGCGGTCTTGCCTATGCAAATGTATTAGTATCTATGTTATTTGCCGGAATTTCCGGTTCTTCCCAGGCTGATACAGCAGGTATCGGTTCTATTCTGATCCCGGCTATGGAGGAAGAAGGTTACAATCAGGAAACTTCCGTAGGTGTAACTGCGGCTTCTTCTACCATCGGTATCGTTATCCCGCCATCTATTCCTATGGTCGTTTACTCTTCCGTAGCAGGCGCATCCATCGGCGCTCTGTTTTTAGGCGGTGTTGTTCCGGGTATCCTGATCGGTCTTGGACAGATGTTTGTTATTTTCATGGGAAATAAGAAATATCATTATCCAAAACAGGATCCAATGTCATTTAAAGACTTTTTAAAGCTGGCTATAAAATGTCTTCCTCCAGTATTAACACCTGTTATTATTATCGGCGGCGTTATCGGAGGCCTGTGTACAGCAACTGAGTCCGCAGCGATTGCATGTATCTACGCGATCATCCTTGGTGTATTCGTATTTAAGAACCTTTCTTTAAAAGATGTAAAACCATTACTTTATGACACACTGCGTACCAGCGCCACTTCCCTGTTTGCTCTGGCAACCGCAAATGCTTTGGGACAGCTTTTAAGCTACTACAATGTAAGTACCAGCGTTCAGCAGATGTTCGCTACCTACTTCCCATATAAGTGGCAGTTCTTGCTGGCTGTGATCGGATTCTATTTATTCCTTGGAACATTTATGGATGCTATTCCTGCAATGATCCTGTTCGTTCCTGTATTAATGCCTGTTGCAACCGCATTTGGCATCACACCAGTACAGTTAGGTCTGATCATCGTTATCACACTGGCAGTTGGTCAGGTAACACCTCCTTACGGTCTGTGTTTGCTGATCGCAGGAAGGATTTCCGGAATGAGTGTGCAAAAGTCGTTTAAGGCTGTTATCCCGTATATCATGGTTTCTGTAGTAGTAGTAGTGCTGATCGCATTTTTACCGGATATCGCCTTTGCATTACCGAAACTTATTAAGCCAGAGTGGTTTTAACATGTAATTCTAAAGGAGGGATTTCTCATGGAGAAAAAGAAGGTAGCGATCGTCACATTAGGTGACAGCCGTCGCGAATTTTATAAAAAGAGAGAAGCAATTGTAGCAAGCGAGATTGAAAAGGTAAAAAAGGCCTTTGGGGATAAATATGACCTTTATATCTCACCTATTGTATTTGACACAGAAGATGGACAGAATATTTCTGATGAGATCAAGAAACAGGGCATTGAAGCTGTGATCATCCATGTGCCTATCTGGGCAACCCCATCTTTAGCATTCCGCATTGCCTATGGAACTTCCTATCCGGTGTTGCTGTTAGGAAATTTGCAGCGCAATACGTCCAGCCTTGTAACACTGTTGGCAGTTGGGGGTATGTTGGACCAGACCGGAAAGAAGTGTATCCGTGTATCAGGTGATTATGAAGATCCACAGATCCAGGAAAAGGTAGATAACTTTGTAAAAGGTGTTTATGTGGCAGAAGGCATTCGCCGTTCCAGCTATGGAATGATCGGCGGAAGAAGTATTGGTATTGGGACTACGGTAGCAGATCCAAGCCAGTGGCAGAGTACCTTTGGGGTAGAGTTTGACCACTGCGACCAGTATGAGATCGTATACCGTGCAAAGGCACTGGACGAAGAACGTGTCCAGAAGCATTTAAAGTGGGTAAAGGAAAATGTCCCGAGGATCGAATACGGTGACAAGTTTACAGAGAAAACACTGGAATTACAGGTACGCAGTTATCTGGCGTTAAAGGATATGGCTGCGGAAAAGAAATATAACTTCATGGGCATCAAGTGCCAGCAGGATATGAGTGACCATTTTGTTCTCCAGTGTCTGGGCGTGGCATTATTAAACAACCCATATGACGCAGACGGCGAAAAGACACCGATTCCTACCTCTTGCGAGTGTGACTGCGATGGTGCTATGACCATGCGCATCTTAAATCTGTGCGCAGAAGGAAAGCCTTCCTGTTTGCTGGACATCAAGTTCTTTGACGGAAACGATAAGGAATTTGTACTGGCAAACTGCGGCAGCGTGGCACCATATTTCGCTGATCCGGACAACAAAGAAGAAGCTATGAAGAAGATCGCTTTAATGCCTCATATCTTCGGGGAAGCAGGTGGTGCATCCATCCAGTTTATCTCCAAACCAGGTGATGTAACGGTTGCCAGACTGTTCCGCAGCAATGGGAAATATGTATTAGGCTGCTTTGAAGGAACCACAAAGATGTATCCTCTTGAGAAGTTAAAAGAGACTACATACTGCTATCCACATGCATTCGTAGAAGCAGAGGCAGACTATGAAAAGTTCTACGAGAAGATCAACTCAAACCATCTGCATATGGTTTATGGAAAGTATGCGAAGGTTTTGAAGATGTTCTGCGAGATCGTGGGAATTGAGTATATCTGCTTTAATAAGTAGTGTTTATATAAAAAACAAATGAATGAGTTGTAAAATTTACAGGTTTACACAGCAACGTCAAAATGTTATGATACTGGTACATTATTTACGAAAACGATATACCGGTGTCCTGAGGCCAGAAATCTTCCTGCAAGCAGGCTTGCATCAGATTTCTGGCCTTTTGGCTATGGTATTATCATGATGTTGTGGCAAAAGGTATTTTGCGGTGATCAACAGAAGGTGAGGGGAAATGTATGAGACTCTTATACGAGTTATCCTGGTTATGGGAGATGATAGGTATCGCCATGGCTGCTGCGGTTGTCTGCGTGGCTTGTGCTGCGCTGATCTGTAAGGCAGCAAAGAAGAAACTCAGCAGAAAAGTGATAGCAGTTGTTGCTGCTGCAGCGTTTGCGGGCGCTGTTTTGGCAGTTATTCTAATCGCGCGGACACCTATGCCCCTTTGAATGTATTCTTGAAAACACGAGCTTACTTATATGGTTTAAGATAAAATTAACCCCTTTTTCCAGGGAAATGTGCTATACTACTAGAACAGCAGTTACCAAGGAGAAAGGCGGGGAAAAGTATTATGAACAAGGTGATTACAGTGAGCCGTGAATTCGGCAGCGGTGGAAGAGAACTGGGTGTGAAGCTGGCAGAGGCGCTGGGGATTCCTTTTTATGACAAGGAACTGATCTCCATGGCAGCAGATGATATTAATATTGCAGAGGAAGCGTTCCGCAAATATGATGAGCATGTGATCGAGGACGATCCTTTGGATCACAAGATCCATCATTCTTTTTCGGAGTTGTATAAAGTGCCTATGTCTGATCAGATTTTTGTGGCCCAGTCCAATGTGATCCGCAGACTGGCTTCTCATGGCCCATGTGTGATCGTAGGACGCTGCGCAGATATGATCCTGGAGGACAGCGTGAACATTTTCATATATTCAAAAATGAAACAGCGCATAAAACGTCTGATGGAACTGGAACCGGAAGAAGGCATCAACGAAAAAGACATGGAAATGAAGATCCGTGCTGTTGACCGCAAGCGCCGGGATTATTACCAGTATTATACTGGAAATACCTGGGGAAGAGCCCAGAATTATCATCTTTGCGTGGACAGCAGTTTAGTTGGTGTTGACGGCTGTTTAAGAGCTGCTCTGGCATATCTGGAAGATGTGTGCAAAGATGAAGAAAAGCCGGAAGATGGCGAAAAAGAAACCGTATAACGGAAAAAGAAAAATATCGGAATGCAATTAAAGACCGTGAATAATTCCCGTCCATAAGACTCATAATAAGAATGTACAAAGGAAGTACAGATCAAAAAACAGGTGAGTCCATGGAAAAACCGGGAAAGAAACTGAAGAAATTTTTTATTATAACAGGAATCACAGGAATGGTGTATGCAGGTCTTAAATACCTGCTGCCACTTGTGGTTCCTCTTTTATTGGGTTATACACTGGCACTGCTCCTTCGGCCGTCAGCCCGGTTTTTACAGCACCGGATTACAGTGCGTATATTTGGAAAAAAATGGAAGCCATCACTGGGACTGATCGGATCGGTACAGTTACTGATCTTAGCGGTGCTTGGAAGTTTTCTGCTGACTTTGGGCATCCGCCGTCTGTGGGAAGAAACGTCTACTTTGATGAACCAGCTTCCTGTATGGCTGGATGGGCTTTATTTCTGGATCGAGGAAAAATGTTCCGGTCTTGAGAAGCGGTTCGGCCTTGATCCCGGCTGGGGAATCCATGTGGCAGGAAGTATGATCGAAGCAGGAACAAAGTATGTGAAAGAGAAATCGGTGCCGTCCTTGATGGTTGGCTCTTATTATACAGCCGGAGTTATAGGTCGTATTGGATTTATAAGCCTGTTTTCTTTCTGCAGCGCCATTTTAAGCTTACAGGAAATGGAAGAGTTAAAAGAACGGCGGGACCGGTCTGTTTTCAGCCGGGAGTTCCGTCTGATCGGTGACAGGCTGGTAAGCACCGGGAAAGTGTGGTTTAAAAGTCAGGGAATCATATTTTTACTTACCTCATTTTTGTGTACAATAGGCATGTTTTTGGTGGGAAATCCATGTCCTGTCCTTGTGGGAATGGGGATTGGTATCATGGATGCCTTTCCGGTATTAGGAACAGGAACGGTGCTGGTGCCGTGGGCGGTCATTGAGATTGCCATGGGAAGCTGGAAAACAGCATTGATCTTAACAGGTTTATATCTGATCTGTACTTTTATGCGGCAGTTCCTGGAAGTACATCTGATGAGCGGGCAGATGGGACTTTCGCCTTTTGAGACACTGGGGGCAGTGTATGTGGGACTGAAACTGTTTGGGATAGCAGGGCTGTTTCTGGGACCGCTGGGATTGTTGCTGATCGAGGATATGACAGAATTATTGATCACGCAGCCTATGAACAATGAACAGAGGCATAATGAAACAAATAAGTCAGCTATGATAGACGGTGGTAACCGTTTTATGTCCCATTGACAAAAATCCCGTTCTGGCGTAAAATCGAAAGGAAATGACGTAAATCAAAGAGAATCTATGAAATTCCATGAAAATGGCGTTGAAGGGGATCATTAAGTCGGACAGCCCGTTACAGAGAGAGGAACACTGGTGGAAGTTCCTTACGAAAGCGTGACCCAACCTGCCCTGGAGCTCTGTATGATAAATGCAGCGTATTTCCTGCGTTAGAGGATAAACAAGAGGGTTTCTGCAGAGGTAAAATGTCATTTGCCTCAACATTTTTGCAGGAACTAAGAAGGGTGGTACCGCCGAGTCATTCGGTCCCTTGCAGTAAGTTGATGCATGGGATCGGATGGCTCTTTTGATTTTATGTACTCTCGAAACCTTTCCTGCACTTGCCTTTGCGGCTGATTTTCCGCCAGTCGCGCCCAAATTTCATCAACGTACGCCCCGCGTACGCCTCAGAAATCTGGGCACAACTGACAAAAAATCTTCTCGCAAAATCAAGTACAAAAAGGTTCCGAGAGTACATGGTTTAAAAAGAAACAAATAAGGAGAAAAATTATGGCAGACAACAAAAAAATGGTAGAAGCGATCACATCCATGGACACTGACTTTGCCCAGTGGTATACCGATGTGGTTAAAAAAGCAGAGCTGTGCGATTATGCAAGCGTAAAGGGCTGTATGGTCATCAAGCCAGCTGGATATGCGATCTGGGAGAACATCCAGAAAGAACTGGACCGCAGATTTAAAGAGACAGGTGTACAGAACGTATACATGCCTATTTTCATTCCGGAAAGCCTGTTAGAGAAGGAAAAAGACCATGTAGAAGGTTTCGCACCGGAAGTTGCATGGGTAACTCATGGCGGATTAGAGCCACTTCAGGAGAGACTTTGCGTAAGACCTACTTCTGAGACTCTGTTCTGCGATTTCTATGCAAGAGACATCCATTCTTACCGTGACCTTCCAAAGGTATACAACCAGTGGTGCTCTGTTGTTCGTTGGGAGAAGACAACCCGTCCATTCCTTCGTTCCAGAGAGTTCTTATGGCAGGAAGGACATACTGCTCATGCAACTGCTGAAGAGGCAGAGGAACGTACCATCCAGATGTTAAATGTATACGCTGATTTCTGCGAGCAGGTTTTAGCGATCCCGGTTATCAAGGGACAGAAGACTGATAAGGAGAAATTTGCAGGTGCAGAGGCTACTTACACCATCGAGTCCCTGATGCATGATGGTAAGGCATTACAGTCCGGTACCAGCCACAACTTCGGTGACGGCTTTGCAAAGGCATTTGATATCCAGTTTACTGATAAAGACAATACATTAAAGCATGTTTACCAGACTTCCTGGGGTATGACAACCCGTATGATCGGCGCTATCATCATGGTACATGGTGATGACAATGGTCTGGTACTGCCTCCAAGAATTGCTCCTGTACAGATCATGGTAGTTCCGATCCAGCAGAAGAAGGAAGGCGTATTAGACAAGGCATTCGAGTTAAGAGACCGTCTGATCAAGTCCGGCTTCTCTGTAAAGGTAGACGACAGCGACAAGAGCCCGGGCTGGAAGTTTGCTGACTGCGAGATGCGTGGTATCCCGTTAAGAGTAGAGATCGGACCAAAGGATATGGAAAACAACCAGGCTGTTCTGGTACGCCGCGATACCCACGAAAAGACCGTTGTTTCCCTGGACGAGTTAGAAGCAAAGGCAGCAGAACTGCTTGATACCATCCAGCATGACATGTTAGAGAAGGCAAGAAAGCACAGAGATGCCCACACTTATACCGCTTTAGGCTGGGATGAGTTCGTTGAGACCATTAACACAAAGCCAGGTTTCGTAAAGGCTATGTGGTGCGGATGCCAGGAATGCGAAGACAAGATCAAGGAAGTAACCGGCGCAACTTCCAGATGCATGCCATTTGAGCAGGAAACTCTGTCTGACAAGTGTGTATGCTGCGGAAAGCCAGCTAAGAAGATGGTTTACTGGGGACGTGCATATTAATATGAAAATGAATATCCCGGAACCTGCAAGAAAGATCATTGACAGGTTAAATGAACATGGTTACGAGGCCTATGTAGTAGGCGGCTGTGTCCGGGACATGATCCTGAAAAGAGAGCCGGGAGACTGGGATATTACCACCAGTGCCAGACCGGAGCAGGTCAAGGCTCTCTTTACCAGGACACTGGATACAGGCATACAGCATGGCACTGTGACCATTATGGTTGGAAAAGAGGGATATGAGGTAACTACATTCCGGGTGGACGGCGATTATACAGATGGCCGACACCCGGATACTGTTACTTTTACCCCTTCTCTTGAAGAAGATTTAAAGCGCCGTGACTTTACTATTAACGCCATGGCTTATAATCACAATACAGGCCTGGTGGATATTTTCGGCGGCAGGGAAGACATTGACCGTAAAGTGATCCGCTGCGTTGGAAATCCAACGGAACGTTTTACAGAAGATGCCCTGCGTATCCTGCGGGCTATCCGTTTTTCTGCCCAGCTGGGATTTGAGATCGAAGATGCCACACGGCAGGCGATCACAGAAATCGCTCCAAATCTGATCCACGTAAGCAAAGAACGTATCCAGGTGGAACTGACCAAGCTGCTTTTAAGTGACCGGCCACAGACTATGAAGCTGGTATATGAAACAGGCATCAGCCCCTATGTTTCTGAAACATTTCACAAAATGGGAGAAATGCTTGCAGATATGCCGATTACTGTTCCTGCAAAAAAGGCCCTTCGTTGGGCTTTATTTTTAAGAAAAGGAACACCGGAGCAGTCAGTGCGCATTTTACGGGATCTGAAACTGGATAATGATACTATTTACCAGGTAAAGGTGCTGACTGGTTGGATCGAAAGATCCATTTGCGGGGAGATCGCTCTTCCAGATGGAAAAACAGATGAAATGTGTACGCTGGAAACGGCAGCAGAACTGGAATTTATGCCAGGTATCGAAAGCAAGCCTCAGATCCGTAAAGTCATGAGCCAGATGGAACCGGAATTATTTGATGATCTGTTAAATATTAAGCTGTGTCTGGCAAAAGAGGCAGCAAAAGACAAGGATAGCGAAAGTGTGGCGGTAAGGCAGTTAGAGCGGATCTGTGCATTGCGGGATGAGATCCGCGCAGACGGTGACTGCATTTCCTTAAAAATGCTTGCTGTTACCGGAAATGACCTGATAAAAGCCGGAATGAAGCCGGGAAAAGAAGTGGGGCAGACATTGCATCATTTTCTGGAACTGGTTTTGGAAGAGCCGGAGAAGAACAGCAGAGAATACCTTCTTGGAATGTTAAAAGTATAAAACAGTTAATAGATTTGCAAAATAGCACAGAGTATATTTATAGATAAATAGTCAGCTTTTAAATTTATTTGTTACTATGTTTTACAAAATTATTTAGGTTAATAAAAAATAATCATGTATGTTTTTACTTAATTTTAATGATGTATGTGTATAAAAACATTGCAATATTTACAAAGGTTGGCTATAATATTGGATACATGATGTGAACATCACAGTTCAAAGGAGGATTTGAAAATGAAATTAATCAACACAGAAAAAGCACCAGGCGCAATCGGACCTTATTCTCAGGGTTTTGAAGTAAACGGTATTGTTTATACTTCCGGTCAGATCCCGGTAAATCCAGCTGACGGCACTGTACCAGAAGGCATCGCTGCACAGGCTGAGCAGAGCTGCAAGAACGTAGGAGCTATCCTGGAAGCAGCAGGAAGCGGCTATGACAAAGTTATCAAGACCACCTGCTTCTTAGCAGATATGGGCGATTTCGCAGCATTCAACGAAGTATACGCTAAGTACTTTACTTCTAAGCCAGCTAGAAGCTGCGTAGCAGTTAAGTCTCTTCCAAAGGGCGTTCTTTGCGAGATCGAAGCAATCGCTGAGAAATAAGTAATAGTTGTGAAATAAAAATGGCTGCAGTTTCTTAGAAGCTGCAGCTTTTTTTCGCTTAAAATGGAAGTGGGGAACGCGCCCGGGGGCGCGTTGCAGGCTGTGAAGCGTTTGGAGCAGAACGGAAAGCGGTGCAAGGCCATTTATCAGGTACGGAGAGGTTTTAAATATGAAGAATAACATTGTGATCATGAATTTCAGTGGAGTTTACGAAGTGCAGGGCCTAAAGGCAGTGCTGGAGGCAGGAAAAACAAATAATCATATTATTTCCCAGTTGGACTGCCAGGACATTCCGGGGACTAACTGCTATTGTGATAGCCTGGCAGAGGAAGAGATCGGAAAGAGAATTGTCCCATTTGGTCCGGAAGGACTGCATTTTTTAGACTCCGGCAATTACCATTATCTGACAAAACTGTGGCTGGAATTGGTAAAGGAACCTTTTGAACTGTTAGTATTTGACCACCATACGGATATGCAGAGACCGGCCTTTGGCGGCATTTTATCCTGCGGTGGCTGGATCCGGGAAGCACTGGAGACCAATGAAAATTTAAAACATGTAATTCTGGTGGGACCACCGGAAACTGCCATGGAAGAAACAAAAAGGGAGCTTTTGGAAGACGGGGAAGAATTGATCAGGAAAGTAACCTGGATCTCTGAGGAAGAATTTCTTCAAAATGTGGAAAAGCCGGATGGAATAAAGAAACTTTGTGGACAGTGCAAAGAAAATGATTTAGGAGCCGATGAAAAGGATCCATTGCCACTGTATATTTCCATTGATAAAGATATTTTATCAGAGTCTGAAGGAAAGACCAACTGGGATCAGGGAAATGTGGCTTCAAATCAGGTTTTACATTTTATAGATGCGTATATGCAGCAGACACCGGATAAAACGCTTATTGGTGTGGATGTATGCGGGGAAGACCCGGAAGCAGACAGTGAGGAAGTTCAGGCGGTCTGCCAGGAAACCAGTGAAAAAATCTGCAGCTTTGTAATGACATTGTTTAAAGCGGATTAAAAAGTAAAAATCTGCCAGTTATCCCCGTCGGATCAGACGGGGATTTTTGCTGTATATTTTAAAGAATTTTCCATGCCACCAAAGCCAGGATGACCAGAAAGATCACATTATAAAGTGTAAATATCTTCATATAGCGCCCGGTATACGCATTTTCTGTCCCCACATAAAAACGATAGGAGATCAGACTGGCTAAGGATGCGATCAGAGTTCCAAGGCCGCCGATATTGACCCCGTACAGCAGAGGTGTGACCTTGTCTGTAAAGCCTGAAAGCAGGATGGCAGCAGGTACATTGCTGATGCACTGGCTTAAAAGGATCCCAGCGCCCAGTTCACGTCCCCGGATCAGTTTGTGGAGCAGGTCAGATACTGCCGGGATGTTCTGCACATTTCCGATGAACAGAAAAAAGAAAACAAACGTTAAAAGCAGAAAGTAATCTGCTTTATGGAACAATGCCCGGTTGGTAAAAAGCAAAGTTACGAGGACGAGAATCAGCATAACAGGATATGGGATCAGGTGGGATACGCATCCCAGACAGACCACAAAAAGAGCCAGGTAAACAGCCAGCTTTTTCTGTTCTGGTTGTTCTTCTACTGGTTGGGAAGCTATGTCTACAGATGCAGAGGGAAGCATGCAGGCTGCCGCAACCAGCAAAATCAGAGAAAGGGCTGTAAGGGGAAGCATACGCATCAAGAAAGTCCCTGTGGAAACAGAAAAGGCAGAGGCCAGATACAGGTTCTGGGGATTACCTACAGGTGTGAACATGCTTCCTAAATTTGCTCCGATAGTCTGCAAAACAATGGTGGAGATCAACAGTTTTTGCTGTCCGGTCATAGTCAGGATCATAATGCCAAAAGGCACGAATGTAAGCAGCGATACATCATTGGTGATGAACATGCTGGAAAAGAAGCACAGCAGGGAAAGCACCAGTATTAATTGCCGTGTAGTCCGTACTTTTGTAAGCAGTGCAGAGCCGAGAAAATGAAAAAGACCAATACTCTGAAATCCAGCCACCACCAGCATAAGACAGAAAAGCAGGGAAAGGACCCGGAAGTCGATATACCCTATATAAGCGGCAGAGGGATGTACAAAGAATGCGGAAATAAAGGCTAAAATTCCGGCAACACATAATACAGTTTCTTTTTTAAAAAAGCGGATACAGGTATCTACAAAAGGTTTCATAATCAACATGTCCTTTACAATATTCAATCAACAAATTCAGTTTATTCAAAATAAAAGTATACAGCGACTGGTGGAATTTGTAAAATCAAAATGAAAATGGTATACTACAATAATTAGCTTACTCAGGAACAATGCAATGAAGATGAAGAGGTGCTGTGTATATGGAGATTGACATTGAGAAACTGACTTGTGGAATACAGTTGACAGATATAGAGCGGAATGTATTGGAATATCTGCTGACTCATCTTGATCAGGCTTTAAAATTAGGGGTACGGGGAGTGGCCCGGGAAAACTTTACGTCTACATCCACAGTTATGAGACTTTCACGTAAACTGGGTTATAATGGTTTTATTGAGATGTATTATAAACTTCTGGGAGCAGTGGGCGGTGTCAGCCGTGGTTATGAGGTAAATGAAGATTTTGTCAGCCATTTTGCAGGAAAGGAAGCTGTATCTTTGGAAAACTACCAGAACCTGCGCAGGGCGGCAGAAAAAATCTGCGCAACGCCGGATACTGTATTTATTTATGGTATGGGCTTTTCCTCTATGATGGCAAATTATCTGGGAAAAAAACTTCTGGTTTTGGGTATTAAATGTATTTTATCAGATGGGGCAGATTCTATTGGTATTTTTGAAAATAACATGGAGTCCATAGGTGTTTTTATTGCGTTTTCCAGATCGGGGCGTTCACCTTATGTGTTGAACCGGGTAAAGACAGCAGAAGAAAACTCTATTTTTACAGTAGGATTTACCCATGCGGGAGACAGTCCGTTGAAAGAACACAGTGATTGTGTGATCGAGGTAGAAGATGATAATCCTTTAGATGACAGGAATATGAAACCTACCCTTTATTTTGCAAAAACAATGATGATGATCGAACTTTTGATCTATGAATATTATCGCATTTCTATAAAATAAGAGCGTATTTATACAATTTTATATAATTCTGTGAAACGTGTTACGCAATTGGGTAACACGTTTTCTTTTGATCTGAAAATCTGTACTTTTTCTCAGTAAGCTGTATAATTCCAAATATCACCACGTGGAATAAAAAACATAATCTTTTACAGACAGTGAATATTATGTTGGAAAATGGAGAGAGGTAAAATGAAAGAAAAAGTAATGAGTGCTATGCAGGCCTTTTCAAAGGCTATGTTCATGCCTGTGCTGATCCTTCCTATTGCAGGCCTTCTGATCGCCGTGGGAAATGTTTTGACAAATGCGAGACTGATGGAAATCTTACCGTTTCTTGACAATCCGGTAACAAAGGGATTTGGAACAATCCTTTCAGGCGCACTGGTAGCGATACTGAATAACCTGGGACTGATCTTCTGTACCGGTATTGCAATCGGACTTGCAAAGAAGAAAAAAGCGGAAGCCGGATTTACAGCACTTCTTGCATTCCTGGTATTTATCAATGCCATGAATAAATTCATGGGATTAAGAGGAATGTTAGTGGATGCAGACGCATTGAGAGGAAGCGGCCAGGCAGTAGTTCTGGGAATTCAGATCCTGGATATGGGCGTATTCCTGGGAATTATTCTTGGATGTGTAAGTGCATATGTGCATAACCGTTTCATTGATACGGAATTTAACAATGCATTCCAGATCTATGGAGGTGCAAGATTTGTATTTATTGTACTGATCCCGGTTATCATCATTCTTGCAGTTGTTCTTACTTATGTATGGCCTCCTGTACAGATGGTGATCGACAGTCTGGGATATTTTATCAACAGAACCGGAAACTTTGGTATTTTTATTTACGGAGCACTAGAACGGCTTCTGATCCCTACAGGACTTCATCATCTGGTTTACACCCCGTTTCTTTACACAAAACTGGGTGGTACAGAGCAGATTGCAGGTCAGGTATACGAAGGCTGCCGAAATATTTACTATGCGGAAATGGCAGATCCGTCTATCCCGATCTTATCCTCTTCTGTAGTATGGGATGCAAGAGGACTTTCAAAAATGTTTGGTCTGGTTGGCGCATGCCTTGCAATGTATCACACAGCAAGACCCGAAAACCGTCAGAAGATCAAAGCAATCCTGATCCCGGCTGCATTTACATCTTTTATTGCAGGTGTAACAGAACCAATTGAATTCTCATTCCTGTTTGTAGCACCGATCCTGTTTGTAGCGCATGCAGCATTAAGCGGACTTGGTATGGTGGCATTTAATATATTAAACTGTCGTGCCATTGGCCCAAATGGATTTATTGATTTTCTTCTTTATAATATTCCGCTGGGGATTGGGAAAACACACTGGCCAACATATCTTTTAATAGGAGTTGCCGAATTTGTCATTTATTATCTGTTATTCCGTTTCCTGATCACGAAGCTGAATTTAAAGACCCTTGGACGTGAAGATGAGGGCATGGAAATGAAACTTCATACAAAAGCAGAATATAAGGAAAAGACTGCAAAAGCATCTACAGAAAAAACGGCAGCATCTGAAAAAGGGGAGATCAATGCAAAGCTGATCGTAGAGGCATTAGGTGGTCCGGATAACATTGAAAAAGTAGATAACTGTTTTACACGTTTACGTCTGATCGTAAAAGACAGTTCAATTGTTAAGGATGAGGTTTTAAAGCAGAAAACAGGAGCAGCAGGCGTATTTAAGAAAAATGAGACAGTTCAGGTAGTTTACGGTCTTCAGATCAATCAGGTAAGAAAGGCAGTAGACAAGGAACTGGGCTTGGATCAGTAATAGAAGGGAGATCATAAAAATGGACGGAAAAAAGTTTAATGTAGTGATTGCCGGAGGCGGCAGTACTTACACACCAGGAATTGTAAAAATGATGCTGGAACATCAGGAAGACTTTCCGCTGAATTCAGTAACACTTTATGATAATGATGCAGAGCGTCAGGCTGTTATAGGTGAAGCACTTGAAATATTAATGAAAGAAGAGGCTCCACAGATTCATTTCGCATATACGACCGACCCAGAAACAGCGTTTACAGGAAAGGATTTCTGTATGGCACATATCCGTGTAGGAAAATATGCAATGCGCAGGTTGGATGAGCGGATCCCAATGAAATATGGCGTTGTTGGACAGGAAACCTGTGGCCCGGGCGGTATTGCTTATGGAATGAGAAGCATTACCGGTATGCTGGAGATTATTGATTATATGGAAAAATATTCTCCGGATTGCTGGATGCTCAATTACTCTAATCCTGCATCCATCGTTGCGGAGGCCTGCCGTGTATTAAGACCAAAGGCAAAGGTGATCAATATCTGTGATATGCCGGTAGGTACCAGAAGAAGAATGGCATACATTGTAGGAAAAGAGTACGATGATCTGGATGTTCGCTATTTTGGTTTAAATCACTTTGGCTGGTGGACCAGTGTAAAGGATAAAACAACGGGCGAAGATTATATGCCTAAATTAATAAAATATGTTGCTGAAAACGGTTATCTTACCCAGAAAGCAATCGAAACACAGCATATGGATGCAAGCTGGCAGGCGACACACAGAAAAGCGAAAGATCTTCTGGCCCTGGATCCACAGTTTTTACCAAATACATACTTAAAGTACTATATGTATCCGGATTATGTAGTAGAACATACAGATCCAAACCACACCCGTGCAGATGAGGTTATTGAAGGCAGGGAGAAAGAAGTATTTGGCGCAGCAAGAGAGATCATCCGCAAAGGAACTGCTACAGGCGGTGAGTTTACTGTTGATAATCATGCGGCTTTTATCGTATCACTGGCAAGAGCGCTGGCTTATAATACACATGAGATCATGCTGTGTATTGTGGAAAATAAGGGTGCCATCAGCAATTTTGATGATGACGCTATGGTAGAGGTTCCTTGTGTTGTAGGTTTTAATGGTCCGGAGCCAATGTGCCAGGGAGAAATCCCAACCTTTGAAAGAGGTATGATGCAGGAACAGCTTGCAGTTGAAAAACTGGTTGTACAGGCATATGTAGAACACAGCTATTTAAAACTGTGGCAGGCGCTTACTTTATCAAAGACAGTTCCAAGTGCTTCTGTAGCAAAACAGATCCTGGATGATCTGATTGAAGCAAACAAGGATTACTGGCCTGAATTAAAGTGATCAGGAGGTGCGTATGGGATTATTTGGCTGGCTGAAAAAAGCACCAGAGATTAAAAAAGCAGAATTTGTATCTCCGGCTACAGGAAAAATTATTCCGGTCGATCAGGTAGAAGATGAGACATTTGCTTCTAAAATCCTAGGAGATGGTTTTGCTGTGGAACTTACAGATGGTGAAGTAATTGCTCCATTTGACGGCGAAGTGACGGCTGCATTTCCTACAGGACATGCCTATGGTTTAAAACGTGAAGACGGTTTAGAATGTTTGATCCATATTGGTTTGGATACAGTAGAATTAAATGGTTCTGGATTTGATGTAAAAGTAAAACAGGGGGATCAGGTAAAACAGGGACAGGTGCTGGTAAAGGTTGATCTGGACCAGGTGACAGGCGCAGGAAAATCTCTGGTATCACCGGTTGTATTTTCAAGCGGAGCAATGTTTACGCTGTTGGAAAAAGAGTTTGCTGTGAAAGGTGAAGAAATCTTACGTCTTGAACAGTAATTATAAAACAGATAATATTTATTGAGCACTCAGTTAAAAGCAGGAGTTGTCCGAACTGATATTTTGCGGATAACTCCTGTTTTTCGTATATTGTTATAATTTTTTCACTTCCACCAGGTTCGTATGCTGTCCGTTCCCTCTTGCAAATGGAGTCGGTCTCTGGGAGGTGAGTACGTTGATGGAGCCTCGTGTATCTACGCCGTTTTCGTCTGGCGTATACCAGGTGCCCTGGGAAAGAGTGGCGACACCTTTGGCTACCCGGTCGGTGATCTTAGCAGGGATCTTTACTTGCCCCCGGTCATTGTATACAAGAACCATATCACCGTCATGGATGCTACGGGCGGCGGCATCTTCCGGGTGGATCCAGAGTTTTTGTGGGTCCAGTCTGCGAAGCCCCAGGTTATTGTCATGGACCGTATGGGTGCGGCATTTGCTGTGCCAGCCGGATAACTGCAACGGAAAGCGCTTTGTCAGCGGGTCCTCCGGACCTTCCGGCGGGGCTACGTACCGGGGGATTGGCGGCATAAAGTCTTTCATAGGAGTTTTCCACAATTTAGTAGAAAACAGCTCGATCTTCCCACTTGGAGTCGGGAATGGATGATGCTCCGGGTCTTTTACCTCTTTTTCAAAGGAAATAGGATAATGACCTTCTTCAAATTTATAAATACCCTTTTCACGGAATTCATCATATTCCGGCAGTTCCGGTTCTCTGGTGCGCAGGTCATCGTAAATATAGCGCATCCACTGGCTGTAATCACGGCCTTCTGTAAATTCTTCTTCTAAGTCGATCCGCTTTGCCAGTTCCCGGATCCATTCATATTCTGTTTTACATTCATAAAGAGGTTCAATGACCTTATTGTTAAATCCCAGAAATTCCGTAAATTTCCACGGCTTTGTAATATTTTCCTCCTCAAACATGGAAACTCCTGGAAGGAGCAGGTCTGCAAATTTGGCGCTGGCGGTCATAAATAAGTCGGAGCAGACGATGAATTCGCACTTGGAAGTGTCTTTTAAAAGTTTGGCAGTGCGGTTGATGTCCCCATGCTGGTTTACAAGGGTGTTGCTTGCCAGGTTGAAGATCATTTTTATATTGGAATTCAGTGTAATATCCTTTGGATCATCAAAGATCCCCTGATCGCAGGTACGGATGCCGTCATATTCGTTCATGCCTTTACCATGATCCACTGCATCAGTCCAGAGGAAAACGGGCAGTGCTCTGTTATAAGGATTATCAAGGACCGGAAATCCCGGCAGTTCATGGGTGGAACAGTCACCGGCACCGGCTGCAGAACCACCGCTGATGCCTACATTTCCTGTAAGACAGGCAAGAAGGATAGCGCCACGGGCACTTTGCTCCCCATATGCATTTCTCTGGGCGCCATATCCCTGGATAATGGCAGCCGGTTTTGTGGTGGCATAGCGGATCGCCAGCTCACGGATGGTGTCAGCTGGGATACCGGTGATCTTTTCACCCCATTCAGGTGTCTTTGGAATACTGTCTGTTTCGCCCATTAAATAGGAAAGGCAGTTAAGGGATGGATCTGCGCCTTCCGGCATATGGGCTGCGTCAAAGCCAAGACAGCATTTATCTAAGAATTCCTGATCCTGAAGCCCTTCTTTTATAATAACGTAGGCCATGGCATCCGCCAAAGCGCTGTCTGTAGCAGGACGGATGGGGATCCACTGGGCATTTAAGGCAACAGCAGTATCATTTTTTCGGGGATCAATGACAATAATGGGAATACCGGCGGCTTTTGCCTTTTTTAAGTAAAACATGGTGCTGCTGTCAAATTTTGTCTCTGCAGGATTATGACCCCACAGGATGATCAGATGGCTGTTTAACCAGTCGGAAGGATGGGTGCCGGTCTCGCTGGTTCCATAGGTAATATCCGTTGCATTGCGGATGCAGGCAGAGCTGTAGGAGTTATAGCAGCCAAGATAACCGCCGTCTAATGCCAGCAGGCGCTGCATCATACGGTCGCCACGCATAACAGCGCTGATGCCGCAGCCGTCATTGACATAGCGGGAACCGGGACCGTAAGTATCCCGGATGCGGATGTATTCAGATGTAAGGATATCCAGGGCTTCCTCCCAGCTGATCCGGGCAAATTTCCCTTCTCCACGTTCACCGACCCGTTTCATAGGCCAGCGAAGCCGGTCTTCGCCTAAAAATGTTTTATGGTAGTTTAAGCCTTTGGCGCAGGCGCATAAGGGAACAGGATGCTCCGGTGTTCCTTTTGTTTCAGTGGAAAGTTTTTCAATAACTCCGTCACAGACGTGGGCGTAGATGATGCAGCGGCCGCCGCAGTTATTCCGCCCGGTTGTGGGAATGATCTTTGTTTCGCTCATGGGGGGTATGCCTTTCTTTTATAGGTATATTTATTAGAGTATAGCATAATCAGAAATTGCCTGTTATAGGTTTTACCTATAGCCAGATAAAGATTTTATGAAATAGACAGACCAAGGGGGATGTGTTAGAATTCAGACTATCAAAAGAAACACAGACAACAAGCAACAAACACAAACAAGGGAGATCAGACCACCGGGGCCTGATAAGAGAGGAGACAAATATTATGAAGAAAAGATGGTTATCATTAGCAGTAGCAGCAACAGCAGCAATTACCGTTCTTGCAGGATGCGGCAGCAAGGCAGCAGAGACTACCGCAGCAGCAACTGAGGCAGCAACCACCGAAGCAGCTTCTTCTGAAGCAGCTGAAAGCAGCGCAGAAGAGACCAAGGCAGAGGCAGCAGCTGAAGGCGAAATTCCTGCTCCGGAAGGCGATGACAACAAGATTTCTATCGGTGTTACACCGGTTCCACATGCTGAGATCGTAAATGATGTAGTAGTTCCAAAGCTGGAAGCAGCTGGCTGGGATGTAGAAGTAGTTGAATTTAATGATTATGTTCAGCCAAATACCAGCCTGGAAGATGGCGAGATCGATGCAAACTATTTCCAGACTATCCGTTATCTGGAAGAGCAGAACAAGGAAAGAGGACTTCATTTAGTAGAAGTTGCAGGCATCCACTTAGAGCCAATGGGTATCTATTCCAAGAATTACAAGAGCCTGGAAGAGCTTCCTGACGGAGCAACTATTGCAGTACCAAACGATGGATCCAATGAATCCAGAGCTATTAAGCTGTTAGCAGACAATGGACTGATCACTCTGGCTGAAACAGAGGATCTTTACAACCTGACCAGCATTGCAGAAAATCCACATAATTTCGAGATCACTGAGCTGGATGCAGCAAACCTGCCAAGATCCCTGGACGATGTAGACGCAGCAGTTATCAATGGAAACTACGCACTGGAAGCAAACTTAAATCCTGAGAAGGATGCTTTAGCAGCAGAGCTTGCAGACAGTGACGAAAGCTACAAGTACATTAACTATCTGGTTGTTAAAGAGGGAAATGAAGAAAGCACTAAGACTAAGGCTCTGATCGCAGCATTACAGAATGATGATGTAAAGAACTACATCGAAGAGAAGTACAGCGGTTCCGTTATCCCGGCATTCTAGGATACAGTTACCGTTCCCTGTATACAATAGCAACAGACAGAAACATCCGGAAATCCCCCACTTCTGAATGTTACCTGATATGAGATTATGAGATGGCAGAGGCTGCTGTAAAAACCTGAAAAACAGGAAATTTTGCAGCAGCCGTTTGCCCGTTTTATATCTGTTTCAATATCTGTTTAGAAGGAGAAATTTATGATCAATATTGAACACGTAAGCAAACAATTTGGTAGCCTTCAGGTGCTGGAGGATATTTCCATTAATATCGACCAGGGAGATATCTTTGGGATCATCGGACAGAGCGGCGCCGGTAAATCCACATTGCTGCGCTGCATCAACGGACTGGAAAAGTACAACGGCGGCTCTATTACAGTAGAAGGAAAGGAGATCGCAGGTCTCAGCCAGAAAGAACTTCAGTTGGTGCGCAAGGACATGGGAATGATCTTTCAGAACTTCAATCTGTTAGGCCGTCTGAATGTGTATGATAACATTGCCCTTCCTCTTCAATTCTGGGGACAGAATAAGAACAGCAAGGAAAATCATGACCGTATTATGGAACTGTTAGATCTGGTCGGCTTAAAGGATAAGGTAAACAGCTATCCCAAACAGCTTTCCGGCGGTCAGAAACAGAGAGTGGCGATTGCAAGAGCCCTTGTATTAAATCCAAAGATCCTCCTTTGTGATGAGGCAACCTCTGCATTGGATCCGCAGATCACAAAAGGTATTCTGGCACTGCTTTTAAAGATCAACAAAGAGCTGGGGATCACCATTGTTGTGGTAACCCACCAGATGGAAGTTGTAAAAGAGATCTGCAACAAAGTTGCGTTCTTAAAGCATGGTAAAATGATCGCTACCGGAAAGCCGGAAGAACTGTTCGTAGCGCCAAATAAGGACGTTCAGGAGTTCGTAGGTGACAGCGTAGAGTTCCTTCCAAAAGACGGCGTCAATGTCCGTCTGTTCTTTAACGATGAAACTGCCAGCGACAGTGCTATTACTCACCTGGCGCATGAACTGGGAATCAATTTTGGTATCTGCCAGGGCAAGCTGGAGAACTTCCGCGGAACCATTATGGGAAGCCTGGTGATCAATGTAACAGAAGCAGACAGAGAGCGTGTAACTGCATGGCTTACAGACAGAGGTATTTTATGGGAGGTGCTTGAAAATGTATGATGTAATTATGAAAGCCTTCGGGCAGACTGTATATATGGTCATCGGTTCTACCATTTTTTCCGTGATCTTAGGTTTTATCCCGGCCATCGTGCTTACAGTGACAGCACCGGACGGCCTGCGGCCTAACAAGATCATTTACGGTATCCTGGATATCCTTGTAAATGTATTCCGCAGCTTCCCATTTATCATTTTAATGGTTATTGTTATCCCGTTTACCCGTATGATCGCAGGAAAGGCCATTGGTACAAAGGCAGCTTTAGTGCCTTTAACCATTTCTGCCATTCCTTTTGTAGCCAGAGTGATTGAGTCTGCTCTTCGCAGTGTAGACCATGGTCTCATCGAAGCAGCCCGTTCTTTCGGCGCAGGAGACCTGCAGATCATCTTCCGCGTATACTTAAAAGAAGCTCTTCCGGCTATCCTTTCCGGTATCACACTGACTATGATCAGCCTGATCGGTTACAGCGCAATGGGCGGTGCCATTGGTGCCGGCGGTCTGGGCGATGTGGCCATCCGTTATGGATACCAGGCCTATAAAATGCCGTATCTGATAAGTACCAGTATTGTGCTGATCATCTTTGTGCAGGTGATCCAGAGTGTAGGAAACTTATTATATAAGAAATTATCATAAACGCAGGCTGAACCTTCGTTAACAGTCCAGGAAAAACATATATATGCATATAAAAAGCAGCCACTCTGCTGCAGGCCCTATAAATGGAACCGGCAGAGCGGCTGCTTTTTTGTGCAGTGAATGAGATGATCCGGTAAGCCGGACCAAAATATATTTAAAAGAAAAATCCTCCGATCAGATAAACAATATAAGCTGCGATCCATGCAACCACACACTGTAAGATCACAACGGTCAGTGCCCATTTTCCACCCAGCTCTCTCTTAATAGAAGCAATGGCAGCCACACATGGTGTATACAGCAGACAGAAAACTAACAGGCTGGCAGCGGACAGAGAAGTCATACTGGATACCAGTGTGCTGGTTTTTCCAAAGAGGATAGACAGCGTGGAAACAACGCTTTCCTTTGCTAAAAATCCTGTAATAAGGGCAGTGGCGATCCGCCAGTCTCCCAGTCCCATTGGATGCATTAATGGGGCGATCAGGCCGGAGATCATAGCAAGGATACTGTCCTTAGAGTCTGTAACAATGTTTAAACGCAGGCTGAAGGTCTGTAAGAACCAGATAGCAAGGGTTGCCATGAAGATAACGGTAAAGGCTCTCTGAAGGAAATCCTTTGCCTTATCCCATAACAGCAGACCAACGTTTTTGGCACCTGGCATACGGTAATTTGGCAGCTCCATAACAAAAGGAACAGCTTCTCCGTTAAATAAAGTTCCACGTAAAATAAGTGCCATTAAAATACCCATGATAATACCGCCAAAATACAGGGCTATCATCACAAGGGTGCCATGCTCCGGGAAGAATGCTGCGGTAAAAAAGGCGTAGATAGGCAGCTTTGCGGAACAGCTCATAAACGGGGTCAGCAAAATGGTCATTTTACGGTCACGTTCCGATGGAAGAGTACGGCTTGCCATAACGCCCGGAACGGTACAGCCAAAGCCGATAAGCATAGGCACGATGCTGCGGCCGGAAAGACCGATCTTTCGCAGCAGCTTATCCATAACAAAGGCTACTCTTGCCATATATCCGCTGTCTTCCAGCAAAGACAGGAAGAAGAACAGTGTAACAATGATCGGCAGGAAGCTTAATACACTTCCCACACCGTTGAAAATACCGTCCATAACAAGGGAATGGATCACCGGGTTTACATTCCAAAGGATCAGGAAATGGTCTACCAGCGTGGAAAGAGCGGAAATGCAGCTGTCAAGGAGGTCAGATAAGAAACTTCCGATCACGCCGAAGGTAAGGTAGAATACCAGTCCCATAATACCTGCAAAACAGGGTATAGCGGTATATTTTCCGGTAAGTATCTTATCCATTTTCACGCTGCGCAGATGTTCCTTGCTTTCTCTTGGCTTGATAACGGAAGCATCACAGGTTTTTGCAATAAAATCAAAGCGCATATGTGCAATGGCTGCTGCACGGTCCAGGCCGCGCTCTGCTTCCATCTGGGTAATGATATGCTCTAAGGTCTGTTTCTCGTTCTCATCCAGGTTCAAGCTGTTTATAATAAGGGAATCTCCCTCCGCCAGCTTGGAGGCAGCAAAACGCAGTGGGATACCGGCGGCTTTTGCATGGTCCTCAATCAGGTGCATAATGGCGTGAAGACAACGATGGACAGCACCGCCGTCATCATTTACATCACAAAGGTCCATGGTTCTTGGAGGTTCCTGATATTTGGCAACGTGGATGGCATGTTCTACCAGCTCGTCGATGCCCTCATTTTTGGCAGCAGAAATAGGAATGACCGGGATACCAAGCATTTCCTCCATCTGGTTGACCATAATAGAACCGCCGTTATCCCGCACTTCATCCATCATATTTAATGCAAGGACCATAGGGATATCCAGTTCCATTAACTGCATGGTCAGATACAGGTTTCGCTCAATGTTGGTGGCATCTACAATGTTGATGATGCCCTTTGGATGCTCATCTAAAAGAAAGTTTCGGGTTACCAGCTCTTCACTGGAATAAGGGGACATGGAGTAGATACCAGGAAGGTCTGTTACAAGGGTATTGCTCTTTCCGCGGATCATACCGTCTTTCCGGTCTACGGTAACGCCAGGGAAGTTACCTACATGCTGGTTGGAACCGGTAAGCTGGTTAAACAGTGTGGTCTTGCCGCAATTCTGGTTTCCTGCAAGGGCAAAGGTAAGCAGCTCTGTATCCGGCAGTGGATTTTCCGTTGCTTTAATATGGTATTTTCCGCCTTCACCAAGGCCTGGATGAGGCTTGGACTGTTCAATGGTGCTTAAGTCCGGATTCTGGGGGCGGGGAAGAACGCCGTCCCTTACATCTGTAATTTCTATTTTTTCTGCATCTGCAAGGCGCAAGGTCAGCTCATAGCTGTGGATGCGCAGCTCCATAGGGTCGCCCATAGGGGCATATTTCACCATGGTCACCTCTCCTTTGGGGATAAGGCCCATGTCTAAAAAGTGCTGGCGCAAAGCTCCTTCTCCGCCAACAGACAAAATCGTTGCAGTTTTTCCAATGGGTAGATCGCGAAGTGTCATACTAGGCTCCTTTGTCCCTGGTATATTATAGAAAAGGATATACCAGGGGTAATTTTGTTGATAAAAATTATCATTAATACCAATCTAAGGTATGACACATAAGAAGATTTGTCAAGAGAAGATTTATTATATAAAGAAGCTTTGATTTATAGCTTAAGATTTATTTTCCAACAGAATCAAATTCATCATAAATTTCTTTTGAAGGCTCCTTTGTAAGAAGGGAAACAATGACAATAGCAAGGCAGGAAAGGACAAATGCAGGAAGCAGTTCATAAATATTGAAGTTTCCGCCTAATGGGCGTACCAGATACTTCCATACAAAGACCATAACGCCGCCTGTAAGCATACCGGCCAGTGCGCCCTGCATATTGGTACGGCGCCAGAAGAGGGCGAACAGCACCAGCGGTCCGAAGGATGCTCCAAAACCGGCCCATGCAAAGGATACGATGGTGAATACAGAGCTGTCCGGGTTCCATGCCAGGAAAACGGCTACAATGGCAATTCCCATAACCGTAAGACGGGCTGCATTCATGGAAGCGGCAGTGCTCATTTTGATCTTTAAAAAGTCCTGGAGCAGGTTCTGGGATACACCGGAAGCAGCAGTTAAAAGCTGGGAATCAGCAGTTGACATGGTACATGCCAGGATACCTGCAAGTACAACGCCTGCGACCAGTGACAGTAAGAAACCATTCTGTCCAAGAAGATGTGCAAACTGGATGATAACAGTCTCAGACTGGGAGCTGGTGGTAAACATTGGGATAGAACCTGCTACAGAAGCGCCATATCCGATGATACCGATAAGAATGGCAACGCACATGGAGATCAGTACCCATACAGTTGCGATCCGGCGGGAAAGTACCAGTTTTTTCTCCTCTTCGATAGCCATGAAACGAAGGAGGATATGAGGCATACCGAAGTAGCCAAGGCCCCATGCTACGGTAGATACAATAGAAAGCAGGCCGTAAGGTGCAGCAGAAGCAGTTGCCCTGTCATGAAGCTGGGTTATGGAGAGGTAACCGGCTAGAGAAGTAGCGTTGTTTACAACTTCGCTCCAGCCACCGGCCATATGGATGCCATAAAATACGATGACGACCAGGGAAATGGACATAACCACGCTCTGGATCAGGTCTGTAGTGGAAACTGCCATGAAGCCGCCCATAACGGTATAACCTACGATAACAACTGCACCAACGATCATTGCAATGTGATAATCGGTACCGAAAAGGCTGGAGAATAAGGTTCCGATGGCTTTAAATCCGGAAGCAGTATAAGGAATAAAGAAAACAAGGATGATGATGGCGGAAATGCACATCAGGATATTTTTGTCATCTTTAAAACGACGGGAGAAGAAGTCCGGAATGGTGATGGCATTGCATACGATCGAGTAACGGCGCAGACGCTGTGCTACGATCAGCCAGTTTAAATAAGTACCAATGCCAAGGCCGATGGCGGTCCAGCCTGCGTCTGCAATACCGGTGAGATAAGCAACGCCTGGCAGACCCATCAACAGCCAGCTGCTCATATCAGAGGCTTCCGCACTCATAGCTGTTACAAAGGGACCAAGCTTTCTGCCGCCTAAATAGAAATCATCTGCGGAATCACCGCTGCCTTTCTTGCTGAAATAAAATCCTACATACACCATTGCAAGCAGATAGATCACAATGGCTGCCAGGATACCAGCCTGTCCTGAAATCATAATCTTATTCCTCCTCGAAATAATGATCTCCCTAGTCTTTCATGCGCAGAATGATTTCGGGAGAACATAATATTGAGGACGATTATAACATACATAAAAATAGACTACAATACAGAATGAAGTATAGAATAAATACTGTACGAATATTAATGAAATGTGACAAAAACCCAGTGTTTATATAGAAAAAATAACTGTACGATTATAATAAATAAAACATATACAAAAAATAAGAATTAAAATAATATCCACAGCAGGTTGTACATTTTTAAGGAAGAAAGCTGCTTAAAAAACCCGGAAGGACCTTTGCGCTGTATTCCGTCAGGGCATATTCGCCTGCACAAAGACACCAGTCATAAAGAAGGGCCCGTTCGCAGAGAGCATACAGCTTTACCATTTCATTTACATTGGAACGGCTGCTTAACTGGCCTTCAGCCTGACCTTTGGCGATGATCTTTCGCAGCAGTTTATAGTAAATCCGGTTGTGGTCTAACAGATGTTTTTCCCCATTGGTAGTCAGCTGGGTAGAATAAAGCCTTGCTAACAGGTCCAGGGAAATGCTGTCCTCGATCATATGAAAAAGTTCCCTGTTTAAAAACAGCAGCTGTTCCATAGCAGTCATTTCTGGTGTCAGAAGTCCGGTAAGTTCCTCATATTTCTCATCAAAAAGAGAGCTTAAAGTAGAAAGAAGGGCATCTTTGCCGTCAAAATAGTGGTAAAAAGAGCCTTTGGAAGTGCCGGAAAGCTCGATGATCTCTTCTACTGTCGTATCTTCATAGCCCTGCTCATAAAATAGCTTCCAGGCTGCGCTTACAATGCGGCCTCTGGTGTTGCGGGTGGATTTTTTTGCCATGGGAGGTTCCTCCGTTTTTGTTTATGTACTCTGTATCCATTATACATAAAAACGGGTCTTCTGCAAAGAAAGACAGAAAACCCGTTTGAATGAAACACGATTATATTTACAGAACCATAGCAATCACAAAGTTATAAATAGTGCAGGTGATCACGCTGATGGGAACAGCTACCATGAGAAGACGGTTAAACAGCTCATTGCGTTCTTCCTCTTTCGGGGTGGAACCAAGGATCAGGGAACCGCCGGAAGAAAATGGACTGATAGCGCTGGACTGGGCACCAAGGATCGTGCAGGCAAATAATACCGGCGCGCTTAAACCTACAGAAGCAGCCAGATTCGGGATCAGCGGGAACAATGCCGGAGCAACCACTCCTGTAGTGGAACTGAAGAAACTCATGGTGGCACCTACCAGGCAGAAAGCAATAGGAACCAGAGGCTTTGGTACATTGGAACCGATCCAGGTAGAAAGTGCTTCAATGGTTCCGGCTTCTACTGCAACAGCGATCAGCATACCGGCACCTGCGATCATGATAATGGTATTCCACGGAACTTTTGCAATGGCTTCTTTCTGTGGAGCCAGTTTTAATAAAAGGGCGATCACAGTAAAGATAATGGCAACCAGACCGACATCTACTTTTCCACTGATATATTTAACAGCAGTATTTCCTGACATAAGGATGTTTAACAGTGGGAAGATCAGAACTACAGCCATCATGGCTAACATTAAAGTGAGAGTGGTCTTCTGATCTTTTGTAAAAGCTTCAGGTTTTTTAAAAGTAACGCCTTTTCCAATATTTCTGTTTTCCTTAAAACCAAAGCGGAAAATGGTAATGAGGATCAGGGAGAAGATGATAGCAAAGATAAAGATCTTCATTTCCATATTGAAGGAATCTACGGCTGCGATATCAGGAGAAGCCTCATAGGCTGTATCAGCCAGACCGCGGAAAACGACCCCAAGATTGGAAGTTGGAAAATTGCCACCTGCTAAGGCACCACAGTTAATGGCAACAGCACCGGTTAATTTGTCCATTCTGGACTCATCGCAGATCACCAGGGTGATAGGAGCCAGGAATGCAAGAACTGTAAAATAAGTAGCACCCATAACAGAAAGGATGACAGCTACTGCAAACAGTGCATAAGGAAGCAATCCCGGAAAATTGCGACAGGCGTATAACAGGGCGCCGGACATTTTCTCCAGAGTTCCGTTGATAGCAGCAAAATTATAAAATAACGAAACGGACAAGATAACAAACATGGTGTTTGTAGGCCAGAAAGCGATGACCTGTTTTGGTTTTAATCCCATAACAAAACAGCCAATGATGTAGGCAAATACGATGCAGAAAAGACCGGTGTTGATCTTGGTCCTGTATCCAAGAAAAATCGCCAGTGCGATTGAAAGAATAATAATGATACTTAACATATGTTCCCCTCCTGATATATGTTATATTTTACTGAAGCTTTTATTCAGCAAGCTTCTTATTCAATTCCAAGAAGCTTGTAAGGAATTGTTTTTGTCATGTGGTAAATATGTTCTTCCGGGATACCATGATCAGCCAGATATTGCATATATTCCTCTAAAGCCAGCTCCCAGTGCGGATTTTCAGTCTGTCCGCCGTCTGTATCTACCATAACGTGTTCATAACCAACGGCCTTAATAAGCTCCAGATTGTCTGGGAGATTGCTCTTGTAAGCACCGCCGCCCATATTCTGTGCGTAACACCGTTCCAGGATCACGTCATAATCTTTTACCAGGCGGATCTGGTCATCTATGCTCATATCCACTACCCACCATTCCGGATGAGTGATAACGATCTTTTTAACGCCGGCATCTTTTGCAGCTTCTACCACTACAAATGCTTCTTCTGGGGAAACATGGGCTGTTCCAAGGACTACGTCATAGTCACGGATCAGTTTAAATACATCCACAAGTTCTGGAACTACCTTCCCATCCCGCATTAATTCGATGCCTTTAGCCGGATCCTGGCCCATTTTCTCTAAATGGCGTTTTGCAGACTGGGTAGGAAGCCAGATCTCTTTTGCACCCAGCTTTAAGCCTTTTTCTACGGCTTCCGGGTTGATACCGCCGATGACCTTGTTCATAACAACGCCGCCGTACATGGTGAAACCGGTATTTTCACCGTATACTTTTTTCACGTACTGATTGGTGAGATAAGCACGGTTTACTGTAAAGCCCAGATGAGTTTTGATGACAATGGCTCTGGCGCCGACTCTGACTGCTGCATCTGCCAGTTCAAAGTCATCATAAGCACGCAGCCTTAAGTCTGGATTTGTATGTACGTGCATATCGCACACACCTTTCATGGAAATCTTTCCCATAATAAACCTCCAATTTGAGAGAATATTTTATTGATCTGTTTCTATCGCTTATGTAATTATAATAATCTACTTTTGCCAACGAAAAAATACAAAATATGCTATAATATATATCGGAAAAACCGATAGCTATAAAGAAAACACAGATTGGTCAGCAGGGATCAGCGAAACAAAGGGGGAAATACAGATCATGGAAATGAAAGAACTGGATTATTTTATTGCCATAGCAGAAGAAAAGAGTATTTCAAAAGCGGCAGAGCGGCTGTTTATGGCCCAGTCCAGCCTCAGTCAGTTTTTAAGCATATTGGAAAATAATGTAGGGAGTAAGCTGTTTATCCGTACTTCCCGGGGAGTGCGTCTGACCCAGGAAGGGGAACTGATGCTCCAGTATGCATATAAGACACTGGCAGAATACCGGTCTGTACAAAACGAGATCAAAGATATGAAACAGTTAAAAAGCGGTCGTGTGATCATGGGGGTCAGCAGTTTCAGAGGTTCTTATCTTCTTCCACCAGTGTTAAATGCATTCCGCCTGGAGCATCCGGATGTGAAAGTGGAGATCGTGGAGCAAAATTCCATGGTATTAGAGCAGCAGCTGTTGTCCGGCGAGATCGATATTGCCCTTTTAGTTATGTCTGAGGCAGATCCCAGACTGAATATAGAGTGGGTCTTGAAAGATGAGATATGCCTTATTACCAGCCATACCTACCCGGTCATGGAGTTTGCAAGAAATAATGAGGATAATCCGGACTCCAGGATACCACAGTATGTGAATTTAAAAGATACACTTTCCTATGAATATCTTCTCAGCGATTATGATACGATCCTGGGCCGGGAAGCAAGGCAGATATTTAATAAGAATGGAATACAACCGATTGCCAGCAATCACAAGCTGTCAGCCCTTATGTCAGCAGCTATGGGAGCAGCAGGACTGGGACTTGCATTTACCTATTACAGTTCCAGACATTATTTCAGAAATGCAGAGTTTTTATCTCTGGGTGCAGAAAGTGCTTTTATTGATCTGGGAATAGCACTGCCGCCTGGCAGATACCATTCCAAAGCGGCTCTTGCATTTAAAGATACGCTGAAAGAGGTCCTGCAGGCGGCAGATGGCTGAACCCTATCTTATTACAAAAATAAACGTTACTTCTCTTCCCGACTGCAGATGGCAAGTCGATGCTGGTATTGATATTTCTCCTTTGTAGCCATCCCACCCCGGATATGACGCTCGGATTTGTTCAGATCCAGGACCACTCTTGTCTGGGCGGCGAGAACCGGATTGATGGAGATCAGTCTCTCCGTGCAGTCCTTGTGCACTGTGCTCTTACTGATCCCAAAGCGTTTTGCTGTCTGCCGGACAGTAGCGTTGTGATCTATGATGTAATTGGCAATGGCGACAGCTCGTTCTTCAATATAATCTTTCATGGGTTATCCCCTTGAGAACGTTTTTTACATCATATTAGGACAATGGGAAATTTATGCAGGTTCGTGTACAATCATCTAAAAGTGTCCGCTAGAAAAAAACATTTGTATTTTACAGACATATTGTGTATAATACTTTCCGTTGCGTATTTTTAACACTTTACCAAATAGAAGGGAATAGGAAAAGAGTATGAAGAAGATAGTTCAGGCCTGGACCGGCATCAGCCTGGTGCAGAGGATTGTGGCTGGTCTTGTGATCGGTGCTTTATTAGGAATGTTTGTTCCGTCCGAAGGCGGGATCGCCATTTTAGGTGATGTATTTGTTGGCGCGTTAAAAGCTATTGCGCCGTTGTTAGTATTTTTCTTAGTTATCAGTTCTCTGTGCTACGCAGGAAAAAGCCACGGAGGCGTCATCCGTACAGTTATTATTATGTATATGTTCAGTACCTTCCTTGCATCTATCGTAGCAGTTACTGCAAGCAGTGCATTTCCTGTAACACTGACACTGGTGGATGCGGCAACTGATATGGCAGCACCTCAGGGTGTAGCAGAAGTATTAAGAACACTTCTTATGAATGTGGTAACAAACCCGGTACAGTCTTTAGTATCTGCAAACTACATCGGCATCCTTGTATGGGCCGTTCTTATCGGTATCGCACTTCGTAAGGCATCTGATACCACCAAGCAGTCATTAAATGACATTTCCGCAGCTCTTTCAAAGACCGTAACCTGGATCATCCAGTGTGCTCCATTTGGTATTATGGGTCTTGTATACAATACCGTTTCTGTAAATGGACTTTCAACTTTCACAGAATATGGTAAACTGTTAGCAGTGCTTTTAGGTTCTATGCTGTTTATCTACTTTGTCACCAATCCGATCCTGGTATTCTGGTGCATCCGTAAGAACCCATATCCGCTGATCTTCAAGTGCTTAAAAAAGAGTGCCATTACTGCATTCTTTACCCGCAGTTCTGCTGCAAACATTCCTATTAATATGGAAGCCTGCGCAGAAATGGGACTGGATAAGGATACATATTCTGTTACCATTCCACTGGGAGCAACCATCAACATGGACGGTGCAGCGATCACTATCACAGTCATGACACTGGCTGCAGCCCACACCTTAGGTATCGCAGTTGATATCCCAAGTGCCATTATCTTAAGTATCCTGGCAACTTTATCTGCCTGCGGCGCATCTGGTGTAGCAGGAGGTTCCCTGCTTCTGATCCCTATGGCATGCTCACTTTTCGGTATTTCCAATGACATTGCCATGCAGATCGTAGGTATCGGCTTTATCATCGGCGTGATCCAGGACTCTGTAGAAACAGCATTAAACTCTTCTTCCGACCTGCTTCTTTCTGCATCTGCAGAATTCAGACAGTGGCGTCTGGAAGGAAAAGAAATCAAGTTTTAATTTTTGATCAGTTTTGATTTAGAAAGATGAGGATTTATCCATGCTCAGCACCATTGAAACGATTAACCAGGTTGTGAATGATTTTATCTGGGGTGTTCCTGCAATGGTCTGCATCATCGGCGTTGGCTTTTATTTAAGCTGCCGTACCGGTTTTTTGCAGATCCGCAAGTTCTCCTATGCCATCCAGACTACCATCGGAAGGATGTTCCGCAAGAGAAATGCTTCTGACGGAGCGCTGACACCATTTCAGGCGGTGTGTACGGCTCTGGCGGCCACAGTTGGAACAGGAAATATTGCCGGTGTAGCAGGAGCCATTGCCATTGGAGGACCAGGCGCTGTGTTCTGGATGTGGGTTTCTGCCGTTCTTGGTATGTGTACCAAATTTGCAGAGGTAACTCTGGCTGTCTACTACCGTGAGACAAACAAAGAAGGGGATCTGGTAGGCGGTCCTATGTACTATATTAAAAATGGACTTGGAAAGAACTGGCAGTTTTTAGCTGTCCTGTTTTCCGCTTTCGGTGTGCTTACTGTATTTGGTACAGGAAATGCAACCCAGGTCAATACGATCACAACGGCTGTGAACTCTGCTCTCTTAAGCTGTGGACTGATCTCAGAAGGGGCAGTAAAGACTTCCAACCTGATCCAGGGTATCATCATTGCCGCTTTGGTAGCTCTGATCCTGTTAGGCGGTGTAAAGCGTATTGGTCAGGTAACAGAGAAGCTGGTTCCTTTTATGGCGCTCCTTTATATTGTGTTATCTGTAGGTATCATCCTCTTTAGGATCCAGGCACTTCCATCTGTGATCCAGGCCATTTTTGAAGGTGCTTTTAAACCTGCAGCTGTAACAGGCGGAGCAGTGGGAAGCCTGTTTATGAGTATGAAAAAAGGCGTTTCCAGAGGTATCTTCTCCAATGAGGCAGGTCTTGGTACCGGCTCTATCGCCCATGCATGTGCAGATACCAGAAAACCGGTAAAGCAGGGAATGTTCGGTATTTTTGAAGTATTTACAGATACCATTGTGATCTGTACATTAACAGCTCTTGTTATCCTTTGCAGTCAGGTACCGGTAGGTTACGGACAGGCAGCAGGCGCAGAGCTGACTATTCAGGGATTTATTTCTGTTTATGGAAACTGGGTATCTGTCTTTACTGCAGTTGCCATGTGCTGTTTCGCATTCTCTACCATTCTGGGCTGGGGACTTTACGGCGCAAGATGTATTGAATTTTTATTCTCAGAAAAAGTCATTAAGCCGTTTATGGTAGCATATTCACTGGTGGCTATTTTAGGGGCTACTGCAGATCTGGGTCTGATGTGGAATATTGCAGAGACATTTAACGGTCTTATGGCGATCCCCAACCTGATCGCCCTGTTCCTTCTTTCCGGAACAGTGGTGAAACTGACAAAAGAATATTTTGCAGGAGAAGGCGCTGGAAAATAACCAGAGTATATAGCCGGGGCAGCTGTTAAAGCCCGCGGTTATACCAGATATGCATGAATTGCATAGCAGATGAAACAAATTTTCATTGATTTTCAGAAATAATGAGACTATAATGAGCAACAAGGTAAGTACATATTTAAAATGATGAAAATCAGTAAGAAGAATTAAGAAACGGAGGATACAAGATCGTGGAAAAGAAAAATCTTGACTGGGCAAATATCGGTTTCAGCTACATGCCAACTGATATGCGTTATGTATCAAACTATAAAGACGGAGCATGGGATGAGGGAACTCTGACCGCTGACTCCAATGTTACTATTAACGAGTGCGCAGGTATCTTACAGTACTGCCAGGAATGTTTCGAGGGCTTAAAGGCTTACACAACAGAAGACGGCAGCATCGTTACTTTCCGTCCTGACATGAACGCAGAGCGTATGATGGACTCCGCATCCAGACTGGAAATGCCAGTATTCCCTAAGGAGAAATTCTTAGACGCATTGGATCAGGTTGTTAAGGCAAACGCAGCATGGGTTCCACCTTACGGAAGCGGCGCAACCTTATACATCCGTCCATATATGTTTGCTTCAGGTCCTGTAATCGGTGTTAAGCCATCCCACGAATATCAGTTCAGAATGTTCGTTACACCAGTTGGACCATACTTCAAGGGCGGCGCTAAGCCGATCACCATCTGTGTCAGTGACTTCGACCGTGCAGCACCTCACGGAACAGGCCATGTAAAGGCTGGTCTGAACTATGCAATGAGCCTTCATGCACATGAAGTAGCACATGCAAATGGATTTGATGAGAACATGTTCCTGGATCCGGCAACCAGAACTTATGTAGAAGAGACCGGTGGTGCAAACTTCCTGTTCGTAACCAAGGACGGCGAAGTTGTTACTCCAAAGTCTGACTCTATCCTTCCTTCTATCACAAGACGTTCTCTGGTATACGTTGCAGAGCACTACCTTGGATTAAAGGTTACCCAGAGACCTGTTAAGCTGTCTGAGTTAGGTGACTTCGCTGAGTGCGGACTTTGCGGTACTGCAGCAGTTATCTCCCCAGTAGGCAAGGTTGTAGACCATGGCAAAGAGATCTGCTTCCCAAGCGGTATGGACGAGATGGGACCAGTGATCAAGAAGCTGTATGATACTTTAACCGGTATCCAGATGGGCCGTATCGAAGCTCCAGAAGGCTGGATCAGAAAGATCTGCTAATAAATATCAAACAGACAAACATAGAAATGAAATCTCCTGGATATATTGTTGTAACAGTATATCCGGGAGATTTTTTTGATGAAAAACGGAAAGCGTTTATTATGTACAGTCTGCGTCGGGATCGTGGCACTTTGCCTGCTTTTATCCGGCTGCAGCATTCTGGGTAAAAAAGAGGAAAAAGTGCGGGATCTCACGATCACACCTGTTTCCGACAGCGAACTTCCTCAGGAGCTGCAGACGCTGATCAAACAGAAAACATCAGCACCCTTTAAAATGACCTATACAACAGATGAAAATCTGTACATAGCTGTTGGATATGGGCCCCAGGAAGGCGGCGGATACAGCATCTGTGTGAATGAGCTATATCTGACGGGAAATTCTGTTGTAATAGCAACGGAATTAAAAGGACCTGAAAATGGAGAGGATAAAGGCGTTGAGAGCTCCAGTCCATATATTGTGGTGAAAACGGAATTACTGGATCTGCCGGTTGTGTTTCAATAAAAATGCATGAAAAATAAAAATGCGCTCTTTTTTTGAAAAATAACATATGATATAATGAGCCCTAAAGCAAAACAAGCGGCTGCGCAGCAGACATTTGTTTTGTTTGGGCCATTAACGAATGGACCGTCTGCGTAAGCAGACAGTAGAGCACGTCAGTGCGTGTCCATGAGTGACGCATTGCGAATACACCATGAGGGAGCCGTATTATGATATTTAAAGACATTTGGTTAGACATCAAAGCAGTACAGGAACGTGACCCGGCAGCAAGAAGTGCTTTGGAAGTTTTACTTTTGTATCAGGGGATACATGCTCTGATCTGGCATCGTTTTGCCCACTGGTTTTATAAGCATAAAATGTTCTTTATTGCCAGACTGATCTCACAGATCGCCAGGTTTTTCACTCTGATCGAGATCCATCCGGGAGCGCAGTTAGGACATGGGATCCTGATTGACCATGGTTCCGGCGTGGTCATCGGTGAAACCGCTGTTGTAGGTGATAACTGTACGATTTATCAGGGCGTTACATTAGGCGGTGTTGGTACCCAGAAAGGCAAACGTCATCCTACTCTTGGAAATAATGTAATGGTAGGTGCCGGAGCCAAGATATTAGGAGCCTTTGAAGTAGGCGACAACTGCTCCATTGCTGCCAATGCAGTTCTTTTAAAACCACTGGAAGATAATGTAACAGCAGTGGGAATTCCTGCAAGACCTGTAAAAAAAGATGGTGTTACACTTCCAAAGCGGAAAGAGACCATGACACTGGAAGAATATGAAATAATGAAAGAGCGTATGCTCCAGATGGAAGAGGAGATACGCCAGTTAAAAGAAAAGTTAAATAAGCAGTAAAGTTATAAAACACCTGTTGTCCGCATAGACTTTCGTAAAAGACTATGAGAACGGCAGGTGTTTTTTATGGAATTAATAAAGAAGCAGATACATATGAACCGGTGGAAAGGAAATGCAGTGACCCAGATCACTCTGGACGAAGATTTTATTGTTCCTGATACACTGGAAGATATGGAACAGGTCATACTGGAGCAGGCTCATATCCAGGGGGAAAATGTAAAGACCCAGGAGGAGAAGATCACAGTAAAAGGAAAACTGGAATTTCAGGTCCTTTACAGAAAAGAAAATGGGGGACTGGAAACATTAGGAGGAAACATTCCTTTTGAAGAGACTGTTAATGTTCCGGGACTGGCAGAAGGAGATCATACAGGTTTAAACTGGATCCTGGAAGACATGAAAACAGATATGATCAATTCCAGGAAGCTGGGGGTAAAAGCTGTGATCACGGTGGAGATCCATACAGAGGGAGAAACATCCCAGATGGCAGCTTCGGACCTGAAGGAGACGGGAACAGCCGGAAGTTTTTCAAGTCAGACAGAAGAAATGCCCCCGGAAGTGAAAATGGGAAGCATTTCTCCTGTTATACTGGCTCTTCACCGTAAAGACACTTACCGTATACGGGAAAATACGGTCCTTACAGGGGGAAGACCAGATATAGAAAATCTATTGTGGAAGGATATTTCCATAAGCAGCCAGTCTGTAAAGCCGTTAGATGGCCGCCTGCACCTGGAAGGACAGCTTACATTATTTGTGATCTATGAAACAGAAGAAGAAAATATGCCGGTGCAGTGGATGGAAGAGGTGATCCCATTTTCAGGTGATATAGAGATAGCCCAGGCACATGAAGGACAGATCCCCATGGTATCTTTGCGCCTGGCTCATGGAGAAGTGGAGGCGAAACCGGATCCGGACGGGCAGATGCGGGAACTGGATCTGGATGTAGTCTTAGATCTGGATATCCGGCTGTATGAAGAAAAAGAAGAAATGCTGTTAAAAGATATTTATTCTAACAGCTGTCAGATCACGCCGGAGAAAAATGAGATGGGATATGACCGGCTGATCGCAAGAAATGTATGCAGACCGAGGATTGGGGAGAAAATACATCTGGGGCAGCAGGAGCGGATCCTTCAGATCTGCCATACCCAGGGAATGGTACAGTTAGATGAGATCGAACCGGAAGAAAACAGTTTGGATATAGAAGGAATCCTGGATGTGACCATTCTCTATCTCACCAGTGATGACAGTGCCCCAATCCAGTCTGTTTCCAGGCAGATCCCTTTTAAATGCAGCGCCCAGGCAGCAGGTATTACCAAAAAGAGTATTTATCAGCTGGATGCAGGAGTAGATCAGCTGACAGCTGTAATGACGGGAGCAGATACGGTGGAAGTAAAAGGTGTGGCAGCCCTGGACTTTATGATCCTGGAACCGGTACAGGAAACGGTGATAACCGGAATAAAGGAAGAACCACTGGATCTGAAACAGTTACAGGAACTTCCCGGGATCGTCGGATATATTGTTCAGGAGAAAGACTCTCTTTGGGATATTGCAAAAAAATTTCATACTACAGTGGAAAATATCGTTACCACCAATGAACTTCCAGGTGAACAGGTAAAAACGGGGCAGAGGCTGCTTCTGGTGAAAGAGGTGGGAGTGTAGGTGGACCGCCTGTGCTATGGAGAAAAAAGTAATGTAAGATAGATAGGAAATATGGTATAATCTGATGTGCGCAAACGAAAAAAGAAATGAGGTACGAAATGGATTTGAATTTTAGGCCTGTAGAGGCTGAAGATATGTCCAGGCTGCGCCCTTTTTATGGTCTCAGGCCCAACAGGACCTGTGACAGCGTATTCCTGGACTCTTTTTTATGGAAAGATTACTACAAGGTAGAATGTGCAGTCAGCGAAGACAAGGCAGTTTTATGGCTTATGGAAAAAGATGGCATACTTTCAAGCGCCATGCCTCTTTGCAAGGAAGAAGATCTTCCATATTTCTTCTATCAGATGGTAGATTATTTTGACAATGTACTCCATAAACCTTTCTATATTTCTCTGGCTGATGCAGAAGCTGTAGAATATCTGAACCTGGATCCGGAAAAGTTTGAAGTAACAGAATTAGATGATCTGAAAGATTATCTTTATGATGGAAATGCCATGCGTACACTGGCTGGAAAGAAGCTTCATAAGAAGAAAAACCGCTTAAACGGCTTTTTAAAGACCTATGAAGGCAGATATGAATACCGCAGGATCTGCTGCTCCGACCGTCAGGAAGTATGGCAGTTTATGGAAAAATGGAGACAGCAGAAAGTAGAGTCTTATGAAAATGAGATCTCCCTGGATTACGAGGTAGCCGGTATCCATGATATTTTAAAGAACTGCTCTGCTTTCAATGTGCCGATGGCAGGCGTTTACATTGACGGGGAATTGAAGGCATTTACAGTAGGAAGCTTAAATGAGCGGGAAAATATGGCAGTGATCCATATTGAAAAGGCTGATCCGGAGATCAACGGTCTGTATCAGTTTATCAATCAGCAGTTTTTAGTTCATGAATTCCCGGATGTAGCCCTGGTAAACAGAGAAGATGATGTAGGTATGCCGGGACTGCGCAAGGCGAAGATGAGCTATTATCCGGTGGATTTTGCAAGAAAATATTCGGTTAAGAAGAAATACTAAGATCATGAAAATGAGGATGAAATATTCCATTAAATGAGGCTGTGATACTGGGCAGAAAGAGGCGGATATGGTACGATATTTAGAGAAAAGTGAATATGGAAAATGCAGGCCCTTATGGGAAGAGGCATTTCCGGAAGACTCAAAAAGCTTTGCAGATTACTATTTTTCCGAAAAACTTCCCGGCAGTAAAGTGCTTGCCATAGAAGGAGGAAAACTTCTGACCATGGCTCACTTAAATCCCTATACCATTTCTGTAAATGGAAAAAAATGGGAACTGCCTTATATCGTTGGTGTAGCCACAGCTGCCCACCAGCGCCATAAAGGCTATATGCGCCAGGTCCTTAATCAAATGCTCCGGGACTTAAATCAGGAGAAAAAGCCGTTCTGCTTCCTGATGCCTGCTGCAGAGGCTATCTACCGGCCATTTCAGTTTGCTTTTATCTATGACCAGCCGGTATGGAAGCCTGAGGATGAACCGGAAAAAGATCTGGAAAAGGTTCCTGTAGATCTGGCGGAAAAGTCAGAAGAGCTGGCTCACTGGCTGAATAACTGGCTTGAGAAACGTTATGAAGTCTATGCAGTGAGAGACAGGGCTTATATGGAACTTCTTAAAAAAGAGCTGGAAAGTGAAGCAGGAGAAGTGACGGGGCTGTATGAAAAAGACGGAAAACTTCATGCTTTGGAAGCCTGGTGGGGACTTGGAAAAAGAGAAGAGCGGTTTTATTACAGCATATCGGAAATAAAGCCTTCAGATATGCACCCGGCGATCATGGTCCGGATCACAGATGTAAGATCATTGTTAGAAGTCATTGGATTAAATGAAAACGCGCCAGGAGATAAATTTCAGGCAGTTCTTTCCATAAAAGATCCGATTATTTCGGAAAATGAAGGATGCTGGTTGTGGAAACTGGGAAAAAATGGAAGTACTCTGGAACGGATGAAGGGACTGGGGCTGCAGACAGAGGCAGATGAGGCAGAACAGATCCCATCTTCCAGCGAAGTGTTGGAGATCAACATTGACGAGTTGGCACAGTGGATCTTTGGGTACAAGACGCTGGAAGAGACATTAGGTGTGATGCCACCGTTCTGGACAGAATATGTGAGGACACTGCAAGGGGTATTTTTGGACGAGGTTGTGTAGGAGGAAACGCATATGGATGAAAAATGGCAGCAGTTAAAAGACTGGATCAATGAAAGCGACAACATCGTATTCTTTGGCGGAGCCGGTGTTTCTACGGAAAGCGGCATACCGGATTTCCGCAGTGTGGACGGACTGTATAATCAGAAATATAAGTACCCGCCGGAGCAGATCATCAGTCACAGCTTTTACATACAAAATCCGGAAGAGTTCTACCGCTTCTATAAAGACCGTATGCTGTTTCCGGATGCAAAGCCAAATGCAGCCCACAAAGCCCTCGCAAAACTGGAACAGGAAGGAAAATTAAAGGCTGTGATCACCCAGAACATTGACGGCCTTCATCAGATGGCAGGAAGCAAAGAGGTTCTGGAACTTCACGGTTCTGTACACAGAAATTATTGCACCCGCTGCGGCCAGTTTTATGATCTGGACTATGTGAGAAACAGCGAAGGCGTTCCTACCTGCACCTGCGGCGGCCGTATCAAGCCGGATGTAGTCCTTTATGAGGAAGGACTGGATGACCGGACTATCCAGAAGTCCATTGATTATATCCGCAACGCGGACATGCTTATTATCGGAGGTACGTCCCTTGTGGTCTATCCGGCAGCCGGTCTTATTGACTATTACAGAGGCAACAAGCTGGTTCTGATCAATAAAAGCGTAACATCCAGGGACTCCCAGGCAGATCTGGTGATTTCTGACAGCATCGGAAAGGTTTTGGGAACAGTTGTTGGAAATGACAATGGATCAGGAAGATCCAAGGAGAAATAGAACTATGCCAGGAGAACGTTTAAACTACGAAGTAGGAGATATCGTAAAATTAAAAAAGCCCCATCCATGCGGAAGCAGTGAATGGGAGATCTTAAGAGTAGGAGCGGATTTCCGCTTAAAATGTACCGGCTGCGGGCACCAGATCATGGTAGCCCGCAGACTGGTGGAGAAGAATACAAAAGGGTTAAAGAAAAAAGACGAGATCACCGGTTGATATAGCGCCACAAAGTGGTCCGGCTGATTCCCAGCTTCTTTGCTGCAGCTGTCTGGTTTCCATTGCAGCTGTTTAAAACATGCTGGACAATGTCCTGGTTGATGCGGTCAAGAGGCTGTTCTAAGTTCAGGGAAAAGCCTTCTTTTTCGGTGGCTGCTTTGGAATGTGTTATCATATGCGCTTCATGGTCATCCGGGAAAAAGGCAGATTCTTCTTTTAATATTTTTTCAATGGTATCACGGGATATATAGGCAGTGCTGGTTTCCAGTACTGCTTTTTTTAATATACGTTTAAACTGGGTGCGGTTACATGGATAGTCATATTCCATAAGAAGCTTTGCGGCACCGTCTTCCAGTCCTACCACCTGGCGGCCCAGATTCTGGTTCAACGTATCAATATAAAGAGCGGCTGAAGGAACAATGTCATTTTTCTGTTCCCGTAAAGGCTTGATAGGAAGAGGCACACATCCAAGCATATTGGTATACTCCAATGCAGCATGGGGCATATGACCGTCCTTTGCCTGGGTGCAGGAAAAGATCAGACGGTTGCGGATATGCAGGTTGGTGTCCAGTATGATAGATAACAGCTGTTTCTGCCGCGGGTGGGACAAAACGCCCAGATTGGAGATGTAAATGGTATTTCCGTTGTCTGTAAAAGGAGAGTTGTAATGATTGATCAGGAAATTCCAGGTTTTATCATTTAACATGGAACAGTTTACAACGTAAAGCGGTTCATCATTAAACTGGCTCTTTGCATAGTGGAGATAAGCTACACGGTCTTTGCCTGTACCGATCTCTCCGGTGATCATAAGAGGGACTGAAGAAGAACCTGACTGATCCATGGCAGCGGCAGCGCTGCGGGATAGTTCTGTATTGCTGTAAAAGCTTTCAATAAAGCTTTGTAATGCCTGTTCTTTATCCATAATGGTGATGCCGTATTTAGAGTGGCTTAAAGGGATCTTGGATAACATGATGCGGAAGATGATATAAGGGAAATCCCCTTCCTCAGCCAGGCTGGAGCGGACGGAATACAGCTGGTTTCCCAGTGTGACAAAGAAAGAACGCCTGGAGGAAGTGCGGCATTTTCCAAGCTCTTTTTGCAGGCTCTGGATAAATTCTTCCTCTTTTTCATCATTGATTGTGGAATAATGGCAGCGGCCTTCCAGATCCAGGATCAGATACTGGTTGGAGCTGCTGCGGATCAGGGACTGCATCATGGCATTGGAATTGCACAGCTTCTGGTACTGCTGCCAGGTGCCAATGGCATTTTCCATGGCCTGTTTTACGCTTTCTGCGCTGGAGGTAAGAAGGATAGGCGTAAGTCCGATCATTTTTGCATGGTCATAAGGGATCATATCGCAGACTACAGTTTTATAGCCCTGTTCCTTCATACGGTCCAGAAGATCGCCGGAGCCTTTCCAGTTATCTACGGAGAAGGAGAAAATATCTACATGGATCTGGAGAAGATCGCAGAGGTTTTTTGCGATGACAGTCAAAGACTGAAAGCCTAAAAGGGCAAATTTGGTCCCGGTATTCTGGGCCATTTTAATACAGCGCAGTACATCATAATAGCCAATACCAATATCGATGACCGGGATATGCACAGACTGGGAGATCATCTTGGCTGTGTTTGCGCGGGAGATGATAACGTCATAATGTTCGCTGTAGCGTTTTGCAAGGGCAAGTCCCTGTTCCATGCTTCCTGCATAGGCGGTAAATTCGATCTCAGGGTATTGCAGGGCACATTGTTTCATAAGAGTGGCAAGTCCTTTATAGGGAGCAATTCCCAGTATACGGATTTTTTTTATCATTTAAGTCACCTCACATTTATAAATGTTACAAATTTAAACATATTATACAATAAATTCATTGAAATAGAAAGACAAAAGCGTGTAGAATATAAAACGAATGAGAAAAAAATCTAAAAAAAATATGAACTCTCACAAAAATGTTTCAAAAATGAACAATTAGAAAGGCGGTGAAATGGTTGGAAGAAAGATACCTGATCATTGCAGATGATTTTACCGGAGCCAATGATACCGGAGTCCAGCTGCGCAGAAGAGGTTTTCCAACAGAAGTGCTGTTTTGCGGAAAGCCGATGGGTGCAGACAGATCCATTGTCATTGATACAGAGTCCAGAACAGTTCATCCTGATCATGCATATGAGATAGTGTCCCATGCGCTGGAAGATGTGGATTTTGACAGCTTCCGCTATGTGATCAAAAAAGTTGATTCCACCATGAGAGGAAATATTGCAGCAGAGATCAAGGCAGTAGATGAACATTTCAAACCGGAATTAATGATCTTTGCACCGGCTCTTCCGGATTTAAAGAGAACGACTGTAGATGGGGTGCAGTGTTTAAACGGCGTAGAGATCTGCCGCACGGAGCTTGCCAGCGACCCTAAGAACCCGGTAGTAGAAGATAATCTGGTACGGATGCTGGGAAGATATTATGAAGAAAAGGTCATTTTAAAGAGACTTCCGGATGTGAGAAGTGATGATCTTGACTTTACAGAAGGCCGCATTTATGTATGCGATGCAGACTGCAATGATGACTTAAAGAAAGTTTTAAAGGCAGTTGCAAAGACAGGAAAGAAGGTACTTTATATTGGTACCGCAGGTCTGGCAGATAACCTGATGGAACTGGAACGTCCGTCTCTTCCGGCCCTGGGAGTGGTTGCAAGTGTAAGCACTGTGACTAACCGGCAGATGAAATACTGCGAAGAAGCCGGGATTAAAATGGTAAAGCTTCCTATGCATGATATTCTGTCCGGAAAAGAGGATACAGAGTCTTATCTGAAAGAAGTGGTAGATTCTTTAAAGGCAGGTAAAGATACCATTCTTCTTACTAATACAGCCTATGACAGAAGCGAACTGGAACTTTCCTTTGAAGCTGGTGAGGCGTTAGGACTTGGCCCTGTAGAGACCGGTGATAAGGTACGTTCCATAGTTGGCCGTCTGGCAATGGAGATCCTGGAACAGGCAAAAGTTTCCGGCGTATTCCTTACAGGCGGCGATACAGCCCTTGGAATGCTGATGAACATTGAAGCAGACGGTTCCGAGATCCTTTCCGAGATCCGCGTAGGTATCCCGTTAGTCCGGGTAAAAGGCGGAAAGTACGAAGGAATGAAACTGGTAACAAAGGCAGGTGCTTTTGGAGCTGATGATGCAGCTGCATTTGCATTGCGTAAGATCAAAGAAGCATAAAAACAACTTAAAACTTAACGATCCAATCATTCATTTAAAACAGGAGGAAGCAGAGATGAAAGAATTTTTATTACCTTATGGAAAAGAAAAATTAACAGCAAAGATCGAGGATGAGCATCTGGCAGGTGTGCTGTTATCTGAACTTCACAGCTACAAGGCGCCAAAGAGCGGGGCAGAGCTGGTTCAGGATGCTTTGGAGCATCCAATCGGAACTCCAAGACTGTGCGATATGGCAGTTGGAAAGAAAAAGGTAGTTGTTATTTCTTCTGACCATACAAGACCTGTTCCAAGCCACATCATGATGCCTCTGATCTTAGCTGAGATCCGTAAGGGCAATCCTGATGCTGATATTACCATTCTTATTTCAACCGGTCTTCACAGAACAACTACCAAAGAAGAGCTGGCAGCAAAATTTGGTCCTGAGATCATGGCAAATGAGAAGATCGTAGTTCATGATTGCGATGACAAGGACAACCTGGTATACCTTGGCAAGCTTCCATCCGGCGGCAATCTGATCATTAACCGTCTGGCAGCAGAAGCAGACCTGTTAGTAGCAGAAGGCTTTATTGAGCCACACTTCTTCGCAGGTTTCTCCGGCGGCAGAAAGAGTATTCTTCCTGGTGTTGCAAGCCGTGAGACTGTTATGTACAACCACAACTCCGGATTTATTAATGATCCTCATGCACGTACCGGTGTTGTTGAAGGAAACCCGATCCACAATGATATGCTGTATGCAGCAAGAGCAGCAAGACTGGATTTCATCGTAAATGTAGTTATTGATGCAGCACATGATCCTATTTTTGCAGTAGCTGGTGACTGTGATCTGGCTCACAGAGTTGGACGTGAGTTCTTAGCTTCCAAGTGCCAGGTAGATGCAATTCCGGCAGATATCGTTATCTCCACCAACGGCGGATATCCTCTGGACCAGAACATTTATCAGTCTGTAAAGGGTATGACCGCAGCTGAGGCAACTGTAAAGGAAGGCGGCGTTATCATCATGCTTTCCAAGGCAGCTGATGGACACGGCGGAAAATACTTCCATGAGACTTTCCGTGATGAGAAGGATCTGAACCGTATGATGAAGACCTTCCTTGACAGAAAACCGGAAGAGACCATTATCGACCAGTGGCAGTCCCAGATCTTTGCAAGACTGCTGTTAAAGGCAACTGTAGTATTTGTATCTTCCTGCGATGACCAGTTAGTAGAAGACCTGCATATGGTTCCTGCACACAGCATGGAAGAAGCTTTGGAGAAGGCAAAAGCCATCGTTAAGAAGGATGACTACAAGGTAACTGTTATCCCGGATGGTGTATCTGTTATCGTCAGAGAGTAATTGATCAACTTTGAACTCTGAATTGTCTGGAAGCAGGCTTTCTGGTGTGTTTCCAGACAGATGAAATAAATGTACTCCCGGAGTCTTTCTCGCAAGATCAGGTACAGAAAGATTCCGAGAGAACATATAAAGAAAAAGGAGAAAGACAGACATGAAATTTGTTCTCATTCCTGATTCATTTAAGGGAACCTTAAGTTCTGAGCAGATCTGCGAGATTGCAAAGGAAAAAGTAGAAAAACATTTTCCTGGAGCTGAAACAGCCTGCGTTCCTGTAGCAGACGGCGGCGAAGGCTCTGTAGATGCATTTATTACCGCTTTAGGCGGCAGCAAGGTAACTGTAAAGGTTAAAAACCCATATTTTGAAGATATGGACTCCTACTACGGTCTGATCAACGAAGGCAAGACAGCAGTCATTGAAATGGCTTCCTGCGCAGGACTTCCATTAGTAGAAGACCGCAAGGACCCAAGAAAGACCACTACATATGGCGTTGGACAGCTGATCTTAGCAGCAGCTGAAAGCGGCGTAGAAAAGATCATCGTAGGACTGGGCGGATCCAGTACTAATGACGGTGGTTGCGGTGCAGCAGCAGCAGTTGGCGTTAAATTCTATGACAGAGACGGAAAGGAATTCGTTCCAACCGGCGGAACCACCGCAGATATCTGTAAGATCGACTTAAGCGGCAAGGCAGAGATCTTAAATAAAGTTGAGATCGTTACCATGTGTGATATTGATAACCCAATGTACGGACCAACCGGCGCATCTCACATCTTCGGACCGCAGAAGGGCGCTGATGAGGCAATGGTACTGGAGCTGGATGAAGGTATCAAGAATTTAAGCCGTGCTATTACAGAAGCAATTGGCAAAGACATCAGTGAAGTTCCGGGAACCGGCGCAGCAGGCGCTATGGGCGCAGGCATGATCGCTTTCTTTGGCTCCCGTCTGCAGATGGGTATCCAGACGGTTCTGGACACTGTAAAGTTTGACGAAATGATCAGTGATGCTGATTATATTATCACCGGTGAAGGAAAGCTGGATTCCCAGAGCCTTCGCGGCAAAGTTGTGATCGGTATTGCAGAGCGTGCAAAGAAACAGGATAAAAATGTGATCGCTGTTGTAGGCGGTGCAGATGATGCAGAGATCGATAAGGCATACGAAATGGGTGTAACTGCCGTATTCCCTATCAACCGTTTGCCTCAGGACTTCTCCATAAGCCGTCATCACAGCAAGGAGAACCTGGCTTATACAGTAGATAACGTTTTAAGACTGATCGCTGCAAAATAAAAAATATAATTTAACATAAGGGGGATACTAGAATGAACATTCTGAAAAGCGTGAAAAAAATTCCTGGTGGTTTAATGGTAGTTCCGTTGCTGTTAGGTGCAATTATTAATACATTTTTTGGCGGTACGATCTGGACCATGTTTGATGGTACATTTACTACATACCTTTGGAAATCAGGTGCAATGCCGATCCTGGCAGTGTTCATTTTCTGTAATGCAACAACTATCAACTTCAAAAAAGCAGGCGTTACCGTTTATAAAGGCGTTGTAATTACCGCTGTCAAAGTTGGTGTTGGTATTATCATTGGTCTGATCTGTGGTAAGCTGTTTGGCGAAGCAGGTTTCCTGGGACTGTCCACACTGGCGATCGTAGGTGCCCTGGCAAACTCCAATGGTGGTCTGTACGCAGCATTAGCTGGTGAGTACGGTGATGCAACAGACGTAGGTGCTGTTTCTATCCTTTCTATCAACGATGGTCCTTTCTTCACCATGGTAGCTTTAGGTGCTGCTGGTGTTGCAAAGATCCCAATGTCCGTACTTGTAGGCTGTATCATTCCTGTAATCGTTGGTTGTATCATGGGTAACTTAGATGAAGACATCCGTAAGTTCTGCGAACCAGGTGCTTCTATGCTGATCCCGTTCTTCGCATTCCCTCTGGGCGCTGGCTTAAACATCATGAACCTGATCAAGGCAGGTGGCCCTGGAATCCTTTTAGGTGTTGGCTGTACTCTTATTACAGGTCTGGTTGGATACCTTGTATACAAGCTGTTAAGAATGGATCATCCGGAAGTTGGTGGTGCTATTGGTACAACAGCAGGAAACGCAGCAGCAACTCCTGCATCTGTAGCAGCTGTAGATGCAACTTTACTGGCAGTATCTGAAGCAGCAACTGCTCAGATCACAGCAGCTATCATCGTAACCGCTATCTGCTGCCCGATCCTTGTATCATGGCTCCATAAGCTTGAGGATAAGCGCAGAGCAGCAAAATAAGTAAATAGATAATAAAAGAATAAGTACAGCTGGTTTGGCTGTAAGATAAGTGGGACCGGGTGGAAGCATCCGGTCCTGTTTGTTACAGAAATGCCGACCGCCTGCGTCAGCGGGCGTGTCTGAGTAGGAAATCTAAGCATATGACATACTATTTTCAATAAAGTATGGTATATTGAATACAGAAAATTTTATTATTCCATTTTTCAGGAGGCAGATATGAGCGAAAAGAAGATCGTAGGTATTACCATGGGAGATCCGGCCAGTATCGGACCGGAGATTACTGTAAAAGCATTTGCAGACAAGTCCTTATATGACCTGTGTAACCCGGTAGTAGTAGGGGATGCCTGCGTAATGGAAGCAGCACTTCCTATTGTAGGACATACAGAAATGAAGATCCATGCCATTAAGGATGTTTCTGAAGCAAAATATGAATATGGAACCATTGATGTGCTGGATATGGGTCTGGTTGACATGGCACAGTTAAAAAGAGGGGAAGTTTCCGCTATGTGCGGAGATGCCGCTTTTAAATACGTAACAAAGGTTATTGAACTGGCAATGGATAAGAAGGTAGATGCTACTGTTACCAATGCTTTTAATAAAGAAGCTGTAAACCTGGCAGGACATCATTATTCCGGACATACAGAGATCTACGCAGATATGACCGGCACCAAGAACTATACCATGATGCTGGCACATGAAAATCTGCGAGTAGTCCATGTTTCCACCCATGTTTCCCTGCGTGAAGCCTGCGACCGTGTAAAGAAGCAGAGAGTATTAGACGTGATCCGTATTGCAGACAAGGCATGCAAGGATCTGGGCATCAAGGAGCCAAAGATCGGCGTAGCAGGCCTGAACCCACACAGTGGTGAGCACGGCCTGTTTGGAAGAGAAGAGATCGATGAGATCATCCCTGCAATTGAGGCAGCAAAGGCAGAAGGCATCAATGCAGACGGACCTGTACCGCCTGATACTGTATTCTCCAAAGCAAGAGGCGGCTGGTATGACATCGTAGTTGCCATGTATCACGACCAGGGCCATATCCCGTTAAAGGTAGTAGGTTTTGTATACAACCATGAAAAGAAAGCATGGGATGCAGTGGCAGGTGTAAATATCACTTTAGGACTGCCGATCATCCGCGTATCCGTAGACCACGGAACTGCATTTGACCAGGCCGGAACCGGTACAGCAAGTGAATTAAGCCTCAGAAATTCTATTGAATATGCGGTAATGTTTGCGAATAATAAAAATTAAGTATGTGCCGTTGACAAATGGCGGCCGTTATCGCAAAAAAGTCCTTAAAAAGTCTTGAAAAAATTGCAAAAAGGTCTTGCATTTAAAGGCTTTCTTTGCTAGAATAACTATTCGTGACATATAAAATCCTTGCTCCTGAAACTGAAAGCAGGGGCCAGAGACCACAAGGAGGTAAAACAAGATGAACAAGTACGAATTAACCGTTGTTCTGAATGTGAAGCTTGAAGACGAAGAGCGTGCAGCAGCAATCGAAAAGGTAAAAGGTTACATCACCCGTTTCGGTGGCACTGTGACCAACGTAGATGAGTGGGGTAAGAAGAGACTTGCTTATGAGATCCAGAAGTCTCATGAAGCATACTACTACTTCATCCAGTTTGAGTCCGATTCTGTATGCCCTAACGAAGTAGAAGCTCACGTTCGTATTATGGAACCAGTGATCAGATACTTATGCGTTAAGGTTGAGGCATAAGAATACCCAGACCGTGAAAACGGAGTTAAAAAAGGAAGTGTGACCGTATGAACAGAGTTATCTTAATGGGCAGATTAACAAGAGATCCGGAAGTAAGATATTCACAGGGAGAGCGTTCTATGGCAATCGCCAGATACACTCTTGCAGTGGACAGAAGAGGCCGCAGAGGTCAGGATGGAAATGACCAGACTGCAGATTTTATCAACTGTGTAGCATTTGACCGCGCAGGTGAGTTTGCAGAGAAGTATTTCCGTCAGGGCATGCGTGTACTGGTTTCCGGAAGGCTCCAGACAGGCAGCTATGTAAATAAAGACGGTCAGCGTGTATACACCACCGAGGTCATCCTTGATGACCAGGAATTCGCAGACAGTAAGGGTGCGGCATCTGATATGAGCGGCTATGGACAGTCAGCTCCATCTCAGAGACCGGCTCCTACCAGCGCGATTGGTGATGGGTTTATGAACATTCCGGACGGAGTTGAAGACGAAGGACTTCCGTTCAACTAGGCTCTATTATGCCGGACATGTTCCATGGTTAATAATAAAGGAGGACAACACCAATGGCATTTAATAAAACAGACAGACCAGAGGGCGCTAAGATGAGAAGACCAGGCGGAATGCGCAGAAGAAAAAAAGTTTGCGTTTTCTGTGGCGATAAGAACGGCGTTATCGATTACAAGGACACTAACAAATTAAAGAGATACGTATCTGAGAGAGGTAAAATCCTTCCTCGTCGTATCACTGGCAACTGCGCAAAGCATCAGAGAGCTTTAACTGTAGCTATCAAGCGCGCTCGCCACATCGCACTCATGCCATATGTATGCGAATAATATTTGATTAAAATATGTAAGTATTTTGAGACTCTGCGTGAGAAATCACGCAGGGTTTTTTTGTACTACAATAGGAAAGTTCGACTTCCGTCGAACTCTTGATAAAAAGAGCCCGCACAAAGGCGGGCATGGCAAACTGAAGCGGTGTTTCGATTTGTGAATACCGCTTTCCGAAAGAATACAGTGAATATGTGGATTCCATTCAAGAGGGCGACCGAAAGTGTGAAGCACACAAATAAAACCAGGAACAAAGTTTTGAGACTTATTTATCTTATTAAACATGTGAAGGATGACGCTTTGAACAGCACGAAAAAGGCAGTTTAAAAGAGAACGGTCTTCCAGGAAGAAATGACGAAGTTCCTCATCGATTGTGAAAACACAATGACGATGTGTGCAGTTAACAAGCTTAAAGGCCATACTGGTAGAGCGTTCCTGGGAATACTTCACACCGCAAGTAGGGCAGAAGCGGCTTTTGCAGCGGAAGGGAACAAATTTCATGTTGTGGCAAGTGGTGCAGACATACATGGCACCGCCAAAAGAAGGATCGCCACAATTCAGCATTTTATCGATATTTTCCATCTCAGAATCTCTGGGATGGAGGGTATATTTGATTTCCTCATAAATAGTCAGTAAAGATTCTTTGCAAGATATTCATAAGTCTATTATGTAGGAAAAGAGGAGAAAAAGAAGGATTTTAATAATTTAGTATTAATTTCAGGAGAAGATTTTATGAAAATCATCGAGTCCAAAACAGAAGGAAAATCCCCAGGGCGCTTAAGTGAAGACATTCTGGTGATCATGCCGGATTTCATTGCAGTGATCGATGGAGTGACACCAAAGTCTAATTTTACCTATGAAGGAAAGTCTACAGGAAGACTGGCAGCAGAACTTGCAGGGCAGGCAGTGAGAGAGTTGAAAGGAACGGAAGACTGCCAGACATTTATTAAACGGTGCAATCAGAAGTTTCATGATTTCTATGAGAAAGTGGACTTCCCTTATGACATCCGTTCAAAGGGTTTGCAGGCGGCAGCAGTTATTTATTCGGAATATTTACATGAAATATGGATGATCGGGGATTGTCAGGCAATGGTGGATGGCCGGGAATATCTGCAGCCTAAGAGAAGTGATGTGATCTTAAGTCAGTTTCGCAGTCTGCTGATGGCATTGCAGGTACCTGCCAGTGAGGCCAGAGCAAAAGTGGAACCCTGGATCGTAAATGCTACAGCCTTTGCTAATAAAGTTGGAACTTCTTATGGGTATTCCGTGCTGAACGGAGAAGAGATACCGGATGAATTAATAAAAGTGATCCATCTTTCGGAAGGGAAACATGAAATCATATTGGCAAGCGACGGATATCCGCTGTTAAGGCCGACCTTACAGCAGTCAGAACAGGATCTGGACAGACTTTTAAAGGAAGATCCCCAGTGCTGCAGATTATATGAGTCTACCAAGGGACTGAAACCAGGTAATAAAAGTTTTGATGACAGGACGTATGTAAGATTTCAGGCGGGGACATTGTAAACGGTTTATTATTGTACATGCAATACATGGACAGCAGGAGTGTTTCAATAAGTAACACTTAAAAAGGCTGCAATCGGTTGACGAACAACTGCTTAGGTGTTACAATTCTATACAGTTTCCGACAGAAGCCGGTGGTTCTCCTGATGAACGGGAGTGTAACAAGAAAGATCATAAGATAAAAAACAGGATTTATAAAAACAGAATTTTGAAAGATAACCATACCAGGAAGGTGTGAATGCCATAGGAAGGGGCAGTTCATACCTTCTTGTTTTGTTTATTGAGAAGGTACCGAATGAAGTATTGATCAAATTCAGATATTTTAGAGGAGAACGAAAAATATGAAAAAGAGCCGTAAAAGTTTTTTATTGGCAATGATGGCAATCCTGGTGGCAGCAGGCCTTGCAGGCTGCGGAAGAGGCAACAGTGCTTCTGGTCAGCAGACAGAGAACGCAAATGGGCAGACGGACCAGCTGGCACAGGCGCAGACGGAGGATGCAGAAAAAGACTCTGTTATCGTAGTCATGGGTCCATCCTCAGAACCAGAGGCAGGTTTTGACCCGGTTTATGGCTGGGGCGCAGGGGAACATGTTCATGAACCGCTGATCCAGAGTACATTGACTGTGACAAATAAAGATCTGACCATTGGATATGACCTGGCTACAGATATGGAGACCTCTGAGGATGGCATGACCTGGACAGTGACCATCCGGTCGGATGTGAAGTTTACAGACGGGGAAGCGCTGACAGCAGAGGATGTGGCGTTTACCTATAATACGCTTCGTGATAACAGTACAGTAAATGATTTTACCATGCTGGACGAGGCAGAGGCCACAGATGATACTACCGTAGTATTCCATATGAAACGGCCTTATTCTATCTGGCCATACACCATGGCGATCACAGGTATCCTTCCGGAACATGCCTATGGCCCTGATTATGGACAGAACCCTATTGGTTCCGGCCGTTATATTATGAAACAGTGGGATAAGGGACAGCAGGTGATCTTTGAGGCAAATCCGGATTATTATGGGGAAGCGCCGAAAATGAAGCATGTGACCGTTTTATTTATGGAAGAAGATGCGGCTTTTGCAGCAGTTCAGGCTGGACAGGCAGATCTTGCATACACAGCGGCTTCCTATTCTGACCTGACGGTGGATGGCTATGATCTGCTGGCGTTTAAAACAGTAGATAACCGTGGATTTAACCTTCCGGCTGTTCCTTCCGGCGCAGTGACCGCAGATGGTGTGGCAGCAGGAAATGATTTTACCAGTGACGTAAGGGTGCGCAGAGCCATTAACTTAGGCATCGACAGGGAAGAAATGATCCAACATGTGTTAAATGGATACGGCAGCCCTGCTTACAGTGTCTGTGATAAAATGCCATGGTACAATGAGGCTTCTGAAACTTCCTATGACCCGGAAGCTGCAAAAACATTGTTAGAAGAAGCTGGATGGACAGAAGGAAAAGATGGCATCCGCGAAAAAGACGGCGTTCAGGCCGGATTTACATTAATGTATCCTGCAAGCGACTCTGTCCGTCAGGCGCTGGCAGCGGATACAGCCAACCAGTTGAAAGAACTTGGTATCCAGGTATCCATTGAAGGTGTAGGCTGGGATACAGCCTATGACAGAGCCCAGTCCACTCCTCTTATGTGGGGCTGGGGCGCCCACACCCCAATGGAATTTTACAATATTTACCATACAGCCCAGAACAGTTCCTTTGCAGAGTATTCCCCATATTCCAACGAAAAAGTGGACGAATATATGGATCAGGCCCTTGCAAGCCCGTCTCTGGAAGAGTCCTATGATCTTTGGAAAAAAGCACAGTGGGATGGAGAAAACGGTGTGACCCAGGAGGGAGATATCCCATGGATCTGGCTGGTAAACATTGATCATCTCTACTGGTCCAGAAAGGGTCTCCATGTAGCTGATCAGAAGCTTCATCCACATGGACATGGCTGGTCAATTGTAAATAATGTGGATCAGTGGACCTGGGAGTAGAGATATTGTGGAAAACAGTTATTGTGGAAAAAAGCCGGATGTTTACGGAAAATAGTTAGGAGCAGATAAGTTTGAAAAAGCAGGCTATATTTATCAGTAAAAATTTCATACGGATGCTGATCCTTCTCTTCTTCGTCAGTATTGCGGCTTTTGCCTTGGTTTCCATGGCACCTCTGGACCCGCTGCAGACTAACGTAGGTCAGGCGGCTATGGGTTCCATGAGCCCGGAGCAAATCGAGCGTCTCCGCCTTTACTGGGGCGAAGGAATCCCGCCGTTAAAACGCTATCTTGCGTGGGCTGGGGACTTTATCCGGGGAAATATGGGAATTTCCCTTTTATATCATCAGCCTGTGGCAAAAGTGATCCAGGTCCGTTTCGCCAGTTCTGTATGGCTGATGGCGGCTGCGTGGATCTTATCCGGAGTTACCGGTGTGATCCTTGGGATGACAGCGGGGGCAAGAAAGGGAAGTCTCACAGACCGTGTGATCTCCGCCTATGCACTGGTTACAGCCAGTACACCGGCCTTCTGGGTGGCTCTGGTGCTTCTTATGGTGTTTGCAGTGTGGTTAAAAGTCCTTCCCGTAGGTTTAAGCGTTCCCATAGGCGCAGATGCAGCCACCGTTTCTATAGCAGACCGCATCCGTCATGGTATATTGCCGGCAGCGGCTTTAAGTCTTACAGGCATTTCCAATATCACCCTCCATACCAGGGAGAAAATGATCCAGGTTATGGAAAGTGATTATGTGCTTTTTGCAAGAACCAGAGGGGAAAGCATGAGTTCCATTGTTTTAAGACATGGGCTCCGCAACATGATCCTTCCGGCCCTGACCCTGCAGTTTGCTTCGATCAGCGAGATCTTCGGCGGCTCCGTTCTGGTGGAACAGGTATTTTCCTATCCGGGACTGGGACAGGCGGCAGTAAGCGCAGGTCTTGGCAGTGATATTCCGCTGCTTATGGGAATTACCATGATCAGTGCAGCGATGGTGTTTGCAGGCAATTTTATTGCTGATATTTTATATGAGATCATAGACCCCAGAATGAGAAGAGGCGCAAAATAAAATCGCAAAACCTTGAAAATGGGGGATGAAAGGTAATGATAATTTGAAGAAGTATTTGAAACGGACAGAGGGGATAAGCAGCAGGCGTGTGCTTATGACGGCGCTTATGGCACTGGCGGTATTAGTGATCGGGGCAGTGCTGGTTGCAGGCGTCTGTCTGAAGGAACAGGCACTGACTACGGATTTTACCAGGAAAAATATAGCACCCTGTATACAATATCCTTTTGGAACAGACTGGATGGGCCGGGATATGTTTGTGCGTACCCTTACAGGTTTGTCCTTAAGTATACGCATTGGCCTGATTACATCTGCCTTCAGCTCCCTGATCGCAGTGGGAATGGGACTTGCCTGTGCGGCAGGCGGAAAATGGGCAGACAGCCTGATCAGTGGTTTTATTGACCTGGTCATGGGAATACCCCATATTCTGCTTCTTATCCTGATCTCTTTTGCATTGGGAAAAGGTTTAAAAGGCGTGGCAACAGGCATTATCCTGACCCACTGGACTTCTTTAGCACGATTGATCCGCGGGGAAGTGCTCCAATTAAAGGAAAGCCATTTTATAAAGATCGCTGAAAAAATGGGTATGAGTCCATGGCAGATAGGTGTCAAGCATATGATGCCCCATCTGTTGCCACAGGTATTAGTGGGAATGGTACTTATGTTTCCACATGCTATACTCCACGAAGCAAGCATTACATTTTTAGGTTTTGGACTATCACCGGAGCAGCCGGCTATCGGTGTGATCCTTTCTGAAAGCATGAAATATCTGACTATGGGAAAATGGTGGCTGGCGCTGTTCCCGGGAATACTATTGGTGCTGGTAGTCATGTTATTTCATGTGATCGGTGATACGTTAAACAGTCTTTTGGATCCGTCCAGGGCACATGAGTAGGGAAAATGAGTATAAAAAGCAAAAGATAGATGCTGTTAAAAGATGATCATGAAGAAAAACGCAGGAAAAGCATAAAAAGAGAACGCAGGAAAGTGCGGGAAAAAGGTGGAAAGGAGGCGCCGATGCAGATGGAAAACATAAAGATGTATGAGAAAACAGAAAAATCTGAAAAAACAGGAAAACAGAAAAAGTTTGAAAGAGAAGAACTTCTTCGCATCAAACATTTATCCGTTACATTTACCCAATATGACGGCTGGTTTTCAAGAAAAACACTGCCTGTGATCCGTGATCTGAGTCTCAGTGTTTCACGGGGAGAAATGGTAGCTGTGGTTGGTTCCAGCGGCTCCGGAAAAAGCCTTTTAGCCCATGCAGTCATGGGGGTTCTGCCTTATAATGGAAAATGTGGGGGAGATATTTATTATAAAGGCGAGCAATTGACCTCAAAGCGGATCAAAAAGCTGCGGGGCCATGAGATCGTCCTGGTTCCCCAGAGTGTTTCTTATCTGGACCCATTGATGAAAGTGGGAGAGCAGGTAGCAGGCGGGAAAGAACGGATCAGTTTGGAAAAAAGCCGGAAGGCACTGGCCCGGTATGGCCTTGATAAAGAAGTGGATCATATGTATCCTTTTGAACTTTCCGGCGGAATGGCAAGGCGGGTGCTGATCGGAACAGCGGTGGTGGAACAGCCCCAGCTGGTGATCGCAGATGAACCTACGCCTGGGCTTCACATGGAAGCGGCCCTGCGGGTGCTGTCCCATTTCCGTGAGATCGCAGATCAGGGGGCAGGAGTGCTTCTGATCACCCATGATCTGGAGCTGGCGTTAAAAACAGCAGATAAGATCGTTGTTTTCTATGCGGGAACGGCTGTGGAAGAAGCGGATACCGTGGATTTTAACCGGGAGGCGGCTTTGCGCCATCCGTACACCAGGGCGCTGTTTCGGGCAATGCCGGAGCATGGATTTGCCCCGGAACCGGGGATCCAGCCTTATGTAAGAGATCTTCCTGAGGGTTGTCCCTATGGCCCCAGATGCCCCAAATATAAGACCGAATGCAGCAAAGAAGTTTCCTATGTGCCCTATCAGGGGGGACTGGTGCGCTGTATCTGTCCGGGAGATGAAAATGAGATCTTACCTGGAATATTATCGGGACCAGCGGGATTAAAGGGACAAATGACGTCAGAGCAAATAACGTCAGAGCAGATGGCGTCGGGACAAAGGTCCGGTGAATACAATGCATGGGGAAAGGAAGGCGTCAGCTTATGAGATTAGAAGCAAAAGACCTGTCTTTCCGCTATCATAAAGGAAACAGACAGATATTAAACCATGTATCTGTAAGCCTTGACAGCAGTGACCGGTTGGGGCTTGCGGCACCCAGTGGTTTTGGCAAGACTACGTTCTGTAAAATACTGGCCGGTTATGAACAGCCAGATGAAGGCCAGGTTTTACTGGACGGAAAGCCACTTTCGGAATATAAAGGTTACTGTCCGGTACAGCTGATCTGGCAGCATCCACAGGAGGCAGTCAATCCCAGACGAAAGATGAAAACAGTTCTGGAAGAAGGCGGCGTATTAGATGAACGCTTGATCCATGGTCTTGGGATCGAGAAGGAATGGATGGAGCGGTATCCTGGGGAACTTTCCGGAGGAGAACTTCAAAGGTTCTGTATTGCAAGGGCATTAGGTGAAAAAACCAGTTTTTTGCTGGCAGATGAGATCACAGCCATGCTGGATCTGATCACACAGAGCCAGATATGGAATTTTCTGCTGGAGGAAGTACGGAGCCGGGAGATCGGACTTTTAGTGGTAAGCCATTCAGAGCCGCTGCTTCAGCGAATCTGTACAGGACGGATCCAGTTGTAGAGTAGTTGCAGGACCTATATTAAAATCCTGCTGTCGGCAGATATTAAAAAGTATACAGATCCGGATATCGACAGAGTGTTTTGCCGGTGCCGGTGGATTTCTAATAGAATAATTGTGGATAAAAGGAGGAGCATGAAGCATGGATGTGCATAAGATGCTGGAACAGGTAAAAGCGGGCCAGCTGGATATTGCAGAGGCAGAGGCGAAGCTTAAAGATCTGCCTTATGAGGATCTGGGCTATGCAAAGCTGGACCATCACAGGAAACTGCGTTCCGGTTTTGGCGAAACTATTTTCTGCCAGGGAAAACCGGATCCGTACTTAAAAGAGATATTCCTGAAATTTTATGAAAGAGACGGGGAAGTTCTTGGAACCAGAGCCAGTCAGGCCCAGTATGAGCTGATCCGTTCTCTGGTACCGGCAGCAGTCTATGATCCTATTTCCCGCATTGTAAAGGTGGAAAAGCCGGATAAGGAGCTTGTAGGCTGTGTGGCAGTATGTACCGGCGGCACAGCAGATATCCCGGTGGCAGAGGAGGCAGCCCAGACAGCGGAGTATTTCGGAACAAAGGTAGACCGCATCTATGATGTGGGAGTTGCTGGGATCCACAGGCTGTTAAGCCAGAGAGAGCGTATCTGCAAGGCAAACTGCATTATTGCGGTAGCAGGAATGGAAGGGGCTCTTGGAACGGTGATCGCAGGTCTGGCAGACGCACCGGTGATCGCAGTACCTACATCTGTAGGATATGGAGCCAGTTTCCATGGTCTGTCGGCTCTTCTGACCATGATCAATTCCTGCGCAAATGGAATTTCGGTAGTAAATATTGATAACGGCTATGGAGCCGGATATATTGCAACACAAATAAACAGAATGGCGGTGAAGAAATAATGAAAAAAACATTATATCTGGAGTGTAATTCAGGAATAAGCGGTGATATGACCGTAGGAGCGCTTCTTGATCTGGGAGCAGACAGAAAGGTACTGGAAGATGCACTGGCAAGTCTGGGAGTAGACGGCTATCATCTGCATTTTGGAACGACGGAGAAATGCGGCATCAAGGCATATGATTTTGATGTGCATCTGGAATATGAAGAGCATGTACATGAGCATTGCCATGACCATGATCACGAGCATACTCACGATCATGGAGATCATGACCACGATCACGAGCATACTCATGACCACGGCCATACCCACGATCACATGCACCCACACACCCACCGCAACCTCTACGACATTTACACCATTATTGACCGCCTGCAGTCTTCCGATAAAGTAAAACAGCTGGCAAGACGTATTTTTGAAATTGTGGCAGAGGCTGAGTCAAAGGCACATGGCCTTCCAATTGATCAGGTACATTTCCATGAAGTAGGCGCCATCGACTCTATCGTTGATATTATCAGTACTGCAGTCTGCCTGGATAACTTAGGCATTGAGAAAGTCATTGTTTCCCCACTTGCAGAAGGTCAGGGCTATGTAAGATGCCAGCATGGCACCTTGCCAGTTCCTGTACCGGCTACAGCGAATATTGCACAGGCATATGGCCTGAAGTTGCGCTTTACAGAAACACCGGGAGAAATGGTCACACCTACCGGCGCGGCGATCGCAGCAGCACTGAGCACCGGTGCTTCCATGCCAAAGAACTATCGCATCGTAAAGATCGGTATTGGTGCCGGAAATAAGGATTTTGACCATGCAAACATCCTTCGTGCCATGCTCATTGAGGAAGAGGAAGAAGAAAAAACAGACGGCTTAGAGCTGTTAGAGACCAATTTAGATGACTGCATAGGAGAAGCACTGGGATATACCATGAACCTGCTGTTAAAGGCCGGAGCAAATGACGTATGGTATACACCAATCTATATGAAGAAGAACCGCCCGGCTTATATGCTTTCTGTATTATGCCGTGAAAGCAACCGTGAGGTTATGGAAGACATTATCTTTACCCATACCACATCCATTGGCATCCGTCGTTTCCCGGCAGAGCGCACTGCCTTAGACCGCAGAAAGATCCAGGTGGAAACAGCCTATGGAACAGCGGATGTAAAGGTTTGCAGCTATAAGGGAAAGAATTACTGCTATCCGGAATATGACAGTGTTTCTGCATTATGTGATAAACAGGAAAAGGCTGATTTTAACACGGTTTACCAGGCAGCAGCAAAAGCGGCGAAAGAGCAGTTATAAAGTTATCAACCAACAGTATCAGATGAAAACGCTACATGCAAATGAAAACTGCTAACAGGAGATACAAACAGGGGCGCAGCAAAAACAGATAACCGGGGAAGACAAACATTCATTACAAGACATACAGTAAAGGAGACCGGAACGATGGAAGGACAGAATTATTCAGTAAAAGAAAGACTGGAACAGTTAGAAGCACTGATGGGAAAGTACACAGCTGGCGGCAAAGACCTTTGCGTGGCTTTTTCCGGCGGTGTGGACAGCAGCCTGATCTTAAAGGCAGCAGTAAAGGCAGCTACGAAGGATGGCAGCAAGGTTTATGCAGTTACCTTTGACAGCCGACTGCATCCATCCTGTGATCTGGAGATTGCAAACCGCGTGGCAGCAGAACTGGGCGGTGTCCACAAAGTGATCCATGTAAATGAACTGGAACAGGAAGCCATCCGAATGAACCCGGTGAACCGGTGTTATCTGTGCAAAAAGCATCTGTTTGTAAATTTAAAGGAAATGGCAAAAAGCCTTGGTGCAGAGACTGTTATGGATGGAACCAATGAAGATGACCACCATGTATACCGCCCGGGCATCCAGGCATTAAAAGAGCTGGGAATCGTCAGTCCATTGGCAGAACTGCACATTACCAAGGCAGAGGTAAAGGCCATGGCAAAAGAGTGGGGCATTTCCGTAGCATCCCGCCCTTCAACCCCATGTATGGCAACCAGACTGCCGTATAACACTCCCATCGACTATGATGTAATGAAGCAGATCGAAGTAGGCGAAGGTTATTTAAGAGAGCTGTTAGGCGGAAATGTGCGCCTGCGTCTTCATGGAAATGTAGTGCGTATTGAAGCAGATAAGACTTCATTTGGAAAACTGTTAGAGCATGGAGATGAGATTGTAAAGACATTAAAGAATCTTGGTTTTGTTTATATTACCATGGATCTGGAAGGCTTCCGTTCCGGTAGTATGGATGTTGGCCTGGATAAATAACAGAAGCGGACAAGCAGGCATGTCGGCTGCATATGGTCATATGAATGCATGAACAGTAGAAGAATAGTAAAAAGCTCCCAACCCAATGATTTTGGGCGGGGAGCTTTTTGTTGCTTTGCTTAGTGTGTAGCACCCTCAGCAGCCACAATATCGCTCTCATTTTCACCAATAGCAGCGATGGCAGCCTCAATACCTCTTGCAATATCCTGTAAATTCATGGATGGTGCAGCCGGGCGGTTTACGACCTGGCTTGGGATAAATGGAACGTGCATGAAGCCGCCACGGACTCCCGGATAGTTCTTAGCCAGAGTGTAGAGAACACCATACATCAGGTGGTTGCATACAAAGGTTCCTGCAGTGTTGGAAACGCTGGCAGGAAGTCCGGCATTTCGCATATTCTGTACCATAGCCTTAATTGGAAGAGTAGCAAAATAAGCAGGAGCACCGTCTTCAAAGATCGTCACATCAATAGGCTGATTGCCTTCGTTGTCTTTGATGCGGGCGTCATCTAAGTTGATGGCAACACGCTCCGGTGTCAGGTCAAAGCGGCCTCCGGCCTGTCCTATACAGAGAACAGCGTCCGGTCTTTCTGCCTCAATAGCTTTTGCTACTTTATCAATGGATTTGCCGAAAACAGTAGGTACTTCCAGTTTTACTACCTGGACAGATCCAACGGTATCGGAAACCAGTTTTACAGCCTCTAAAGCAGGGTTGACAGGCTCTCCGCCAAATGGATCAAATGCAGTGAGAAGAAGTTTCATAGTATATCATCCTTTCTGAAAAATTGTTGAAAATTATTTCCCAAAATATCCCAAAATATTTTGAGATTTACCCGGTAAACTTCGTTAAATATTAGATATAGTTTATGCATTGTATACAAAAAAGAACAATATTTTAACGAAATGCCAGAGTATACATTAATACAATGTGAACAGCGAGCATTACCAGTGCAACCGGCAGCTGGCTTAAGATAACAATGTATTTGTTCTTTGTTTCAAGAAGAGCTGCAGGCAGAATGTTAAAGTTAGCTGCCATAGGAGTCATTAAAGTACCGCAGTAGCCAGCAGTCAGGCCGAGAGCCCCTACAACCACCGGGTCAGCGCCCTGTGCGATGAGGAATGGGATACCGATACCTACAGTGATAACAGAGAAAGCGGCAAAACCATTACCCATGATCATGGTAAATAAAGCCATTGCGATACAGTAAACGGCAGTAGCTGCAAACAGATTTCCGGCCGGGATAATGGCACTTACGCCCCCTGCGATCACATCGCCAACACCGGCAGCTGTAAATACAGAGCCAAGTGCTGCTAAAACCTGAGGAAGGATACCGGTAACACCTACATTGTCAGTAAGACGGGTACAGTCTTTTACCGCATAAACAGCCTTTGGCCTGAAAAAGATAAAAGCAGTGACCAGGGCGATGGAGCCGGAGATACCGATAGCATTATTGGCACCAAGTACCTTTAAGAAAGTAGCAACTAAAACAGCGCTGACAGCCAGTACCAGCGGTGGGATAAATACGCTGTAGCCCAGTCTGTCAGCAGCAGCACGGGTTTCTGCCTCTTTTGGCATATCGCTTTTGCTTGGGGCTACACGTTTAAATGCAGTAAGGATGGCTAAAAATACAACGCACAGACCTGTGATCCATTTTGGAAGATAAGGTCCTGCAATAAAGGTAAATGCAAGGATGAACCAGAAAAGAGCAGTTGTAGTTCTGTGAGCACAGCTTTCATCTTTTAAAGCCTTCATACCCGTTGCGATAAAGATAAGTCCGATGATGCAGTAGAAAACTTCCGCAACAATGGTGCTTATGTTCCAGGTCATATTATTTATCCTCCTTTGCAGCTTTGGATGCCAGACGGCGTTTTAAGATCTGGTCAAAGATCAGGGCGTAGATCACGCCTACTACAGCAGAAATCACGGCGATCGGAACAGACTGGCCTGCGATCTGGAGTGCGTCTACAGGATAGCCCTGTTCGCTTAAGGTGGATACGATCAGAAGTGTTCCGGAAGATCCCATGAAACAGTTCTGTGCAAAGAAGTTGCCATAGTTTTCGCTTCCGGCGCACATTCCCTTGATCTGGTCTTCGGATTTCTCATCCAGTTCCTTATACTGTACAACTGCTGCCGCCTGGGCCATAGGATTGATCAGCGGGCGGATAAACTGAGGATGGCCGCCGATACGCAGGGAGAAAGCAGAGGCAAAGGTACGGATCACCTGCCAGATGGCGATCAGCTTTCCTGTGGTCATGTTCTTTAAAGAACGGATAAAGTCCACTGCCTTATCTTTTAAGCCATTTCGCTCACACAGTCCGATCACCGGCAGTGTAAGGATGAAAAGGGTGGCAGTACGGTTGGTGATAAATGCGGTGCCCAGTGTGTTCAGGATATCCATAGGACTCATGCCTGCAACCAGTCCGGTGGCAAGACCTGCCACAACGACTACAGCCAGAGTATCTAATTTAAGGATAAAGCCGATCACGACTATAAGTACACCAATTAATTTGATGATTTCCATAAATAAAAACCCTCCTAGTTAAAATATAGTATGGAGAATTGTAACATAATTATAATCTGCGGGCAAGGAGAAAGGCCTGGAAATCGGGGATAGAGCGGATATTGGGAAAAATTGTCAAAAAGAAAACGAAGAGTTTGTGAAAAACGTAACGTCCGTTAGAGAATTGTTAAGACAAAACAAACAAAAAAAGTTAGAATGTCTAAAAAAAATTGCAAACAATGCAAAAAATGCCATTGCTTATTTATAGAATATCGAGTATAATCTATTCAAGTTGTACAAAATTCAAGGGGATAATTTCGGTATTTCACGATTGTATTTATAAAAAAACAACAAAAAACACCCAGGTGTTTGATATACTATTGACAAGGAAAGGAAGATGGTCCATGAAAGACTGGCAGTATATTTTGAAAAATCTTTCACTACTCAGCCAGATGGGGATCTCCTTAGCGGCTCCGCTGCTGCTGTGTCTTTTTTTATGCAGCTGGCTTAACAGCCGTTTTATGATAGGCGGGTGGATCTACATCCCTGGTTTTATCATGGGACTTGGGGGTTCCTTTATGACGGCATATAAATTATATCTTGCCATTATGAAAACACAGAAGAAGAAAAAAAACAGAGAACATGAGAAAGCCTTTAACAGGCATGTATGATCTGAAGACACATATGTGTGCAGCAGGGAGGTAGAAATATGAAGATCCAACCGGCAGTAAAGAAGGAAACAGGACATATCGCATGCTGGAGTGGTGCAGGTACGATCCTTATGATCGTTGCTTTTGCAGTCTGCCATAAACTTTTTCCAGATGCAGTACCATTTGATTACAAGGTAGTTCTTGGCGGTGTCATTGGTGCAGCTGTTTCTGTAGGAAACTTTTTTATTATGGGACTTACGGTGCAGAAGATCGCATCCGGGGAACAGAGTGATGAACAGGCCTACAAAAGTATGAAAATAAGTTACAGATATCGTTCCATGGCCCAGTTGTTATGGATCGTTCTGGCAATGGTATTACCATTTGTTAATGCTGCGGCGGGCATTATACCGCTGTTTTTCCCCAGTCTGAGCATTAAGCTTATTAACATTCTGGGAATAATAAAAGCAAAGCCAAATTTATAAGAAAGGAGATGAAAATGCGGATATGAATTTTAATATTTCAGGTGCTGCGGTTTATTTCAGGATTCCTACAGGGATACCCATCCTTGGCGATTTCCTGATATCCGAAACACTGGTAGTCAGCTGGATCGTAATGATACTTATTACGGGACTGTGTATCTGGCTCACCAGGGACCTGAAGGTAGAGAATATATCCAAACGGCAGGCAGTGGCCGAGATGCTGGTAGAACAGGCACAGAAGTTCGTAAGAAATAATACCGGCGGAACAAAGTTTGATAATCTGATCCCATTTGTGGCAGCTTTGTTTACGACCAGTGTAGTTTCCAATCTTATCAGCCTTACCGGTCTTAGAAGCCCGACGGCTGATCTTTCCACAGAAGCAGCCTGGGCAGTGGTAGTGTTCATTATGATCACTTCCAATAAGATCAAGGCAGGCGGCATCCTGGGATACTTAAAGGGATTTACCACCCCGATCCCAGTCATGACACCTTTCAATGTTCTGTCTGAGCTGGCAACACCGGTAAGTATGGCGTGCCGTCACTTTGGAAATATTCTTTCTGGCGTTGTTATCAACGGGCTGATCTATGCAGCTTTGGCGGTAGCAACATCAGCGCTTCTTGGCTGGCTGCCAGGTGCGCTTGGACAGGTCTTAGGAAGCATCCCATTCCTTGATGTGGGTGTTCCGGCTATTCTGTCTGTCTACTTTGACTGGTTCTCCGGTTTCATGCAGGCATTCATTTTCAGTATGCTGACGATCATGTATATTGCAAATGCGGCAGAAGGTTAAAAAAACACGCAGTAGGAAAATCTTATCAAAGATATTATTCACATTATTCTAGGAGGAAATTTATTATGACAGATTTTCAGTTATTAGCAAAAGGTATTGCTTTAGCAGGTTGTGCTATCGGCGCTGGTGCTGCTCTGATCGCAGGTATCGGACCTGGTATTGGTGAAGGTAACGCAGTTGCAAAGGCACTGGAAGCAATCGGACGCCAGCCAGAGTGCAAGGGCGATGTAACCAGTACAATGTTACTTGGTTGTGCGATCGCAGAGACTACTGGTATTTACGGTTTCGTTACCGGTCTGCTGCTGATCTTCGTAGCACCTGGTACTTTCATGAACTACCTGTCCTAATTTTTACAGAAACACTTACTGTTTCAAAGTCTGCATATAATATGTGAAGACTTCTGAAAAACAGAAGGCGGTTTCCACAGACAGGAGGGTAGAAAGATGCGGGAAACACAGGATTTAGTAACGATCATACCGTGGACTTTCATTGCCCAGATCTGCAACCTGTTCATTCAGTGCTGGCTGATCAAGAAGTTCTTGTTCAAGCCTGTATGCGCGATCATCGAGAAGAGAAGAGCATTAGCAGACTCTCAGATCCAGGATGCGAAAAAGGCAAAGGAAGAAGCGGATGCCATGAAGGCTGATTATGAGGCTGAAATGGCAAAAGCAAAAGAAACTGCAAATTCCATTCTCCAGAATGCCCAGAAGGACGCTGCAGCACGCAGTGAAGCCATGATCCAGGAAGCTCAGACACAGGCAGCCGGAATTAAGGCAAAAGCTGAGGCTGATATTGCCCAGGAGAAGAAGAAAGCAGTTAATGACATTAAAAATGAGATCGGTGGCATTGCCATGGATATTGCTGGCAAGGTAATTGAACGCGAGATCTCAGAAGAAGACCATAAGAAGCTGATCGACGAGTTTATTGAGAATGTAGGTGAGGCATCATGACCAAGACCGCAAAGATCTACGGGGACAGTCTCTATGACCTTGCCGCAGAGGAAAAGCTGACGGAAGAGATCCTTCCGCAGATGGAACAGGTGGCAGTTCTCTTTAAGGAGAACCCGGATTACCTGACCCTGCTTTCTGAGCCGTCCATCCCGAAAACAGAACGTGTCGGGCTGTTGGACAAGGCTTTTGAAGGACAGCTTTCCCTGTATCTGTTAAACTTCTTAAAGCTGTTATGCGAAAGCGGTATGCTGCGGGAATACCGTGACAGCTGCAGACAGTTTAAGGCGCGCTACAACGAGGACCACAACATTGCGGAAGCAGTGGTCACTACAGCAGTAGCCCTTACAGAAGCACAGGCACAGGCATTAAAAGAAAGACTGGAAAAAATCAGCGGCAAGACCGTCCTTCTTACACAGAAAACGGACAGCACCGTACTTGGCGGTATCCGTGTGGAGTTAGAAGGAAAGCAGCTTGACGGCACCGTACAGGAGCGTCTGTCAAGTCTGAAGAAAAAAGTTACGGAAATCATCGTATAAAGGATGTGAATGGAATGCAATTAAAACCGGAAGAGATATCCAAAGTCATCCGAAGCCAGATCAAATATTACCAGAATGCTATTGAGCAGAGCGAAACAGGAACCGTTCTGATCGTAGGTGATGGTATTGCCAGAGTAAGCGGCCTGACCAACTGTATGTCAGGAGAGCTGCTGGAGTTTGAAGATGGCACCTTCGGAATGGCTCAGAACCTGGAAGAAAACAGCGTTTCCGTCGTTCTGTTCGGTTCTGATCAGGGGATCAGTGAAGGACAGACTGTTAAGCGTACAGGAAAAGTAGTAAGCGTACCTGTAGGCGAGGCAATGATCGGACGTGTTGTAAATGCGATCGGCCAGCCAATCGATGGCGCAGGCCCTATTGAGACAACCGAATACAGACCGGTAGAATCACCGGCACCCGGCATCTGCGACAGACAGCCGGTTAAAGAACCATTACAGACTGGTATCAAGGCAATCGACTCCATGATCCCAATCGGTAGAGGACAGCGAGAGCTGATCATCGGCGACCGTCAGACTGGTAAGACCACCATCGCTACTGATACCATTTTAAACCAGAAGGGCAAAGACGTTATCTGTATTTATGTTGCTATCGGACAGAAACGTTCTACTGTTGCCAGCCTGGTAGCTGAACTGCAGGCAGGCGGCGCTATGGATTATACCATCGTTGTTGCTGCAACTGCATCTGAGACAAGCCCATTACAGTACATTGCACCTTACTCAGGCTGTGCAATGGGCGAGTACTTTATGAACAAGGGAAAACACGTACTGATCATCTATGATGACTTAAGTAAGCATGCGGTTGCATACCGTGCACTTTCCCTTCTGATCCGCCGTCCACCGGGCCGTGAGGCTTATCCTGGTGACGTATTCTACCTGCACTCCCGTTTACTGGAGCGTGCAGCAAAGCTTTCTGATGAAAAGGGAGGCGGTTCCCTTACAGCCCTTCCGATCATCGAGACACAGGCAGGTGACGTATCTGCATACATCCCTACCAACGTTATTTCCATTACCGACGGACAGATCTTCCTGGAGACAGAGCTGTTCCACTCCGGTATCATGCCAGCTGTAAACCCGGGTATCTCCGTATCACGAGTTGGTGGTAACGCACAGATCAAGGCAATGAAGAAGGTTGCCGGAACCCTGAAACTGGTATACTCCCAGTACAGAGAGTTACAGAGCTTCGCACAGTTCGGTTCTGACCTGGATGCAGATACCAAGGCACGTCTGGCACAGGGTGCACGTATCGTGGAAGTCTTAAAGCAGGGAAGAAGTACACCTGTACCTGTAGAGAAGCAGGTTGCTATCCTGTATGCCGTTGTAAAGGGTGTCCTGACTGATGTTGCAGTAGAAGATATCCAGGCATATGAAGAAGGACTTTATACATTCCTTGACAGTGACGCACAGGGCGTAGCTGCTATGGAAGGTATCCGTACCACCGGAAAACTGGAAGGCGAGACAGAAGAGAAGTTAAAAGCTGCTTTAGCTGACTATACCGACCGGTTCTTAAAGACCAGATAAGAGTGATATCGGGTCCCCTGCTGCCTTCATTTTGGGGGCGCGGGGGCTGATGATATGAATTATAAGGAGGGAACACATGGCTGCAAATATGAAAGCCGTGAAGCTCCGTATGAAGAGCATACAGAGCACCATGCAGATCACCAAAGCAATGGAACTGGTGGCATCCTCCAAGCTGCGTAAGGCAAAGGAACGGGCAGACGCAAGCCGGCCTTATTTCCACACTCTGGAAAACACACTGAAACAGATCGCTGCAGGCAACACAGACCTTTCTTCCGTGTATACAAAGAAGAGCAAAAGTGAAAAATGGTGCTATGTAGTGATCGCCGGTGACAGAGGACTGGCAGGTGGATACAATTCCAACCTGTTTAAGGAAATGGAGAGCGAAACTGCCGGGAAAGACTACTGCGTACTTCCAATCGGAAAGAAAGCAGTGGAATACTACAAGCGCAGGGGCATACAGCTGGTAACGGAAGACTTCGCAGAGGCAGGAGATATCTCTGTATCTGACTGCTTTGAGATCGCAGCCTTACTGTGCAGGGCATTCAAGGCCGGTGAATTCGGTCATGCAGCCCTTGGCTATACCAACTTTGTCTCCATGCTTTCCCAGAAGCCGGGTGTATCATCCATGCTTCCGTTAGAAGACCTTTCAGGGGAAGAAAAGGATATGAAACAGATCCATTCCCTGATCTTATATGAGCCGGACAGCGAAACGGTGTTTGACGCCATCGTGCCGGAGTATCTGGCTGGTATGGTATATGGTGCCATGTGCGAGTCTGTTGCCAGTGAGCTGGCAGCGCGAAGGACAGCAATGGATGCCGCATCCAAGAATGCAGGAGAGATGATCGAACAGCTCAGCCTGTATTACAACCGTGCCCGTCAGGCCAGCATAACCCAGGAGATCACTGAGATCGTAGCTGGTGCAGAGGAGCCTTAAAGAGGAGATAGATATATGACAGAGAAACACATTGGAAAGGTGGTGCAGGTTACCGGACCGGTACTGGATATCCGGTACAAGGAAGGGGAACTGCCTGCACTGCTGAACGCGATTGAGATCGACATCAACGGTCATAAGCTGATCGCAGAAGTTGCGCAGCAGATCGGTGATGACGTAGTGCGCTGCATCGCCATGAGTTCTACAGATGGACTTGTGCGTGGTACAGACGCAGTAGATACAGGAAGCCCTATTACCGTACCTGTAGGCGATGAGTGCCTGGGACGTGTATTTAATCTGTTAGGCGATCCTGTAGACAATAAACCTGCTCCGGAAGCAAAAGAGCGCTGGGCGATCCACCGCCAGGCTCCGTCTTACGAAGAGCAGACACCTGCAACTGAGATCCTGGAAACAGGTATCAAGGTCGTAGACCTGATCTGCCCTTATGCAAAGGGTGGTAAGATCGGTCTGTTCGGAGGTGCAGGTGTAGGTAAGACAGTCCTTATCATGGAGCTGATCCACAACGTAGCAACTGCACACGGCGGTCTGTCCGTATTCACCGGTGTAGGAGAGCGTACCCGTGAAGGAAACGACCTTTACGGAGAAATGCAGGAAAGCGGCGTTATCGATAAAACTGCCTTAGTATATGGTCAGATGAACGAGCCGCCGGGCGCACGTATGAGAGTTGCCCTTTCAGGCCTTACCATGGCAGAGTACTTCCGTGATGTTAAAAATCAGGACGTGCTTCTGTTCATTGATAACATCTTCCGTTTCACCCAGGCTGGTTCTGAGGTTTCCGCGCTCCTTGGCCGTATGCCTTCCGCAGTAGGTTACCAGCCAACACTGGCAACAGAAATGGGTGCTTTACAGGAGCGTATCACTTCTACCAAGAAGGGATCCATCACATCCGTACAGGCTGTATATGTACCTGCGGATGACTTAACTGACCCGGCTCCTGCAACCACATTCACCCATCTGGATGCAACCACCGTACTTTCTCGTGATATTGCCAGCCAGGGTATTTACCCTGCAGTAGATCCTCTGGATTCTACCAGCCGTATCCTGTCCCCTGAGACAGTAGGCGAAGAGCATTATCAGGTAGCACGTTCCGTACAGAGAGTGCTGCAGCGTTATAAGGAACTGCAGGATATCATCGCCATCATGGGTATGGACGAACTTTCTGAAGAAGATAAGCTGACCGTATCCAGAGCACGTAAGGTACAGAGATTTTTATCCCAGAGCTTCTCCGTAGCAGAGCAGTTCACAGGTATGAAAGGCCAGTACGTGCCACTGAAAGAGACTATCCGCGGATTTAAGAAGATCTTAGACGGCGAATGCGATGACATCCCGGAGAGCTGCTTCCTGTTTGCGGGCACCATTGATGATGTATACGAAAAAGCAAAACAGCAGCAGTAGAAGGGAGGAACAGGTATATGACGACCTTCCATTTACAGATCGCGACCATGGACGGAAATGTATTTGACGGCCAGGTACAGAGCGTATCCTGCCGTACCATCCACGGAGACCTTGCCATTCTGGCCCGCCATATGAATTACTGCACGGCCATTGGAATGGGAACAGCCCATGTAGTATTAGAGGACGGAACAGAAAGGAAAGCAGCCTGCATCGGCGGAATGCTGACCATGATGAACGGCGAATGCCGTCTGATCCCAACTACCTGGGAGTGGAGCGAAGACATCGACGTAGCCCGTGCTGAAGAAGCAAAAAAGAGGGCAGAAGATAAACTGAGCCAGTCCGGTATGGATGACAAAGAAGTAAAGCTGGCAGAAGCAAAGCTTCACCGTGCGTTAGTCCGTATTGGAACTGTAGGGAAATAAAAGATTTAAAATAAAAGGCTTCAGGCTGATTTTAGGCAGTCGTGAGAATGTTAGTGTTCTCACGACTGTTTTTTCTTTTGGAAATATGCTATACTCTGAAGGTGGGTTTTGCCTGCGTCAGCGCAGGGAACCTGAGTCTATAAGCAAAAAGCACACATAAACGGAGAAATTCACTATGGAAACCAAACGAATTAAAATAAGTGATACCAAAAATATAAATGATGAAGAATTAAAAGAAGCTGCCCAGATCTTACGTGACGGAGGTCTTGTTGCATTTCCAACAGAAACTGTATATGGTTTAGGGGGAAATGCCTTGGATGAGAAAGCGGCAGGAAAGATCTACGCTGCAAAAGGCAGACCTTCCGACAACCCTCTGATCGCTCACGTATCCTGTGCAGCGGAAGTTACACCACTGGTAAAATATATCCCGGAAGCAGGAAAGAAATTAATGGATGCGTTCTGGCCAGGTCCGTTGACTATTATCTTCCCAAAGAGTGATATTGTACCTTATGGAACCACAGGTGGACTGGATACAGTAGCAGTGCGTATGCCAGTTGATCCGGTTGCAAACCGTCTGATCGCACTGGCTGGTGTGCCGGTAGCAGCGCCAAGCGCCAATACTTCCGGCCGTCCAAGCCCTACTACTGCTGATCATGTATGGCAGGATTTAAACGGCAAGATTGAGATGATCATTGACGGTGGTCCTGTTGGGATCGGTGTGGAGTCTACGATTGTAGATGTCTCCGGTGATGTTCCTGCAGTTTTACGTCCAGGTGCTATTACCATGGAAATGTTAAAAGATGTTTTAGGGGAAGTGACCATTGACCCGGCTATCTTAGGACCGATGGCAGCTGGTGTCCGCCCAAAAGCACCAGGCATGAAATATAAACATTATGCTCCAAAGGCAGATCTGACTCTGGTGGAACCTGCAAATGTGGCAGAAGCCAGAAAAACAGGGGAAGCCGTTGCCATGACACAGGAGCAGGTAAACGCTATGGTGGAAACTGTGTGGAAACTGGCAAAAGAAAAAATAGATGCAGGATACAAAGTAGGCATCATCTGTACCGATGAGTCAAGATCCCATTATCCGGAGGGGGAGGTACGCAGCATCGGTGCCAGAAAGAGCCAGGCATCTGTAGCCCATAACCTGTATGCCCTCCTTCGTGAATTTGATGATTTAAAAGTAGACTATATTTATTCCGAAAGCTTCAGTCAGGATCATTTAGGACAGGCCATTATGAACCGTCTGTCCAAAGCAGCCGGATACCAGATCTATAAAGTCTGAGAAGAAAGAAAAACAGGATCTATGGAAATGAAATATACAGAAAAACAGACCTTAGCAGAAAAAACAGCCCAGAACCTTTTGGAAATGATCCAGGAGAAAGGTTACGGAGCGGGAGATAAACTGCCTACAGAGGCGGAACTGGTGGAAACACTGGGGGTCGGGCGAAACACAGTGCGGGAGGCCCTGCGTATCCTTATGTCCCGGAATATCGTTACCATCCGTCAGGGCTCAGGAACCTTTATTTCCGACAAAAACGGGGTGGCAGATGATCCGTTAGGCTTCTTTATGATGGATGACAGACGCCAGCTGACCGAAGATCTGCTCCAGGCAAGACTGATCCTGGAACCGGCACTTGCAGCGCTTGCAGCCCAGAATGGTTCAGAAGAAGAAATCAAAGAACTGGAATACATTTTAAAAGAACTGGAAGGACTGATCCGGGATAAAAAGGATTATTCCGAAAAAGACTCCCAGTTCCATGCCCAGATCGCAACCTGTTCCCACAACCGTGTTATGACCAATCTGATCCCGGTGATCACAGAGGGAGTACGTGTTTTTGCGGACTCTGTGGAAGAAACAGAATATGAGCAGACTTTATTGTCCCACAGGCGCATTTTTGAAGCCATCCGTGATGGACGGGGAGAAGATGCAAGACAGGAAATGTATTTTCATTTGATGTATAACCACAACCGGTACAGAAAAGAATAAGAGATGACCATGTATAGAAAAAGCGCGCCAATGGCGCGTTTTTTGTTGTCTGATTATAAATATATTTATAGAAAATATCAATAAATAGCATATATTCACCAAATATATCAATAGGACATTAATGGGAATTAATGGTAAAATAGTTGTACGTTGTATACAGGAGAAATACAGTGCAGAAACAAAAAGCAGGTAAAAGAAAAATATATGTATTTGCAGTAGGGATGATCTTACTGTTCCTGATTGGAAAATATTCTGGCTGGTCCGGGCGGCTGTTAAATGGGGATCTTACCCAGGCATTACAGCATATAACAGTAGAAAATCTGCCTGCTGCCATTTTCATATATCTGGTGGTTACCGCAGTGGGAAGTGTAGCTTTCGCTTTGCCGGGGATCAGTTTTGCAATCCTTGCGGGACTGCTGTTTGGTCCGGTGTTGGGGACGATCTGCTGTACAGTTGCAGCTACTTTGGGAGCAGTTGCAGCTTTTCTCTTAGGCAGATATTTTCTGAAAGATACAGTAGGGGCAGCTGCCAGAAAAAATCCATATCTGCGCCGCTTACTGTTTGATGAAACAGGGAAAAAACAGATCTGGATCCTGATGATCACCCGGCTGGTTCCTTTGTTTCCCTATAATCTGCAAAACTTTGCCTATGGGGTAACAGACATGCCACTTAAAACCTATGCGGTTGGAACTTTTCTTTTTATGCTTCCGGGAACTGCCATGTATACATTTGGAACAGCAGGTCTGGCAGATCCAAGTATAAGAAAAGCCTGTTTCCTTGGGGCCGCTATATTAGCGGTGGCAGTAACAACAGCAGGTGTCCTGTTAAAGAAAAAAGTCCTTGCAGAACAGGAAAAAACGGATCTGAAAAATGGAGATGAGATGTGATGAAAGAGTCGGTCACAGGCTGTACCCACTGCGGCGTATGCACAGAAAACTGTGAGTTTTTAAAGAAATATGACCTAACCATCGGAGATACAGAAAAACTTTCCAAGATGGCATATCACTGTTTCCTCTGTGGAAAATGTTCCAAAGTCTGTCCCCAGGGGATTGATGGACGGGAAATAGTACTCCAAATCCGAAGACACCGGGTAAAAGAAGCAGGCGGCAGGATACCTGAAAAGGGTTATGGGATGCTCCTGTGGGAGAAAGAAGATTATAAATTTCGCAGATACACAGGAACGGGAAAAACAGCATTGTTTTTCGGCTGTAACTTTCCTTCTTTTTATCCGGAGACTACCCGTTATCTGGGGAAACTGCTGGCAGAAAAAGCAGATGCATTTTCTGTATTTGACTGCTGTGGGAAGCCGATAGCCGAGCTGGGACTGGAAGAAAAAGAAACAGTGATCCTGGAACGCTTAAATAAAAAGCTCCTGGAAGCGGGGGTAAGAGAAGTGGTTATGGTCTGTCCAAACTGTTATGCTTTTTTGAAAGACAAACTTTCTGTTCCGGTGATCAGTATTTACGAAAAATTACAGGAACTGGGGCTGGGAAACAGGATCATGGAAGAGCAGAATATTTTCCTTCCATGTCCGGAACGTGAAAAGAGAGAACTTTTAAAACAGATACGGTCATTTCTGACAGCAGAACCGAAGATCCTTTCCAGCGCAAATTGCTGCGGCCTTGGAGGCTGCGCAGCATTGAAAGAACCGGAACTTGCAGGTCAAATGGCAAAGTCAGCAGGCAGTATACAGAATACAAGCGTGTATTGTGCCTCCTGTGCCGGAAATCTCACAAGAGCCGGCGGAAAAAATATAAAACATCTGCTGGTACAGATCCTTGGAAGAGAAGAAGTGCCGGATGTAAGGCATTCTCTGTGGAACCGGGTTCGTGCAGGAAGATAGAAGAGGGAGAAAGTATGAAGAAGAATAAAAATAAATGGATCGAAAAGGTGATCCTGATCGTTTGCGTGGTAGCAGCTATAGCTGTATACATGGCAGTACCGTCCGTACACCAGGGCATGAATCGTGTTTTTGCCATGTTTGCAACCGGTGATTTTACCGTGCTTCGCGATTTTGTAGCGTCCTATGGAGCCTATGCAGCGGCATTATCTTTTCTGTTAATGATCCTGCAGTCCATTATCGCGCCATTGCCTGCATTTCTTATTACCTTTGCCAATGCAAACTTATTTGGCTGGTGGAAGGGAGCTATTTTATCCTGGTCCAGTGCTATGGCAGGCGCAGCAATCTGTTTCTACATTGCAAGGATCTTAGGTCGTGATGTGGCTGAAAAGCTGACCAGCCGTTCCGGTCTGGCACAGATCGATACATTTTTTGAAAAATACGGAAAAAATACGATTCTGATCTGCCGTCTGCTGCCTTTTGTATCTTTTGATATTGTAAGCTACGCAGCAGGACTTACATCTATGTCCTTTTCCTCCTTCTTTATTGCAACGGGAATTGGACAGCTGCCTGCAACCATTGTTTATTCTTATGTAGGCGGCATGTTGACCGGCGGAGCAAAGTTATTTGTTACAGGGCTTCTCATTATCTTTGCCCTGTCAGCGCTGATCTTTATGATGCGCAGTATTTATATGGAACATATGAAAAAGAAAAGAGGATAAGAACATGACAAAAGAAGAAGTCTGTCAGTTGTTTATGGCCGGTATTGACTGTTCTCAGGTAGTGACCGGCGCATGTGCAGAAAAAATGGGAATGACCAAAGAACAGGCAAGGAAAATGTCAGCCTGTTTCGGAGGTGGAATGATGTGCGGGGAGACCTGCGGCGCTGTGACCGGCGCGTTAATGGTCCTTGGAATGGTATTTGGGCACAGTGAAGAAAATGACGGCGACCAGAAGGGCGTCATGGCAGGAAAAGTGGCTGAATTTAAGAAGCGTTTTCTGGAAAAATATCCTTCCGATATGTGCCGTGAGATCCTGGGACATGATATTTCAAAACCGGGAGAAATGGATAAGGTGCTGGAAAAAGGCCTTATGTTTGATCTCTGTCCGCAGATTGTTCTGGATGTGCTGCCTATTTTAGAGGAGCTGGTTTAAATGAGACAGGCGCTGATCCTTTTTACAAGGATCCCGGTACCGGGAAAGACAAAAACCCGGTTGATGCCCTATTTTTCACCAAAGCAGTGTGCGCAGCTGCATACCTGTTTTCTGAAAGATATCAGTGAACAGTGCAGAAAAGTAAAGGCCGACTGTTTTGTATGCTATGCAGCCGAAGACGGGGATGTGAAGGAACTTAAGGATATCCTTGGGAAGCAGAAAGAATATTTTCCACAGACAGGTAAGTCCCTGGGGCAGAGGATGTATCACAGCCTGGAATATGTTCTGGGGCTGGGATATGACGTTTGCCTTCTTATGGGGACAGATATTCCAGAAGTCAGCAGCCCGGATCTGGAAAAGGCTTTTCAGGTATTGAAAGAAAAAGACGCTGTTTTTGGAAGAACGGCAGATGGCGGCTATTATCTGGTTGGTATGAAGCGGCCCATACCTGAGGCCTTTGGCTTAAAGCAATATGGTCACAGCCATGTGTTTGAAGATACTTTAAAAGAACTTTCAGATGCAGGAATAAATGTTGGATTTACAACGAAACATCAGGATATGGATACGCCGGAGGACCTTCAATGTTACAGATGGCGGATGCGTCAGGACAGGAGACTTCAGAACAGCCATACAGGCCGGTATCTGGCAGCAAATGTAAAAATATCTGTGATCATTCCGGTCTATAACGAGGCAAAGACCATAGAAGCTATGAAAAAGCAGCTGTATCCCTACCGCTCCCGCTGTGAGATCCTTTTTGTAGACGGAGGAAGCACAGACGGGACGCCGGAAATGATCGGACCGGATTTTAAACTGCTCCGTTCTGAAAAAGGGCGGGCCAATCAGATGAATCTGGGAGCAGAGGAAAGCCATGGAGATATCCTGTTTTTCCTTCACTGTGACAGTGAACTGCCCCCAAGACCATTAGAAGAGATCCGCCGGGTGATGAAAGACCACAGCGCGGGCTGTTTTGGGATCGCCTTTCATTCCGGGAATTTCTTTATGTTTACCTGCCGGGTCATTTCCAATCACAGGATCAAGGATCGGAAGGTGATGTTTGGGGATCAGGGGATCTTTATTGACAGGAAGCTGTTTTTACAGGCAGGAAAATTTCCGGTGATCCCGGTTATGGAAGATTACCAGTTTTCATTGACATTAAAAGAAATGGGAGTCCGGCTGGGAATGGCGAAAAAGCGGATCTATACATCGGATCGCCGCTTCCCAAAAGGTACGATACCCAAATTAAAATTAATGTGGAAAATGAACCGGTTAAGAAAAATGTACCGGGATCATGTTCCAATAGAAAAGATCGACCGGTTATACCGGGATGTAAGGTAGGTGAGCCGCAGGTCATGGAACGGACGAAAGGATTAAAAGAATACATTCAAACAAAAGAGTACCGGGAAAGCCTGGGGCTGTCTGGACAAGTGACAGAAACCTATACCATGCTTGCCCAGGGAGAATACAACCGCAATTATACCTTTACTCATCCCATAACGGGACAGAAGCTGGTGCTGCGGATCAATTTTGGCAGCCAGATGCATTTAAAAGACCAGATCCTATATGAATACAGGGCATTGAAGCTGTTGGAAAACTCCGGGCGTACGCCAAAAGCTATTTATGCAGACGGAAGCTGCAAAAATCTTCCCTATGGTGTTATGGTCATGGAATTTCTGCCAGGACATAGTCTGGATTATAAAACAGAACTGTTTTCTGCCGCAGGCTGTCTGGCAGATATACACAGTGTAAAAATGCCGGAAACCCATTCGCTGATCCAGCCAAAAGAACCTTTAAAAGCCATACTGGAAGAGTGTGAAGCCATGGTAAAGACCTATATGGAGTCAGAATTGGGGGATGAGCAGAAAAAACGCAGGATACGCAGCCTGTTAGACCAGGGCTGGAAGGCAGTGGAAAATTTAGAAACGGATATTCCCTATCACTGCTGTATCAACACAGAGTTAAATTCTACCAATTTTCTTGTTAATGACAGGAATGTTGATGGCAGAAGGATCAATGAGAATAGTGTTGGTGAAAAAACGGGTGACTGCATAAAAGACAATGAAAAAAAAGCATATCTGGTAGACTGGGAAAAGCCATTGTATGGAGATCCCGCCCAGGATCTGGGACATTTTCTGGCGCCTACGACTACCTTCTGGAAAACAGATGTGATCCTGGATCAGGATCGGATAGATGCCTTTTTAGATACATATATAGAAAAAGTAAACGGCCGTTTTGATACTACAGGCTTAAAGGAGCGGACCTATATTTATATTCCGGTCACCTGCCTGCGGGGCATCACCTGGTGCGCTATGGCATGGGTACAGTATCAGCAGCCGGATAAAGAGATATTCAACCAGTCCACCTTTGATAAGCTGGAAGCATATCTTTCTGATGAGTTTTTAAGCCGGATCGAGAACATCTGGAACCGGTTTTAAACTATAAATAAATATATTTTTTTATTCACAAGGAGGAACTTTATTATGAAGAAACAGTGGAGAGTTTTATTTTTAGCAGCAGCGGCAGCAGTCGTTATGTCAACAGGATGCGGTAATTCTGCATCTACACAGACCACAGCAGCAACAACTGCAGCTGAGACTACAGCAGCTGAAACCACAGCAGCAGAGGCAAAGGCAGAAGAGTCTGAGGCTGCAGCAGAGGTAACTTTCGGCGGAAACCGTACAGAAGAAGACATTGACTGGCAGTATGTAGATGGCAAAGACGCAGTTGCAGCAGTAGGCAGCGATGACGTTCAGTTCTTAGATGTACGTGATGATGACACCTATGCACAGGGACATTTAAAGGGATCCCTGCAGTGCGGATTAAAAGATTTTGAGAGCGCAGATGCACAGAAGGCAATGTACGAACTGGCACAGACCATGGATTCTTCCAAGCCTGTATACATTCTCTGCTACAGCGGTAACAAGTGTGCAAAGACCGCGATCGCTGTTATGAAGGACGCTGGTTTTGATACCAACGAACTGTTCATCATCAAAGACGGTGCAAAGGGCAAAGATGTAGCAGCAGCTCTGGTTACAGAATAATATCTGTGATCTGCCAAATTTATCTTTAAGAGTAAAATTCAGCGAAAATATCAGCAAGAAGCAGCCTTACTCAAAAATGGGTAATGGCTGCTTTTTTGCTGCAATATATACTGAGAACGTATCAGAGATCCATTTGTTGACTATAGATTGAATTTATCCTATAAATTTACAAAGAAAATCAGAAATACATTGACTTATATTGTCATATATGATAAATATAAAATATATTCATGGGATGAATTTAAAGCAAAATAAAATGCTGAACACAGGAGGCAGGAAAATGAAGGAGATGTATGATGTTCTGATCATCGGTGGTGGCGTAGTGGGAAGTGCCATGGCCAGAGAAATGTCCCGGTACCGTTTAAAGATCGGTGTGCTGGAGAAAAATCTGGACGTATGCAATGAGACCAGCGGTCGAAATTCCGGTGTTGTCCACGGTGGTTTCGCCTATGACAGAGGAAGCTTAAAGGCAAAACTTTGTGTAGAAGGAAATAAGATGATGGGAGATCTGGCAAAAGAGCTGGATTTCCATTTTATCCGCTGCGGTAAGGTGCTGGTAGGAAATACCGAGGAAGATATGGAGACCTTAAAGCGTACCATGGAGCAGGGAAAAGACAACGGAGCTACTAACCTGGAGCTGATCGATGAAAAACGCCTTCATGAGCTGGTTCCTGCAGTAGTAGGAAAATTTGCCATGTTTTCCCATAACAGCGGTATCGTAGATCCCTTTGGCTATACCATTGCCCTGGCAGAAAATGCCCATGCAAACGGTGTGGAGTATCATTTTGGCTGTGAAGTGACTGCAATCCGGAGAGAAGATGATGATACTTATGAAATAACCACAACCAAGGGAAACTTTAAGACCCGCTGGGTAGTAAACTGCGCAGGCCTTGGCTGCGGCAAGATCTCTGATATGCTGGGGATCACCGGCTACCGCATCATCGGTTCCAAGGGAGATTATATTATCCTGGATAAGCGCACCGGACCGCTTCTTCCTATGCCTGTTTATCCGGTTCCAAGCAACACCTATATGGGAATTCATGTGACAAATACCACAGACGGAAATGTGATCATCGGCCCTAACGCAGATATGGTAACAGATTTTACTTATTACGGTGTGCCTCAGAAAAATATGGATTATCTGGCAGAAAGTGCTTCTGACCTGTGGCCATGTATCCATAAGGCAGATTATATCCGCAATTATTCTGGTATCCTTCCAAAATGGGTAGATGAAAAGGGTGTGATCCAGGATTTTAAGATCGAGATCAAAGACGAGATCGCGCCTCATGCATTAAACCTGGTAGGTATCGAGTCACCGGGACTGACAGCAGCAGTGCCCATTGCCAGATACGCCATTGAACTGATGAAGGAAAGAGAAACATTAGAGGAAAATCCGGATTTCAACCCGGTGAGAAAAGGAATCCGCCATTTCGCCCAGTGCACCAAAGAAGAGCAGGCAGAGCTGATCAAAGAGAACCCGGATTACGGCGAAGTGATCTGCCGCTGCGAAAAGGTGACAAAAGCAGAGATCCTTCAGGCAATTCACAATCCATTAGGCGTAGATACTATGACAGGTGTGAAATACAGGACCCGATCCATGATGGGACGGTGTCAGGGGGGCTACTGCCAGATGCGTATTGAACAGCTGATCGAACAGGAACTTGGCAAAAAAGAGACAGAAGTGCAGTATGAGCGGGAAGGTTCTAATGTCTTATTTGGAAAGGTACGGGAGGTGTGACTGTGAACATGGAACATAAAACAGAAATGTGGGAAATAGAACAGGCAGATGCAGTGATCGTAGGCGGCGGCCCGGCAGGTCTGGCAGCGGCTGTACGCCTGTATGAAAACGGGATCACAGATATTCTGATCCTGGAACGTGAAAAACAGTTAGGCGGCATTTTACGTCAGTGTATCCATGATGGTTTTGGACTGGCCCGTTTTAAAACTACACTCAGCGGACCGGAATATGCCCAGAAATTCATTGACCTGGCAAACGAAAAGAAGATCCGTTATCTTACTGATGCAACTGTTCTGGAGATTTCAGAGGATAAAGTGATCACAGCAGCCACTCCTGATGGTCTGAAACAGTGGAAAGCCAAAGCTGTGATCCTGGCAATGGGATGTCGGGAGCGCACCAGAGGGGCACTTGGCATACCAGGAGAGCGGCCAACTGGAGTGTTTACAGCAGGAGTTGCCCAGGCATATATGAACCTTTATAACCGTATGCCTGCAAAAGAAGTGGTGATCTTAGGTTCCGGTGATATTGGAATGATCATGGCCCGCAGACTGACCTTGGAAGGTGCCCATGTAAAGGCAGTTTTTGAGATCCAGCCATATCCAAGCGGCCTTCCAAGGAATATTGAGCAGTGCTTAAATGATTACAATATCCCATTGTATTTAAGCCATACAGTGACAGAGATCCACGGAGATAAGCGTCTGACCGGCGTAACTGTTTCAAAAGTAGATGAACATATGAGGCCGATCCCGGGAACGGAAGAGGAATACAGCTGTGATACACTGATCTTATCTGTTGGTCTGATCCCGGAAAATGAACTTTCCCTGGATGCAGGAGTAACACTGGATGCAAGGACAAAAGGCGCTACAGTAGATGAATATTTCCAGACGGACCGGCCGGGAATTTTCGCAGCAGGAAATGTCCTTCATGTGCACGATCTGGTGGATTTTGTATCCATGGAAGCAGAAAAGCTGGCAGACTCCGCAGCCCGGTATATCAAAGAGGGAAAACTGCCTGCATGTGAGATCCAGGTAAAGACTGATAAAAATATCAATCATACGGTTCCACAGAGGATCTCCGGAACAGAAGACTGTTGTCTGTCCCTGCGTGTGAACCGGCCATTTAAGGACTGTGTTTTAGTTGTAAGCCAGAATGGAAAAGAAATTGCCCGCAAAAAGATGAAAAAAGCCCTTCCGGCAGAGATGATCCATATAGATTTAAAAGCAGAAAAACTGGAAAATAAAGGAGATCTGGAGGTGAAGGTAGAATGACAAGAGAATTTACATGCATCATTTGTCCAAATGGCTGTGAAATAAGCGCAGATTATGAGATACAGGCAGATCAGTCCGTAGTGATCCATTCATTAGAGGGCGCCACCTGCAAAAGAGGAGCAGAGTATGTAAAACAGGAGCTGACAGATCCGAAGAGAAACATTGCAACCTCCGTACTGGTAGAAGGAGGAGAACTGCCTCTTGCCAGTGTACGCCTTACTGCCCCGATCCCCAAGGCGCGTATTTTCGATGCAATGGATGAGATCAAAAAATGCCGCCTGAAAGCGCCTGTGAAAGCAGGTACCGTTGTGATCAAGGGAATAGTAGGTCTGGATGCAGACGTGATCGTGACCAAGAATGTGGCTAAGGCATAAATAGCGGTCGTTACATTACCTGCAGTGTAATGTAGGAATAGCAGTAATTCTATACACAGGAGCAGCTGATCCGGCTGCTCCTTCTTGCATTTTAAGGTCGTCTATTATATGATAATTATAAATATTTTTAAGAATTGCGAGAGTGCGAAGCACGCAGCAATCCGGTATCATAGTTGAAATTGATGCAAGAAGGAGAAATACAATGTCAGATAAACGTGTTGATTATATTACATGGGATGAATATTTTATGGGAGTTGCCACTCTTTCCGGCAGACGTTCCAAAGACCCAAGCACCCAGGTGGGGGCATGCATCGTAAGCCAGGATAACAAGATCCTTTCCATGGGCTACAATGGCTTCCCAAAGGGATGCTCCGATGATGAATTTCCATGGGGCAAGGAACATGAACTGGACGATCCGTACAATGCAAAATATTTCTATTCCACCCACAGCGAGTTAAATGCCATTTTAAATTACAGAGGGGGAAGTCTGGAAGGAAGCAAATTGTATGTAACTCTTTTCCCGTGTAATGAGTGCGCCAAGGCCATTATCCAGGCGGGTATTAAGACCATTATCTATGGCGGGGACAAGTACGCCCATACACCGGCTGTAAAAGCATCCAAGCGCATGTTAAATGCAGCAGGCGTCCGTTATTATCAGTACCAGCCTACCGGCCGCAAGATCGAGATCGAGGTGTAAAATGAAGGTTCTTTTAGCCGCGATCAATGCAAAATATATCCACTCCAATCTGGGCATCTACAGCCTGAAAACTTATGGGGAGAAGATGTTAAAAGAATGGGGACTGGCAGAGCAGGCGGAGATCTCTCTGGCAGAATACACCATTAACCACCAGATGGAGCAGATCCTTCAGGATATTTATAAGCGTAAGCCGGATGTCATTGGATTTTCCTGTTATATCTGGAACATTTCCTATGTGAAAGTGATACTGGCTGACATAAAAAAGGTGCTTCCAGATGTGAAAATATGGGCAGGAGGCCCGGAAGTTTCCTATCATGGGGAAGCCTTTTTGAAAGAAGAACCGGCAGTGGACCTTGTTATGATGGGGGAAGGAGAGATCACCTTCGCCCATTTTCTAAAGGCACTCCTTGAAGGAGAAGATTTAAAACAGGTTCCCGGTCTTATGGTGCGAAATGCTGATGGCACATTTACAGATACAGGTTTTCGCCAGGTAATGGACATGAGCCAGATCCCATTTCCCTATGCTTTTATGGATATGAAAGAACTGGAACACCGCATTATCTACTACGAAAGCAGCAGAGGATGTCCTTTTTCCTGTGCCTACTGTCTGTCTTCCATTGATAAGAAACTGCGTTTTCGCAGCCTGGATCTGGTACTGCCGGAACTGGAGTGGTTCCTTCAGGCGAAAGTGCCCCAGGTAAAATTCGTAGACAGAACCTTTAACTGTAAAAAGTCCCATGCAATGGCTATCTGGCAGTATATCAGGGACCATGATAACGGCGTTACCAATTTCCATTTTGAGATTGCAGCGGATTTGTTAGATAAGGACGAGCTGGATCTGCTTTCCACCATGCGCCCGGGACTGGTGCAGCTGGAGATCGGCGTTCAGTCTACCAATGAGAAAACATTGGAAGCCATCCGGCGCAAAACCGACATCGAAGAGATACGTGAGATCACAGAAACCATCAACAGCTGGCACAACATCCACCAGCATCTGGATCTGATCGCAGGACTTCCATGGGAAGATCTGGAAAGCTTTAAAAAGTCCTTTAATGACGTATATGAAATGGAGCCGGAGCAGCTGCAGTTAGGCTTTTTAAAGGTATTAAAAGGCTCTTATATGGAAGAACTGATCCCGACCTGTGACCTGCTTTACAGTGCCGCGCCGCCTTATGAGGTGCTGTGTACCAAATGGCTTTCCTATGGGGACGTGCTGGAATTAAAAGATATCGAAGAAATGACGGAAGTTCATTACAACAGCCGTCAGTTTACCTGTACTTTAAAAGAACTGGAAAAGGAATTTGATACTCCTTATGAAATGTTTTCCTTTATGGCAGGTTATTACAACAAAAATCATTTGTTTGGAATCAGCCACAGCCGCATTGCCAGATATGAGATCCTCTGGAAGATAATACAGGAGAGATTGGAAAAAAATGGAAAATGTGAAACTCAGGGAAAGCCGGAAAATGGTGGAGTTTCTGAAAAACTGGAACAATACCGTGACCTGCTAATGACCGACCTGTATCTTCGTGAAAATGTAAAGAGCCGCCCAACCTTTGCAAGAGATTTAAGCGACTCCAAGGACTTTGTCCGCGAATTTTTCCAGAGGGAAGAGAAGACACCAGAGCATTTATCTGGCTACGAAGGCTACGATTCCAGGCAAATGGCAAAAATGGCCCACTTGGAACCATTAAGAGACGGAACCTATCTGTTGTTTGATTACAAAAAGCGGGATCCATTAAGCTATAATGCCCGGACAGTCCGGGTTTAATGGGATCTGGATTTCTGTGATAAACTGGGACTGGTCATGGGTAAGACCATAGTCGATGAGAGTCATTTCCAGAGCAAAGCTTTCTGGCGCAAGTCCCTCGTCCTTAAAATAGGACAGAAGTTTTTCATAAAATCCCGGCGCCTGCTCATGACTTCCGTGAAAACGGACAATAGCCCAGGTGCTTTCCGGGATGCGGATGACCTGACCATTGATAGGATCATCCTCTTCCAGAATGATAAAAACAAAATCATAAGGCTTAAAACGATGTGCCTTTAAAGAGTCATAAAACAGCCCTACTCCTACTTTTCCCAGGAAAATAGAAGCAGGGCTGTTTCCCTGTTCCATTTCCCGGATCGAATACTCCAGATCCAGATAATTTTCCGGATTTAGCTGTTTTTTCATGCAGGCCAGCTGTAGAGGTGACTTTTTCTCTAAAAAGATCTCTCCTGGATGAGCGGAAAGCGCTCCCTGGATCTGATTTAAACGGTTTTTTATCTGATGCTCAATTACAGTCAGTTCCTGTTGTTTCTTATGCACCTGTACCAGCTGCTTTGACAAAAGCTCCTGGATGCGCCCGGTATCCCTGTTGTGAAGAAAATCCCCGATCTCTTCCAGTGGCATGTCCAAGGCCCGCAGGTAGCGTATTGTATTTAAACATTCAAACTGACGGATGCTGTAATACCGGTATCCAGTGTCCGGATCCGTATACTCCGGCGTTACCAGCCCCGTCTTGTCATAGTGGCGCAGAAGGCTGATACTTAAATGAAACAGACGGGCCACTTCGCCGATCTGGTATAAATCTTTCTTTGACTGCATGTTTTATCCTCTTTTATCCTCTCAAACATTATATGTCCTTTCAGAGTCTTTCATGCACCTGCTTTTGCGGCCGATTTTCCGGCAGCGCTCCCGAATTTCCTCAACGTACGCACCGCGTACGCCTCAGAAATTTGGGAACAACTGACAAAAAATCTTTTCACAAAATCAGGCACAGAAAAACTCCGAGATAACATTTACCTTTTCCACATTTTCCTTTATTATAGACACAGGAAATGGAATTGTAAAATGCAAAACAGGAAATAAAACTGAAGCGGAATAAAAGCGAAAGAAAAGTAGAATTAAAGGATAAAAAAGATATGATCAAAATGACAGCAAAATTAAAAGAACGGATCGTTCATATATTATCAGCCTTAGACAAAGAATATGGCACTGACTTCATCTGCTATTTAAACTACGAGACCCCATGGCAGCTTCTCATTGCGGTGATCTTAAGCGCCCAGTGTACAGATGCCAGAGTGAATATTGTAACAGCCGATCTTTTTAAGAAATATCCGACCCTGGAAGATTTTGCGGCGGCTGATCTAAAAGAACTGGAACAGGACATCCATTCCATTGGATTTTATCATATGAAAGCCAAAAACATTATCCAGTGCGCGAAGCGGCTGGTGGAAGAATATGGGGGCGTTGTGCCGGAAAAACTGGAGGATCTTCTTACACTGGCAGGCGTAGGACGAAAGACGGCAAATGTGATCCGGGGAAATATCTACCATGTGCCAAGTATTGTAGTAGATACCCATGTAAAGCGTATTTCCAGGAAGCTGGGCCTTACAAAAGAAACAGAGCCGGAAAAGATCGAAGCGGACCTTATGAAGGTGCTGCCAGAAGATCACTGGATCCTCTGGAATATCCATATCATCACACTGGGACGGACCATCTGTACAGCCAGAAAACCGGACTGCGGGAATTGTTTTTTAAAACAATGGTGTCCTGCCTGTGAAGTGCCGGCAGTTTTCAAAGAAACAGAAAAAATAGATTAAACAGGAAAATGTAAAATCATAAAACTTCTGACATAATAGAAAGGAATACGTCGAAATGACTGACTCATACATAGCCCTGGACTTAGAAACCACAGGTCTGGAGCCGAAAAAAGAAAAAATAACGGAGATCGCAGCTCTGAAAGTAGAGCATGGACAGATCACAGGCCGTTTCGTAACTCTGGTAAATCCAAAACGGCCGCTGACAGAAAGGGTCGTGGAATTAACAGGCATCACCGATGACATGTTAAAAGATGCTCCTGTAATCGAGGATATTATAGGGGAAGTGCTGGAATTTATCGGAAACCTGCCTCTTTTAGGTCACAACATCCGCTTTGACTACAGTTTCTTAAAACAGGCTGCAGTGAACCAGAAAATGGAATTTGAATGTGAGGCAGTGGATACACTGAAAGTGTGCCGGAAACTAATGCCGGAGCAGGAAAAGAAAAATCTGGGAAATGCCTGTACCTATTATAAGATCGAACAGCCCCTGGCGCACCGGGCAGAGGCCGATGCATTATCCGCCCATTTCCTGTATCAGAAGCTGGTTGCCCTTTATGGAGAAGAACAGCCGGAACTCTTTGTGACAACCCCTTTAAACTGCCGGATGAAGCGGCAGCAACCGGCAACGAAAAGGCAAAAAGAATACTTGCAGGATTTATTAAAATGTCATAGAATAGACATAACTGTGCAGTTAGACGATATAAGCCGGAGCGACGCTTCCAGACTGATCGACAAGATCATCCTCCAGTACGGACGGGTGAAGCCACAGAATAAATGAGGTGATAAAATGTTAAATATGAGAGACCCTAAAGTAAAGAAGATCATTTCTACTGTTATCGTTGTAATTCTGGTACTTGCCATGATCGTACCAATGGCACTGAGCGCACTGATGTATTAATTAAATGCTGCTTAAATGCAGCACTGATTAAAACGGTAAAAGATTAGGAGAATTTATGGGAAACAGGACATTAAAAGCAGGCCTTTTTGCAGCACTGGCTGCCGGGGCTTTATGGGTGCTTCCCATGAGTGCATGGGCGGCACCGGTATTTCCTGAAGGTATCAGCGCAGACGGGGAAAGTCTGGCTGGAAAAACCTGGGAAGATGCCCTGCATACAGCAGAAGAAAAAGTGAAAGATCAGGCGGGTACATCCGTTGCCTTAACCATTGAGGACAAAAAGGCAGAGACTACAGCCGGAGAGCTGGGCTTTCACTGGAGCAATCAGGATGAAGCTGAAAAAGAGCTAAAAAGCTATGTAGGCGGAAGCCTGATCCGTCAGTATATGAACAAAAAGGATCTGGAAAAGGCACCAGTGGATGTTTCCATCAAGACAGCAGCCGATCCGGATAAGATAAGAGATTTTGTAGATACCCATTGCGACGGAGTACTGGCACAGCCTCAGGATGCGTCTATCCGCAGAGAAAACGGCGCATTTGTGATCACAGAGTCTGTTTTAGGAAAAGTCGTGGATGCAGATGCCACGGCTTCCGCTTTAGATACAGCTTTTGAGGGATTAAAAGACTCTAATGGTGAAATCTCTGTCCAGGCAGTGATCATAGAAGAACAGCCAGCTATTACTTCCGATGATCTTAAGACCATAGAAGATGTTTTAGGAACCTGTACCACTGACTTTTCCAGCAGCGGCGCGGCACGTTCCACCAACCTTGCAGTTGGTGCGGGAAAGATCAACGGTCGTGTGCTTATGCCGGGAGAGGTGATCTCCGGTTACGAATGCCTTCAGCCGTTTACTCTTGAAAATGGCTACAAGACAGCGGCAGCCTATGAAAATGGTCAGGTAGTAGACAGTATCGGCGGTGGTGTCTGCCAGATCGCTACTACACTGTATGATGCGGCACTGCAGGCAGAAATGGAGATCGTTCAGAGACAGAACCATTCCATGATCGTAACTTATGTAAAGCCTTCTATGGATGCAGCCATTGCAGGCACTTATAAAGATATTAAAATTAAGAATAATTACAGCACACCTGTATATATCGAAGGATATACATCTGGAAAGAAGCTGACTTTTACTCTCTACGGAAAAGAGACCAGACCTTCTAACAGACAGGTAGAATATGTTTCAGAGACCATAGGCACGACTAATCCAGGAGAGCCGCAAATGATCACGGATAAGAGCCTTGCACCAGGTGCAAAGGTGAAAGTACAGTCTGCCCATACCGGATATAAGTCCAGACTCTGGAAGGTAGTGACCGTAGACGGCGTGGAACAGGAGCGTACCCTTTTAAATGAGGATACTTACAATGCTTCCAAAGCCATTTACCGTGTAGGACCGGCCCATGCGGCACCTGCACCGGTACCAGAGCAGACAGCACCTGCCACTACACCTGAAACAGCAGAAAATCATACACCTGAAACTGCCCAGACAGAACCGGCTCAGACAGAGGCGGAACATAAAGCAGTTACAGGAGAAAATGGCGGACCGGGAGTTGTTCCCACCACTGCAGCGCAGCCCGCGGGGGATAATGCTGGTGCGGAAAGCCCGGCCAGTCCCGCACAGGAGGAAAATCCATGAGAACAGCAGGACAGGGTCCGGGCGGATTTGAAAAAAGAGATGGCTTTATAAAGCCAGGTCAGGATCTGGTAGTGGCTGGTTTTGCCGGTCTTGCCGGAACCAGACAGATCTTCCAGAAAAAAAGGGAAAAACTGGAAGGGCATTTTGCGCCTTCTTTCCTTAGATGTCTGGAAGAAAAAGACAGCTACAACGTAAAAGAGTGGCTTGAAAATGAATTAAAGCAGAAAAATTGTCCGGTTACAGCCTGGGAATACGCAGGAGAAGGCGGTATTCTCACGGCAGTATGGAATTTATCCGGTATTTATAACGTAGGCGTAGACATTGATCTGCGCATGATCCCTATGAAACAGGCAGTAGTGGAAGTATGTGAGATCTTTGAGGTCAATCCTTACCGTCTTTTCAGTGAAAACTGCGTGATCTTAGCCTGTGACAGAGGCGGCCAGATGGTGCGAAGCCTCAGCGCACAGGGGATCCCTGCAGCAGTGATCGGCAGCGCAGAAAAGGGAATTGCCCGTGTTATACGCCACGGAGAGGAAACAGCCGGATATTTAGAGCGGCCAAGAGCCGATGAACTGAGCCGTATTGACGGCAATACCATATAAGAATATATGATTTTAATATTGTGATTTTAATATTGGAGGAAGTTATCATGAGGGAAAAAATTCTGGCGGTGATCGAAAAGAACAGCAGGATCGATATCAAAGACCTGGCGGTATTACTTGGTGAAAGTGAGATCGCAGTGGCCAACGAGATCGCCGAGATGGAAAAAGAGCACATTATCTGCGGATACCACACTCTCATTAATTGGGATAACACCAGTGAAGAAAAAGTAGTAGCCCTGATCGAAGTAAAAGTAACTCCTCAGAGAGGTATGGGCTTTGACAAGATCGCAGAGCGCATCTACCAGTATAATGAAGTAAACGCTGTATATCTGATGAGCGGATCTTTTGACTTTACCGTATTTATCGAAGGAAAGACCATGCGCCAGGTAGCACAGTTTGTATCTGACAAATTAGCTCCTATGGAGTCTGTATTAAGTACAGCAACCCACTTTGTACTGAAAAAATATAAGGACCACGGCACCATTATCAGTGAGCCGGTCCAGGATGAAAGGATGCTGATCACACCATGAGAAACCCCTTATCTGACAAAATCGTAAGTATCCCGCCCTCCGGGATCCGTAAATTTTTTGATATTGTAAATGAAATGGAAGGCGCTATTTCCTTAGGTGTAGGCGAGCCGGATTTTGACACTCCCTGGCATATCAGGGAAGAAGGCATCTACTCCCTTGAAAAAGGCCGTACCTTCTATACTTCCAATGCAGGTTTAAAACAGTTAAAGGATGAGATCTGTAATTACTTAAAGCGTCGTTTTGAAGTAAGCTATGATCCGGATACAGAAATTATGGTAACAGTGGGCGGAAGTGAAGCCATCGACGTTGCCATGCGTGCTATGTTAAATCCGGGAGATGAAGTACTGATCCCACAGCCAAGTTATGTTTCCTATCTTCCATGTGTTACTCTGGCAGATGGTGTTCCGGTGATCATTGAATTGGAGGAAAAAGACCAGTTTAAGCTGACTCCTGAGAAGCTGCTGGAAAAGATCACTGACAAGACTAAGATCCTGGTCCTTCCATTCCCTAATAACCCAACCGGCGCTATTATGGAAAAACATGAACTGGAAGAGATCGCAAAGATCGTCATTGAAAAAGACCTGTTTGTAGTAACAGACGAGATCTATTCTGAATTGACTTACCAGAGAAAACACGCTACTATTGCAGCATTTCCAGGCATGAAAGAGCGTACCGTCCTGATCAACGGTTTTTCCAAGTCCTATGCTATGACCGGCTGGCGTCTTGGATATGCGGCAGCGCCAGACCTGATCTTAAAGCAGATGTTAAAGATCCACCAGTATGCTATTATGTGCGCGCCTACCACCAGCCAGTATGCAGCAGTTTCCGCACTGAAAAATGGTGATCCGGATGTAGAGATGATGCGTGAGTCCTACGACCAGCGCCGCAGATTTTTATTAAATGCATTCCGTGAAATGGGAATCGACTGCTTTGAGCCATTAGGCGCATTCTATACATTCCCAAATATCAGCCGTTTTGGTATGACTTCTGAGGAATTTGCTACCAAGCTTCTGATGGAAGAAAAGGTAGCTGTAGTTCCTGGAACGGCCTTTGGTGCCTGTGGAGAAGGCTTTGTACGTATTTCCTATGCGTACTCCTTAAAGAGCCTGAAAGAGGCGTTAAGCCGTATTGAGCGCTTTGTAAAGCGCCATGATGGAAAGGCAGAATAAGATTATGATGAATGTTGTACTTTTAGAGCCGGAAATGCCCTCTAATACAGGAAATATCGGCCGTACCTGTGTGGCTACCAACACCAGACTCCACCTGATCGAGCCTCTGGGCTTTAAGTTAAATGAAAAAGCTTTAAAAAGAGCCGGTCTGGATTACTGGGATAAATTAGATGTACATGTATACAGCGATTACCAGGATTTTCTGGAGAAGAACCCGGATGCCCCGGGAAAAATGTATTTTGCTACCACAAAGGCACATAAAGTCTACTCAGAAGTAGACTACGAGCCGGACTGCTATCTTATGTTTGGAAAAGAAAGCGCCGGTATCCCGGAAGAGATCTTAGTGGAAAATGAAGATCACTGCGTCCGCATCCCTATGTGGGGCGAGATCCGTTCCTTAAACCTGTCAAATTCCGTGGCAGTGGTGCTTTACGAGGCCCTGCGCCATAATGATTTTGAAAAAATGGCATTAGAAGGCCAGCTTCATCACATGAAGTGGAAAGATGGCTGGGAACAGAAATAAATGAACCAATTGTCCTCCTGCGTTTGCAGGGGGACTTTTTGTGTCTGTAAACATTTAAGGGCAAAAACTTCCGCATAATCAGGCCTTTGTCTACATAGTCTGTAAAAGCAGTAAAAGACAGTTTAAGTGAAGATCATGGAAAACTGTAAATGTGGTCAGAGGTTTGAACTTGGTGGGAGGGTTAAAATGAATGAAAGATACCAGGAGGTTTTAGAACAATATGAAGTGGAGACCCTGTCTGTGCGAAAAGGCAGGGGCGCCTGGATCTGTGAAACCGATAAGGGACTGAAGCTTTTACGGGAATATAAGGGGACTGTGCGCAGACTGGAATTTGAAGATCAGGTATTGGAATGCCTGGATACCAGGGGAAGTCTCCGGGCAGATCAGTATGTACGTAACCAGGAAGGAGCTCTTTTAAGCAAAGCCGGGGATGGAACAGGTTATATTATGAAAGAATGGTTTTCTGACAGGGAATGTAATATCAGGGACAGCTATGAGATCCGTCAGGGGATTTCCCGGCTTGCCATGCTCCATGGCCAGCTGCGTCAGATCCCTGTAAGAGAAGAATGGAATATGGGGTCGATCTGTATAGAAAGCCTGGAAAAAGAGCAGGAACGCCATGTAAGGGAAATGAAGCGTGCCAGGAATTTTATCCGGGGCAAACGGGGAAAAACAGAATTTGAACTTTGTGTAATAGACAGCTTTGATCATTTCTTTGACCAGGCAAAAGAAGCCGTAAGGCAGATGAACAGCCTGTTTCCAGAAAACGGGATCACTGACAGGCTGGAAGCCGCGGAACTGGCGCCGGAAGGATCCGGGGAAAATCAGGGCTATCTCTGTCACGGCGACCTGGACCAGCATCATGTACTTATGGGAAATGGTTACACAGCGATTATTGAATATAACCGCATGCACCTGGGAGTCCAGGCAGAAGACCTGTACCGGCTTATGAGAAAAGTAATGGAAAAACATAGCTGGGACTGTGATCTTGGCATATCCATGTTAGACTCCTATGAACGGGTTCGCCCTATGGATAAGAAAGAGCGAAAATGCCTTTACTATATGTTCCTGTTTCCGGAAAAGTACTGGAAGCAGCTGAATTTTTATTATAATACCAATAAAGCATGGATCCCGGCGAAGAGCACGGATAAGTTAAAGAGCCTTAAAAACCAGGAAGGTGCCAGAGGACGGTTTTTGAGTAGGCTGGAAGCCGTATTAATGAGTTAGAGGATCATATGTATGAAATGCCCTGAAAAGTCCTTAAAATTCGGGGCATTTTTATTGTTGACTTTTTATTATTGTTTAAACTTTTTATACTTTTAAAAAAATTTAAAATTATTAAAAAAGTTGTTGACAAACGCTTTGTGATTTGCTATTATAATCTTCGCGCTTGAGAGAGCAGCAAATGTTTCGAAAGAAACAAAAAAATAAATTAAAA